>Ga0222683_1000013_pt1 | contig 100598 bp, 93 predicted proteins | sample AntAcemetage1073_FD_179841 | JGI IMG/M metagenome (GOLD analysis project Ga0222683, IMG submission 179841) | Saline water microbial communities from Ace Lake, Antarctica - #1073 | ecosystem: Environmental > Aquatic > Non-marine Saline and Alkaline > Saline | place: Antarctica: Ace Lake... | reverse complement strand
GATGACCATCCCCGCATCGCCGTACGCACCAAGATTCTTGGTCGGATAGAAACTGAAGCAACCGAGATCGCCGATGGTTCCCGCCTTTGCGGGCCCGTTTGGCATGTCGCAGGCGGCGCCGATCGCCTGGGCGGCGTCCTCAACGACGGCGAGTCCGTGCTCCTTGGCGATCGCCAGAACCTCGTCCATGTCGGCAATCTGACCGTACAAGTGCACCGGGACAATGGCTTTCGCCTTCGACGAAACCTCGGGATTGCGGAGCAACTCCCGGACGTGGTCTACATCGAGGTTGAAGGTTCGGGGGTCGATGTCGCAGAAGACCGGAGTGGCGCCGACGTTGTGCACCACGCCTGCGGTGGCGAAGAACGTGAAGCTGGGCAGGATGACCGCGTCACCCGAGCCGATCCCGAGGACGCGAAGGGACAACAACAGTGCGTCGGTCCCGCTTGCCACGCCGACCGCGTGTCTCACTCCGCAATAGGCGGCTGCCTTCTCCTCGAAATCCGCCACGTAGGGACCGAGGACGAACTTCGTCGATCCGACGACGTCGAGGATCGCCGCATTCATCTCGGCTTCGATCGCCCCGTACTGCCGCTTCAGGTCGAGAACGGGAACGGAAGTCGGGTTCGTTGGGTTCGTGGGGTCTGTTGAGTTCGTTGGGTTCATTGAGTTCATGGGTCAGTCGGCACCTTTCAAGTACGTGATGAACCGCGAGAGCTGCTTGGCAATCATCTCCAGCTTCGCGTACGCCTCGGTGAATGTCTCCTGGGAAATGTACCCTTGATCGAGCGCTACGTAAAGCTGGCTCTGAACTTCGCCAGCAGAGCCCTTGGCAATGAACAAGAATTGAACAAACTCCCGGTTCGAACGCCTCGAGAAACCTTCTGCAATGTTTGAGGGGATAGAGATCGCTGCTCTCCGAATCTGATCCCGAAGTGCGAAGTCGCGCGAGAAACCATCCTCGGAGGTCATCCGATATACGATCGAGACAATCTCACGAGCCCCTTGCCACGCATGAAGATCCTCGAACCGCTCAACCTTTGACATCGCAGCTACTTGCCCTTCGACTCAACGAACCCTACGAGCCCCATGAACCATTGGCTTCTTCATTCGGCCAACGTCACGGCCTCGGCCGTCTTCTCGTACTTGCGCTTGCAGGCTCCGCACGTCGCTCGATCGGCGTCGAAGGCCAGCGGCGCACCGCATTGGCAGGCATGACCGCGGAGTCGTGCGGGATTTCCGTAGACGAGGCCATAGTCAGGCACATCCGTGGTGACGACCGATCCCGCGCCGACGAACGCATGCTCGCCGAGGGTGTGACCGCAGACGATGGTCGCGTTCGCACCGATCGTCGCGCCACGCTTGACGATGGTCACTCGGTAGTCGGACGAGTCCGTGGGAAAACCGGATCGCGGTCGATCGACGTTGGTGAAGACACAGCTCGGACCGCAGAGGACGTCGTCCTCCAAGACGACGCCTTGATAGACGGAGACGTTGTTCTGAATCTTGACGTTGTTCCCTACGGTCACGTTCGGACCGACGAGGACGTTCTGGCCGAGTGTGCAACCCTTCCCGATTCGGCTTCCCGACATGACGTGCGAGAAGTGCCAGATCTTGGTACCGGCACCGATTTCGACATCGTCATCGACGATCGATGTCGCGTGGATGAAGACGTCGCTCATGGTTCTCCGTCGATCCGGACCGCCGCGCCGCCGGCATCCAGCGATCTCTGTGCGGCCTCAAGGACGCGAACGACGCGCAGGCCGTCGGCCCCATCCGCCATCGGCGGTCGCCCCGTCTCGACGCTCTCGAGAAACGCCTCGGCAACGCGCCTCAACGGCTCACTGGGGGGCAAATCGAGGACGCTCGCGTCCTTTCGTTGCGAGACGTAGCGTGATTCCGCCCAGCTCGCCTTGGCGTCGAACACCGTCAGCCTGTCGGGCCCGACGTCGTCGAAGATGACCATCGCCTCCTCGCCGACGACCGTCAGTTCCCGCACCTTGGCCGGATCGAGCCAGCTTACATGCACGTGTCCGAGTACGCCGCTCGAGAACCACAACGACACGTGGACTACGTCCGGAATCCCCTCTTGTAGACACGTAGCGCCGTGCGCACTGACCTCGATCGGCTCCTCGTCGAGCAGTCGAAGAATGACGGAGATGTCATGCGGTGCGAGACTCCACAAGGCATTCTCCTCGGTACGGATGACCCCGAGATTCAGGCGCCGGCTGGTCAAGTGGAGGAGGCGGCCGAACCGACCCTCGTCAGTGAGTTCCTTCAGACGGACGATCGCGGGGTGATACTCGAGGAGGTGATCGACCATCAGGATCAGCTCCTGCGCGTCGGCCAATCGGACGAGCTCCTGCGCCTCCGTCACCGTGAGCGCGATCGGTTTCTCGACGAGCACATGAAGCCCGCTCGTGAGCGCTTCTCTCGTCAGCTCGTAATGCAGGGCGGCCGGTGCGGCAACGATGATCGCGTCGACCCCCTCGAACCGGGGGCGATCGCAAGTCTCGATCCCGGGATGACTCGACCGGACCGCATCGAGGCGGGCAGGATCAGGATCGCAGACGACGACTGCATCCTCACCGAGGATCGAGCAGAACGTGCGTACGTGGTTCTTCCCCCACCCTCCCGCGCCGAAAACAGCCACCCGCATGTCAGCCGACTCCCAGCCGGATCACGTTCTCCGCAGCGATCGAGCCCGTCGCATTCCGCGTATCGAAGACGAGCGGGGACGAGCGAACGACCTGCTCGTAGTCGACATCGGAGTGCGCGGTCATGATGATGACGAGATCCTGGCCGGCGAGTACCTCGTGCGAGCAACCCACGCCGACAAGCTCCCGGTCGTCGATCTTGACCGTCGGGACATGCGAATCGTGGTACGAGACGTCGGCTCCGTGGCGAAGGAGGTGATGCGCCACTTTCAGCGCGGCCGACTCTCGCACGTCATTGATGTCCCTCTTGTAGGCCACCCCCAGAAGCAGTATCCGCGCGCCGCGGAGGGCCTTCCCTTGGCGATTGAGGATCTCCATCGCACGTTCGACGACGTGGTAGGGCATCAGGTCGTTGATCTCGCCGGCCAGCTCGATGAAGCGCGTCGCGAAGTCGTACTCCCGCGCTTTCCACGACAGGTAGAACGGATCGAGAGGGATGCAATGCCCGCCCAGGCCCGGCCCGGGGTAGAACGGCATGAACCCGAATGGCTTGGTCTTCGCCGCCTCAATGACCTCCCAGATGTCAATCCGCATCCGCTCGCAAAGCAGGGCAAGCTCGTTGACGAGCGAGATGTTGACGATGCGGAACACGTTCTCGAGGATCTTGGCCATTTCCGCAACGCGCGGCGACGAAACACGGCAGACCGAGCTCTCGAGGACCTGCTCGTAGAGCGCAGCGGCAGTCTCGGTGCACGCCTGCGTCACGCCGCCGACGATCTTGGGCGTGTTCCGCGTCTTGTAGTGGGCGTTTCCCGGATCGACGCGTTCCGGCGAGAAAGCGAGGAACACATCCTTGCCGACAACAAACCCGCGCGCCTCGATTCGAGGCCGGATGACCTCCTCCGTCGTCCCAGGATAGGTCGTCGACTCCAGCACGATCAGCTGACCCGGATGGACGTGGGGAAGCGACCGATCAAGGACGTGCTCGATGAACGAGGTATCCGGCTGTTTGTTCTTATCGAGCGGCGTCGGCACGCAAATCGCGATGACGTCCGCGTCGGCGACCACATCGAAGTCGGCCGTGGCACGCAACCTTCCACTCGCGACGGCCTCCGTCAGGTCCTCCGCGACCACGTCGCCGATGTAGTTCTCGCCACGGTTGACCATCTCGACGCGCTCAGGGATCCGCTCGATGCCGACGACGTGGAACCCGGCTTTCGCCTTCTCAACCGAGAGGGGAAGGCCGACGTAACCCAGCCCGATGACGGCGATCAGCGCGCTTCGATCCTCAATTCGTTCGCGCAGCCTCATCGCATCCAACCCTTCCGTTGTGCCCATCGCGTCTTCGATTGTCCCGCTTTCCCGACGCGATTGCCAAAGCAGATCCGCGTCCTCGGCGAGACATTGAGCGCTTGCGAACTCAGCGTCTACGGATAGAGGACGATCTCCTCGATAAGGTCGACGCCGCAAGCGTCTCTGACCCGCCGTCTCATCGCCTCGATCAGCTCGAGCACGTCGGCCGCGTTCTCCGAGCCGTCGTTGATGATGAAGTTTGCGTGGATGTCCGAGACCCATGCGGATCCGACGCGTAATCCCTTGCAGCCGGCTCTGTCGAGGAGTTCTCCCACCGCCGGCCCTTCGGGTGGATTGCGAAACGTGCAGCCCGCCGTCGCACCGCTCGGGAACTTCCGTCCACGTTCCGCGAGGAGCTTCTGCGCCCTCTCGACGGTCCGTTCAGGCGTACTCACGGCAAGCTCAAACGTTGCTTCAGTAACGACTTCGCATGGCTTCTCGGTGAGGAACAAGCTTCGTCGATACCCGAACCCGAGGTCGTGCGCCCGCCTCCGGTTCACCCCCTCGGCCGTCGCCGTCTCCACGTCCACCAAGACGTCGGCCGTCTCGCCGCCCTGCGCTCCCGCATTCATTGCCACGGCCCCGCCGACGGAGCCGGGAATTCCCCACGCCCACTCCATGCCCGAAAGGCCCGCTTCGCAGGCAAGCCGAGCCACCCGTGAGAGCGGCTCTCCGGCTGCGGCCGCGACACGAACTCCGTCGATTCGGGTCCCGCGAAGACCGCCCGCGTGAAGGACAACGCCTGGGAACCCGGAATCGGGAAAGATGACGTTGGTCCCCGCGCCGAGGCAGACCCACGCAAGCCCTTCGGCTATCACCCATCGCAAGGAAGACACGAGGATCCTCGCGTCGGACGGTTCGGCGAGGAACCTCGCAAGACCTCCGACCCGCAGAGACGTATGGCAGTGAAGCGGGGCGTTCGCCCGAACCTGCTCGGGGATCATAGTCAAACGCTCAGGGGCAGCCCGGCACGCGCCTCCGGACACTCGACCTCGACTGCGGCCAACTCAGGGGGCACCACAACACCCGCGGTTCCCCTCGGCCAGGACCTCGATGACCTTCGTCGCCGTCGCCTGCGCGCCGCGATCGTCGAACACGACGAGCGTCACTTCGTATTCCTTGACATCGGAGAAGGTGTAGCGAAGCACGAAGCTCGTGCTGATCTCCACCTCTTCGCCGTCGATCGACCACACGTAGGCGATGATCGTTCCGTCTCGATCCTCGGCCCTCCCGTGGAAGGTCGTCTGCTCATCGACGACCACCATCCCAACGCTGACGATTCTCGCCGTCGGTGCTGCATTCGGGACGAGCTCAACGACTCGGTCGAACACCAGGTGGGACGCCTCGAACTCGGTGTCGAAGCCCCCGGACCATGCGACCCCCCTGAGATGGCAAGACGTTCCGTCCGACGGACTCGCCTCGACCGGAATCCACCCCGTGCGCTCCCCAAGGGGGATCCCGACCAGGATCCAGAGAAGGCTTCCTCCGGATCCGTCGTCTCCTTCTACAATGACAACCTCGTATCCGGCGGACTGCAGGATCCCGGCCGTGAGCACAACGAAGTCACGATCGAGCCACCCCTTGGAAACCAGACTGGCGTAGGAGACCGGACATCCCTGTTGAAGGATCCGCTCCACGTCCCGCGCCGCAGCGAGGAGCGCCGCGCTCTCGCTCGCAGAGAACGTCGGATCCGTAGGTTGCAGGACGACGGGAACGTCTGCCGCCTGTGCGGTGAGAAGTCCGACCAACACAACCAAGAGAAAGGATGGAGCCAGGAGCCTGATTGACCGTCGCTTCATACTTCGCCACCTCCGCCGTGCGCAATGGGTTTCGTTTGGGGAGTATACCCCACTCCCTCTACACAGCGGGCCGGCGAAGCGTTTCGGAAAAGAAGATCCGGATGGCCGCTCTGGCAAACGAGACCGCCGGCCGGATGACAACTCCCGGCCGGCGGCGCATCCTCCAGCGAGGCGTCTCACCTACCAGGTAATTGTGAAACCGAACCCCAGCTCGACCGTGCCGGCGACCACGTCGCTCTCGAGGCCGATCCTGAACACAAACGGTTCCCCGAACTCGACCTCGGCGGCGGCGGTGAACATCGCGACGTCAGCCAGATTGCTGCTCGTGGCGTCAAAGAAGACGGCCGCTTCGAACGAGAGCTGACCGCAGCATGCTTCATCGTCGGACTCGATCTTGTACATCTCCCAGTAGTTGCCGAGTTCGCCCGGTTTGCCCGTGGCTCCCCAATACGAGATCCCGGTGAACGTGACCCGACCGAACTCGCAAACCAACTTGATTCCGTCGATGTAGATGTCACCGATGTCCAGGTTACCGTTGTGGTCGACACTGACGTAGACGTCAACACAGTAGTCGTCGTCGAAGTCGAAGGCCGGGCTGAGGACGAGAGATTTCGTTTCCATCCGGAACGTCAGCTCCGCACCGATCGTCAACCACGGAAGCGTCGGGATCGAGATCCCGTCTACAGCGAGCCTCACGGATTCGAATCCATCGCAATCGAACGCGACGGTCGCCGTCACGTCGGCACAACAGAACGGCAGCTCCAGGGTAACGTCGAATCCGGCCCAGACCAGATCGCACACGTCGTTGTCGTCGCCGCCGAGTGTCACCTCGACGTCGATCTCGACGATCCCGGTCGTCCCGGAGCCTCCGATGATGAGCGTGACGTCCTGATCGGCGAGCGTGAATTCGCTGTCGATGGCAACGCCCCCGAATGTCAGTCCCGTGGTCACTTCCCACCTTTCGAACGCCCCGGCCGGATCGAAGTCGAGGTGCATGCCGAAGACGAAAGCCCCGAGGAAGCCGCCGACCGAGAACGTCTGCTCGATCCATCCGGTATCGTCGAGCTGGGTGAAAGAGGTGAACGCCCAACCGCCGACCTCGTAGGTGACCGTCAGGTTTGTGGCGAAGTCAAAGAACGCCGGGATGCCCGCGGCGGCGGGGTCGATCGTGATCTCGACATCGAAGATGCCGGAGAACGTCTGCGCACATGCCGTCGCACCCCCTAACGCGAGAATCACCGCAAGACCGAGTACGAGACTTCTCATCGTCGTCCAACCTCCTCACGTCGTCTTCCCCAGAGCAACAGAGCCACCGATCGGGGCGCCCGTCGTGTCCGCGGCGCTGCGAGGCGCCGAGCGCCGCTTCGGACACCCCCACCCACGGATCCCCTTTCCCATCACATCCTAGGCTGACGAACCGCGACACCCCGCCCCGCCCGTCCTCTTCTATGCGGCAGACAGCCGCGCGAAGATCGGACAACGGGTGATCGGAGGAGAAGAAGAAGTCCGTGCCGCACATCACACACGATCCGCACCACACCGCCCAACACGGTGGCAGGACGCGCGGCGCGACAGACACAGGAGCGCCAATCCGCGCGGGTGGCTGGGGTCTATACGAAGGCCTTACAGAACGGACGTACGGCGGAAAAAGAAACGGGCCCCGAGGATCGGGGCCCGTGATGATTCGTCGTTAGACGATTATTCCCAGGTAACGATGAAGCCGACTTCCCAGAGCGTCAGCCCAGGTGCCGCGGCTGTGTAATCGAAGCCCATCGTGAAGGTGAAGCTCTCCCCGAAGTCGTACGAGAAGTTGGCATCGAACGCCGCCACGTCAAACAGCATCGTGCCGCCGGCGTCGAAGAAGACCGCTACGTCGAAGTTGAACGGACCGCAGCAGGTCCCCGCACGATCTCCTGTGGAGATCTGGTAGCCCTCCCAGTAGGTGAGGCCCTCCAGGATGAGCGGCTTGGTGCCGGTGCCCCAGTAGGACACGCCGACGAACGTCACGCCGCCGATCTCACACTCGAGACTGATACCGACGATCGAGAAGTCCCCGAACAAGAGGGGTGCGCTGCCGCCAGCGGGCACTGCGCCGCCGATGTTGACGCCGCCGCCCGTGGTAATCTGGTCGACGTACAGCACGAAGCAGGCGTCGTCACCGAAGGTGAACGACGGGCTGAGCAGCAGCGACTTGGTCTGCATATCGAAGCAGACCTCGGCGCCGAACGTCACCCAAGGCAGATTCGCGAGGGCGATGCCGTCGACCTCGAAGCAGGCGATGACGAAGCCGCTGCAGTCAAAGTCGATCGACGCGGACACTTCGGCACAGCAGAACGGGAAGTCGATCGCGATCGTCGCGCCCGTCCAGTTGAGGTCACAAATGCCAATGCCCGCCCCAATGAGGTCCCCAAACGTGAGGGTCGCCGTGATGTCGACGAGACCGGTCGAAGCCGTTCCCCCGATGACCAGCGAGAGGTCGTTCGGGATCAGCGTGGCGTCGATGGTGATCGCCACAGCGCCGAACGTGTAGTCGACACCAAAATCAAGCGACGTGAAACCCACCGCCGCCGGAATGCCCGTAGAGAAGACGAGCGTCGAGTCGATTCCGAACGCCCCGAAGGCGCCGTCGGCCGCGAACGTCTGCTCGATCCATCCGGTATCATCGAGCTTCGAGTAGGACGTGAACGTCCAGCCGCCGACGATGTAGTTCACCGTCAGTTCGGTCTCGAAGGCGAAGAAATCGGCCAGTGCGGCGGCGCCCGGCGTGATCGTGAGATTGGTTGCCCACGTGCCGGTGATGTCACCAACCTGTGTAAACGATGCGATACCCAAGCCCAACACGAGTGCAAGGCTGAGTACGAGAGCTCTTTTCATTGTTGACATACCTCCTTACGCATGCATAAAGGTAGCTTTCGACAAGAAGCGTGCTCTACCTACCTGTCCGAGAGATGCTTGCCGTCCGACCACCTCCTCAGTTAACAACATACGCCTCTCCACTAGATCTTGAAACCATCTTAGTCCCGGCCCCTTGCGAAGTCAAGTGATGCGCATCACACTCATCCGAGGCCGAGCGTAGCGAGCGCGACGCCGATGATGCCGACCAGAAGAGCCGTTAGCGAGATGATGAAGTTCGCCTGTACGCGCTTCGTCAACGTCGTCGGACTCGAGGAAGATCCACCCTGTAATTGCACGTTAATTTGAGATATCTCTTGTTCATTGCTTGCGACTCTCGCCTCAAGCTCGGTGTCTCCGCCGCGCTGCAGGCCGCCGACCTCCGCCCGCAACGTATCCAGATCGTCGGTGAGCCCGAAGATCAAGTCCTTGAGCACGTCGAGGTCATCGGGCGTCACGCTCGCCGGGTTGTTCTGCATGTACTGGATCGCGCGCGCGATCAGCGCCGCAATCGAATATCGATCGTACGTTCCGTCCCCGTTGAACTGACCGCCCGGCAGACCGGTGATGATCCCGCGTGCAGCGAGGTACTCCAGATCCTCGTACGCCCAGTGATCCCTCGGCACGTCAGTGAACAGCCCGCCCGTGTTCGGCGGCTCCGCATGGCCGTTCCCGGTCTGTGCCCACGCAACGACTCCGCAGAGAATCGTCAGAAGCAGACCGCAGCAGATGATTGTTCGTGTGCGTTTCACCTTGAACCCCCCTCGTGAGACAGGATTACGCTCTTGCCGAGTATAGTTAGCACCCGCAAAAGTGTCAACAGGATTGACTCTTGGCGCCCTCCTGCCCCTTCAGGAAGGTCCGGCGGTGGATCCGCGACGCGCCGAGTGCGTCAATCGCCTCGCGATGCGCAGCCGTTCCGTATCCCTTGTGGCGTGCGAGCCCGTACCCGCGAAAGGTCTCGTCGAGACGACACATCATCCGATCCCGGCTGACCTTGGCGACGATCGACGCCGACGCGACGTGAAGAGACCGCCCGTCCGCACCCGTCGACGTCACCTCGATCGGCAGCGCCCTCTCCGCCTGCAGTAGACCACCGATCGGGCGGAGCGACAGCCCGCGATCGAACAACCCGACGTCGACATCGGCGCCCAGATTCCGGTAGGCCCTCGCCGCCGCGAGGCGGCAGGCGGAAACGATCCCGATGCGATCGATGTCGTCCGCGGAGGACGATCCGACGCCCCACGCCGCTCGCGTCGTGATTCGACCGAAGAGGTCTTCGCGCTTTTTCGCCGACAGACGCTTCGAGTCGTCGACGCCGCGAAGGCATTCGGTGAGGTCTCTGAGCCTCGCGCGCCCTCCGATCGGCCGCAGGTCTAGGCGCACGCAGGCGACGACAACCGGCCCTGCAACTGCGCCTCGCCCAGCTTCGTCGAAACCTGCCAGTCGAAGGATGGGGCGAGGCGGGCTGCCACGGCCGACCTCGTCGAATCCAGCGAAGGGGAGTTCAGAGCGTGACATTGCGCCCGGCCCAAGACTGGGCGCAACGTCAAACGGAATCTCGCCGCCGCCCGCCTCCATTCCGCCATCGCTTTCCAGCCACGCACAGACGGCAAGGTCGTAGGCGAGCAGTTCCTCGGCTTTCGATCCGGTCGGCCGTTCTCGAATCATGATCGAATCCAGCGAGGCGGCGACCCAAGACCGCAGCTAGCGGATCCGGCGTAGACGTCGCAGGTAGTAGGGACGCGCTTGGCGCGACCGTCCCTGCTTGACCAGTTCGACCTTCTCGACCTTCGGCGCATGGACAGGGTATGTCTTCTCCACGCCGATGCCGGACGAGATCTTGCGAACGGTCACCATCTCACGCGTGCCGCCGCCGCTTCGCTTGAGGACGATGCCCTCGAAGACTTGGACCCGTTCCTTGGCTCCCTCGGTGATCCTCTCGTGAATCCGAACGATGTCTCCCGGGCTGAAATCGGCCCGCTCTTTCAGATGTTCTTTCTCGATCGCGCGCACAGCATCGTCCATCAGTTCCTCCTACTACGTCGCATCTACGCCCGCCGATCGTCTCCGGCCACGCGATCGAGAACGATCGCAACCGCAGCACGGACCGACAAGTGATTGAAGTCAGCGTCGGGCATGATCGGTGGGAGGAGGGCATCGCTGGCCTCGATCACTTCGTCGGCCATCCCCCATCCCGTACCGAACAGAATATAAACCGGGCGGGGGTCCGTTCGCAATCGATCCTTGAGTGCTTCGTAGGAGACGACCTGTTTCGTCTTCGGCCTCGCCGACGTCGCGACCAAGTACGGGGCGGTCCCTTCCGCCTGTTGAATCCACTGCAAGGTTTCGTCCAGATCCTCCGAGACCACGACGTATTCCATCGCTTCGCCCCGCCGGCTGTTCTCGCTCGCCCCCTCGCCCTCGGTCCAGAACCCTCGGATTCGCCAAGCGATCTCCCGCTGTGAAGGAAGCGGCGTGATCACGAAGTATCGCACAACGTCGTACGTGCGCGCCGATCGGGCGATGTCATGAATGTCCATCGATGTCGTCGACGTGGCAACGATCTCGCCCTGGCGGTTGCGCATGGGGAAGTGGAGGAGCCCGACGTACAGACTACCCATCGTGCGCCTCACGCTTCGGATCGAGTCCGAGGAGGTCGGGTCGATTGCGGACGGTCTTCTTCCATGCCTCGTGTTGGCGGAAGCTCTCGATCTTCGCATGGTCGCCCGTCAGGAGAACGTCGGGCACGGTCGCTCCCCGAAACGCCGGAGGGCGCGTGTATTGGGGTGGACCGAGGCGAAGCTCATCGTAGAACGAGTCACTCGAGACCGAGTCGAACTTCCCGACGACACCGGGGGTGAGACGCGCTGTTGCTTCCACGACGGCCGCGGCGGCACTCTCGCCGCCGGCGAGGACGTAGTCGCCGATGGCGATCTCCTCGTCGACGAAGTCGAGGATTCGCTCGTCGACCCCCTCGTACCGGCCGCAGAGAAGGATCAGGCCGTCGAGCGACGCCCAACGCACAGCGTCGGCGTGCCGGAAGAGCGTCCCCTGCGAGGAAAGGAGAATCACGCGAGTCTTTTCACCGCGCGCCGGACGAATCGTCTCGATCGCGCGAACGAACGGCTCGACCTTCAGCACCATTCCCGCTCCGCCGCCGTACGGGCGATCGTCGACCACGCGATGAGGGTCATCCGTGAAGTCACGCAGATCGTGGAGGCGAATCTCGATCAGCCCGCTTTCACGCGCCTGACCGATCACGCCGACCGAGAACAGGCCTTCGAGCGCTTCGGGAAAAATCGTGATGATATCGAACCGCATGCTAACGGAATCCTTCAGTCAACGATCTCCACGACGACTTCGCGATCGAACCGCGCAGCGACGCCCTCGAGGAACGTCCTCACCGCGCCGATCGTCCGGCCGCCCTTGCCCAAGATTCTCCCGCGATCGTCTTTTGCGACCCGGAGGAAGAAGATGTCGACCTTCTCCGTCTCGATGCGATCGATCTTGAGCGCGTCCGGTCGTTCGACCAACGCCTGAACCACGTATTCACACAGGCGATAGAGCAAGCGGCCTCCCGGATCCGGCCTTCGACCCTAGGCCGTCTCTTTCTCGTCTTCTCCGTCTTCTTCGTCCGCGCCCTCGGCGACGGGCTCATCTTCTGAAGCGGACTTCTCTTCGACGGCGTCGTCCGCCTCGTCTTCCGAAGCCTCTTCGTCCGCGGCTGCCGACTCGGCTTCAGGCTCGACGGGTTCGGCCTCAGCCTCCGCCTTCGCCTCGGACTCCTGTTCGGCCTCAGCAGGCGTTTCGTCGACCTCGACAGACGCCTCGTCGACTTGGCCCACCGGAACCTCCGGGGCCGATGTCTCCGCGTCAGTCGCCGTCGGCTCTTCCCCGACTCCGGCAGTTTCGTCGTCAGCTCCGACGGCTCCATCGTCGGCCGTTGCCTTGGACTTCTTCGGCTTCGATGTCGGCTTCAGCTCCTTCGCCTCGATCGCGACCGTCACGCCACGTTTCGCCGCATCCCACGCCGCCATCACGCCGGCTTTCGAGAGAATGTCGCGCGCCGCCCTCGTCGCCTTGGCACCCTTGAGAAGCCACTCCAATGCGGCATCGCCATCGACTTCGAACGTCGCCGGATTCGTCTTCGGATCGTAATGTCCGAGATCGGCGACGACCTTCGCGTCTCGGGGCTTTCGCCCGTCGAGCACGACCACGCGGTACGACGGCTGCCCTCGTCGTCCAACCCTCTTCAACCGAATCTTCGCTGCCATATCCTCACCTCAGTCTGTGTTGTCGCTTGCTCAAGACGGGCGAACGCTACGGATTCCCGAGTAGATCCGCCGGGAAGTGCTCTTTCCCCCGACGCCCTCCAACCAGCTTGAGGGCTCGCTTGGCGTCTCCGAAACGCGAGAGGACGCGGTTGACGTCCCGCACCTTCGTGCCGCTTCCGCGGGCGATCCGCTTCTTCCGACTTCCGCCGATTATAGACGGGCGCAAGCGTTCTTGCGACGTCATCGAGCGAAGAACCGCAACCGTTCTCTTCAGCTCCTGTTCGTCGGCACCGGACGGCGCCTTCGCCTTGAGCTTCGCCGCGCCTGGCAGTCGCTCAAGAATCTGGGAGACGGGACCCATCTTCTGCATCTCCTCGAGCTGCTCGAGGAAGTCCTGCAGGGTGAACCGGTCCTTCCGGATCCGTCCGACGAGATCCTCGGCCTTCTGCTGATCGATTCGATCCTCGGCCTCCTCGATCAGCGAGAGGACGTCGCCCATGCCAAGGATTCGATCGGCCATCCTGCCCGGGTGAAACGCCTCGAGGCGATCGGTCTTCTCCCCCGTTCCGACGTAGACGACCGGCACCCCGATGACGTGGCGGATCGACAGGGCGGCGCCGCCTCGCGCGTCGCCGTCGAGCTTGGCCAGAACGATGCCGGTCAGCCCGATCCGCTCATTGAACGCCGCGGCGACCCCGACGGCCTCTTGTCCGGTCATGGCGTCGACGACGAGGAGCGTTTCGTCGGGCTCGACGGCGGCCGCAATCTCGGCAAGTTCGCTCATCATCCCCTCGTCGATCTGTAGTCGACCGGCTGTGTCGACGAGAACCACGTCTCGCGCATGCTCCTCCGCCCAGGCCAAGGACTCCCGAGCGATCGTTGCGGGAGTTGCGTCGGCCCGCGTGACAACGGGGATCTCCAAATCGCGCCCGAGCTTCTCCAGCTGATCGATCGCCGCCGGACGTCGAACATCGCAGGCCGCGAGGACCGGCCTACGTCCTTCCCTCGAGAGCACCGCAGCCAACTTCGCCGCCGTCGTCGTCTTCCCCGACCCCTGCAGGCCGACCAGTAGGATCGCGGAGGGTCGACGATCGAGAGAAAGAGGTGATCGCTCCCCCCCCATCGCCTCGGTCAGCGCGCTCCGAACGATCTTGACGACTTGCTGTCCGGGCGTCAGGCTCTCGAAGACCTCGGCGCCGATTGCTCGCTCACGGATGCGGGCAACCAACTGCTTGACGACTTGGTAGTGCACGTCTGCCTCGAGGAGGGCAATGCGGATTTCGCGGAGGGCGGCCGAGACGTCATCTTGCGAGAGCGTTCCACGCCCGCGCAGGCGTGACAGGATCGACGTCAACCTCTCCGTCAATGCATCGAACACGGTCCCTCCCGCAGCGGTTTGCCGCTGGCCCCGCTAGCCTTGCGCCAAGATGTGTTCAACGAGATCGGTCGTGATCTCTCCGCGTCGAAACGCTGGATCGGAGACCACCTGCCGTAGGAAGCCGCAGGTCGTCGCGACGCCCGAAACCCGGAAGCGCTCGAGCGCCGTCAACATGCGAAACCGAGCCTCCTCCCGTTCCTGTCCCCACGTGATGACCTTCGCCAACAGGGAGTCGTAGAACGGCGAAACGACCATCCCATCATACAATGCGGTGTCGACACGAACGCCGTTTCCACCCGGCAGTTCGTGGACCTGCGCCGTACCGCAAGATGGGGCGAACCCGCGCGCAGGCTCCTCCGTGGTCACCCGACACTCGATCGCGTGCCCCCGGATCGCGATGTCATTCTGCGACCACCGAAGCCGGCCTCCCATCGCGATCTCGATCTGCTCCTTGATCAGATTGGTCCCGGTCACCGCCTCGCTCACCGAGTGTTCGACCTGGATCCTGGCGTTCATCTCGACGAAGTAGAACGTGTCGTTCTCGTCGACCAGGAACTCCACGGTCCCCGCGTTGCGGTAGCCGGTCGAACGCGCAACGAGGATCGCCGCCTCGTGGAGGCGAAGCCTGAGATCATCCGTGAGCCGCGGCGCCGGAGACTCCTCGATCATCTTCTGATGCCGTCGCTGGATCGAACACTCCCGCTCTCCGAGGTGCACGATCGAGCCATGACCATCGGCGAAGATCTGAACCTCCACATGTCTCGGGCTGACGACCGCTTTCTCCAAGTACAAGCTCGCGTCGCCGCAGGCGGCCATCGCTTCGGCGCCTCCGCCCGAAGCGAGCGCGAGGATCTCGTCGGACGACGTGATGTAGCGCATCCCACGTCCGCCCCCGCCGTAGACGGATTTCAGCAAGAGCGGATACCCGATCTCCTCACCCGCCTCGAGGAGCCGATCAGGATCCTCGGGCGCGGCCATGCCCGGGAGCACAGGAACCCCGGCTCGCGCTACGGTCTCCCGCGCCACGAGCTTGTTCCCAACGAGTTGCATCGTCTCGCTCGACGGGCCGATGAACGCCAGCTCGTGTTCCTCGCAGACCTCAACGAAGTGCGGGTTCTCCGCAAGGAAGCCGTATCCCGGGTGAATCGCATCGGCCTCGGTGAGCTCCGCGGCGCTCATGATCGAGGCGATGTTGAGGTAACTCCTCGACGGCGTCGGCGGCCCGATGCAGACCGAGGCATCGGCCATTCTCAAGTACGGCATCGACGCATCGGCTTCCGAGTAGACGACGACCGAGCGAAGCCCCAACTCACGACACGCCTCGATCACGCGCAGGGCGATCTCGCCCCGGTTGGCAATCAGGACCGTCTCGAATCTCATGGTCGATCGAAGACGAACAGCCCCTGCCCGTACTCGACCGGTGTGCCATCCTCGACCAAGACGCGGCGCAGCCGCCCTGCTTCCTCGGCCTTGACCTCGTTCATCACTTTCATCGCTTCGATGATTCCGATCACGTCTTCGGGCTGAACGATATCCCCAGGCGCAATGAACGGCTCGTCTTCCGGTGTGGGGCGTGCGTAGAACGTGCCGACCAGCGGTGCGGCCAGCATGAACGTTCCGTAGCCCTCTTGTGTCGCCGCTCGAGCCGACCGGTCGACGACGAGAGGATCGGAGGAGGCCGAACGAGCTTGCCGAACGGTGATCCGCTCATCTCCTTCGCAAACGGTGATCTCGGTTAGATCCTCCTCTTTGAGAAGGCGAACCAACTCCCGCAATCGTTTCATGTCCACCGAAGCGCCTCCTTGAACCCGGAGATTGTAACCGTCGGCACAACGAAGACCAGAAGAAAGACGCCTTGCACCGTCCGAATCGCGCCCCTATCATAGCCGCCGAGAGGTGAACTGAGACTGTGTCGTTAGGCGCACAACTGGCGCTACTGATTGTCCTGATCGTTTTGTCCGCCTACTTCTCCAGCGCAGAGACCGCGATCACGTCGCTCGCGCGGGGACGCCTTCGGTTCTTGATCAACGCCCACAAGAAGAAGAGCCGCGGCCTGTCACTCCTCCTCGAGGAGCCGAACGACCTGATCACGGCCCTGCTCGTCATGAACAACCTGACCAACGTCATGGCGAGTTCGCTGATGACGCTGATCGTGGTCACCGTGCTCCCCGCAATCCCCAGCTACCAAAAGGGGCTCATCGCGACGGGCGTCATGACGGTCTCTCTGCTCGTCTTCAGCGAGATCACGCCGAAGAACTTCGCCAAACACAATGCGGAGCGCTTCACGCTGGCGACGATCAACCAGATCTATGCCCTCACGCGACTACTGCGCCCGATCATCTTCATCTTCCGCGGGATTGCACGCGGCATCGGGCGCCTGTTCGGCGTCGATCTGTCGGAGCAGGAGCCGCTCGAGGTGAGCGACGAACAAATAGAGACTCTGATCGATGCGAGCGAGGAGCGCGGTCTCCTCGACGAGGCCGACGGCGAGATGATCCGCCGGATCCTGAGTTTCGACGAGATGACGGCGGAGCAGGTGATGGTTCCCCGCACGGACGTGCAGGCGATCGAGATCGGGACACCCATCGACGAGGCTCGCTCAACCGTCGCCCGAGACGGGCACTCCCGTTTCCCGGTCTACGAAGAGGTTCCCGACAGCGTCATCGGAACGCTCTACGCGAAGGATCTGTTGGCCTCCGATCTCACCGATCCGTCGATCACGCTTCGGAAGCTCCTCCGCCCGGCCTATTACGCCCCGACGACCCAGCCGATCAACATCCTGCTGCGCGAGTTCCAGCGACAGAAGGTACACATGGCCGTTCTCATCGACGAGTTCGGCGGAATGGCCGGGATCGTAACGCTGGAGGACATCCTCGAGGAGATCGTGGGCGAGATCGAGGACGAATACGATCGACCGACGGCCTTGGTCAAGCGGCTCTCGGCCGACGAAGCTGTGATCACGGGAGACACGGCCGTTCATGACCTCAACCGGACCATGGACATCGATCTACCCGAAGACGAAGGCGTGACCGTAAACGGCTTGATCCAACACCGACTCGGCACGATGGCCAAGGCCGGCGACCAAGTCGAGATCGCGCTGGTCACCCTCCGCGTCGAGCGCGCAACCGACCGTGAGATTACGTCCGTCCGCGTCATCGTCGACCGCGACGGAGACGACGAGGAGTCGTCCGACTGAACCATCGCACGTTCCTAAGGAGATGCAACATGCTGACGCGATGTGCTTTCGTTGCCTTCCTGGTCCTTCTTCCGCTGACCTCCGTCCTCGCCGACGATGTCCCCTACAAGAGCCTGGATGTTCGCTACGACCCGGACGAACGGACGATCCAGGGGCACCTCGATGTCACGGTCCCTTCACCAACGGAGACGGTCTACTTCGCGCTCCTTCCGAACGCGGCGCGCGAGCCGAATCCGTTTGTCTCGAAGCGGATGCTCGACGGTTCCTACCCGTTTGGTTTCGAGCCGGCACAACTCGACGTGGAGTCGGTCAAGCTCGTCGAGAGCGAGGGCGAGACGACGTTGTCGTATCGGCTTCTGTCGCTTCCCCCGACGCTGCAGACCTACGGTCTTGACGAGACGGTTCTCGCGGTCGACCTGACGTCCGCAGGTGATAGCCCGACGATCCGGATTCGTTTCACCACGCAGGCCCCTCGAACGTCGGCGGGCGACGACGGCGTAACCGACGAGATCCTCACGTGGCGGTTCGGCTGGTACCCACTTCTCCTCGACGATCAGGCGGGCATCACCGAGGAGGCCGGAGCGATCGGCTGCGGCGAGAGCGGCTCGTTCCCGTTCGTCCTACCCTGGACGGAGCTGGATGCGACGATCTCCGCACCGGAGAACCTGGTCCTGATTTGCGGCGCCGACCGTGTGGATGTCATCGAGACGTCCGAAGACCCGGAAGGCCTCTCGCAATACCACGCGCACTTCGCTTCCCCAACGAGATCGCTCGGCATCACGCTCGGGGCGGACTACGAACGCTACCTCCTGGACGGCCCGCAGCCGATCGAAGTCGCTTACCGTCATGGACACGAGGAAGAGGCACGCCTGTTTGCCACCTACGCACGTGACATCCTCGCCCACTACGAAGAGCGCTTCGGCGCCTACCCCCGCGCGCGAATGACGATCGTCGAGAACCCGAACTCCGGGGGCAGTGCGTTCGCCGCCGACGGGATCGTGTGGCTCTCCAGCCTCTTCTTCACCCACCGTGGCATCCCTCTCTCCGGGATCATGAACCGCTTCCTCGAGTACGTTCTCGCGCACGAGATCGCCCATCAGTGGCTCGGGCTGGGATCCGGAGTCGACCTCGACACCGACGCGTGGCTCTCCGAGGGCCTGGCGCAGTACGCGTCGATCAGCTACTTCGAAAAGCGCCACGGCGCGTTCGAGGGAAACGTGTTCGAAATCACGGCCGCCGGCATCCTAGAAGATGTGATCGACCGTCAATTCGGGTTCTACAATCTTCGCGAGCACCAGACCGAACTTCCTTACTTGCTCACGCTCTGGAACGGGTTCGACGAAGCGTTGGTGAAGCCGACGCGCGACGTTGAGTTCGCCAATGCGAGCGTCGCCCGCCTCTACGACAAGGGATACCTCGTCGCCCGATCCATCGCAGCGACGGTCGGCGAGGAGACGATGGATCGAGCCCTTCGAGCGGCGTTCGAGACCACGCGGGCCGGCCGGCTGGACGCTCTGGATCTTCAGCGGCTGCTCGAACAGGAGGCCGGTCGATCATTGGACGATCTGTTCTCGGCCTGGGTCTTCGGAGACGTCACCGTAGACTACACCGCCGAGATCGCGGCCAGACGGCAAACGGAAACGGACTACGAGACCACGGTGGCCGTCCGCCGCGACGGCGGAATCCCTCAGCCGGTTGACGTGGAGGTGACGCTCACTTCCGGCGCAACGCTCCGCAAGACGTGGGATGGGGCGGAGACGGAGGCAACGATCGTTTTTCACACGCCGTCTCGAGTCTCGCGGGTGACCATCGACCCCGAACACAGGCTCCTCGACAGCGACCGGCTGAACAACAACGATCCGGTCAAGGTCGTCAGCGCGGTCAACCGAGCCGCGCTCCCCCTCGACGCCTACCTCATCTCTCCGGACGCAAGTTCCGGGGGATTCACGTTCTCGCGCCTCGATCGCTTCCGCGTGACCGTGAACGACACGTCGGCATCGATGATCGTCAACGAGGGACGCCACCACCGGTACTCTGGCGCCGTCTCGATCGAAGACGGCAAGCTGACCGGGAACCTCGCCTACACCTACACGAGCTATCACCGTCCGGAGACCGGTTCGCCGGCCACGTACTGGGAAGCGGATGTCGCGGTGACCGCCGGCGTGCGCCGCATCGTCTCTGGAGAGGATGCGGTGTGGGCGCTCCACTTGTCGGCCCTTGACCTGCCATCGTTTGCCCGCTCACACGCAAAGCTGATCGCGCTCGACGTCGCAGAGAACGCCGCCAGTCGGCTTTCGATCTCGATGTTCGACGAGATCCGTCTTCTGCCGGGGTTCTACCTGCAAGGTGTCGGCTCGCTGGGGTTCAGCGTTGGGGATCTACCCGTCGCACTTCGGTTCACGTTCGACGAACTCCGAGCATCGTCGATGAACCCGGAGACGAACAAGCTGACGGGGATGATCTCCGTCGATCTGGCCACCGAGGAACAACCGTACAACGTGTTGAACCTGGCGATGATCGATGGTCGGCGGACGCGCCTCTTCCTCGCAGGCGGTCTCGGTTGGACAACCCTCAAGGACTTCGGTAAAACCACTCCCTGCGTGGAAGCCGGCATCGAACAGGTCCTCGATCTTTCAACGCTCGGAGGGCTTCTCCCGCTCACGGTGCGCGTCGGGATCGCCACCCCGGTGATGGGACCCGGCAAGACGGTCATCTACGCCGGGCTTTCACTGTGATCTGGATCAAAGGAGAGGGCCGATGAAGGTTCCGTGTCGTTGGTTGACCGACTACGTCGAGCTCGAAGTGTCCGAGAGTACCGTCGACCGGCTCGCGGAGCGTCTGACGCTCGCCGGCCTCGAGGTCGAAGGGATCGAGCGAACCGGACCCTTGTCAGAGACCCTCGTCGGGCGGGTGACGTCCGTTCGCCCACACCCAAACGCTGACAGACTCACGCTCTGCACGGTCGATGTCGGCAACCAAGTGGCCGATACCGGGGAACGATCGGTCGACGTGGTTTGCGGAGCGGCGAATGTCGTCGAAGGCGCGCTCGTCCCGATCGCGCTCGACGGCGCCACGCTCCCTGGCGGCCTCGAGATCAAGAAGCGCAAAGTGCGGGGAGCGATCTCGGACGGGATGATTTGCTCGAAGGAAGAGCTTGGCTTGGAAGACCGCTCCGAAGGCATCTGGATCCTCGATCCGTCCCTCGACGTAAAGGTCGGCGACGATCTCTCGACGCTGCTTGAGTACGACGACTTCGTCTTCGACTTCAAGGTTGCATCGAATCGCCCGGACTGCGCCAGCGTCTACGGCGTTGCCCGAGAAGTTGCCGCCATCCTCGACGTGCCGCTTCGCCCACTGGAGATTGAGATCGAAGAGGCACAGGAGTCCGCCGCCGATTCGGTCAAGATCGTGATCGAGAACCCATCGGACACGCCACGATATGCGGCGCGCGTTTTCGATGGAATCCGGATCGGGCCCGCGCCGCTTCGATTTCAGCATCGTCTGATCAAGGCCGGCATGCGCCCGCTCGGGAACGTCGTCGATGCAACGAACTACGCGATGCTCGAGCTTGGCCAGCCGCTCCATCCGTTTGACGCCGACGACGTCGGCGGCGTGATCACAATCCGCCGCGGAAGGAAAGGTGAGAGCTTCCGCACGCTCGACGGCATCGACAGATCGCTTTCGACCGACACGCTCTTGATCTCCGACGAGAAGGGCGGAATCGCACTCGCCGGCGTGATGGGCGGCGAGCGCGGCGAGATCCGGCCCAAGACAGACCGCGTCTTGCTGGAGATCGCTTCGTTTAACAGCTACAGCGTGCGCCAGTCGTCACGTTCCGTCGGCTTGCGAACCGAAGCCTCGCAACGGTTCGAACGAGGGCTCGACCCCGACGGCGTCCGCCTCGCGGCGGACCGCGCTGCGCACTGGATTCAGAGACTGACCGGATGCCGCGTGCTGAAGGGTCTTGTCGACGCGTACCCCGAACCGAGCGCAAGGCGCACGATCCGACTCCACCCTTCGCGCGTTCGCACCCTCCTTGGGGTCAACGTCACCGGTGCTCAAGCCATCGACATCCTCGGCCGACTTGGAATCGAGGCGAAAGCGGAAGATGCTGAGATTGTGGCGGCCGTGCCATCTTTCCGACCGGACCTCGAACGGGAAGTCGATCTTGTGGAGGAGATCGGCCGAATCTACGGATACGACCGCTTCCCCTCCACGCCGCCAAGAATGACCCTCCACATCGGGCGGAAGGATCGGATCGAACGCGGGAAGGACCGGATCCGCAGCGCCCTCGGCGCCCAAGGGATGTGCGAGGTCCTCACCGACGGCTTCGATAAGCCTGTCTGGCGCGAATCCCTCGGCCTCCCGGCCGACGACCTCGTCAAGGTCCGGAATCCGATGGCAACGACGCAAGAAGCCATGCGATCGGGCCTTCTCCCCGGGCTCCTCGTCGTCGTGGAGACGAACCTGAACGTCGGTGTCGACGGCGGAATGATCTTCGAACTCGGCCGAATCTTCTCGAAGAGCGGGGGAGAACGGGAGAGCCTGGCCGGCGCGCTGTTCGGGCGAACGAGACGGCCCTTGCGCGGCAAGGAGATCGTCACCCTCTCGAACGCCAAGGGATTGATCGAGAACCTCCTCGGGGCACTGCGCCTCGACGGGACGCGCTCGGAGCAAGGCGACGTCCCGGAGCATCTTCACCCCGGACACAGTGCGCGGTTTGTGCGTGAAGGCAAGACGATCGGCCTCCTCGGAGAACTCGCACCATCTCTGGTTCCCCGGCTCACGACACCCACGTCGATCTTCCTGTTCGAGTTCGACGTCGACGCCATCCTGGCGACGTTTGAGTCTCCAATCGCGTTCTCCTCGCTTCCTCGCTACCCCGCATCGAAGCGAGATCTCTCGCTCTCGGCGCCCGTCGGCCTCCCCGAGGCTGGGATCCGCGAGATCTTCGGGACGGAATCGACGCTCGAGTCGGCTCTGCTCTACGACCTGTACCGCGGCGAGCAGGTGGGCGAGGATCGGAAGAGCTTCACGTACGAGGTCTCGTTTCGCGCGGCCGACCGCACGCTGACCGATGAAGAGGTCACCGCGGCGATCGGCCGGCTCGAGACCCGACTACGCGATCTCGACGTCCATCTCCGCGTCGGATGAACCGATCGATCATCGCCCACGACCCGAACGAAATGGAGGAGATCGGGGTCGAGATCGGGGCCGCCCTGGTCGACGGATCCCTCGTCTCTCTCGTCGGTCCCCTGGGATCGGGGAAGACGACCCTCACGAAGGGGATCGCGAAGGGGCTCTTGATCACGGACGTTGTCGTCTCTCCGAGCTACCTCCTCGCCCGCGAGTATCAAGGACGGATCGCCCTTCATCACATCGACGCCTATCGCGTGTCCTCGCTGGCCGAACTCTCCGAGGTCGGCCTCGATCTCTACCTTCCGCCGGAGAGCGGCGTCAGCGTCGTGGAGTGGCCGGAGAGAATCGACGGTCTAGTCGAGTCAAGCGATGTTCTCGTCACGATCGAACTGCTCGAGGGAGGCTTCCGCAGGGTGGACATTTCCCGCCCTTAGGGCGAGAGACAGGCTCCCTGCCATCAAGCGCTGGCTGTCGATCAACCGAAAGCCGGCAGTGAGGCAGGAAAGCGCGACCCTGCCTGAACCTTCAGGCAGGCAGGAACCGCCCCGCGAGCGGTGTCCCGCAATCCGGACAGGAACCGTCCCGCAAGCGGTTCTGACAAACGAGATACCCCGAACGAGCGATCAGTCGCCCGCCACAGCTCGAACACCGGGTCTCCTCTCCCTCGCCAGGGACGTTCCCCAGGTAGACGTGCTGTAGGCCGACGTCCCGGCCGATCTCTCGCGCTCGCTCGAGGGTCTCGATCGGCGTCGGCGGCCGATCGACGAGCCGGTAGGCAGGGAAAAACCGACTCAGGTGCCACGGGATCTCCTGGGAGACTCCGCGGATCGCCTCCGCCGTCCAACGCAGCTCCTCGTCCCCATCGTTGGATCCGGGGATGACGAGCGTCGTCACTTCAACCCAGATCCCGGCGCAGTACAGCCGCTCGATCGTGTCGAGGACCGGCCGCACGTTGCCGCCGGAAATCTCGTGGTAGACCTCGTTCGTGATCCCCTTGAGGTCGATGTTGATCCCATCGAGGTGCGGTCCGATCCGTTCGGCCGTCTCCGCGGTGAAGTACCCGTTGGAGACCCACACGTTGGCAAGCCCCTCGGTCTTCGCCAGGCGCATGCAGTCGAGAACGAATTCGACCGCGACCGTCGGCTCGGTGTACGTATAGGCGATCGAGTGGCACCCGCCGGCGATGGCCTCCGCTACGACCTCGTCCGGCGACGCCGGATCCCCGACAATCCGCCCCCCGTGGTCGCGCGGGTACTGAGAGATGTACGCGTTCTGGCAGTTCGAGCACGTGAAGTTGCAGCCGACGGTGGCAATCGAGTAGGTCCTCGTCCCAGGGTAGAACTGGTAGAGCGGCTTCTTCTCGATCGGATCGATGTCGCGAGCGATCAGCTTCCCGTAGACGAGACTGATCAACCGCCCGTCTACGTTCTCGCGCACCGCGCAGATCCCACGTGCGCCCGGCTCGATCGTGCAGCGATGCGAGCAGACGTTACATCGGACGCGCTCTCCGTCTAGCCGGTCGTAGAGGATCGCCTCGTTCATTACTCTCACCGGCTCGCATGCTAGCACACTCGGCGTGGAGAGAGAAAGCGCGGAGGAAACGGGCCTTTCAACGCCCCGGGGGTTCCCGTACCATCTCGGAGTGACCCTGATACAGGTTGAACAACTCACGAAGGCGTTCGGGACCGACGTCCTGTTCGAGCCGTTCTCCGCGCACGTCGCACGTGGAGACCGAATCGCGCTGATCGGTGACAACGGGGTGGGGAAGTCGACGCTCCTCCATCTCATTTCCGAGGCGGAGACACCAACCGGAGGAGCCGTCCGCATGATCGGAGACGTCCGAATCGCCCATCTTCCACAACTCGCTCGCCTTCGGGACGAAGGAACCCTGTGCCAGGCGATGGAGCGCCCACTGGAACGACTCCGACAGATCGAGCGAAGCTTGCGCGAGTTGGAGGAGACGATGGCGTCGGCCAACGAGGACGCGCTGCACAGGTACGACGACCTTCTTCATCAATTCGAGCGCGAAGGTGGTTACGAGATTGACGCCAAGATCCGCTCCGCCCTGAACGGAGTCGGCTTCGGCGAAAGCGACTTCGACAAGTCCGTCGCGGTGCTTTCCGGCGGCGAAGAGGCCCGCGCCGCTCTCGCACGAGTTCTGCTCGAGGCGCCCGACGTCCTCCTTCTCGATGAGCCGACGAACCACCTAGACTTTACCGCCCTCGATTGGCTGGAGGATCAGCTCTTCGGCTTCCCAGGCGCGATCATTCTCGTCTCCCACGATCGCCACCTACTGGAACGCGTCACCAACCGAACCTGGGAGATTGCGCTCGAACGCGTTTCCGTCTATCGCGCCGGCTACGCGCATTCGCGGGAAATCCGGGAAGCCGAGCGCGAGCGCCGGCTCTCCACGTATGAGAAACAGGAAGAGACGATCGAGCGGTACAAGGACTTCGTCCGCAGGAAGAAAGCCGGCGGGAACGTCCGCCAAGCGAAGGATCGGGAGAAGAAACTCGAACGCATCGAAAGAGAACGGGTCGAGCGACCGCGAGATGCGAAACGGATCTCGCTTCACATACAAAGCGGCAGGCCGAGCGGAAAGCGCGTCCTCTCGATGAGGGATACCGCCATTGGGTTTGACCGGCCTCTCTTCGACTGTCCCGACTTCGACCTGTACCGAGGCGAGCGTGTCGCGGTCATCGGTCCCAACGGATGCGGGAAGACGACGCTCCTTCGCACGATCCAAGGTGAGCATTCCCCGCTTCGCGGCGATGTTCGTCTGGGCCACAACGTTCACCTCGCCACCTACACCCAGACCCAGGAAGGCCTTCACGGGACGGACACCGCACTTGAGGCCGTCCTGTCTCGTTGCGCTCTGACCATCAGCGAAGCTTGCGGCCTTCTCGGCAGGTTCCTCTTCTCGGGCGACGATGTCGACAAGAAGATGAAGACGCTCTCCGGCGGCGAGCGAAGCCGCGTGGCGCTTGCCCTCCTGTCGCTGGTCCAGGGGAACCTGCTCTTGTTCGACGAGCCGACAAACCACCTCGATCTCGCCAGTCAGGAGATCCTCGAGAAGGCGCTCGTCGAGTACGACGGGACGGTGCTCCTCGTTTCGCACGACCGCGCGCTGCTCGAGGCCGCCACGACGCAGGTTTGGGTCGTCGAGGCGGGGCAGATGCACGTGAACGGGTATGGGTACGCCGAGTACAAACGTCGTCGTCCGGCCGCCCCGTCGAAAGCGTCCAAACGGAGTAGCGGCTCCCCCGGATCTTCCCGTGGAGGCTCTCACGGGTCTGTCCGGCGACCGGCGGAGCACACGCAGGCTACCGCCGTAGCGGAGAAGAACCGCTATCTGCGTGCGCGCGAAACGGAAGAACTCCGGACCGCGGAGCGCGCGGTCGAGGACCTCGAGTCTCGCCTCGCTCGTCTCGAGCTCTCGTTGGTCGAGGCGAGCGAGGGTGGAGATACCGAGCGAATCATGTCACTCGGCGCCGAACACAAGGCGGCGCAAGAGGAACTAGACGTGAGCTATGCGCTGTGGGAGCGTCTTCTGGCCGCGCGGGCCGAGTCGGAGGAGCGAAGCGAGCATGATGACTAACATCGAGGACCGCGTCCGACAGACCCTCGCGAGCCTACCGGCGGACGTCCGACTCGTCGCAGCGGCAAAGACGCGAACCCCGGACGAGATCCGAGCCGCGGTCGCCGGAGGGGTCCGAATCGTTGGCCAGAACTACGTTCAAGAGGCGAAGCGCGTGATCGAGACCCTCGGCCGCGATGCGGCGGAATGGCACATGATCGGGCATCTGCAACGCAACAAGGCGCGCGACGCCGTCCGGCTGTTCGACCTGATTCAGACGGTCGACTCTCTCCGCTTGGCCGAGAGGATCGACGCGGAAGCGCGCAAGGCGGGACGAATCATGCCGGTGCTGATCGAGATCAACTGCGCGCGTGAGTCCGGCAAGGCGGGCGTCCTCCCCGAGGATGCGGCCGACCTCATCGCACAGGTCGTCAAGCTGACGTCGATCCGCGTGAACGGCCTGATGACGATGGGACCCCTCACAGTCAAACCCGAAGAACTCCGTCCGTTCTTCCGCCTCACGAGAAGGCTGTTCGATCGGATGGCGTCGCCCGAGACCGAAAGCGTCCGTATGGCGACGCTCTCCATGGGAATGAGCGACTCGTACGAAGTCGCCATCGAGGAGGGGTCGAACATGATTCGCATCGGGACCGCCCTCTTCGGCCCGCGATCGTAGAGACCGCCTCTTTCGTCTAGCGTTCGAGGAAGAGCCGCCGGTCGAATCCGCCGCGTTCGGATCGCTTCGTCTGTCGCACGGCCTCGAGTTCGAACGGCGTCAGATGCTCCAACAGAGCAAGCGCGTAGACGACTTCGAGGATGTCGGCCAGCTCTGCGACGTCTCCGCCGTCCAAGAACTCTTCCGTCTCCTCGCGAAGCTTGCTGTACAGGGCCGCGCGATAGGCCGCGTCGTCCAGCACCCTGACGTCCGGGCAGCCGCCGGCGTCCTTGATGATCCTCGGAATCCCGTCTCTGACGAGCTTTCCGTCACCCATTACGACCTCCGGGCCGTCCCGATCGATCACGCCGACGTCCGCGCAGCAACGCCAACACCCTACAAGCGTGCGATCAACGCGAGGAGCAGGCGCCTGACGTCCGCCCCTTTTCGCCGCGTCGTCTCGATGACCTCTTCGTGGTTCAACGTCGCTTCAGGGTTCACGCCGGCAGCGAGGTTGGTCGCGACCGAGAGACCGAGGATCTCCATCCCGGCGTGCGCGGCGACGATCACCTCGGGGACCGTCGACATCCCGACCAAGTCCGCGCCCATCACACCGAAGGCTCGAATCTCGGCCGGCGTCTCGTACGACGGACCGAGGGCGGCAACGTAGACGCCCTCCTTCAACTCGATCCCCTCCGACGCCGCCGTCTCCTTCGCGATCTCACGCAGTCTCGGGCTGTAGGCTGCCGACATGTCGGGGAATCGCGGGCCGAACTGTTCGAGGTTCGACCCGTGAAGCGGGTTTGCCCCGAGCATGTTGATGTGATCGGAGATCAACACGAGATCTCCGGCTCGGAAGCTCGGGTTGATCGCACCGGACGCGTTCGTCACGATCAGCGTCTTTGCGCCGACGAGCGCGAACAACCTCGTCGCGAACGTAACGTCCTCGAGGGACAGCCCTTCGTAGAAATGCGCGCGCCCCCGCTGGACCAGGACCGGCGTCTCGCCGATCCGGCCCGCCCAGAACTCGCCCGCGTGTCCGACCACCGTCGGGATCGGAAAGCCCGGGATCTCCGAGCAGGGGACGACCTCGCCTCCTTCCGGCACTCCGAAGGCCGCCGACAGGCCGGACCCCAGCGTCAACGCGACGCGTGGCGGCTCGGAGAGCCGCTCCTCCAAGACATCGGCCGCAGTCCTCAGCCGCACGTATCGTTCATCGCTCATCAAATCCTCCTAGCCGAGGTCGACGTTCACGATGGCCTCGTCGATCGATTCGATCGGAATGACGTCGATCCCGTCGACCCTGGGAAGCGTTCCCGAGGCCGGGACGAGGATTCTCTCGTAGCCGAGTTTCTTCGCCTCTGCGGCGCGCTCCGAGAGTCGTCTCACCGCCCTCGTCTCGCCGGAGAGTCCAACCTCCCCGACGGCCGTCGTCCTCGCCGGGACGGCTCGGTTGCGGAAACTGGACAAGATCGCAATCACAATCCCGAGGTCCGTCGCCCGTTCACGAATGTCCAACCCGCCGGCGACGCTCATGTAGACGTCCGCCCCTCCGATGTTCACCGCGAGTCGCTTCTCGATCACCGCGAGAAGTAGCAGAACGCGATTCACGTCGAGGCCGGTACACCGCCGCTGCGGAACCCCGTAGCCGCCCGTCGGCGAGACCAACGCCTGCAGTTCGATCAAGATCGGCCTCGATCCTTCGAGAATCGGAACGATCACCGAACCCGGGCGGGCCTGTTCCCTGTGTGTCTCCAGGAAGAAACTCGACGGATCGTCAACCTCGACGAGCCCCTCGGACGTCATCTGGAAGACGGCGGCCTCGTTCGTGGGGCCGAACCGGTTTTTCACCGAGCGCAGGATGCGAACGTCCTCTCCGCGACTCCCTTCCAGGTAGACGGCGACGTCAACCAGATGCTCGATCGTCTTCGGCCCGGCGAAGGCGCCATCCTTGGTGATGTGCCCAACGAGGAACGTCGCCAGGCGCCGCGTCTTTGCCAGCCGGATGAGTTCCGAGCAGGCCGAGCGCAGTTGTCGGAGGCTGCCTGCGGCGCCCTCCGAATCTGCGGCACGGACCGTCTGGATCGAATCCACGATGAGCGCACACGGTTCGACCTCTTCCACGGCGGCCACGATCCGAGAAAGAGACTGCTCGGCAAGGAGGAAGAGTCGTTCGCCGTCGATCCCCAACCGGCTCGCGCGGAGCTTGATCTGACTCTCCGACTCCTCGCCGGAAACGAACAGCACGTTCCCGTCTCGTTCGGCGAGCGCTTGAGCCACCTGCAGAAGAAGCGTCGACTTGCCGATCCCAGGCTCACCACCGAAGAGAACAACCCCGCCGGGGATCAAGCCGCCGCCGAGAACCCGGTCGAACTCGTTCAAGCCCGACGAGCGCCGCGTGACGTCGGCGAGGTCGATCTGAGAGAGCGAGCGCACCGACTCCCCGATCCACGGCCCTCTCGGAGCCTTGCCCTCGCGTTCGGATTCCACTTCCGAGAGCGAGTCCCATGCACCGCAGCTCGGACATCGGCCGTACCACTTGACGGCCCGATGACCACACTCGGCGCAGGAGAACGGCATCACGCATCGCCCAGATTGAAGCGGATCTCATCCCCCTCTGTCGTCGCCGTGACGAGCGATCCGGAGACGAACTCCCCCTCCAGGATGCTCTCAGAGATCGGATTCTCGATCAGCCGCTCGATCGTCCTGCGCATCGGGCGCGCGCCATACCTGGAGTCGTATCCTTGCTTGATCAGCAGATCCCACGCCGAATCGTCGAGATCGAAGGTGATCTTACGCTCCTCGCGGAGACGCTCCTTGAGATCTCCGATCATCAAGTCGGCGATCTTGCGGACCTGCTCGCGATTCAACTCGTGAAAGACGATGATGTCGTCGAGGCGATTGAGAAACTCGGGCCGGAAGACCTTGCGCCCCTCTGAGATCACGCGCGACTTCATGTTCTGGTAGGACCCATCGGAACCGTCTTCCTGATCACTGAAACCGAGGGTGTCCCGATCGACGATCAGCTCGCTCCCCACGTTCGAAGTCATGATCAAGACGGCGTTTCGAAAGTCGATGCGCCGCCCTTGGGAGTCGGTGAGGATCCCGTCTTCCATCACCTGAAGAAGGATGTTGAAGACGTCGCGATGGGCCTTTTCGATCTCATCGAACAGGACGACCGAGTACGGGCGGCGTCGGATCTTCTCCGTCAGCTCTCCCGCCTCCTCGTAGCCGACGTAGCCGGGAGGCGCTCCCGTGAGCCGCGACACCGAGAACCGCTCCATGTACTCCGACATGTCGACGCGAATCAGCGCATCCTCGTCGCCGAACAGAAACTCGGCCATGGTCTTGGAGAGTTCGGTCTTCCCAACCCCGGTCGGGCCGAGGAACATGAAGACGCCGACGGGTCGCTTCGGGTTCTTGACGCCGGCGTACGCGCGACGGATCGAGCGGGAGACGGCGCGAACCGCCTCGTCCTGCGCGATCAGGCGCTCGTGGATCTTCTCCTCCATGTTGACCATCCGGGCGGTCTCCTCCTCCTCCACGTGGCCGATCGGAACCCCGGTCCACATGGAGACCATCCGCGCGATGTCTTGTCCGGTCACTTGCAGGTTATTGGCGCCGTAAGCCGTCTCGCTCAATGCCTCGATTTGGGTGACGTACTCCACCTTCTCGTCGCGGAGACGAGCGGCAGACTCGTAGTCCTGCGCGGTGACAGCATCCTGCTCCTGGTCGTCAAGTCCATCGATCTTCTCCATCAGCTCGCGAACCTCGTCAGGGACACGCGTCTTCTGCAGCTTGATCCGCGCCGATGTCTCGTCGATCAGATCGATCGCCTTGTCCGGGAGGAACTGGTCGGTCACGTATCGATCAGAGAGCCGGGCCGCCTGGTAGAGGGCATCGTCGCTGATCTTCACGCCGTGATGCTTCTCGTACCGCTCGCGCAGGCCGTGTAGTATCTTGACCGCTTCCTCCAACGTCGGCTCCTCGACGAGAATCGTCTTGAAACGGCGCTTGAGCGCGGGGTCCTTCTCGATCGACTTACGATACTCGTCCAAGGTCGCCGTACCGATGCACTGGATCGCTCCCGAGGCGAGCGGCGGCTTCAGGATGGAAGAAGCGTCGATCGCCCCTTCGGCTCCGCCGGCGCCGACGACCGTCTGAAGCTCATCGATGAACAGGATGATGTTGTCCGTGTCGGTAACCTGCGTGATCAACGTCTTCAGCCTCTGCTCGAATTCGCCACGATACTTCGTCCCCGCCACGACCGACGCCATGTCGAGTTCGATGATCTCCTTCGACCGAAGGAGCGACGGGACGTCTCCCTCGGCGATCCTCTGCGCAAGCCCTTCGACGACGGCCGTCTTGCCGACGCCGGACTCCCCGATCAGGGCCGGGTTGTTTTTCTTCCGACGCGTCAGCGTCTGAATAATCCGCTCCATCTCCGCTTCCCGGCCGATCACTGGATCGAGGTTCCCAGCCGCCGCCTCTTCGACGAGATTCCGGCCGAACTCGACGAGTTCGCCCTTCTTCTGCGATTGCCGGCGCGCCGCGCGAATCGTCATCCCGATCCCGGACGAAGGAAGGAAGTAGGCGCGGGTCTTGGCCAGGTCGGCACCGAGCTGCTGGAGGATCGTCGCCCCCGTCCCGTCTCCTTCTCGAAGCATCCCCATCAGGAGGTGTTCGGGGCGGATCGTATTCAGGCCGGAACGTCGCGCCTCTTCAAAGCTGATTTTCATCACGCGCTTCAGGCGTGGCGTCGGCTCGAGATCGTCGGCCGAAAGGTGCACCTCGCCTCGTCCCTTCTCCTCATCCAGGAGGGCGGCCGCCTTTTCGTAGGTGATGTCGTGGCTCGTCAGGAAGCGATGGACGTCGCTTCCGGGAATCTTCAGAAACGCGAGGAGGAGGTGCTCCGTACCCACGTAGCTGTGACGCCACTCTTCCGCCTCTTCCTGTGCAATGGCGATGATCTCCATCGACTCGCGCGAGAATCGATCATACATGGGCTCTAGTCCTTGCTCCTTTCCGGAAGCGAGAAACAGTATATCGCGCCGTTCAGGTCCGACAACCGGGCTCGTCACGCCGATTGAAGCGCGTCATCACCGTCTCGATGTCGGCGCTCCGGAAGACGTCGATCGCGTCACCCGCCCTCTCGAAGGCAGGGACGACGCGACTCCATTCGTCCTTCGGGAACCGCTTCAGGACGAACGCCTCGCCCGGCTCGGTCCTTCCTTCTACCTCAATGCCGATCCGCAACCGAGGGACCTCGTTCGTCCGAAGTGCAGCCTGGATCGACTTCATCCCCTTGTGCGTTCCGGCCCCTCCGGCCGAGAGGACCTTGATCCGACCCAGCGGAAGGTCGAGTTCGTCGTAGACGATGAGCGTGTCCGAGAGCGAGATGGAGTGCTTGGCGAGAACCCCGGCAACGGCGAGTCCGCTCTCGTTCATGTAGGTCAGCGGTTTGCACAACAGGAGATTGTCGGCACGATAGACCAAGCACTCGCTCTCGATCCGGCCGGCTCGACGAAGGCGATGTGCCTTTCGGTAGAGGTCGATCACCTCGAAACCGACGTTGTGCCGCGTGAGCGCATACGTCGTGCCCGGGTTTCCCAAACCGAAGACGGCCTTCACCTACGCTCCTTCGGCAGGCTCCTCTTCGGCGGACGCAAGAGCCGACTCAGGCGCACCTTCCTCTGGCTCTTCGCCCTCGATCTCCTCGCCCTCGATCTCCTCCGCCACCTCGTCCTCAGGGAGAACCACCGTGCGCGGCGCCATCACCGTGACCAGTGTGCGCTCCGGCGGCAGCATCGCCTCGACGTTGCCGAAGTCGACGTCCCGGACGTAGATCGAGTCCCCAAGATCGAGATCCGTAACGTCCAGTGTAATCAGATGCGGGATGTCCTGCGGAAGCCCTTGCACGCGAACGGCGTTGAACAGGACATTCAGGATTCCGCCGGACTTGGCGCCTAGCGCCTCGCCGACGACCTTGATCGGCACATGAAGCTTGAGTGGGTGGCCAACGTCAGAATGGTAGAAATCGACGTGGGCGGGTTCATCGGTGATCGGGTCGTACTCCACAACCTTGACGAAGACATCGAGTTCGCGTGTCTTGCCCTCTTCGTCAATCGCGAGTTCGATCCGAGAGCTTCTCGTGATCTGCGAGAAAAGCGTCTGCAGATCCCTTCGCGCAATGGAGATCGGGGTGGAGTCGATCGACGGTCCGTAGACGACGCCAGGGACGAATCCCTTCCGCCGCAAGGCATTCGCCTTGCCTGTCGTCCTGCTGCTCACTTGGAGTGTATGCATGTTCTCTCCTGCCCTGCCTAGTAGTGCGGGAAGAGGTGGCTCACCGACTTGTACTCATAAATGCACTGAATGGTCTTGGCGAGGTGCTCTCCAACGGAGATGTACTCGACAACATCACTTCTCTCCGCCGCTTCGACAAAGATGGTATTGGTAACCACGACGCGCTTCAAGGGTGATCCTCGTAGCGATTCAAGAGCATCCCCCGAGAAGACGCCGTGCGTGCAGTAGGCGGAAACCTCCGTCGCCTGGTGCGCTATCAGTATTTGCGCTCCCTTGATCAACGTCCCCGCCGACGAGAGGATGTCGTCGACCATCACGCAACGTAGGCCGGCCACGTCACCGATGACGTTCATCACCTCGATGTCGGAGCCGTCCGAGGTTCGCCGTTTCTCGAGAATCGCCAACGGAAGGTCGAGTCGCTCGGCGACTTGGCGCGCTCGCACTGCGCCCCCGGCGTCCGGCGAGACGATGACAGAATCTCCCGAGTTGCCGAATGCCTGCCTCGCGTGGTCCGCAAAGATCCAGTCGCTACGCAGATTGTCGACCGGGATGTTGAAGAATCCTTGGATCTGGCCGGCATGTAGATCCATCGTCAAGACGCGATCGGCTCCCGCGGTCTCGATCAGGTTCGCCACGAGGCGCGCGGAAATCGGGACGCGCCCCGTATGTTTTCGATCCTGTCGTGAATAACCGTAGTAGGGGATGACGGCCGTGATCCTCCGGGCCGACGCTCTACGAGCCGCGTCGATCATGACCAGAAGCTCCATCAGTGCATCGTTGACCGGCGGGCAAGTCGGCTGAATGACGAAGACGTCGGACCCGCGAACCGTCTCTCGGATGCGGACCCGGATCTCGCCGTCGCTGAACTCATCGACCGCAGCGTCGCAAAGCGGGATCTCTAACGTGTCGGAGATCTCCGAAGCCAGCGTAAGATTCGCGCGTCCGCTCAGGAGCTTCAGTTTCTCGCGCATCACAGCACCTCCTCGCTCTCCGGCCCGTTCACGATCTGATTCTTCACAACCTGCCTCGCCCGTCCGAGGGCAAGAGACTGCGGTGGAACGTCGTCAGTGATCGTAGACCCTGCGCCAACGATCGCGCCCTTGCCGATTCGGACCGGAGCGATGAGCGAGGCGTTTGTTCCGATGAACGCCCCGTCCTCAATCACCGTACGGTGTTTCGCCACGCCGTCGAAGTTGCATGTCACCGCGCCCGCACCGATGTTGACCCCTTCTCCAACTTCCGCATCCCCGATGTAGGCGAGATGACCGGCCTTCGCTCCCCGTCCAAGCCGCGCGGCCTTCACTTCAACGAAGTTGCCGACGCGCGCCTCCGGCCCCACGTCGGATCCGGGACGCAGGTGCGTGTAGGGGCCCACCCGAGAATCTTCGCGCACGCGGGCCGACTCAAGAACCGAGTACCAGACGATGCTTCCGGAATCGACCGTCGAATCCTCGATCCAGCAGTCGGGACCGATCCGGCAGCTCACGCCGATCCGGCATCGACCTCGAAGGTAGGTCCCGGGAAGGAGCACCGTGCCGGACCCAACATCAGCTTCCGGGTCGACGTACACTCGATCCGGGTCCGGAACGACGACACCACGCTCTAGAAGTGTTTCCAGGACGTGCGCGCACGCCTCTCGATCAAACTCCGCATACTCCTCGCCGCCGCTTCGCGTCATGTCCGCACCCGCGCGGATGATACGGTACAGGGAAAGCCCTGATCAAGCAGAAGACCGCTTGCAGTCAGCGCCGGAGGTTCCTTATACTCCGGCCGCGCTCGGACGCCAGGGGACGCTACGCCGGAGCATTCGGGCATTCATCCAACAGGACAGGAGGTGGTGGTCGATGGCAACGCGAGTCTTCTCCGGCATCCAGCCGACCGGAACGTTACACATCGGCAATTACTTCGGGGCGATCCGCCACTGGGCCGCCCTGCAGGACGAAGCCGCGTGCATCTATTGCGTCGTCGACTACCATGCCATCACGATCGACTTCGATCCGAGAGCGTTGCGTGAGGCATCGCGATCGATGGCCCTCGACATGATCGCCTGCGGAATCGATCCCGAACGATCGATCGTCTTCGTTCAGTCCGATGTCCCGGCCCACACGGAACTCGCTTGGATTCTAGGCTGCGTCACGTCATACGGAGATCTGTCGCGGATGACGCAGTTCAAGGACAAGTCGGCGAAACAGCAGTTCATCTCCGCCGGCCTTCTCACGTACCCCATCTTGCAGGCGGCCGACATTCTGATCTACCTCGCCGACGGGGTTCCCGTTGGCGAGGACCAGGTTCAGCACCTGGAGCTGTCTCGGCGGATTGCTCGCCGATTCAACAGCCGGTTCGGCGATCTATTCCCCGAACCGGAACCGATCGTGGGAAAGGGAGCACGGATCATGTCCCTCGCGGACCCCTCGGCAAAAATGTCGAAGAGCGAGGGCGAGAACCACTACATCGGCGTGATGGAGGACGAGGCGTCGATTCGCAGAAAGATCCGTTCCGCGGTCACCGACACCGGGCTCGAGCCGGGTGAACAGATGTCGGCGGGCGTCGCGGCGCTGTTCGAGATCCTTGAGCTGTCGTGCGAGGAAGTCGGTGACCGTGCGATCGTCGACGAACTGAAGAGCGAGTTCTCCGAGGGCCGGTTGATGTATTCGCGTTTGAAGGACACGGTGTTCGAACGGTTGATGGACGTCCTTCGACCGATTCAGCAGAAACGCGAGGCGCTCGAGGCGTCGGGGACCATCGAGGGCGTGCTGGCCGACGGTGCGACAAGAGCCGAAGCGATCGCATCCGAGACCATGGCCGACGTGCGTGGACGACTCGGCCTCGGAAGCGCTCGCTAGTCCGGAGAACCCAGGTACCTAGGCTCGCACGCCTCCGTCCCTGAAACTCGAGGCCACCGCCGCCCACGCTTCTCCCAGCGCCGGTGAGGCGAGAGCTTCTCGCTTCGCCCACGTCGGATCGAGCAGCGTCTTCGAATCCTCCAGCGGCACGCGAAACGCCTGTAGAACGTAGCGTTTCGCCGTGCCGATCCAGGCGACAATCGACTCGATGTCTGAAGCTGCCAGGCCGGGGGCGACCGTCGTGCGGAACTCGTAGTCAGGCGCTTTGTCTACAACGATTCGGATCGTCCGCTCAACGTCTCGAGGATCCGCGGCCGCGCCGCCGTATTCCTCGTAGCGACCACGAGGCGCCTTGATGTCCACCGCGATGTAGTCGACCAGGCCGCCGTCGAGCAGCGTCCGGACCACTTCGGGGCGCGAGCCGTTCGTGTCCAGCTTGACGAGAACGTTCGTCGCTTTGAGACGTTCGACGAATGAGACCAGATCAGGCTGTAGGGTAGGCTCGCCGCCGGTGAGGACGATCCCTTCGAGGAAGCCCCGCCGGCGCTCGAGTTCTCCGAAGATCTCGGCTTCTTTGACGGTCGGGAGCTGGGACACGCGGTCAGGGAGAACCAGCTCCGGGTTGTGGCAGAACGGACACCGGAAGTTACAGCCCGAGACGAAGAGCGTTGCGGCAACGTGGTCCGGATAGTCGATCAACGTTGTCGGGAGCCAACTCGCCAGGTTCATCACTCGATTATCGACTCTCCGCCGACGGAATCCGAATCCGTCTTCGGCTAGCGCGCGACGACCGCATCGGAAGAGAAACTGTGCCGGTCGGCGAACTCGCTCTGCTTCCCGTCGTTCCACTGCTCGACCGGCCGCAAGTACCCGACGATGCGTGAATACACCTCCGCCTTGGCGTTGCACGTCGGGCACGTGGAATGCTCTCCGGTCAGATAGCCGTGCTCCGGGCAGATCGAGAACGTCGGCGTCACCGTGTAGTAAGGGAGCCGGAATGTCTCCGCGATCTTCCGCACCAAGCGTTTGGTCGCCGCCGCACTCGGTAGCCGCTCTCCGAGGAAAGCGTGGAAGACGGTCCCTCCCGTATAGCGGATCTGGAGCGGATCTTGGAGAGTGAGCGCATCGAACAGGTCTCCGTCGAAGCCGACCGGAAGCTGCGTCGAGTTGGTGTAGTACGGGATCTCGCCTCCGTAGGCTTCGAGGTTGTGGATACGAAGGTCGGGATGACGCTCGCGATCCTTCTTCGCCAAGCGGTAGCTCGCTCCCTCTGCCGGCGTCGCCTCGAGATTGTAGATGTCATTCGTCTCCGCCTGGTAGCCGCTAATCCGCTCGCGCATCCAGTCGAGCACGCGAATCGCGAATGCGACGCCTCGTTCCTCATCGATCGGGCAGCCGAGCAGGTTGAGCGACGCCTCGTTCATCCCGATCACGCCAATCGTCGAGAAGTGGTTGCGCCAGTACCCGCCCTCGGCCTCCCGAATACGATCGAGGTAGAACATGGAGTAGGGATAAAGGCCCTGGGTCGTCAACGTCTCCAGCGTTTTGCGCTTGACGGCGAGCGCGTCCTTGGCGAGATCCATCAAGACGCCAAGCCGTCCGTAGAAATCCGTCTCGTCCGCCGCGAGGTATCCGAGTCGGGGAAGATTGATCGTCACCACGCCGATCGACCCGGTGAGCGGATTGGCGCCGAACAACCCGCCCCCACGGCTGCGAAGCTCGCGGTTGTCAATCCGAAGGCGACAGCACATGCTTCTCGCGTCCTCCGGTCTCATGTCGCTTCCGATGAAATTCGAGAAGTAGGGAATCCCGTACTTGGCCGTCATCTCCCAGATCGGATCGAGGATAGGGTTGTCCCAATCGAACGCCTCCGTAATGTTGTAGGTCGGAATCGGGAACGTGAACGGGCGCCCGTGCATGTCCCCCTCGAGCATGACCTCGGCGAACGCCCGGTTGAACAGGTCCATCTCCGGCTGGTAGTCGGCGTACGTCGTCTCGTGAAACCCCCCGCCAACGATGACCGGCTCGCCCTCCATGTGTCGAGGGACCTGAAGGTCGAGGGTCACGTTGGTGAACGGCGTCTGGAATCCGACGCGCGTCGGGACGTTCATGTTGTAGACGAACTCCTGGACGTTCTGCTTCACCTCTTCGTAGGAGAGTCCGTCCACACGGATGAACGGCGCAAGGTACGTGTCGAGATTGGAGAACGCCTGGGCTCCGGCCGACTCGCCCTGAAGCGTGTACATGAAGTTGACGACCTGGAGAAGGGCCACACGGAAGTGCTTCGGCGGGCGTGATTCGATCTTCCCGCGGACACCGCTGAAGCCGCGCAAGAGCACGTCCCGAAGCTCCCAGCCAACGCAGTACGCACCGAGCGTTCCAAGATCGTGAATGTGCATGTCGCCGCTCTCGTGCGCCTGTCGAATCGTGTCGGAGTAGATCCGGTCGAGCCAGTAGTGCGAGATAATCCGATCGGTGATGTGCGTGTTGAGACCTTGAAGGGAGAAAGTCATGTTGCTGTTCTCGCGGACGCGCCAATCGAGTTCCTCAAGGTAGTCCTCGACCAACGGCATCCCGCGGATCAGGCCGCGCATCTCACGGAGTTCCTCGTGCTGTCTCCGGTAGAGGATGTAGGCCTTGGCCGTCCGAGCCAGCCCGCGCTCGACCAGGGTCTCCTCGACGATGTCTTGGATCTCCTCCACGGTCGAACTCTCGTTCGGGAACCGTTCGTCGAGAGTCTCCGTAACCCGAGCCGCAAGCGCTTGCGCGAGGTTCTCGTCGGCGTCGCCGACCTCACGCATCGCCTTCCAGACGGCGGTCGTGATCTTCGTCTCGTCGAATGGAACACGACGGCCATCGCGCTTGACGATGTACTCCATGAATCCCCCCTCATCGTGTGCAAAACGAAAGCGTGCGCATCGCGTGCACGGCGAAAACAGGCTCATCCTAACACGAATCGACACCGCACGAAGAGGCCCTCCGCTCACCCGCGGCCCTCGAAAGCGCATCCGTTCACGGCTACGTCTTCGGCGCTCCGCCGAAATGGACAATCGTCACGGTCGATGCGCAGGGCCTGGTCCCTCATGTTCAGCCAGACAGAGCGCTGGACCCGGATGTGGGACGAGCGGGCCTTCTTGATCTCCCCTCAGCCTGCCGATACCATCATCCGGCCATCCATTCTGGATGCTCCATACGTTGCGTTGTTGAGTGACAGCAGGAGAGGTGATCGAAATACCAAACATTGCATCCGCCGCGAAACGCTTGAGACAGAGCGAGAAGCGCCGCGGCCTGAACCGCTCGAAGAAGGCAGAAATCAAGAGAGTCGTGAAGCAGATCCGTCAATCGATCGAGGCCGGCGACAAGAGCGCTGCCGTCGCTCTCCTTCCTCGGCTCGCCAAAGCGGCTGACAAGGCGGCCCAGCGAAACACCATCCACCCGAACCGCGCCGCTCGAATCAAGTCCCGTTGGACGAAAAAGGTCCAAGGACTGTAGGAGGACCCGATGCGGAGGTTCGACTTCCTGGGCAAGACGAAATACTTCGTTCCGATCTCTCTCATTCTCGTTGCCGTGAGCATCATCCTGCTCCTTCCGGGAGTTCACGGCTTGAAGATGGGAATCGATTTCACCGGCGGCATGGAATTTACGGTGAGATTCGCCGGACCGGTTGACACGGCAGCCGTTCGATCGGTCTTGGGCGAAGTCGATGCCGGGAGCGTTGACCTGTCAACAAGCACCATTCAGGACGTCTCCGGCGCGAACACGAAAGTCATCACGACGCAGCTTCTCAACGTCGAAGAGGACCAGCGAACAATCGATCGGATCGAAACGGACCTGCGCCGGGAATTCGAGATCGACGACATCAGCCGACGTCTCATCGGCCAGCAAGTCAGCAAGGAGTTGGGCAGGAAGGGTTGGCAGGCGATTCTTCTCGCGCTGGTCGCAATCCTCATCTACATCTCATGGCGGTTCCGCCTGCGCTACGCGATCGGAGCCGTGGCCGCGATCCTGCACGATGTGATCATCGCACTCGGTATCTTCGCCCTGATCGGGGTCGAGGTGAATCTCGCGACGATCGCCGCGTTCCTGACCATCGTCGGGTACTCGCTGAACGACACCATCGTCATCTACGACCGCATCCGCGAGAACCTCAAGATCGAGCGGCGGAGCTCGATCTTCGAGATCATCAACCTGAGCGTGAACCAGTCTCTGTCGAGAACACTCAACACGTCGCTTACGACCTTCATCCCGGTCATCATCCTGTTCTTGTTCGGTGGAAGCGTGCTCCGAGGCTTCTCGCTGGCGCTCCTGATCGGCGTGATCGTTGGCACGTATTCCTCGATGTACATCGCCAACCCCATCCTGCATGCATGGACCGTGAAGGCGGGCGGCCGCAAGAGGAGTTGAGGTCACCTTGCAGTCCGTCCTCCGGGAGGGGAGGGAGTGGGAGGTCGCACCTCTCCCAGATGCATCGCTGCTTCAGTCCATTCAAGCGAAGCTCGGTTGCTCAAGTTCGTTCGCTGTCCTCCTCGCCCAACGCGGCGGGGCATCGTGGGAGGCGCTCATCGCTCCAGGATCTCAGAGCCGCCATTCTCCCTTCCTCCTGCCCGACATGGAAGCCGCCGTCGACCGGCTCCGCCTCGCTATCGCTCGGGGAGAACGTGTCTTCGTCCACGGGGACTTCGACGTCGATGGACTGACCGGCGCCGCCGTCCTCTATCGAGGCCTGCGCCCCCTCCTTTCGGAGAACTCCGTCAAGGTTGAGGTCAGCGAGCGTTCTCAGGGGCACGGAATGTCCCCGACGTTCGTCCTACGCGCAATCGAAGAGAAGTTCGGCCTTGTCGTCACCGTCGATTGCGGCATCACGAACCAGGAGGAGGTCTCTCGCCTATCGGCCGAGGGGATCGACACCATCGTCACGGACCACCACCTCCCTGTCGGCGAGCTTCCCCGGGCGGTGGCCGTCGTCGACGCGCATCGAGACGACAGCGCGTATCCAAATCGAAATCTTGCGGGCGTCGCTGTCGCCTACAAACTCATCTGCGGTCTGTACGAGCGGCTCGAGAAAGCGCCGCCGTCCCACCTCCTCGACCTCGTCGCACTCGGAACGATTGCGGATCTGGTTCCGCTAACATGCGACGCCGACAGCGAGAACCGGGCCTTCGTCCGCGAAGCGTTCGGGATGCTTTCGAACAACCAGGGTTCGTCCCTCGGTTTCCGCACACTGATGGCACGGCTCTCCGTCAACCCGAAGAAGATCACCACATCGGACATCGGCTTCCTTGTCGCGCCGAAGCTGAACGCGGCCAACCGCGCCGGCGACCCGAAGGTCGCATTCCTGCTCCTCGTCACCGAGGACCGCGATCAGGCCGAGTACTTGGCCGAAATCCTGCTCGACTACAATAGGGACCGAGAAATCGCACAGAACGACCTGATCGCCCAGGCCGACGCGATGATCCGAGCAGAGGATCGTGCCCCGCGCGAAGATGGTTTCGTGTTCCTCGTCGGACAGTACTGGAACGAAGGGATCCTCGGTCTTGTGGCATCGAGCCTCGCCGATCGCTATCGAGTCCCGGCGATGGTCCTTTCCCGAGGCGATCACGTCAGCCGCGGATCTTGCCGAAGCGCTGGGAGTTTCGACGTCAGCGCCTGTCTCAAAGCCCACGCGGATCTCCTTCTCCAATACGGAGGGCACCAGATGGCCGCCGGCTTTTCGGTCGCCAACGACGCCATCGAGACGCTGGAAGCGCGCATCGAGGAGTACATGACCCATCACCGATCGGAGATCGGATCGCTCGCACCGGATCCGATCGACGCGGAATCGTCGCTCGTCGAGATAGACCTCCCCTTCCACAAGAGTCTCACATCGCTCGCACCGTTCGGGCCTGGGAATCCCAGACCGCGGTTTCTCGTGCGCGACTGCTCATTCGACGGGCTCACGTTGGTCGGAAACCGCAAGCAACATCTCAAGGGACACGTCACGCAACGTGGAACGAGCCTTCCGTTCATTGCATTCCGCATGGGTCGACACCTCGAGACGTTCGAGGAGGCGGAAGGGGCCTCGCTCGTCTGCCAGATCGGGTTCGACGATTGGCGGGGGAACGTTCAGGCACAGGGGGTCGACCTCGTCACCGACGGCGCGCTCTCAGCCTGATCCCCTAGCTCAATTTCCAACGTCCGGCTGCTTCCGTCTAGAGTAAGGGGTGGCTTTGTCATCCGACACGAGAAGCCGCAGGCTTCTCGCAAGGCGGCCTACGGCCGCCCACTCACTTCCCAATGCAGAATCGGGCAAAGACCGCATCAAGGATCGACTCGGCGATGTCGATCCCCTGGAGTTCTCCGGCCGTCCGATACGCGGCTCGAAGTTCCTCCGCGACCATGTCCAGTGAACGTCCGTCCGCGATCGCGACGGACGCATTCGAGAGCCCCTCTCCGATGCGCCGCAGCAAATCCCGCTCCCACTGATCGAGCAAGAGGACGGAGTTTCGCGCCGGGACTCTGCCTCCGAGGAGCAGATCGAGGAGCGTTGTTCGCAGCGCCTCGAGGTTCAGGCCGTCCCTTGCCGAGATCCGCAGGGACTCCTTCCACGGCCCGTTCGGGATGTCCTCGATCGCTTCCGGAAGGTCGATCTTGTTCAGGATCAGGATCACCGGGACTCCCCAGTCCTTCTCGACCAGCCGGCGGTCATCTTCGGTGAGGGGCTCGCTCGCGTCGAGCATGAGCAGGAGCAGATCGGAGCGCTTCACGGCCTGCTCGGTCTTGCGGACCCCCTCCGCCTCGACGAGATCGCCCGGCGGCCTCATCCCTGCGGTGTCGATCAGACGGACAGGGACCCCGCCAATCGCCGCCTCCTCCTCCACCGTGTCACGCGTCGTCCCCGGAATCGGCGTGACAATCGCGCGATCCTCAGCGAGAAGCGCGTTGAGGAGCGTCGACTTCCCCACGTTCGGGCGACCGACGATGGCCACGGTGAGCCCCTCTCGGAGGACTCTTCCACTCTCGGCACGTACGAGGAGGTCCGAGACGCGACGCGAGAGCACGGCGACGCGACCGCCGATCTCCTCCGTTTCGACGTCGACGTCAGGGAAGTCGATCTGAACCTCGAGCTCGGCGAGGATCTCGCTCAGCGCCTCACGGACCTCCCGGATCGCCTCGGAGAACCGCCCGCCGAGCCGATCGACGGCCGCCTCCAGACCGAGGGCCGTCTTCGCGCGAACAATGTCCAACACCGCCTTCGCCTGATCGAGCGAGATACGGCCGTTCAGGAATGCTCGCTTGGTGAATTCCCCACGTTCGGCGAGACGAGCGCCGCCCGTCAGGATCGCGGTGAGGACGGCGCGCGTGGCGACGATTCCACCGTGGCAGTTGACCTCCACGATGTCCTCGCGGGTGTAGGTTTGCGGAGCCCGCATCACAGAAACGAGTGCCTCATCGACCGGATGCCCGTCGACGACGATTCTCCCGTAGTGCAGCCGGTGGCTCGGCGACGCGCGCAGGGAGTGCCCTGTGGAGGCCTCGAAGATCGGATCGACGATGGAGATCGCGCCCGGCCCGCTCACGCGGACGATCCCGATCCCCCCCTCGCCGATCGGAGTCGAGATTGCGGCGATTGTGTCTGCCCGGGCAACCGGGCCAAGTCTGTCCGCCCCGATCGCCGGCTCGATCTTGCCGTCGAGCATGCTGTTCACGTCTCGTCGGGCTCGATCACCACGCGGCGACCCTCGCCGTCGCCGACGCTGAACGTTCGGACCCCGGGAAAGTCGGCCAAGGTGACGTGAATCGTCCTTCGCTCATGCGCAGGCAACGCATTCAGCCGAACACGCTTGTGATCACGCACGACCGACTCCGCCGTCGACAGAGCAAACCGAATCAGCTCCGCGCGGCGCCGCTTCACCGCACCGTTGACGTCGAGGATCAGTTCGACGTCCTGTCCCGTCTTCCGTCGAAGCGCACCCCGGAGTAGATGCTCGAGCGCGGTTAGGATCGGTCGTTCCTCGGGGAGGGAGAACATGCTGCCGACCAGATTGACGTACAGGCCGTCGGAGATGTCCTCTTCGATTTCGAAGGTGGCCTCTTCCTCGAGGATCTCCAGAAGCCGCCCGAGGTAGGCCTCAACCTCCGTCTTCAGCTCCGGCATCCTCTTCTCCCGTCTCGTCGTCGATCTCTGCTTCGATCTCGGCCGTAGCGAAGCTGCCCGCCTCGGCGTTGGCCATCTCGCGATTGACGATCGCCTGTTGTGCGACCTGAGCTCCCGTCGTCAACAAGTAGTAGAGCCAAAGCCCGGCAGGGAATCTCCACAGGAGCACGGCCATGAAGATCGGGAAGATATAGCCGAAGTACTTCTGTGCCCCCGCCGTCTCGGCGCGGGAGGGCGTCATCAGCCACTGCTGCAACATCATGATGCCGGTCGTCACGATCACGAGAATGAAGTACGGGTCGTGCATGGAGAGATCCGGGATCCACAGGAAGCTCGGAGAGAGGTGAATGAGCTCGGCCGAATACAGGATCGCACGCCAGATCAGGATCAGAATCGGCAGCTGTACGATCATGGGTAGGCACCCGCCCATCGGGTTGACGCCCTCTTTCTTGTAGAGCTCCATCGTCTTCTGTTGCTGGAGCTGCTTATCGTCCTTGAAGCGCTCCTGGATGCGCTTCATCTTCGGCTGCAGTTTCTGCATCTTCGCCATCGAGTGGTACTGCTTGCGCATCAACGGGAACAGGACGACGCGGGTCAGCAGCGTGAACAGGATGATCGCCCAACCGTAGTTCCCGCTCGCCCGATAGAGGATGCCCAGGAACTGGATGACCGGGATCATCAGCCGCGCGCCAACGCCAGGCTTGTCGAGGGCCTCGAGGCCGGCTTCCTTCATCAGCAGGAAGCGACGCCGGCCGCCGTAGAGCGAGTAGTCGAAGCTCGACGTTCCCTCACCGACCGACATGATCGCGCCGAACCGCCGCCCGCCTGTATCGGTGAACTCGGTCATCGGTGTCGCGGTCGTTCCTTCGCCGGGCGAAAGGAAGAAGACGATCGCCTTGTTCATCAGCCCGAGACCGTCGAAAGCGAAATACGAGCCGGGCGCGAGGCGATCCATCCCAGGCTCGCCGTCGAACAGGTAGTTGAGTTCCGGCGCGTCGTCACTCGGCGCCTGATTGCCGAGAACGATCGACAGATCGAACGGCTCCGCGAAGGCATTCTCGACGGTCAGTTGGAGGTCCACCGTGTAGATTGCGTCCTCGCGAATCGTGTAGCGCTTGGTGACGATCGCGTCGCCAAACGTGCCGACGAACTCGATTTCGAGGACGCCCGACTCGACAACCGGATTGGGATCAGAGAGGACGTATGCCCCCTCGACAACCCCGTTTCCTCGTAGGGTAAACGGGAATTCGGCATCTTCGACGAACTGCCGCTTTCCCGACTCCGCATCGGTCCTGGTCCCGGGCACCAGCTCCTCGACGGTCGACCCGTACGGAGCGAACGTGAGGAACAAGCTCGTCATCACGCCGCCGTTCTCGGAGAAGACGTACTCGGACAGCGGCGTCGATACCGTGACTTCGAGAAGCCCGTCCCCGTCTAGATCCCCAACTTCGGGGACAATCTCTCGGTCCGCGGCCGCTCCAGACACAGCAAGAAGGGCGAGTCCCAGTAGACACAAAACGATCCAGCGTTTACCCACAATGACCTCCTGACCGGAAAGGGTATCGCGGACGAAATGGCCTTGCAAATCCGTTGAACAGGGCATTCCGATGCGATACACTCCCCCGCCGATGTTCACGGGGATCATACAAGGTCTCGGGACGTTGCGAAGTCTGGGTCGCGAAGAGGCCGAGATCTCGCTTCCCGAAGAGATGACTACGCGGCTCCGGCCTGGAGCAAGCATCGCAGTGAACGGCGTCTGTCTCACCGTCGTTTCGCTGTCCGAGGGCGTATTTCGCGCCGGCCTGTCCGCGGAAACCCTCTCGCGAACGACACTCGGAACAACGCGCCCAGGCGCACGAGTGAACCTTGAGCTTCCCGTCACGCCGAGCGACGGCCTCGACGGACACCTCGTCCTTGGGCATGTCGACGCGGTCGGCCGGATCAAGGCGCTCTTCCGCGAAGGGGATGCGTGGATAATGATCGTGGGTCATCCACCTGAGTTTCGAGCCTACGTTGCCGAGAAGGGATCGATCGCCGTCGACGGGATCAGCCTGACCCCGTACGGGCTCGACGCCGCAACATTTCGCTGCTCTGTGATCCCTGAAACCTACGAAAAGACGACGCTTCAGGACCGTCGCGCTTCGGATCCTGTCAACCTCGAGTTCGACATTCTGGCCAAATACGTGGAGAGGATGGTGCGCGGTGTTCACCACGACTGAAGAGGCGATTCGCCGGTACCGAGACGGGGAGATGCTGATTCTCGTCGATGACGAGAATCGGGAGAACGAAGGAGATCTGGTCATTGCCGCCGAGTGTGCGACGGCCGAGGTGATCAACTTCATGATCACGCATGGGCGCGGGCTCGTCTGCACGCCGATCACCAAGGCACGCGCGCACGAACTCGCCCTCACGCCGATGTGTCCCGAGAACACGGCCCTTCATGGAACGCATTTTACCGTCTCCGTCGATGCGAAAGACGGGATCACAACAGGCATCTCGTCGCATGACCGAGCGAAGACGATCCGCCTGCTCGTCAGCGAGTCGACGCGCCCCGACGATCTGGCCCACCCCGGTCACATCTTCCCGCTCATCGCTCGCGACGGTGGCGTCCTCCGTCGGGCCGGGCACACCGAGGCGACCGTAGACTTGGCTCGCCTCGCGGGGCTGAAGCCGGCCGCCGTCCTGTGCGAAATCCTGAACGAGGACGGGACGATGGCCCGCGTTCCTCAGCTCCAGGCCCTCGCCGAGCTCCACGGGCTCGCGCTCGTCAACATCGCCGACCTGATCGCCTACCGGAAGCGAACGGAGCACCTCGTCGAGCGAATCGCCGAGGCAGAGATGCCAACCAAGTTCGGGACGTTCCGGATCGTCAGCTACACCAGTCCGATCGAGGATGAGGAGCACGTCGCGCTGGTGAAGGGTGACGTCGAGGGGCGGGAGAACGTGCTGGTTCGCGTGCATTCCGAGTGCCTCACCGGCGACGTGTTCGGCTCGCAACGCTGCGACTGCGGCGGTCAGCTGCGTCACGCGCTGGAGATGATCGAGCAAGAGGGCGAGGGCGTCGTCGTCTACATGCGCCAGGAAGGGCGCGGCATCGGCCTCTCCAACAAGCTCTGCGCCTATCAGCTTCAGGATCAGGGTATGGATACCGTCGAGGCGAACGAGTATCTCGGGTTCGCCGCCGACCTACGCGACTACGGCATCGGGGCACAGATCCTGTGCGATCTCGGCCTGTCGACGATTCGCCTGATGACCAACAACCCGAAGAAGGTCGTCGGTCTCTCCGGGTACGGACTGCAGATCGTCGAGCAGGTCCCGATCGAGATCGAGCCGAACGAGTTCAACAGGAACTACCTGAAGACGAAGAAAGAAAAACTCGGCCATCGCCTGACCGGGGTGTAACGCGCCGGCAAGTCAGCCGGCTCAGCCGATCGACCGATCGGGTCGCCAAACGAGATACAATCTTTCCGCACATGCGGACGAAGCAAGACCAAGGAAAGGCGTAGGCTCGGGCACCGATTGTGTGAAATGAGACGTAGTAGGAGAATGCTCGTGTTCACTTGGAACACGCGCGTTCTCTCAAGCGACTCGAGCAGCGATCCGATCGGGTCGCCAGGAGGCTGGCCGCTCGGCGCTTTGCGGCGAGTAGCTCGGAGAAGTCGCCACGCAGCTTCTCCATACGGATAGGGAGGTTTGGGATGGGCAAGGTCTTCGAAGGGAAACTCGACGGCAGCGGACTCCGCGTCGGCATCGTCGTCAGCCGATTTAACAACCTCATCACCGAGCGCCTGCTCGAAGGCGCCCTTGACCGGCTCCGTCGCTCCAACGTCGACGACGCCGCGATCGACGTCTGCTGGGTGCCGGGTGCGTTCGAGGTCCCGAGAGGCGCCAAAGCGATGGCCGAGGCCGGCCGCTACGACGGCATCGTCGCTCTGTCCGCCGTCATCCGCGGCGCGACGCCGCACTTCGAGTACATCGCCAGTGAGGTCAGCAAAGGGATCGCGCTTGTCAACCTCGAAGCGTCCGTTCCTGTCGCGTTCGGCGTGATCACCGCCGACACCGTCGACCAAGCAATCGAGCGCGCCGGCACGAAGGCCGGCAACAAGGGAGCCCAGGCCGCCGAGAGCCTGATCGAGACGGTCAACGTTCTGCGAGAAATCGGATGAGCTTCAAGCTCGTCCGTGGAACGCGAGACATCCTGCCCGATGAGGCCGCCCGCTGGTACCGGATCGAGGAGACGTTCCGAGAGGTAGCCCGCCGCTACAACTACCGCGAGATCCGGTTTCCCGTCCTCGAGCAGACCGAGCTGTTCACCCGCGGCATCGGCGAGGGAACGGAAATCGTCACCAAGCAGATGTTCACGTTCCCAGATCAGAAGGGACGGAGCCTGACCCTGCGCCCTGAGGGGACCGCGTCGACGGTGCGAGCGTACCTAACAGCCGGGCTCCACATCAACGATCCGTTCCAGAAGTGGTACTACCTCGGCCCGATGTTCCGCTACGAGAAGCCGCAGAAGGGCCGCTATCGCCAGTTCCATCAGTACGGCATCGAGGTGTTCGGATCGCTCGAACCGAGCGTCGATGCCGAGGTGATCGCGTTCGCGTGGTCGCTGATGAGCGAACTCGAGATCGGGGGACTCCGGCTAAAGCTCAATTCGATCGGTTGCGCGGAGGATCGCGCGCGATTCCAGGAGGTCCTGCGTGGGCACTTCGCCTCGTCGATCGAATCGATGTGTTCCGACTGCAAGCGCCGCCTCGAAGAGAACCCGCTGCGGATCCTCGACTGCAAGGAACCCGTCTGCCAACCGTTCATCGAGCAGGCGCCCGGCAGCGCCGAGCACCTCTGTTCCGACTGTGCCGACCACTTCGCCGCCGTGCGAGCGCATCTCGATCGCCTTGACCTCGCCTACGAGATCGATCCGCGCCTTGTTCGCGGCCTCGACTACTACACGCGAACCGTATTTGAACTCCTGTCGGACGACCTCGGCACACAGGACAGCCTGCTTGGCGGCGGCCGCTACGACGGACTGATCGAGACCCTCGGCGGACCGCCGACCCCCGGGATCGGTTTGGCCGGCGGGACCGATCGGCTGGCCCTCGTCCTCGAAGAGCGGGAGTCCGGTGAATCGACCAAAGCAGGCATCGACCTCTACGTCGCCGCACTTGGTGAAGCGGGCCACGCTCTCGCGCTGCAGCTCGCTGAAGGCCTTCGCCGTCGGGGCCTCACCGTTGACCTCGACCACCGCGATCGAGGACTCCGCAAGCAGCTGACCGAGGCGAACCGACTCGGCGCGCGGCACTTGCTCGTCCTCGGCGAGGACGAGGTCGCGTCCGCCCAGGGAAGCTTGAAGACGATGGCGTCCGGTGAAGAACAGGCCGCGGAACTCACCGTCGATTCAATCTCCGACATGATCCTGGGAGGCTGAGATGGACTTGAAGCTGGTGCGAATCGAGAACCCGGACGAACTGAACCTGATCCTCGGCCAATCGCACTTCATCAAGACCGTCGAAGACCTCCACGAAGCGCTCGTCACGGCCATCCCGGGGATCCAGTTTGGCCTCGCTTTCTGCGAAGCCTCCGGCCCCTGCCTGATCCGTCACTCGGGGACGAACGAGGAACTCGAACAGCTCGCCGTACGCAACGCTGAGGCCATCGGCGCCGGGCACTCGTTCCTCGTCTTCCTCAAGGATGCCTTCCCGATCAACGTGATGCATGCCATCAAGCGCGTCCCCGAGGTCTGCCACATCTATTGCGCCACCGCCAATCCGCTGGATGTCGTCGTCGCGGAGAACGATGAAGGCCGAGGGATCCTCGGCGTCATCGATGGTGTCAGCCCCAAGGGCGTAGAAGGCGAGGAAGAGACGGCCCAGCGCAAAGCGTTCCTCCGAATGATTGGGTACAAGGGGTAGCGAGTTCCAGCGTGCGGTCAGGACATCCCGTGATAGAGGCGGGGCCTACAGCCACTTCTTGCGCCTGAAATACAGCAGCATGCCCCCACCGATCGCGAGCATCACGCCCAAGGCGCCGAAGTAGCCGTACCGCCATTGCAGCTCCGGCATGAACACGAAATTCATGCCGTACAGGCCCGCCACGAACGACAGCGGAATGAAGATCGTCGCGATGATCGTCAGCACCTTCATCACTTCGTTCATCCGGTTGCTGATACTCGAGAGGTAGACATCCATCAAGCCGGAGACCATGTCGCGGAACGTCTCCACCGTATCGATGATCTGAATCGTGTGGTCGTAGACATCGCGGAGGTACGGGCGTGTCGATTCCTGGACGAGTTCGCTCTCGTCGCGCTGGATGCTGCCGAGCACCTCGCGAAGCGGCCAGACTGACTTGCGCATGAACAACAGCTCGCGCTTCAGATGGCGAATCGCCTGCAAATCCTCGCGCTTCGGGTTCTCGGTCATGTCCTCGCCGAGCGATTCGATCCGATCTCCGAGCGTCTCGAGGATCGAGAAATAGTGGTCGACCACCGCGTCGATCAACGCATAGGCGAGGTAGTCCGCCCCATACCTCCGAATCCGGCCGCGGTTAGAAATCAGCCGCTCGCGGACCGGGTCGAACACGTCCCCTTCGCGCTCCTGAAACGAAAGCACCCACGTCGGCCCGAGGACGAGGCTCACCTGTTCATCGTCGATCTGTTCCGTCTGCTCGCTCCAGCGGAGCATGCGGAGAACGACGAACAGCTGCGACTCGTAGTCCTCGACCTTCGGCCGCTGTCCTGTGTGGACGATGTCCTCGATCACGAGCGGATGGAGACCGAAGCCCACACCGACCTGTTGAACCTGCTCGATGTCGTGCACTCCGTCGACGTTGATCCACGACGTCTTGGCCGACGCAAGAGAAGAGACTGCCTCTTCTGGAACACCGAGGGTATCTCGGCTCACATCCGCTTCGTCGTACTCGAACCGAGTGACGGTGATGCTGGCTTCCCTCTCCTGTCCGACGTAGATCGGCGTTCCAGGGACCTGACCGGCCTTCTTTGATCCTTTGTGGATGAATCTTGCCATTTCGCACCTCTCGGCCATCCTAGGCAGACCCTCGGCCCACGGCAACTACTTGACCAAGATAACGCGTCGCCACGAATTGATCGACAGTCCGTGTTGCCCTCCCCCCCCCCGGCGCGTGGCTACCATGCTCCTGTGTGCACGGCGGGGTTCTTGCGAACCAACGCGGGAACGCTGATCCGAAGACACCACATCGTTCCAAGGGGCAAGGAGACCGCCTGATGAGTCAGATCACCGAGTGGCTGGGCGAGGCGATCGGGATCGACGCCGGCCTTGTGGCCAAACTATTGTTGACGATCGGCATCCTTGCTGCGCTGTGGCTGCTCCGATGGGTCTGGATGGCCTTCGTCAATCGCCGGACGGCTGAACCTCAATCTCGCTATCGATGGCGCAAAGCCTCGTGGTACACGGCGACGGTTGTCGGCATCCTCTTGATCGGCCGTGTCTGGATCGAGGGGATTCAGACGTTGGTCACCTACTTGGGACTGGTTTCGGCAGGGATTGCGATCGCGCTTCGCGACCCCATCGTCAACTGGTTCGGGTGGGTCCTCATCGGGTGGCGCAGGCCGTTCACCATCGGCGATCGCGTCCACATCGACGGCCGGACCGGTGACGTGATCGACATCGGGATGTCCACGTTCTCGCTCCTCGAGACAGCGGAGGAGGGATCCGGAGAGCAGGCGACCGGGCGGATCGTCCACGTACCCAACGGCAAGGTATTCACGGAACCGCTGACCAACGTAACGCAAGGCTTCAGCTACGTGTGGAACGAAATCCCGATCACGGTAACGTTCGAGTCCGACTGGCGGGAAGCCAAGCGGATCCTTCGTGACATCGCCTCAAGAGAAGTGGAGACGGTAGGCGCCGAAGCGCTGCGGTGGATCCGCGAAGCGTCGACGAAATTCATGATCCGCTCGGCAAGTGTGGCGCCGGTCGTCTACACGCGGATCGTCAGCGACGGAATCGACCTGACCGTCCGCTACATGTGTGAAGCGAGGACGCGCCGGACGACCCAAGAAGCCCTCAGCGAAGCGATCCTCGACGCGTTCATCGCGGCGCCGAAGATCGACTTCGCGTACCGCACATCGAGGATCTTCCGTCAGAACGAAGAAGGGAAGCCGATGCTGAGCCACGACGAGACAGCGTCAGGCCCGCAGAGCGTCTCGATGTCGTAGTGTGAGTTGACGGCCCGCTACGTTCGGTATAGCGTGTTCCATCATGAAGAACCGACGGATTCGCTGGCGGCTCACCGGGGTGTTGACGCTGGTTCTGCCGTTCGTCATCATCGTCCTGCAGAACACGCAAGTCGTCGACATTCAGGTGCTCTTCTGGCGGCTCAGCATGTCCCGAATCATCCTGCTGTTCTTCTCTCTCGTCGTTGGATTCGTAGTCGGGTTCTACGTCAGAGGAGGAAGGCGGGCATCGGGGGCCGATCACGCAATCGTCAGGAAGACGGACGGCCCGAAGTAGGTCGGAGAGCACGAAGTCCGCAGGACGGCGGATCTACTCTGATCGAGCGTGTTGCAGTCTTCTCTGCGCCACTGCGTATCCCGTTCAGGGGATGGTTGGCGAAGTCGAGGCACGCGCTCGAATCTTCGGCGGTGTGTCACCCTGAAACATGAACGATACAGTGTAGACAAGGCAGCGATCTCAACCGCCGGAAGGACGAGGGGATATGCCTCGTGATCGTACTGCCATGCGTTGAACCAGATGCAGACCGCTTCGGAGCGCGCTTCCTCCGTCAGATTCCTCGCCTGGCGAAGAACACTCGTCTTCCCCTCGCCCCACTTTCGTGAACACCTATCGTGAAAGGCCGCAGGTCCCGCGGGCCACGCGGATGCAGGAACCGGATCCGGTGTTCGGCTTGTCCGTCCAACGCCACACTGCTACCGTAGGTTTATGGCGGGCGAGCGAGGCACCCGCCGCGGGCCAGAAGAAGGAGTCGCATGGGCAAGCTGTTCTCGATCGCGATCTACTGTTGGGCGGCCGGCCTGATGATCCTCGTCGGCGCCGTGGTCGCTCGGTTCCTGCCGAGCAGCCGGCGGGAGATCGTGCGAGAAGCGATTCACACCGCGATCGCGTTCGGCGGCGGTGTTCTGGTCGCTGCGGTCGCGTTCGCGCTGGTGCCGATGGGGCTGGAAACGCTGCCGCTGTGGCTCGCAATCCCGCTCTTCCTCGCCGGATCGCTTCTGTTCATGTGGATCGACGCGAGATTGAGCTGCTGCGGCAGTTCGAGAGCTCAGTTCATGGCGATGCTCTTGGACTTCGTTCCAGAGGCGGTCTCGATGGGGGCCGTCTTCCCGCACAACCCGAAACTCGGCGTGTTGCTCGCCATTTTCATTGGCGCGCAGAATCTACCGGAGGGATTCAACGCATACAGGGAGCTGGTCGCCGGCAACGCTCACCCGCGCCGGGTTCTGGCGATGATGTTCGCGCTCACCTTCCTGGGGCCCGCGGCGGGACTTCTCGGGTACTTCGTCCTGCAGTCAGCAAGAGGCGTCGTCGGTGCGCTGATGCTCCTCGCCGGTGGCGGCATCCTCTATCTTGTATTCCAGGACATCGCTCCGCTGGTGCGGATGAAACGGCACTGGACTCCGGCACTGGGGGCGACGCTCGGGTTCATCGTCGGGATGGTCGGCGAGAAACTACTGAGCTAGACTGCGCGTCTACTTCGCCAGGACCTCGGCGAGTTCGACCAACGCGGGATCGAGTGGCTTGACCCTTCCAGCGACGTCCGAGAGGGGGGTGGCCGCAATGTGACCTTCGAGAAGGCCCAAGAGAATACCATCCTGGCCGGCCGACAGCCGCTCGATCGCCGCCGCCCCGAGGCGGCTTGCGAGCAACCTGTCGAACGAATCGGGCGACCCGCCACGCTGGACGTGTCCCAGGATCGTCAGCCGCAGATCGAACCCAAGCAGGCTGTGATGTTCCTCGAAGTGCGACGCGAGCTTCCTGGCGTTCCACTCGGCTCCTTCCGCAACGACCACGAGCGAGTGGAGCTTGCCCCGCTCGTAGCAGCCGAGAAGCTGCTGGGCGAGTTCCTCCGGATCGAGCGGCTTTCCGGGAAGGACCACCGCTTCGGCGCCTCCCGTGATCCCGGCGATCAGAGCAAGGTAGCCGCACTCCCGTCCCATGACCTCGACCAAGAACGCGCGATGGTGCGATGAAGCCGTTACCTTGAGACGATCGATGGCTTCCAGCGCGATGTTCAGTGCGGTGTCGACCCCGATCGTCATGTCCGCGCCGATGAGATCGTTGTCGATGGTCGAACCGATGCCGACGACCCGCGCGCCCATCTCCGACAAGGCGTGGGCGGCGGTCTGAGATCCGTTTCCCCCAATGACGATGAGGGCGTCGATCGCATGGCGCGACATGGAGTCGATGGCCTTCCGGCGCCCGTCCTCCGTCCTCATTTCCGGACAGCGTGAGCTTCCGAGGAAGGTCCCGCCTTGCTGAAGGATGCCCCCGACGTCTCGATACCCAAGCGGCATCATGTCTCCGGCGATGAGGCCCGCGTAGCCATGGCGCACGCCGATCATCTCCCAACCGCACGAAAGCCCCGTCCTGACGGCGGCCCGTACCGCAGCGTTCATTCCAGGGGCGTCTCCGCCGCTCGTGAGAACTCCAGTTCGCTTCATGTCAGGACTCTACCACAAGACTCGCATGACTGGTGCCCCCGCGGCGTCGACGGCTCCGGTTTGGCCCTCGTCGCGGGCAGCGTGGTAGGATCAGATGTGATCACGGAAGCACGTCTCCCAGCTCGATGGGGAGATGGATAAGGAGGGAAGCGATGGGCGAGGACAAGAAACTGACGACGGAGGCCGGGATTCCGGTCGACGACAACCAGACGTCGCTGACGGCGGGAGAACGCGGGCCGACCCTGCTGCAGGACCATCACCTGCTCGAGAAGCTGGCCCACTTCAACCGCGAACGCATCCCCGAGCGCGTGGTCCACGCGAAGGCGGCCGGGGCACACGGCACGCTTACCGTCACCCACGACATCACCCGCTACACCAAGGCCGCAGTGTTCTCGGAGATCGGCAAGCAGACCGAGATGTTCGGCCGGTTCTCGACCGTCGCCGGGGAGAAGGGATCGGCGGACACAGTCCGCGACGTCCGCGGGTTCGCCCTCAAGTTCTACACCGAGGAGGGGAACTGGGACCTGGTCGGCAACAACACGCCGACCTTCTTCATCCGCGACGCGATCAAGTTCCCCGACTTCATCCACACCCAGAAGCGTGATCCGCAGACCAACGTCAAGGCGGACACGCCGCAGTGGGACTTCTGGTCGCAGGTCCCCGAGTCGCTGCACCAGGTGACGATCCTGTTCTCGGACCGAGGAATCCCGGCGGGGATCCCCTACATGAACGGCTACGGGAGCCACACCTACAGCTTCATCAACGCCAACGGCGAGCGGTTCTGGGTCAAGTTCCACTTCAAGACGCAACAGGGGATTCAGTGCCTGATGCAGGACGAAGCGGATCGCCTTGCCGGTTCGGATCCCGACTACACCACCCGCCAGCTGTTTCAGTTGATTGAGAAGAGCGAATACCCGAAGTGGACGCTCAACGTCCAGATCATGCCCGAGGTCGAGGCGGAGACCTACCGCTGGAACCCGTTCGACCTGACGAAGGTCTGGCCGCACGGCGATTACCCGCTGATCGAGGTCGGCGTCCTCGAGCTGAATCGGAACCCCGCCAACTACTTCGCCGAGGTGGAGCAGGCCGCGTTTTCGCCGGCGAACGTGCCCCCCGGGATCTCTTTCTCACCGTGCAAGATGCTCCAGGCCCGGCTGTTCGCGTACGCGGACGCCCATCGGTATCGCCTCGGCGCCAACTTCGAGCGGCTGCCGATCAACGCACCCCACGCGACGGCGGTGAATAACTACCAGCGCGACGGGCGGATGCGGTTCGACGACAACGCCGGTGCCTCCCCGAACTACGAGCCGAACACCTACGGCGGCCCGAAGGCCGATCCGGCCTACCGGGAGCCGCCGCTCAAGATCTCGGGCGACGCCGATCGCTACGAGCAGAAGCGGGGCGTCGACGACGACTACGTCCAACCGGGGAACCTCTACCGCCTGATGCCGCCGGACGAGCAGGGCCGGCTGATCGAGAACATCGTCGGCTCGCTCAAGAACGCGCCGAAGCCGATCCAGGAGAAGATGGTCGCACACTTCCGAAAGGCGGACCCGACCTACGGCGAGGGTATTGCGAAGGGATTGGAACTGACGTAGGCAACGTCTCCGGATGAGACGGACATCAAGATTCCTTCTGGTCGCCGGAGGGACGCTCGCCGTCGCGCTGGGGATCATCGGGATCTTCCTCCCGCTGCTCCCGACGACGCCGTTCCTGCTGCTGGCCGCGTTCTTCTACGCGCGCGGTTCGGAGCGGTTCTACGCGTGGCTCATCGGGAATCGCTGGCTCGGAGACTACCTCCGTCGCTACCGCGAGGGCCGCAGCATGACCCGGCGACACAAGGCGATCACGCTCGCTCTCCTGTGGATCGGCATCGGCGCCTCGGCCGGCTTCCTGGTTCCGCAGTGGTGGGCGAGGCTTCTGCTGGCCATCGTCGCCGTCGGTGTGACAATCCACATCCTCTGGCTCGGAGCCGACTGAGCGCGTCTCCGAGGTCTAACAGATTCGCCGCGCCATCGCCAACCCGGTGCAGGTCATCGTCGCCGAGACCACCGAGGAACGCGGCATCGTCGGCATCATCGACGGCGTGTCTCCCAAGGGTGTCGAAGGTCCGGATGACATCCCCATCGCAAGGACTTCCTGCGGATGATTGGGTACAAGGGGTAGTGCGGGCGGTGACCAACGAGCGCTATCTCGTGACCTTGAGTCCGGGAATCGCGGCTCTCAGCGCATCGACCGCCGCGTCTGTTACCTGAGTTCCATCCAGCCAGAGATCCGTTAGCGACTTCAGTCCCTTCAGGTGCTCCAGTCCCGCGTCCGTTACCTGCCTTCCGGACAGGTTGAGTATCTCCAGCGACGGCAGTTTCCCCAAGTGCGCCAGCCCGATGTCCGTCACGTGGAGATTCAATAGGTTTAGCGACCTCAAAGACGGCAGCCCTCCAAGCTGACCTAGACCCACATCAGTTACCCTCGTTCCCGATAGGTCGAGAAGCCACAGCAACGGCATCGCCTTCAGATGCTCCAACCCCGCGTCCGCCACCCGCGTTCCCCACAGGGAGAGCCTCGTCAGCGACGGTAGCCATCCTAGATGCTCGAGCCCCACGTCGCCCACATCCGTGTGCACCAAGATCAGGTTCGTCAGTGATGTCAGCCCCTGCAGGTGCTCCAGCCCCGCGTCGCTCACCTGCGTTTCCCCTAGGTTGAGCGTCGTCAGCGACGTCAGCCCCTTCAGATGCTCCAGCCCCGCGCCCGTCACCTGCGTTCTCGATAGTTGGAGCTCCGTCAGCGCCGTCAGCCTTTTCAGGTGCTCCAGCCCCGCGTCCGTCACCCGCGTTTCCCATAGGCAGAGCGTCGTCAGCGACGTCAGTTCCTTCAGGTGCTCTAGCCCAGCGTCGCTCACCTGCGTTTCCCCTAGGTTGAGCGTCGTCAGCGACGTCAATCCTTCGAGGTATGCAAGATCCGTGTCGGCCACGGGATCGGAACTAACCCGAAGGTCCGTGACGGCAGCGCGATGCTCCGCCGTGATCGGCGTACTAGCTGGAAGCTGCAGAGAGGAACGGATTGCCCTTTCAATCGCCTCAATGCCCTCTCCGGAAAGCTCCAAGGATCCGGAGGTTTCGACCGCCAGCATCCGCTCAATCGAGAGCCGCGCGTCGCGGTTCTCAAGCCACTCGCGCCCGATAGCGGTTCCAAGAAGGGCACCAATCGAAGGCGTGCGGTCCAACCGCGCCGAGATTGACAACCGCAGGTCGTCCTGAGGGGTGAGAAGCTCGGGCTCCATGCGCCGAAGCTCTCGCCACCTCTCCCGAGCCGTCTCTTCCTTCAATCCATCTTTGCTCTCCTGACGGATCAGCTCATCGCAGATCTGCTGGTCCCTTACGAGCGACAAGTAGTCGGCCATGTCCAGACGCTGGCGAAGAAGGCGCGAGACAGCACAGAGTCCAAGCCCGTTGCCCTCGTTCCTCAGGACGTCATCCAGAAGATGCTGATCGGCGATCAGACGGTTGATGAGCCGCACGAGCGTTCGCGGATTGGCTTCGGTGCCGATGGCCAACACATCTGTGAGTCCTTCGATCGCCGTGCATAGCTGCTTATTCCCCTTCAGGGCGTCGGCTTCCATGAGGCGGCCAATGAACCTGCTGAACTCCGTCTGATGCGGAGGGATCCACAGCGGCAGCTGGACGATCTTCTCCAGGTAGGCGGGGCCGCTGGCTTCGGGATCCTTCATCTCGAGCCGCTTGTATTCGTTAACCAGGTGGCAGACGATCGGTTCGCGATCGAGCGCGAGCACGAACACGAAACCGGGTTGCCCGAGAACAAGCCGAATGCTCTGAAGAAGCCTTAGCGCGTGCCGCGGCATGCAGCGGTCGAGATCGTCGATGAACACAACGATCGGTGGCTTCGAGGATGCGTCGAGGGGATCGGATGGCGCCGCGCTCGCACGTTTCAACAGGGAGAACGCCTGGAGGTAGATCGTCGAAGGAATCTCTGGGCCTGACTCCAGCCGATCAAGCTGTGCGAGGATCTCCTTCCCCTCGATCTCAAGAAACGGGGTCTTGACCTTCAGGCCGCTTGCGACCGCACGAAGCGCGGTCCCGATTTCGCGCAGTGTGATCCACCGTCCGGCCTTGCCGTACCGATCGTCTTCCGGGATCTTCGCCTCGACATCCTCGGCAATCGTCAGGGCAAGGGGAACGAGCGGATGCTCTTCGTGATCGTATTGCCACGCGTTGAACCAGACGGTGACCGCTTCGGGAGCATGCTGTTCGATCAGACTCTGCGCCTGTTTGAGCACGCTCGTCTTACCTACACCCCAGCCACCGAAGATGCCGATCGTGAACGGCCCGGGCGTGTTCAGCGCAGCACCTGCGATCACCTCCGCATAGCGGCGCATACCAAGGCCATCAGCCGTGTGATCCGGCGTCGGTTCGTCGCTCAGCAGGACAAGCCCGGGGAGTTCAACCTTCTCATTCATTCTTGGTGTCATTCTACGAGTACTTCATGAATGGGCAAGCTTGGCTGCGCTCAACGTTGAAAGAGCTGGGGAAGATCCTAGCCATATCCAATCCTGCGTCGAGACTGTCTCGACCGCGAGCTCTTCCACAGGATGCTGGAAGCCCGGATCAAGACGAAACGATGGCGTCAACGCCACGGAAACGGAACATCCGCACAGCGGGCTAGTCTGCTTGACACCAGCCGAGTTTCGTGACAGGGTGAAGCACCAGGCCCACACAAAGCCGGATCTCTGCTCGCAGGGGGGACGGTCTGAGGAGGCACGCCTAGGGGGTGTCGTACGTTGGAGAAGATCTACCTCTCGATCGCTTCTGTGGCGGTCGGAATCCTGCTTGGATCGTTGCCGTTCTCGGTGTGGTGGGTTCGATGGATTGCGCATGTGGATGTTCGCACGTTCGGCGACGGGAATCCCGGAGCGATCAACGCGTGGCGCGCCGGAGGTTGGCGCGTGGGCGTGCCCGTGCTCGTATTGGACGTGATCAAGGGAGGACTCCCTATAGCCCTGGCGCGATTCGTCTTTGACCTTGGAGGTTGGTCCCTTGTCCCCATCGCGCTGTCCCCGGTTGTCGGCCACGTCGCGTCTCCTTGGCTTCGATTTCGGGGGGGCAAGGGAATCGCAACAACATTCGGCGTTTGGAGTGCCCTAACGTTCTGGATCGTACCAATGACGCTGGGGTTGTCCATGGCGGCCATCATGGCGTTTCAAACCGTCCCGGCTTGGACGATGATGATGGCGGCACTGACGACCTTGATTGCCCTTCTCCTTCTTCGAGTGGAGGCCTTCCTCGTCGTCGCCTTCGTTCTCAACGTTGCTCTGCTGGCTTGGACTCATCGAAAAGAGCTTCTCTCCGCCCCGAAGCTGCGTGCTTTCTCGCGCAAGAAGCCAGCGGGGGACGATTGAACTCCCTCGTTCAGCACCAATACAGCATCGTGGTGTTCTTGGGTGTGCTTCTGGCCATCTCTCTATCTAACCTCGTCGCAGTGCATCGCCTCGGAGGCCGTGGATTCGGGAAACGAAGGAACCGGCTTGATCTCCAACCAGAGAAGCTTCCCAGGGTATCCGTTCTTGTCCCGGCCAGGAATGAAGAACGCAATATCGCCCGCTGTGTCCGCTCACTTCTGGCACAGGACTACGCTGATTTTGAGGTGATCGTGCTGGATGACTCGGAGGATCGGACACCGGATATCCTTCGATCTCTGGCCGGGGATGAACGGTTGCGCGTGATGGCTGGGAACCCCCTCCCGTCCGGGTGGATGGGGAAGAACTGGTCCTGTCACCAGCTGTCCCAAGCGGCCACAGGGGAAGTCTTGCTGTTCACGGACGCGGACACTCGCCACCATCCCTCCATGCTGCTCGACGCCGTGACAGCACTGTTTGCGGGAAGGCTCGATTTCCTGAGCGCCATTCCTCGCCAAGAGCTGCACACGTGGGCAGAGCGTCTGGTTCTTCCGATTCTCCCCTGGAGTCTCCACACCTTCTTTCCCATCGGCCTTGCTCGGCGGTTGCGCCTGCGCGCCCTGGCAACCGCTGCGGGCCAGTGCATGCTGTTTCGTAAAGAAGCCTACGCGGTGATTGGTGGCCACAGAAGCGTACGAGGTTCGGTGTTGGATGACGTATCGCTGGCGCAACGCGTAGTGAAGGCCGGTCTGCCGTGGTCCCTACTGGACGGAACGGCGAGGATCTCTGTCCGGATGTATCGATCCTCCAAAGAAGTGTGGGATGGCCTCTCGAAGAATCTGTTCGCCGTTTTCGGCCGCAATCTGCCACTGTTCGGCTTCGTTTGGACGTTGTTGTTCTGGGTGGCGTGGGAGCCTCCACTTGTCTTGGTGTTGCGGGCCACACGAGCCCTGTCAATACCGGCGGAGGTGGTCCTTCCGGCTGCGTTGGCAACGGGGCTTTGCTTGTTGCTGTGGTTGATCAACAACCTTCGCTTCCGCATCCCATGGATCCAGGCCGCCCTTCATCCGGTCACGATGCTGTTGGTGCTGTCCATCGCCGTCCGCTCAGTGATCTGGCATGCCCTGGGTCGCGGCACGTGGAAGGGTCGGCCGCTACGACCGGCTCATGACCGCAACGCAAGGAAACAACGCCGCGGGTAAAGTGCCAAGTTTCTTCTTGCCGCGGAATCGAGCCCTTGTCATTTCGTACATGTCGCCATGGCCACGTCAGTCTTCTAACACGAGAAGGTCCATCTGCTGGATGTCGGCGCAGTCAAGCAGCGAGTCGATCCGCCTCGCAAGGAAGAAATTCCGCTCAGGGTCAGGATCCGGAGATCCCTGCCCCCCGCTTGCGAGAAACGGGCTACTCGCTCCCAGGATGACCTGTTCGGTCTCCCATTCGATCGTTCCCCGGATGAATCCGGGGGAAATGACCGTTCCAGTCAGTCGATTGCGATTGCGTTGGACAACGTACACTTCCCCGCCGATCAGCCCCATGATTCTCACCTGTACGGTCATCCCCGGGTGGCCATCGTTGTCCTGGTCGAACACACGCGGATCGGCCTCATCCGTGGGGAGGGCTTCATTCTCTGGGTCTTCGAGCCGTGCACCCAGCACCTGGGTGCACCACGGGAAGACGATGCGGCGTTCGGGAGCGGGGTTCCCTGTGGATGGATCCACTTCCGACACGAACTCAACACGGGCTGCGCGCTCCGTCACACCCAAGGAGCGCAGGAACGCATCGGGAATGGTTGTGTTCACCATCACGGTGCCGTCGTCGATGTTCGTCGCGCAGTTGGACTCCAGAACTGACAAAGCGTCGTCTCGCTGTTCAATGATCAGCCGGAGGTGGGTCGTTGTCGTGCGTGTTCGATCACCGACGATCGGTATCTTTGCGATTTCCGATGTGATCTGAACCATCGCCCAGACTCCCGAGAGATCCAGGTCCGATGGGATTTTGGACGGACTGGACTCGCTGACTGTCTGGCCATTGATAGGGGGAGCACAAGTGAGTCCGATGAGGAGGAAGAAGAGAGCTTGAAGAGCCCTTGCGCGAGACATCGATCGACCCCCAGTCTCCAGCGCCACCGTATCCTGCAAACGAAGGGCGTGTCAAGCAGCGGTGGTGGTCGCTCCCTTCTGGGTCCCCTCCTCTACGGCCCCATGATGCGAATGGAGAACCGCGACACCCTGATCCGTGTCAAATGCAGGGTAGCTGCGCGCTGTATCCAAGAACGGCAGGGAGTATCCAGCGCGTTGACCGAAGCGACATGACTCACAACCGGGGGAGGCTCCTTCACTCTAGGCAGATCCGCCGTGCGAAGCATTCGTCTTCGCAGCCAAGAAATCGGTCCCTTCTGTGTTCCTCTACACGTCCTCCGCCTCGGCGGCATCTTCTTGCCCGCAGAACGCGCCTCGGACCTCCTTCAGCAGCCGCCAGGCCTCCTCCCGAAGCCCTTCGCCCTCTTCCACGTGGACGTTCCCCGTGCCGACAAGAACGTCCCCTTGAACATACAAGACGTCACCTTGGTCGTAGAACGCATCGCCCTTGTCGTACCATGCATCTCCTGCGTCGTACAGCGTGTCAAACCGATCGTAGTCGCCTTCGTCATAGGCCTTGTCGCCGTCGTCATACGCGTCGTCTCCCTTGTCGTAGGCGTCATCTCCCTTGTCGTAGGAAGCGTCCCCTTGCGCATACGCCACACCGGCCTCGGCCCAGGCGGTGTAGGACCGTGCGAACAGGTCGACCGATTCCCTCTGATCGGTCTCCGCTTCGTCGAGGAGCGCGACGAGTTCAGCGCTCCCGCCCACGAGCATGACGAGGTCGCCGATTCGCGCCACCAGGAGCTGCTGCGACGCGAGCGCTTCCTGATACAGCTCCGAGGCGGCCGCGGCATTGGACGCATCCCTTCCCAGGTTGTGCAACTCAACGGCATGAGCTTCGATGTCCGACATCTCGCTCATTGCCTGCGAGTACGCCGAGCAAACGACGTCCTGTACACAGAAGTCGCCCAGCCACAGCATCGCGGTCGCGTTACCCGAGAGATCGACCGACGATGTGTAGGTGAGGTCGTTCACCGGGTCACTCGAATACTCGTGCAGGAATCTATAGGCCGCGACGATCACGCCTTCGATGTCCTCGACGTGGCTGATCGTCGCCCCGCTCTCCTTCGGTTCGAGGGTCAGGGAGATCGGAGTGTCCGCGAGGATCTGCCCGGAGCAGTCGGTCAGCGTGCCCGCGATGTACAGGCCATCATCCATCCACGGGATCAGGACGGAGATCCCTCCGCTCGCGTCGCTCATCCCAGTCAGCGTCCGTTGCGGCGATGTCTCCAGGCAGACGTCGCCTAGATTCATTGTCACGGTCGTCGAGCCCGAGGGATCGACGGACGAAGTGAATGTGAATTCGTCCGCCGCGCCGTCCCCGTGGCCCGACAGCGGGACGATCTCCCACCCGTATCCCGATACGCCGTCGTCCGTGGAGTGGACGATGACCGCACCGACGTCTTGGACAGCGCTGATCGAACCTCCGCTCGCCTTCGGCACAAGGGTTACGGAGAACGGGGTGTCCGTCAGGCCCAGATCCGGGGCCTCCGCCAGCGTGCCGACGACGCACAACTCGCCATCCATCCAAGGGATCAGGATCGAGATGTGCCCGCTCTCGTCGGTCACCCCGGCGTACGGGCCGCAGATCGATGTCTCGTCGGCAACATCGAGAGTCATCGTGGCGTACACCTCAACCGGTCGGCCACAGGGGATTGAGGTTCCGTTTAACCCGAACGCGAATCCGCTTTGCTGGCCGGGAACGAGGGAGACGTCATATGTATCGCCGGAGTCGATCGGCCTACTGATCTCGATCGTATAGGTGACGCCTCCGTCTCCCGGAGTCCACGATCCATACCCGGCGGCATTTTGTTGATCGTCGGACTCGAACCGGCCAGATCCGGCGCCATGCTGATCGCCGTCCGTTTCGAGGCGATCGTCAATGTGAACTTCGACGCAGTCGTCTCCGTCACCGAACAACTGCCCGTCTCCGTTGTCAAAGACGAAACAGAAGGTCAGGTCATTCGGTTGGAGTGTCGCGGGCGGGTCGAGAAGCTCGATCGCCAGGAACAGGTTCGCCCCATCGTGTCGGGCGTGCAGAATCGACGGATAGTCTCCGATCTGAATCACGGTCCGCAACCCATCCTGCCACTCGTCGCCGATGATCCCGTCGACGGGATCCAAGATGTCGGTCCGACGAAACGGTACATCGAAGATGGCAGCCAAAGACGTGGCATCTTGCTGCAATCCCCGTCCCGGAATGATGAGATCCGTCTCCTGCAGCGTGATGTCGGGGCCGTATTCCTGCCCTGAGCTAGCGCCGACGTCAAGCGTTACGGTGAGATCCTCGGTCAGCGGCGTGCCGAGCACGTTCGCCCGAAAGACAAGCTGCGTCGATGTCCCTGACACGCTCGCAGGCGGGGTGAACGTACATGTGGTGGTGGCGATGCCACTCGCTGTCGTGGGCGAGAAGCTTGCCCAACTGGGTACGGAAACAGCGATGACGCTCACCTGGCTGGTGCTCGGACTCACCGTGGCCTGCAACTGGAGCCGTCCTTGTACCTCGGCCGGGATCTGACACTTGATGTGGGTATCCGACAGCTGTTGACAGGTGCCGGCCGCCGTAAGATGGCCAGACAATCGCAAACTGACTGTGGTGGCAGCCGAGATACTGCACTGGAAGGATCCCGCAACCACGCACATCAGTCCCGTCAAAACGCACATCCTCAACGCTCTGCTCTCCATTTTTATCACCGTGACATTGTATACCTGTGACTGTCAAGACCACTGCCACTTGACAGAGACGGTGCAGCTACGTGTAACTGTCGCGCACCCTTTCCCACTAGCAGACGTTCATGAAATCGTCAAGATCATCCGGAACCCTCAGAATCGGATATATCATCTGAAGGAAGATCGGGAATGGGGGCCATGTGCTCTCGGAGGAGGATCCGAAGAGGCTGCTCCTGCCAGCGGTAGGCTGGTTGGGGCCATCACCCATTCAAGCGCGCGGTGTCGTCGTCCTTGCGCCATACGAGGCGTGACACGGAAAGCACGGCCGATCCCAAGATGGATGGTGTCAGAGCAAGTCCTTCTCCTCGACCTCCATCAGTGCCAGCGGACTCGTGTTCTCGATCCTGAGGATGGCAGAGCACTCGCTGCACAGGATCTCCGCGCCGAGGCGAACTCCATCGAAGGAGCGTCGAGGGGGCGGTCCTGGTGGTCGACTCGGAGAACCGGACCGGGGCGACCACGCTCTACGAGCGCGTCGGCATGCGGCCGGTCCACGTCAATCACACGTACGTCAAGGATCTGCGCCCGGTGAGGGACCTGGTCGTTCAATAGCCGGGAGCCGTCTCTACAACATCGGAAGGTAGCGATCGACTTCGTACTGGTGCACCTGCGAGCGGTAGGCGTCCCACTCGATTTGCTTGTTCTCGATGAACTTATCGAAAATGTGATCGCCAAGCGCACGCCGCACGAGCGCGCTTTCCCGCATGCAGGCAATCGCCTCGTTGAGGCTTCCTGGCAGTGTCTCGATGCCCTGTTCGACACGCTCCAGTTCGGTCAGGCTGTAGACATCGACGTCGATCGGATCCGGAAGCGGGTACCCCTGCTCGATCCCCTCCAAGCCGGCGTGCAGCAACACGGCGAACGCCAGGTACGGATTGCAAGCCGAGTCCGGGGCACGGAACTCGATCCGCGTCGCACTCTCCCGACCGATTTGGTACGCCGGGATTCGGATCATGTTGCTTCGGTTCCGCCGCGCCCATGTGATGTAGACCGGCGCTTCGTAGCCGGGGACGAGGCGCTTGAATGAGTTCACCCACTGCGCACAGACGCCGGTGACTTCCTTGGCGTGGCGTATGATCCCAGCGATGTAGCCCCGTGCAAGGGCGGAAAGGTGTAATGGATCGGCAACATCGAAGAACGTGTTCGCTCCATCGAGCCCGGCAAGCGACATGTGGCTGTGCATTCCCGAGCCGTTCTCACCGTTGAGCGGCTTCGGCATGAACGTCGCGTGCACGTTGTGACGCCGGGCGACCTCTTTGATCGCATAGCGGCACGCCATCAGCCGATCGGCCATGCTCAGCGCGTCGCAATGCCGCAGGTCGATCTCCTGCTGGCTCGGCGCAACCTCGTGATGCGCCGCCTCCACCGGGATCCCCATCGATTCGATCGCGAGCACCGTCTCTCGCCGGATCCCCGTCGAGTCATCGAGTGGCGACAGGTCGAAGTACCCGGCCGAATCGAGCGTGTCGAGAGATCGATCGGACCGCAGATAGAAGTACTCAAGCTCGGTGCCGACCAGCATCGTGAGGTCGCGCTCGGCGGCACGGCCCAGCGCCTGCTTGAGAATCCAGCGCGGATCGCCTTCGTACGGCTCACCGCCGGGCTGAACGACGTCGCAGATGAGCCGCCCGATGTTCTCCCATGGGAGAATGACGAACGTGCTCGGATCGGGGCGGAGGAGCATGTCGCTCTCGTCGATCCGCGCGAAGCCGTGAATCGACGAACCATCAAAGCCAATGCTCTCTTCGAGCGCCTTCGGGAGTTCGCTCGCCGGGATCTCGATCGACTTCAGGTTCCCGAGCAGATCGGTGAACCACAACTGAACGAACCGTACCTCGTTCTCCTTGACCGCCCGTAGGACATCTTCCGCACTTGTCACGGTTCACCTCCTCGGAACCCCAATGGAATGGACGCAGTCTACGCTTCCGGCAGGCCATCGACAACGTCCGGCGAAATTCGCTCCATGCGCATCTGTCCGCCGATCCGGCCCTATCGGCTAGAATCCCGACAAGGAGAGCGGAACGCGTGGAACTGACCATCGAGCAGATCGAAGGTGTGATGAGCCTCGTCCTCGACGGACGACGACGGCTCGACCTCCGGAACGTCCGCTTCATCGATCCGTACGGGCTCCTGTTGTTGGATCTCGTGCTCCGGGACCGTGCAGAAGGAAGCGCACCGCTCAACGTGGTTTGGCCCACTCATCCTCCCGTGAGGAACTGGATGCAGGCGATGGGCCTTGCCTTCGACGTCAGTGCAACCCTGCGTCCCAAATCCCGCCTCCCGAACGTCCGTACGGCGCTGCAGCCGATCACTCGAATCGAGGACGAGCGAGGTGTCATCGCGCTCGTGAACGGATTCGACGCGCGGCTGGCGGAGCGCTATCCGCTCGACGAGTCGCCACGACGGACGCTGATCCGAATCATGCTCGAGCTCTTCCAGAACATCCCGCAGCACTCAAACGCGACCGGCAACGTCTCCGATGCGCACGGAATCGCTGCGATGCAGGACTACCGCGACGGGATCGTCCTCGCCATCGCCGACAAAGGGGTCGGGATGCGCGCGAGCTTGTCTCTCCGAGGCGAAGAGAAGGTTGGAAGCGACGCCGAGGCGCTCGACGCCGTCGTCCTTCGCGGGCTCAGCCGATTCCGCGATCCGGGGCGCGGCCAGGAGCTCATGCGGATCTTCCGCATGGTCCGCTCGTGGGATGGGACGATCGCCATACGCAGCGGAAGCGCACTCCTCTACCATGATCCGGAGCACGGGGCTGATGTCCACGATGTCGCACCGTTCCCCGGCGTGCAGATCGCCCTCTGCATTCCCACGCGCGTCTTCGGCATCGGAGAGGTTGACGGAGCGCCCGAGGATGGGTTCAATGAACCAGATGAATAAGGAAACGTACGCCATCGTTCGTTTCGGACGCCGCGTCGGCACCCGGGAGGAAGGCGAAGGGGCACGAGCCGACTTCCTCGCCACGCTGGAACGCCTGCCTCCCGACGGGCAGCTCATCGTCTCCCTCGACGGGATCGAGGTTCTCTCCGGGTCATTCGCCGACGAACTGATCGGAAAAAGCTATCAGCTCTTGCTCTCAGGGCTCTACGGAGATCGGACGATGCTCATCGAAACGCCCTCGCTCGAGCTGGCCGAAGGCCTCGACGACAAGCTGACGCAACGGAACCTGGCGATGCTCTGTCTCTCCGACGGCGATTGGTCCGTCCTCGGCCGCCTTGCCGAGCCCCACCGTGAGACCCTCGGCATGATCATCGAAAGAGGGACGACGACAGCGAAGGAACTCGCCGAAGCGCTCGGGATTCCTCCCAACGCCTGTCACCAGCGCCTCAAACGTCTCGTCGATCTCCGGCTCGTTCACCAAGAACAGATCGGGACGACCGCGCCGAAGACACAGTATCGCTTCCAGTCCATTCTGTAGGGCATTTCTAGCGAGTTGACAGATTGCGTTCACTGTGTACAATGAACACGGTGTATCTGAGATGGCTCAACCGGTGAATGAATCCGTCGACACGCTGGTGATCTACCGCCGCGGGGCCCCGCACCCCCTTCTGCACGCCTTTCGCTGGAGGGACAGGCGCTACAACATCAACGAGACATTCTTCGTTCACCGGGAGCGGAGCGGCGAGACGATCTCCCTCTGCTACTCCGTCGGGAGTGGGGGCGATCGTTTCGAGCTTCGGCTCGACACGGGGCTGGGGCGATGGACGCTCGAAGCGATCGACGCTTCGAGATGAAAGGCCCCACATGGGCCGCGTCATCTTCCACCTCGACATGGACGCGTACTTCGCGTCGATCGAGCAGCAGGTGGATCCGAAACTGCGCGGTCGACCGATCGGGGTGACCGGCCGACCGACCGAACGTTCGATCGTCGTCGCCTTCTCGCGTGAAGCGAAGCGATTCGACGTCTGGACGGGAATGCCCGTCTGGGAAGCGCGTCGCGCCTGCCGCTCCCTCCTCTTCGTTCCCGGTCGTCCGGAACGTTACGTCGAGACGACCAAGAAGTTCCTCGCGATTCTCAAGCGATACACGCCGAAGATCGAGGTCTTCAGCACCGACGAAGTCTTCATGGACATGACCCAGGAGATCGAACGCCACGGCGGCGCTGTCGCGCTGGCGAAGCGAATCAAGGCGCGATTCCACGAAGAGCTCGGTCCGTGCATCACGTCGACGATCGGGATCGCGAGAAACAAGACGTTTGCCAAACTGATCGCCAAACGTCACAAGCCGGACGGACTCGGACACCTTACCGCGGACGACTTGCCCGAGCTCCTTCGCACCACGCCGGTCGCCGAGGTCTGCGGGATCGGCCCGCGAATCGAACGACGCCTCACGAGGATGGGCGTCCGGACGCTCGCCGATCTCGGCGAACTCCCGATGGCTCTCTTGAAGAGCGAATTCGGCGTCTACGGAGTCTTTCTGAAGGGCGTCGGCATCGGCGTCGATCCGTCGCCCGTGATCCCCTACAGCGACGTCCCTCCGCCGAAATCGGTCGGACACTCCCGCTCTCTCCCCCCGCAGCTGCGGGAATTCCATCTCGCTCTTCACGTGTTGCGAGACCTTTGCGACAAAGTCGGCCGTCGGATGCGAAAACTCGGCTACGTCGGGCGAACCGTGCATTCCGGATTCCGGCTCGGCCCAACCGGCCCGTACCACGGTAAGCAGACGACCCTCGCCACGCCGACCGATGATGACGAAAGAATCTACCGCGCTTGTCTCGACATCTTGCGAGAGATCCCCACGCATCCGGAAATCGTAAACCACGTCAGCGTCTCGGTGTCAAACCTGACACCGTATCGCGAATCGCCAATCTCGCTGTTCGAGGTCGATCATCGTCGAGAGGCACTGAACCGGACCCTCGATCACATCCGCGATCAATTCGGCGAGCGATCGATCCGCGTTGGCACCTCGCTCCTCTACCGGGCGATCCCCCGCCACGTCAGCGGCTTCGTTCTCGATCAGATGGGACATCGGGACGTCCACGGAAACCAATACGCCGAAGAAGCGCCCGTGAGTTGACCATCTTCCGGAGCCTCGATACACTGCGAACATCAATCAACCGGCCTCTTCCGGGCCTTCTCGGAGGAACGCAATATGCAAGGGATGATCACAAAGAGCTAGCGTCACCAGACGCTGCGGGCGGAGCCATCCAGGTTTCGCCGCGCGAATCCGCCCGTATTCGTGTCCCGCGGATTCGAAGAACTGCCAATGGCCGGTCTCCGTTTGTTCTCATGTTCCTTTAAGGAGCCAGTATGACTACGCAAGGACCCGAACGCGTCATCGCGGACGCGGGCACGTCCGAGCATCACGAGTCGAACAACCTCGCCCTCGATATCCAGCAAGTGCGCAAGGTTTTCGTCCGCAAAGATCGCAAGAAAGGGAAGAACAAACCCTTCACCAGGAAGAAGCGAGAATAGGTCGTCGCCCTGGAGGGGATCGATCTGACGGTCCCGAAGGGGGAGGTGTTCGGCGTCCTAGGGACGAACGGGTCGGGAAAATCGACACTGATCCGACTGGTCTCGATACTCCTTCTCCCCGACAGCGGATCGCTCCGCGTCTTCGGCCACGACGTCGAGCACGATCCGTTCGCCGTCAAGCGGCTGATCAACCGCGTCTCGGTCGATGCCGCCTTCTTCAAGAAGTTCTCGCCGATCGAGAACCTCCTCTACGCCGCCCGACTCTACGGACTCTCCGCCTCGGAAGCGCGCCCCAGAATGCGCGAGATCATGAAGCGACTCGGCCTGAAAGAAGAGTCGTTTGATCAGCCGATGGAGCACATGTCGCGCGGAATGCAGCAGAAAGTGGCGGTGGCGAGAGGCTTCCTGACGTCGCCGATCCTGCTCCTACTCGACGAGCCGACAACGGGCCTCGATCCGCATTCAAAGCGCGACGTCCGAGCGTTCGTGCGCGAGATCCGAGAAGCCCATGGCGCGACGGTTCTTCTCACAACGCATGACATGGAAGAGGCCGACCGGCTCTGCGGCCGGATCGCGATCATCGACAACGGGAAGATCGTCGCCCTCGACACACCGGAGAAACTGAAGGCGCTGGTTACTTCAGAGAACGGCGAGGCAACAACGATGGAGGACGTGTTCATCGCGCTGACCGGCCGCTCATTCGAGGACGCCGAATCGGAGGAGAATCGATCATGAGCGGTTTCGTGCGAGAGATGCGCGGCGCGTACGCATTCGTCGAGCGAAACGTCAACTTGATGAAGCGCTACTGGGGCTGGGAAGTCGTCTGGCTGATCTATTCGCTGACCAACGCCCTCGCCATCACATACATCGGCAACGGGATGAGCGCCATCTCGGGGGCTGAGATCGACACCCAGTACGTCGTGACGTACCTCCTCGTCGGCGCCCTGATCTGGCAGTACTTGTCGGTCATCTTCTACGCGATCAGCGAGATGATCGCGTGGGAACGGTGGAAAGGAACGATCGAGTACACGTTCATGGCGCCCGTGTCGCGGCCGACGCACCTCGTCGGAACAACACTGTTCGCGATCGGGTACGGGATCGTTCGGACCCTCGCCATCCTGGGGATCGTCGTCGCCTTCTTTCGACTGAACCTCGGCGGCGCGAACATCGGCGGGACCGTGTTGATGCTGTTGGCCGGAAGCGTCTCGTTCGTCGGCCTCGGGATCCTGGCCGCCGTTCTTCCGCTCCTCTATCCGGAACGTGGTGCGCAGATGACAAACGCCGCCGCCGCGATCCTGCTTCTGATCTCGGGCGTCTACTACCCAGTGGAGACGCTACCAGGATGGCTGCAGACGGTGGCCGCGGCCTCTCCCGCAACCTACGTGATCAGGGGGATGCGCGCGTGCCTGCTGGAGGGTCGCCCGACTCGGGAACTGCTGCCGACTGTCTTCGTGCTGATCGGCATCGGTCTGGGTGTGATTCTGATGGGACTGTTCATCTTCCGGTACGTCGAGCGATACGCGAAGCGCACGGGGCGCCTGAAGAGGAGTGGATGAGAGAAGGCCCCAGGGCGAACCTGGGGCCTTCTTCACGCGCACGCCAGCTTCTGGTCTCTACATACAACTACAGGTTCTCATTCACCTCGTCGAGCAGGGTCTGCGCGTTCTCCTGCGCGTAGGCATTCATCAGGGGGTAGGCATCGCCGATCTCCTCATCGAGGACGCTCTGAAGGATGCGGGCCGCGTCTTCCCAGAAATCGAGCGGCATCAAGTAGAACTCGGCCAAGAAGGTCCGGTTCTCGAAGTATTCGGCGCAGATCGGATCGATTAATCCGTCGTTCTCGCTGCAGATCTCCGGCTCGTCGACGAGAGGGCATAGATACGACAGGGACAGCGGATAGTCCTGGCGCATTCCGCCGATGAAGATCGTCAGCAGCGGGTTGCTCGGCAACCCGGACCAGAAGGCTGCCAGCGAGCGATATGAGCCGTAGAACATGTACTCCGGGGCCAGTTCCATCGTGCGTTCGGCGATCGCCTTCGCTTTCGGCGGAATCTGTCCCCTGACAGCGGAGGCGACGTCAAACTCGGCAACCCGCAGCCAATTCGAGTTCGCCCAATACAGCGCCTGCAGGTCGGTCTCCTGGTCGACGGCAGCGACAAAGCCATCGGATCGCTCCACAGCCGCGAAGTCCGGATTCATGCGAAGGCTCTTGAAGCCCCACTGCTTCCCCTTGATGTAGATCGTCTTCTCGCCATCTTCTCCCCCCATGAAGACGTTGGCGAGCGTGTAGTACGCCTGCGAAAGCTTGTTGATAACGTCCTTGAGTTCCAGCGCGACCGGAAGCTCTTCCACGCGATCCTCGTTTGTCTCGTCTAGGTCATCCGGGACTCCCAAGGCGACTCGAAACGCCTCAACGATTCCTTCAAGGTCCGCTCTGCCCGCGTCCGAGTACTCGATTCGGATGACGTCGCCTTCGTCGAAGAACGACAGCGCCGTATCCAAGTCCATCGTCTCCTGGGCGAACATCGGCAGACATGCCAGCGCCACCACGCATATTGCAAGAACACTAGCTTTCCCCATCTTTCTACCTCCCTGGCTGAAGAGACTGGATCACCAACTCTACCAGAAGAGCGGCGGTCGACCAAACGACGATTCGGAACACCCCGAACTCGCCGACGCTAGAGGTTCTCCTGCACTTCCCGAAGGAGTTCGGCCGCGATCTCTTGGTTGAGCCCGTTGTACAGCGGGAAAAGGTCCCCCACCGGCTCGTCGAGCACCGATTGTAGCACCCGTGCCGCGTCGTCCCAGTACTCGAGCGGCATCAAGTAGTATTGAGCGAACACGACGCGGTTCTCGAGGTACTCCGTGCAGATCGGATCGATCAGACCGGCAACGCCCTCGCAGAACGCGGCCTCGTCGACGATGGGGCAGAAGTTGGCGAGAACCTCGTCGTAGTCTTGCTGAAGCCCACCCGTGAACAGCACGGGGGAGATCGGATCGCTCGGAAGTCCCTGCCAGAACGCGCCCAGCGCTCGATAGGAAGAGTACGTGCTGTAGGAAGCCTCCAGCTCGAGCGCTCTCTCCGACATCGCCAGCGACTTCTGGGCGATTCCCGCGCGGATCGCATCAAAGATGTTCGGCTCGGCCCAGCGAAGCCAGTTGGCATTTGCCCAGAAGAGCGCCGCCACATCCGTTTCAGCCCGCACTGCAGCGACGAATCCGTCCTGCTCTTCGAACGCAACGAACGCCGGGTTCATCCGCAGGCTCTTGAGCCCCCACTGCTTGCCCTTCAGGAACGTCGCGCGCTGATTCGGCTGATCGCGCAAGAAGGCGTCAGCGTACGAGTAGTACGCCTGTGAGAGCTTGCTGACGAGGTCCTTATCTTCCGACGCGACAGGCAGCGCGCCAACCTCGGACTCCGATTCTTCGTTCAAGTAGTCCGGCACGCCAAGCGTCTCGCGCAACACGGCGATGATCCGCTCAAGTTGCAGCTTTCCCTCTTCCGAGAACGCGACATGGACGTCCCCGCTCGGATCGAACAACGCAAGCACGTCCTCCAGCGTCCCCTGGGCGATCACCGCAGTAGACAGCGAAAGAAGACAAATCGATAGAAACACAAACGGACGCTTCATCCCTTCCCCCTTCGTCGAACACCGATGGTTGGACTATAGCAAATCCGTCCGCCTCATCCGAGCCGACAGTGCGGTTGGCGATAGGTAGATCGTGTGATATCCTTCCCGCGAATCCCCCTGCAAGGAAGGAGGAGCCCATGGCAAACCTGACCGTCGATAAGGATCTTTGCGTAGGGTGCGGACTCTGTTCTCAAGTCTGCTCCGACGTGTTCGAGATGACCGCCGATGACAAGGCGGGCGTCATAGACGGCGCCGACCTGAGCGCAGACTGCGTCCAGGACGCCATCGATCAGTGCCCGGTCGCTGCAATCACCGCCTGAGCCTCGTTTGAGCGCGGAGGGTTCGTCTTGCCCTCCGCGTCATGTTTCCGGCACCGAAGCACCACCTTCTCGTGATTCCGCGTTACCGAGGCCCCTCGCGTTGCTCCTTCTGCCGGCCCATGCTAGGATGTGAACTCGGAGGGGCGTTGAGCAGACAAAGAATCGGTTTGGCGTTGTCCAGCGGGGGCGCGCGGGGGTCGGCGCACGTCGGCGTCCTCAAGGTGCTTGAGGAGAGCGGGATCGTTCCCGACGTCATCGTCGGCACGAGCATGGGAGCGGAGATCGGCGGGGCCTACGCCGCCGGCGTCTCTCTCGACGAAATGGAGTCTCACTGGCGCTCAGCCTCTTTCGGCAGGGCGTTCAAACTCCTGTTCCCGACGATCCCATGGTCCGGCTGGAGTTCGGGACGCGAGATCGTGCGGTTCCTGAATCGGCTCTTGGGAGACCGAAAGATCCAGGACCTCCCGAAGCGGTTTGCCGCCATCGCCACGAACCTGGAGACCGGGAGCCCCTTCCCGATCACAAGCGGATCCGTCGTCGACGCAATCCGCGCAAGCCTCTCGGTTCCGGGGCTGTTCACGCCCGTCTGGATCGACCACCAACTTCTGATCGACGGTGGCGTCTCGAATCCGATGCCCGTCGACGTCGCACGAGCCCTCGGATCCGATGTTGTAATCGCCGTCGACGTCCTCGTCGATCCCTCCGAAGTCCGGTTGGGGGGTCTCCCTGCTCTCTCGTTGCGCGAGCGAGACTTGGGAATCATCAAGGGGTGGAGGACGCCCGGACCGAACGGACGTCGCTTCCACCCAAGCGTCTTCTCCGTCCTGTTCCAGATGTCGACCGTCTTCCAGAGGCGCCTGTCCGACCTTCTCCTCGAAGCGTATCCGGCGGACGTCTTGATTCGGCCGGACTTCTCGGCCGATCCACCGTGTTACAGCAACGTGGGCTGCGGAATCGAGGCCGGCGAGGAGGCCGCCCGGCGTGCATTGCCCGCCATTCGGCGCGCCCTCTCGGCGAGCGTGCAATAACGGATCGACGGATGACCAAGCCAGGTATGCTCTACGCGCGGTTCGCGATCGGTATCGTGGCCGTCTCGTTTGGGGCGATTCTCGTTCGCCTCGCCGGTGACGCGCTGCCGCTGGCGATCGCCGCCTGGCGGCTCGCGCTGACCGCGGTCGTACTCGTTCCACTCGCTCTGGCACGTGGAACCATCTGGAGCATCCCGCGACGCGAGCTTCTATGGTCGATGGGAAGCGGTGTCGCCCTCGCGCTTCACTTCGCGCTGTGGATTGCGTCGCTGCGCTATACAAGCGTCGCAAGCTCCGTCTTGTTCGTGACGACGCACCCGATCTTCGTGGGGCTCGGAGCCCACTTCATACTGAAGGAGCGGGTCGGCCGGGGTCTGGCCATCGGGATTGGGCTCGCCGTCCTGGGTGGTGGCCTGATCGGCTTCGCTGATCTGCAGATCAGCGGCGGAGCCCTTCACGGTGACCTTCTCGCTCTTGCGGGCGGGCTCGCCGTGGCCGTCTACTTCCTGATCGGCCGCCGCGTCCGGAGAACCATCCCACTCATCGACTACATCACGGTCACGTACGGAACAGCGGCGGTGGTGGTTCTCCTCGCCTGTCTCGCTGTCGCTTGCCCGCTCGGCGGCTACTCCGCGCAGACCTACCTGTTCCTCGTGCTCCTTGCGCTCGGGCCGCAACTGGTGGGACACACGACGTTCAACTGGGCACTCAAGCACGTGCCGGTCTCCAAGGTCTCCGTGATAATCCTCGGTGAGCCGATCGGCTCTGCTCTTCTCGCCGTTCTCTTCTTCGGCGAGTCCCCGACGTGGCTGAATGGAGTCGGAGCGGTCATCATACTGGCCGGCATCTACTTGACTCTGCGTACGGAGGAGGCGACCGATGGGGAAGACTGACGGACGAGCGAAAATAGACTGGGCGGCCGCACACATGCCGCTCCGCAGCCGGTTGGCGGAGGCATTCGCCGACGAGCAGCCGTTCCGCGGGAAGCGAATTGCCATGAGCATCCACCTCGAGGCAAAGACGGCCTGTCTTGCGATCCTGCTTCGCGACGCCGGCGCCGAGGTCTGGGTGACGGGAAGCAACCCGCTGTCGACACAAGACGACGTCGCGCAGGCCCTCGCAGAAGAGGATCGAGTATTCGTTCGAGCCCGGCACGGCGTCTCGGAGGCGGAGTACACGGAGCATCTTCATGCCGTTCTCGCGCCTGAACCCGACATGATCCTCGACGACGGCGGAGATCTCGTTGAGATCCTCCACCAGGATCCTCCCCGCGAGATTCTCGGAGGGTGCGAAGAGACAACGACAGGCGTCGCCCGTCTGCGCGCTCGCGCTCGATCGGGGACCCTTCGCTTCCCGATGTTCGCCGTGAATGACGCTCGGATGAAGTACCTGTTCGACAACCGCTATGGAACCGGGCAATCAGCCTGGGAAGGGATCCTACGCTCGACGAACCTGCTCGTGGCCGGCAAAGAGGTTCTCGTGGCCGGGTACGGCTGGTGCGGGCGAGGGATCGCGCTCCGTGCACGGGGTCTCGGCGCTCGAGTCACCGTGACCGAGGTCGATCCGATTCGGGCCATCGAAGCGTGGATGGACGGATTCTATGTCGCGCCGATGCGCGAGGCCATCCGAACCGCCGACTTCGTCGTGACGGCAACCGGATGCTCCGACATCGTGACCGAAGAAGCGTTCCGCGAGGCCAAGGACGGTCTCGTCCTCGCCAACGCGGGCCACTTCAACGTGGAGGTCAACTTGGAGGATCTGAGACGGATGGCTCGCTCCGAACGAACGGTGCGAAACGGCGTGGTCGAGTACGAGCTTGCCGACGGGCGACGTCTGTACGTTCTCGGCGAGGGTCGCCTCGTGAACCTCGCGCTCGGCGACGGCCACCCGGTTGAGATCATGGACATCTCGTTCGCCATTCAGGCACTCACGCTGCAACATCTCGTGCAGAGCGCTCCGTTGGCTCCTGACCTCTATCCGGTCCCGCCGGACCTTGACGAACACGTCGCGTCGATGAAACTCGAGTCGCTCGGAGTCGCCACCGACACCCTCTCCGGCGTACAGCGAGCGTACTTGGGACTCGAACCGTAAGACGCTCTGGAGGACGCTCTACCGCTCGGTACAATCGGCATCGCTCGGGGTGAGACGGATAATGCATCGATCAAGGACATGGAGATCTCTGGCGATTCTCTTCCCAACGCTGACGTTGCTCCTCGCGTTCGGGACCGGTAACGCGCAGGCGCAAGAAGCCGCTCGCGACCTGTTCGATCCCGTGTACGAGATCTATGAGAACGTCAAGAGCCAATTCTATCGGCCGGAGTTGATCGACGACCGGGAGGCCCTATACGGGGCGATGAAGGGAATCGTCGAGCAGCTGGACGATCCGTACAGTGAGTTCATGGATCCTCAGGATTGGCAGCGCTTCGACGAGAGCCTGGAGGGGGAATTCAGCGGGGTCGGAATCGAGATCACGCTCGTCGATCGCGTCCTCACCGTCATCACTCCGCTCATCGGAACGCCGGCGGAAGCCGCCGGGGTCCTCGCCGGAGACCAGATTCTCGCCATCGATGAGGCGTCGACCGAAGGGATCAGACTCTCTGAGGCGGCGTATCAGATCCGAGGCGAGGTCGGAACGACCGTCGTCCTCACCGTCCGACACGAGGATGAGTCAATCGAGGACATCCCCATCGTTCGAGACACGATCGTGATCGATCCGGTGGAGAGCGAGCTACTCGAAGGTGGGACGATCGGATACATCCGGATCACCCGCTTCGAGAGCGACACGACACGCGGGCTAGACGCGGCGCTCGCGTCGTTCGACCTCGGCAACGCCGGGATCGGAGCGGCCATTGCGCTTGAAGATGGCCGATTCACGGTCACCGCAGTATCGGAAGGCACCAGCGCAGACTTGTCCGGATTGTCGGCAGACGATGAGATCCAGGCGATCGATGGGGTGAGCCTGAGAGATTTCGACCTCGAGCGCGTTGTCGCGCTCACGCGGGGGACCCTCGGCACGACAATGGATCTAGCCGTCCGACGCTCCGAAGGGACACTCGAGATCTCCGAAGTCATCAGGGACGTTGAGGTCACCGGCTTGATCCTCGATCTACGCAACAACGCCGGTGGTCTTATGGACCAAGCGATCTCGGTCGCAAGCCGGTTCGTCGACGAAGGGATCGTTCTCCGCACCGAAGGCCGACTACAGGGAACCCGAAGCTTCTACACAAGATCGAACGCCCTACCGAACCTTCCGCTCGCCGTCTTGATCAACCGCGGAACGGCGAGCGCGTCGGAGATCACGGCCGCCGCGATCCGCGACAACCAGATGTGCATCCTGATCGGAGAGAAGTCGTTCGGCAAGGGCGTCTTTCAACGGATCGTCGAGTTTGAGGACGGGTCCGCGTTGAAGATCACGACGGGCGAGTACTTCACGCCAAGCGGCGCGGTGGTGAACGGCGTCGGCCTGTCGCCTGATGTCGAGACCGCACGCCGTACCGAGCCCATCGAGATCCCCTCTGCTCTGCGCCAAGAGCTGGTCGCGCTCCTGGCAGAGCAGCGCGGATGCGGGAAGCTCCGCCGCTACCCATGGCACGCCCCCGGTCCTTTTACGCTCACGATCTCACTGGACGTTTATCTGACGGCTGAGAACGCCGTCACAACGTTCGATGCCGGCACGCTCGAAGGTTCGATTCCGGTCTCCATCGATTGCGGATTCGTCCCCGAACTCGTCCTCCCCGGGCTTCCGGAGAGGGTTGTCGCAGAAGAACAGGATCCGATTCGAGTCGCGATCGAATGGATCAACGATCACGCCGGAGTCGAGATGCCGATCGATCTGGCGAGCGAGCTAACTCCATGAGGTTCTCGGTCCTTGGGGCCGGGGGCTGGGGGACGGCCATCGCCCGTCTGTTGGCCCGCGCAGGCCACGACACGCTCCTCTGGTCGCGGGATCCGCTGCAGACCGATGCCATCGCGGAAACCCGAGTGAACACGAAGTACCTCCCCGACGTCTCCCTTCCATCCGCACATCTTGACGTGACCTCGAAACTGGAGGACAGCGTGGACGCCGACGCGATTTTCCTCGCCGTTCCCTCGTTCGGAATCGACGAACTGCTCCAGCGCATCGCGCCGCTTGCTGCTGCCCCTCCGGCGCTCATCAACCTCGCCAAGGGGCTCGACGGCGCGACCCACCGGACGGTGTCCGAGTTGATCGAAGATCGATTCCCGGAGGCCTCCGCATTCGCTCTGTCCGGTCCAAGTCACGCCGAGGAGGTCGGTCGCGACGTGCCCACCGCCGTCGTCCTTGCGGGGCGAGATCTTCAGCTCGGAGAATCCCTACAGCACGCCATTGCCACGCCGCGCTTCCGCGTCTATTTGTCCGACGACGTTCGGGGCGTCGAGCTGTGTGCCGCACTCAAGAACGTGATCGCGCTCGCCACAGGGATTTCCGACGGCCTCGGCTACGGCGACAACAGCCGGGGCGCACTGATCACGCGGGGCCTGGCCGAGATGGCGCGATTCGGCCGCACATTGGGGATCCGAGACACGACGCTCTTCGGCCTCGCCGGTCTGGGGGATCTCGTCGCCACGTGTACAAGCGACCACAGTCGGAACCGCTACGTCGGATACCGCCTCGGGGCCGGAGATTCACTAGAGCGGATCCTCAGCGAGATGACGATGGTCGCTGAAGGAGTCCATACCACCAGGATTGTGCACGACATGGCGAAGGAAAAAGGGATCGACATGCCCATCACCGAAGCCGTTTCACGGCTTCTCGCAGGCGAGTCCGATCCGCTTGCGCTGGTCAACGAGATCATGACACGCGCCCCGAAACGGGAAGCCGGCTGACGCAAGACCATGAGCAGATACCACGTCGTCGTCATCGGTGGAGGTCCGGTCGGCTGCGTTGCCGCCATGCGTGCCGCCTCGGTAGGCGCCCGTGTTCTCTTGATTGAGCGTCGAGAGTCAGCGCGCGAGCCGAATCCGTGCACAGGCCTGGTGAGCCCGCGAACGCTTCCTGCACTCGGCGCTTCGGAATCGAGCGTTCTTCGCCACATCCACTCTGTCGAGAGCCGCGCCCCAAACGGTCACAGGCTCGCTCTCCGTGCGACGACGGAGAAGGCCGTCGTCCTAGACCGATCGCGCCTGGAGGAGGAGTTGCACGAACGAGCGGGGGAAGCCGGCGCTGCGATCCGCCTCGGGTGCAATGCGGTCGATCTACGCCCAGGGCGGGTCACCGTCCGCTTCCACGGAGGCCGGGAAGTGATCACGACCGACATGATCGTCGTCGCCGCCGGCCTGAACGGTGGCTTGGCGAGCACCGCCTCGTTGTCGATTCCGTCACGCGTGTTCGTCGCAACGCAGGCCGTGGTCGAGGAAGAGCCCTCGTTCCCGGATGAAGTGCGCGTTCACTTCGGGCGGGATGTCGCTCCTCTGTTCTTCGGGTGGTCCGTCCCTGCAGAGCCAGGGCGGACTCGCGTCGGGTTGGCCGTTCCTCCCGAGTTGGATCCGGCTCCGTTCCTCGAGCGTCTCTTGACGCAGCACTACCCTGGAATCTCCGTCCGATCGCGAACGTTCGGCCGTATCCCGATCGGACTCACGGCGAATCCAATCGGAGATGGCACCCTCCTTGTAGGAGACGCCGCGGGGCACGTGAAACCGCTCTCCGGCGGCGGCCTCTACACCGGCGCCATCTGCGGGCGGATCGCAGGACGAATCGCAGCTCAGGCAGCACTACGCGGTCGGACGCGTCGGGAGGACCTGGCCGACTACCCGCTCGCCTGCGACCGTGCAATCGGTGGGGAGGTCCGGTTCGGCCTGGCGGCCCGAGATCTGTTGGAGTCCCTGTCCGACGAAGGAATCGACGACGTATTCGCGGCCCTCGATCATCCCGACCTCCTTCGCTTCCTCGGTATGATCGGCGACATCGACAAGCTGCGTTGCCTTCCTCGACACGTCGCCGTCGAACGGACCTTGTGGAAACGCCTTCTTCCTTTACTGGCGCTCCTCGACAAGCACATCGCCGCGCGCACCTGCGGCAACCCTGTTGCCACCTCGACTGCAGACTCCCTATAATCCCTCACAAGATGCCGGCGAAGTCGAAGCGCCAAGCGAGACAATCCCAGCCGGAAGCGCGACTGCGTGTGCCGCTCGATCGGATCCTCATCTATGCGTTGGCGATTACTTTGTTCGTCGTCCCCCTGTTCATCTGTCCCGCCATCAAAGCTAACTTCCTCGGAAAGACTGCCATCCTGCTCGTTCTTATTTCCATCCTCTCTCTTCTTTGGGGCCTCGCGGCGTTGTCAAGGAGGTCGTGGACGATACGGCTTCCTTGGATCGTCTTCCCTTTCGTCCTCTTCGCTCTGGCTGCCCTGCTCTCGCTCCTCCACGCCACCAATGCCCGCGTAGCGATCCAAAGCCTTCTGATCGGTCTCTTTTACCTGCAGCTCCTCCTGATCATCGCAAGCGAGGTTCGTAGGAAGCAGGATGTCGACCTCCTGCTGTTCTCCCTTCTTCTTGCGGGTGTCCTTGCAGGTGTCGTCGCTCTTCTTGAGCTGGCCGGTGCGATTCGCACCGCAGGAGGGCAAGAAATGATCTCGACCTTCGGCAACCGGAACTTCCTCGGCGGCTATCTAGCGTACTTGATCTTCCCGTCTCTTGCCCTCGTCCTCGGGAAACGTCGTCCGGCTGCGCGCCTTCTCCTTGGATTCTTCATCCTCTTCGTGATCACCATCCTCATCCTTGTGAATCAGATGGGCAGCCTTCTCGGACTCATCGCCGGAGGCGGCGCCAGCCTGTTTCTCGCACTCCTCATCCGTCGAGGTGAAAGACGTATCCCATGGCGCCTTCTTGGCGTCTTCGTTGTCATTACCATGCTCGCGATCAGTGTGATCGTCGTACGGATCTGGCCCGCCCTACGAGTAGACGAGCATGTTGAGTCCGCAGCGGTCGCACACGCGGACGAGACGCTCCCCTCTACGGTCTATGTAGCGCCAAGCACGGTGGCGAGCGTGCTCGAGGCGAACAGCATGAGGGAGCGACTCCTGTTCTGGATCGTCGGACTCCGGATGTTTGCTGATCACCCGATCACGGGGATTGGCCTCGGCAATTACGGGATCGTGTATACACGATACGAAGCTGACGTACGGTCGTCTCAAGTCGGGGACAGATTCCAGAGTGTCCAACGTCCAACCGAGTTTGCCCACAACGACTACGTGCAGATCGTCGCTGAGTTGGGCGTCGGAGGGATCCTGGCGATCGTTGCATTCCTGGCCGTCCTCTCTTGGTCGATCTGGATCCGGCTCCGCGCGGTCCCCGTCGGCCGACCCCAGAGTGCATTGGAGATCCTTCTCCTGCTCGCAGGCCTAGTCGCGTTTCTCACGCACGCACTGGTCAGTTTCCCGTTGCACATTCCAGTTTCTTCGCTCGTCGCGATCACGCTGCTGGGATTGCTGTACTGTCCAGTCTACGGGGAGCCCTGCACTGCTCGCGTCGTTCTCAAGAAGCGCTTCTCACGCGTTCTCGTTATCCTGATTACGCTGATCGGCTCGGCGGGGGTCGTCTTCGCGGGACGAGAGGTGGCCGGGCATCTCCTCCTCAATCAGGGGTTTCGCCAGCTTCATGCCGGAGATTCAGGTGCGGCAGCGGAAACGCTTTCCAGAAGCGTAGATCTCACGTTCTCGCCCCGCGATGCGCTGTACTACCTGGCAATCGCGCAGGCGCGGTCCGGAGAATACACGGTCGCCTTGGCAAACCTCGAACGGTGTTTGAAGCGGATCTCCCACGGTCTCGTCTACCTAGTTTACGCGGATCTCGCTTCTCAACTCGGCGAGATCGAACCCGCCCGCCGTGCAATTCTCACGCTTCTCGGATCGAACCCCGAGCGCTATATAGAGCCCCAAGCACGCTACGTGCAAGCTCAGATCGAGCGACTCGACGGTGACAACCAACTTGCGATCCTCCTTCTCCGCGAGCTTCTGGAATCCGACCCATCCCAGGAGCGGGCGCACATCACTCTCGCAGAGATCTCGCTCGAAGATGGAAACTCGCTGGATGCCCGCGCACACTACGAATCGGCACTCGAAGTGATCGATGGGAAAACTCTCGAGATACGCCGCCTCCTGGCGTCTGTCTCTGCTCTCCCCGTGTCAAAGTACGAAGACGCCACTTCTGAACTCGCTTTCCTCCAGAGCGAGCGAGACCGCGTCTTGGATGGGCTGCAGGGCCTGCCAAGCGCCCCGTAGCCTTGACTCCGGCTCTCGCGCTGAAACTGTTGCCACCTCGACTGCAGACTCCCTATAATCCCTCACAAGATGCCGGCGAAGTCGAAGCGCCAAGCGAGACAATCCCAGCCGGAAGCGCGACTGCGTGTGCCGCTCGATCGGATCCTCGTCTACGCGCTCGCGTTTGTTCTGTTCGCGATCCCTCTGTTCGTGTGGCCAGGGATCACCGAATACGGGTACGCGAAGACGATGCTTGCTCTGGTAGCCGTTTCCCTGCTCTCCATTCTGTGGGGGCTTGCCGCATGGCAGAGACGCGAGTGGCGCCTTCGAGTTCCTTGGATCACGTTCCCGTTTCTCGGGTTCGTCGCTGCCACGCTTCTGTCGCTCGCGACTGCCATCAACGGACGCGTGGTCGTCCAGAGCCTTGTCCTCGCTGTGTTCTTCTTCCAGCTGGCGCTGATCATCGCCAACGTCGCTCGGGAGAGGCGCGACGTCACACTCCTCCTCACCGCGGTCGTTGCGTCCGCATTCCTCGCCTCTCTATACGGGCTCTTGCAGCACCTCGGCGTCATGCCGGGAGCCAGCGAGGTAACCGGCGGTCTCAGTAACGTCATCACCACGATGGGGAACCGAAACTACCTCGGAGGGTTCCTCGGGTATCTGCTGCTGCCGTCGTTCATCCTCGTCCTGCGCCCTCGATCACGCGTGTTGCGAGTCGCCGCCCTCGGCCTGATCGCGTTCAACTTCGGAACGCTGATGCTCGTCGAGCAGTTGGCGCCGATCGTGGGCCTGATCGCGGCCGGATTGGTTGTCGTGCTCGGTCTCGTCGTCTTCCGGCCGATCGAGCCGATCCGCAGAAATCGGGGCTGGTTGATCGGTCTGCTGATCCTTCTCGCCTTCACGTTCCTCATCGAAGCCCCTTCCGGACCCCTCAATTCGGTCGTCGGCCTCTCACAGGATGAAGCGGGCTGGATCGGCCGGATTTGGACGGGAAACTCGGGACGAACCCGAGAACTCGACTGGTGGGTCGGCTGGGAAATGCTCAAGGCTCGGCCGATTACAGGCGTCGGGCTCGGGAATTACAAACTAGCCTTCTTGCCCTACAAGGCCAGCTTTCTCTCCACCCCGCGCGGGAGCGCGTACGTCGACCTGAAGATCCCGAGGGCCGGGCAGGCGCACAACGACTACGTACAGGCCGTGGCCGAGCTCGGCGGACTCGGTCTTCTGGCGATGATGGCGTTCTTCGCGATGCTGGCCGTGTCCATCTGGAGACGCATTCGGCGGAGCGGAGACGAAGCGGATCGCCTGGACCTTCTCTTGTTCACCGGTGGCCTCATCGTCTTTCTCGTCCATGCAATGGTCAGCTTCCCGGCACACCTGGCGTCCTCGGCGATGATCATCGTCGTCTTCCTCGGACTGATTCACGCCCCCGCGTACGGTGACGCTTGCGTGCGGCGCGTTCACATGCGAAAGCGAGCTGTGGCCCTCTCGCTCGGCGCGGTGACCATCCTCGGAATCGTCGTCTCAGCGTTCGCCATTTCCGACCTTGCTGCCAATGCCCTGATGGGAGCGGGGATCCAGCAGCTGCAGATCGGTGATCCATCCAGGGCAAGGCAGATCCTCGAGAAGAGCATCGCCCTCGACTTCGCCCCTCGTCAGACGTACTACTACCTCGCGACCGCGGAAGTGCAAATGGGAGAGATGGAGGAGGCGCTGGCGAATTACGAGAAGTGCTTCACGCGGTTCGTCGACGAAAACGTCTACCTCGTATTCGCGGACCTTGCCGCGAGCGCCAATCGGCTGGAAGAGGCAAGAGCGGCCGTTCAATTCCTCCTCTCAACCAACCCCAAGCGCTCGATCGAGCTCAAGGCGCGCTACATCGAGGGGATGGTGGCCATGCGTATGCGCGACTACGCCGGTGCGACACGGCTGCTCGAGGAACTGGCAAGCGATGCTCCGGACTTCGAGCTCCCGCTGATCGCGCTCGGCAATCTCCAGCAGGCTCAGGGAATGCCTGCAGCGGCGAGGGAGCTGTACGAGCGGGCTCTAGACATCGTCGACGGTAAGCTAGCCGCCGTCGACGCGCAGATGGCGGGGCGCACGCAGTTCACGGCTCAGGAGTACGGAGAGCTGAGGATCTCCGCCACCACGCTGCAGAGCGAGCGAGCGTACATCCTCGAGCAGCTGGCGCAGCTGCCCGCCGGCTGAGTCCGCCCGATCGCGCAGAAGCCGTTTCCCACTGCGAGGCTCAAACGGCCGCGGCGGGCGGCGGGCATCGGCGGCCCATCTCAGTCTCTCCTTGTGCGTGGCTCCCGTTGTGGTCACGAAACGCCATGCCCTATTGCGAAGCTCGCAGAGCTGAGCAACAGGGAAGGGACCCAAGCCTACTAGCCACCCAATTCCCTCCTGGGCTCAAGCTCCTTAGGGTCGCAAGACCCGATCCCTATTGCGAGGCTCGAAGAGCAAAGCAGCAGGGAAGGGACCCAAGCCTACTAGCCACCCGATTCCCTCCTGGGCTCAAGCTCCTTAAGGTCGCAAGACCCGATCCCTATTGCGAAGCTCGAAGAGCCGAAGCAACAGGGCATAGATCGATGCTGACCCGCGATTCGGATCACTCCCGCATCCAATCCACTTGAGGTCGCCGAAGCTGGCGCCCTATACTGACCTCGTGATTTCCTGATGGCCATCGACACAATCCGGCGTAGCGTCGACTTCCTCCTCGGGCAGACAAACGCTCAGCAGCTGAAGCGGCTGGAGCGGGAGCTTGCCGCCGTCAACCGTTTGGCGGACGAGACGTCCGCGCTGTCTGATGAGGCGCTGCGACAGAAGACCGAGACGTTCCGCGCGCGCCTACGAGACGGGGAAGCGAAAGAGGATCTTCGTCCGGAGGTCTTCGCCGTGGCCCGCGAGGTCGCGGCGAGAACCGTCGACATGCGACCGTTCGACGTTCAGATCCTCGGAGCGATCGGGCTCGACACACGGAGGATTGCCGAGATGCAGACGGGTGAGGGGAAGACCCTCGTCGCTACGCTCCCCGCCTACCTGAACGCGCTCCTCGGCAAGGTCCACGTCGTCACCGTCAATGACTACCTTGCGCGCCGCGACCGCGCGTGGATGGGGCCGATCTACGAGTTCCTCGGACTGTCCGTCGGTCTCCTCCAGGAGGACACGCCGCCGGAGGAGCGAAAGGGAGCCTACGCGGCCGACATCCTGTACGGGACGAACAACCAGTTCGGCTTCGACTACCTCCGCGACAACATGAACCCCTCGGCCGACCAGAAGGTGCAGGGATCGCTCGACTTCGCCATCGTCGATGAGATCGACAACATCCTCATCGACGAGGCACGCACACCGTTGATCATCTCCGGATCGACCGAGCAGTCGTACGATCTCTACCGCAAGTTCGCCGCGCTCGCGCGGCGGTTCCGCCGGGACGAAGACTTCGAGATCGACGAGGAATCTCGGCGATTGACCCTCACCGACACAGGGATCCAGCGAGTGGAGAGCGCTCTGGACATCGACAACCTTTTCGACGAAGAGAATGTTGAGATGCAGGACTACATCAACAACGCGCTCCGCGCTCTGCACCTCTTCCAGAAGGAGCAGCACTACATCGTCAAGGACGATCGCGTGATGATCGTCGACGACTTCACCGGTCGGCTGATGCCTGACCGGCGGTACTCGGGCGGTCTCCACCAGGCGCTCGAAGCGAAAGAGAACCTGACGATTCAACGCGAATCCCAAACCCTCGCATCGATCACGCTTCAGCATTACTTCCAGCTCTACAAGGGCCTGTGCGGGATGACCGGAACCGCGAAGACCGAGGAAGACGAGTTCAAGCAGATCTACGGGCTCCCGGTCCTCGTGATCCCAACGAACAAGGAGCTGCGAAGAGATTCGAGGGCCGATCTGATCTTCCGTTCGGCCAAAGCGAAGCTCGAGGCGGTCGCCGACGAGATCGAAGCGCTCCATGCCGAGGGCCGTCCTGTCCTGATCGGCACCGATTCGATTGAGAAGTCCGAGCGGGTATCTCACCTTCTCAAGGCCCGGAAGCTGCCGCACCACGTCCTCAACGCGAAGTACCACGAGAAAGAGGCCGAGATCGTCACCGAGGCAGGCCAACGCGGCGCCATCACCGTCGCAACGAACATGGCCGGCCGCGGGACGGACGTCAAGCTCGGAGACGGCGTCGCCGAGTTGGGAGGACTCCACGTCATCGGCTGTCAGCGACACGAATCCCGTCGGATCGACAACCAACTCCTCGGTCGTGCGGGGAGACAGGGAGACCCAGGCTCGTCGCAGTTCTACCTTTCGCTCGAGGACGATCTCCTCCGCATTTTCGGAGGCGACCGAATGGACGGGTTGATGGAACGACTCGGGATGGAAGAGGGAGAGGCGATCGAACACAACCTCTTGAGCGGCGCGATTCGCCGAGCCCAGAAACGAGTCGAGGGGCGCAACTTCGAGATTCGCAAGCGTCTCCTCGAATACGACCTGGTTCTCGCCAAGCAGCGCGAAGCGATCTATGCGCTCCGAGATCGCTTCCTCCTGCCGGGACGGGATGTCTCCCAACCCGTTCCCGCCGAGGAGGAGGCCGATCTCGACGTGTATTTGGCCGACCTTTTCGAGGAGATCGCTGAGAACCTCGTCTCCGTCTACGCTCCGCCGGGACAGTCGCCGGAAGCGTGGGGAAGAGACGGTCTCGCCAAGGAGTTGTCCGCCTACGGACCGATAGAGACCTCGGCTCTCGACGCCACGGAACGCGAATCGCTCGTCCGGGCGACAATCGATCACATGAACGGCGCCCTCACCTCGCAGAAGGCACGCCTCGGCAAGCGGTTCTCGTTCGTCGCCCGCTATCTGATCCTCACCTCGCTCGACGAGGCGTGGCGGACGCATCTGTACACGCTCGACGACCTCAAGGGCGGGATCGGGTGGACGGCCCTCGCCGGGACCGATCCGCTCGTCGCGTTCAAGCGGGAGTCTTTCGTGCTCTTCCAGGACATGCTCGGAAGGACCGCCGAGAAGCTCGTTCGCGTGCTCCTCAACCCGCGCCTGACCGTCTCATCGGGACCCTCTTCGCATCATGCGCCTGCCGGGGTCAGCTACGTTCACCCGGAGGGCGCACTGCCGCCGCCCGGTCCTCGGCCGCATCGCCCCGGCGCCCGCCGCCCGGTCCACGTCACAAAGGAGCCCGGGCGCAACGACCCATGCCCGTGCGGTTCCGGGAAGAAGTACAAGAAGTGCTGCGGACGCGGTGGCTAGCAGACGCGCTTTAGGAGCAATTCGTCATCGACGACGTGGTGATGTGCAAACATCTCGACCAACTCCGCTACCGTCGCCTGTTGCTTCTGCTCGCCGCGGAGTTCTTGAATGATCTCGCCCTTGTGCATCATGATCAGGCGGTTCCCGACGTCAGTCGCCTGTTCCATGTTGTGCGTCACCATGATCGTTGTCAGGCGCAAGTTCTCAACGAAGTGGCGCGTGAGGCGGACGATCAGCGCAGCGTTGCTCGGATCCAGCGCCGCCGTGTGCTCGTCGAGCAGGAGCACCTTCGGCGGAACGAGCGTCGCCATCAGAACCGTCAACGCCTGTCTCTCCCCTCCTGAGAGAAGAGAGACGGGGCAGTTCAGGCGGTCCTCCAGTCCGACATTCAGCACAGCAAGTCGATCGCGCAGTTTGCTGCGACGACGCCTGGAAAGCGCGAGGCGAAGGGTCCTCGATCCTCGCTTGGTCGCAAGAGCCAGGTTCTCGGCAACCGTCATCGTCGGTGCCGTTCCGGCGAGTGGGTTCTGAACGATTCGCCCGATCTGTTTCGCACGCTTGTGGGCAAGCACGGTCGTGATGTCGCGCCCGTCGAGAGAGACACGCCCCGTCGTTGGAAGGAAGGCCCCCGCAACCAGGTTCAGGAGCGTCGATTCCCCCGCCCCATTGGAGCCGATGATGGTCAGAAGATCGCCCGGGTCGAGGTCGAGATCGATCGCTCGGACCGCTTCGACTCGATTGGCATCCGTCTGGAAGGTCTTGGAGATCCCGTCGAGTCTCAGCATGCGCTCACCTTTCGCATCCGCTGTTCGCAAATCCGCGGCAGGACGAGCGCGAGGACGACCAAGACGGCGGTGATCAGCTTCAAATCGCTCAGCTGGAAGCCGACGACGTGCCCGTAGCGGAGGGCGAGGGCCACGGCAATACGGTAGACCAGCGATCCGACGAGCACACTCGCCGTCATCCATCCAACCCGGTTCGACCGGATCAACGTCCCCCCGATGATGACGGCCGCCAGCCCGGTCACAATCGTCCCGATGCCTATTCCCACATCTGCAAACCCGCTGTACTGAGCGACCACCGCCCCGGAGAGCGCGACCAGTCCATTCGACAGCGCCAGCCCCAGCAGTTTCATCGTCTTCGTGTTCACACCCTGCGCGATGATCATCGCTTCGCTGTCGCCGGTCGCTCGGAGGGCGAAGCCAATCTCGGTGCGAAGAAACGCGTCCAGCGCCAGCTTGACGACAGTCGTCAGAATCGCGATGAACGCGGGGATGTTTGGCTCACGGCGGACGGGCTACTTCTTCCGCTTCTTGTCTTCTGCGCAGCTCTCGCACACCTCCTTCGCGATCCGTTCTTGCGCAAGCCCAAAAGAAAAGGACCGCGGGAAACCCGCAGTCCCCCCCCCTGGCTTCTCCGCTGCCCGTTCGCTAGCCGGCCGCAGAGGAGCCAGACGCAAGCCAGAGCCAATGGAGACCGAAGCCGCTTGACAATCGAACTTGACTCACGCCGCTTCGGCCTTCGTACATACTGCCGGCACTATAGAGCTGCTGGCTCCCGCTGTCAGGACCGATTCGCCCCGAGGATTGACAGATCAGGAGCGCACGCCTATCATTAGCAGACACATACACTGAGTGCTAACAGCGAGTGAGCCATGGACAGAGAAGCACTTCCAGACAGACAGCGACTGATTCTCAAAGAGATCGTCGATCGATACATCCGCCTGCACGAGCCGGTTTCTTCGAGGATGATCCTTGAGGACTACGGGCACTCCGTCAGCTCGGCGACCGTCCGCAACGACATGAACGAACTCGAGACCCGCGGGTACATCGCCAAGCCGTATTCCTCCTCAGGCCGCGTGCCGACGAAGAAAGGATACCGGTTCTTCGTCGACTGGCTGTTGGATCTGTCGGAGCTGACAAAGGAAGAGAGGCACGAGATCGTCGAAACCTACGACGCCCGCTGCCTAGACATCGAGGAAACGATCCGCCGCACGGCGTTCGTCCTCGGCAACCTGGTCGGATGCGCCGGGTTCGTCATCCATCCCCGGTTGCGAGAGGCTCGGCTGGAACGTGTGGTTTTGCTGAAAATGGGTTCACGCCTGGCATTCCTCGCGATCGTCTCCGACATCGGAATCGTCGAGCACGGATTCGTCCAGCTGGAGGAGGATCTCACCGAATCCGAGCTGGACGCCGTCATGCAGGCAATCAACTCCGACCTACGAGGAGACACGCTCGGCGAGGTCCGCGCACTAGCATCGAAGGATGGCCCGGAGGGTTGGTACGAGCGATCGGCGCGCCAGGCGTTCGTCGTCCTCGGTCGGCTCCTCGAGCAGACCGTTCAGCAACGAGCGCACTTCGAGGGTCTGCTCAATCTCACGGGCGACCTTCAGCGAATGATCCCCGAGCAAGCGATGGAGCGATTCGCAGAGCTGAGTCGAGCCGTTCAGGACGAAGCGGCGTTCGTGGCCGCCGTCCGACGGGCACGGTCGGGCGAAAGCGGAATCGTCGTCAACATCGGCGATCTCCCGCTGTCGGGTTTCGCGGAGTTCAGTGTCGTCAGCTGCTCCTTTGGTCCCCACGATGGGATCCTCGGCGTCATCGCGCCAGTGTGGGTCGACTACGGACGCTCAATGTCTGCAACCAGCTACATCGCCAATCGACTGGAAACGCTGTTGATGACGTCCTGTACCAGAGATCTTGAGAGGACCGGGACATGAGTAAGAGAGAGCGAGAAACAATTGAAGAACCGGATGTGCAACAACTTCAGCCGGAAGCGGGCGCCAAGATCCCGACAGAAGGGATCGGTTCCGAGTCGGTCGAGGCGCATGCGCTCGTCGAGCGGATCCAGCGTCTTCAAGCCGAGTTTGAGAACTACAAGAAACGCGTCAGCCGGGAGGCTTCGGAGCGTGAAGACCGTGTCGTGAATCAGTTCCTGCTCGACATTCTTCCGCTCTACGATGGATTCCAACTTGCATTCGAGAACTACAACCGGGATCAGGACGCCGAAGCACTCGTGTCGGGCGCCGAGCGGATCTTCGCGCAGTTCGAGGAGATCTTCACGGGCAAGGCCGTCGCCCGCATCGAGGCGATCGGCGAACCGTTCGACCCCGCGTTCCACGAAGCGCTGCTGAGCCTGGCCAGTGAACAAAAAAAGAACACGGTCATCGAAGAATTCTCGCCCGGGTATGTCCGGAACGGCCGAACCCTACGTCCAAGTAAGGTTGCGGTAAGCCAAGGACCTTCTCAGGCGAAGGAGGATGGGCAATGAAGGAGAAGATCATCGGCATTGACCTGGGCACGACCAACTCCTGCGTCGCCGTTCTTGAGGGAGGAAAGCCCGAGATCATCAATAACGCCGAAGGGGAACGCGTCACACCGTCGGTAGTGGCGTTCACGGCGGACGGCGAGCGCCTCGTAGGCCGCCTCGCCCGACGACAAGCCATCACCAATCCAACCAACACGATCGCTTCCATCAAGCGCAAGATGGGGACCGATCATCGCATCGAGATCTCAACCGATGGGAAGGCGGAAACCTACACCCCGGAGCAGATCTCGGCCATGATCCTGCAGAAGATGAAGGAGGACGCCGAGGCGCATCTCGGCGGCAAGATCAACAAGGCCGTCATCACCGTCCCTGCCTACTTCAACGACTCGCAGCGGCAAGCGACGAAGGACGCCGGCAAGATCGCCGGTCTTGAAGTGATGCGGATAATCAACGAGCCGACGGCCGCGTCGCTCGCGTACGGCCTCGACAAAGAGCATGAGCAGACGATTCTCGTCTACGACCTCGGCGGCGGGACGTTCGACGTCTCGGTTCTCGAGATCGGGGATGGCGTCTTCGACGTCCTCTCCACCGACGGGGACACGCAGCTCGGCGGGGATGATTTCGACCAGCGCATCATCGATTGGCTCGCCGACGAGTTCCGCAAGGATTCCGGCATTGACCTAACGAACGATCCGAGCGCAATGCAGCGGCTGAAAGACGCCGCGGAGTCGGCGAAGAAGGAGCTTTCCAGCCGGATGGAGACAACGATCAATCTCCCCTACGTGACCGCCGACGCGTCCGGTCCGAAACACCTCGAGAAGAAGCTATCGCGCGCCAAGTTCGAGGGGATGATCGACGACCTTCTCCAGCGGACGATCCAGACCGTCGATGCGGCGCTTCGCGAAGCGAAGAAGACGAGTGACGACATCGATCAGGTCGTCCTCGTCGGCGGCTCGACGCGCATCCCGAAGGTACAGGAGCTGATCTCATCGCGGGCGCCGGGCAAGATCAACCGGGAGATCAACCCCGACGAGGTCGTCGCGGGCGGAGCGGCGATCCAAGCCGGCGTGCTCGCCGGTGAGGTCGATGAGATCGTCCTTCTCGACGTCACGCCTCTTACGCTCTCGATCGAAACACTCGGCAGCGTCGCGACGCCTTTGATCGAGCGGAACACGACGGTCCCAACGGAGAAGACGAAGACGTTCACGACCGCCGAGGACAGTCAGCCAGCCGTCGAGATCCACGTCGTCCAGGGCGAGCGGAAGATGGCGGCAGACAACAAGTCCCTCGGCAAGTTCCAGTTGACCGGCATCCCGCCAGCACCGAGGGGCATTCCTCAGATCGATGTCACCTTCAACATCGACGCCGACGGAATCCTTCACGTCACCGCCAAGGACAAGGCGACGTCGAAGACCGCGTCGATCACGATCCAGGATTCATCTCACCTCGACGACGGCGAGATCGAGCGAATGCGGCAGGAGGCCGAAGAGCACGCAGAGGAAGACAAGAAGAGGTCGGAACTTGCGGAAGTCCGCAACCAGGCCGATCAGCTGGTCTATGCGGCCGAGAAGGCTCTTTCCGATCTCGGAGAGAAGGTCGACGGCGCCAAGCGATCGGAGATCGAAGACCAGATTCGCCGGCTCCGCGAGAAGCTCGACGCCAACGCCGACGCGGCCGAGCTGCGACTCGGCATTGAGGAACTCTCCAAAACGTCTCAGGAGGTCGCACAGCAGGCGTACCAGCAAGCACAGGGCGCCGAAGGTGGCTCTGCTCCTGAGGCGGACACAGCGCCCTCGGATGAGGGCGAAGACGACGGCGAGTACATCGACGCAGAGTACGACGAGAAGTAACGACGGCACATAGGGGAGACGGCGTGGCCAAGCGCGACTACTACGAAGTCTTGGGACTCGGCAAGGATGCGAATGAGCCCGAGATCAAGAAGGCGTATCGCCAGAAGGCGAAGGAACTTCACCCGGACCGGAATCCGAAGAATCGGAAGGCTTCCGAGGAGGAGTTCAAGCGGGTCGCCGAGGCGTACGAAGTCCTCTCCGACCCGGAGAAGCGCGCCCAGTACGACCGATACGGCCACGCCGGTCCGAACCAGGGATTCACGTTCGGGGACACGGACTTCCACCGAGCGCGGGACGCGTACCGTGAGTTCGGGTTCGGCGGGTTTGACGACATCTTCGACCTCTTTTTCCGCCAGGGAGGCCCTAGATCGGCGACGCGACATCGCCAACTTCGCCGCGGTGAGAGCATCGAGTATAGACTCCGCATCACCCTTGAAGACGCGGCGCACGGCACGAAGATGACCGTGACCGTCCCGCGGCTCGTCGGGTGCGAGACCTGTTCGGGCTCCGGAATGGAGCCGGAAACGGCGAAACGAACCTGTTCTACCTGCGACGGCCGCGGGCGGATCGAGTACCGTCAACAGAGCCTGCTCGGCAGTTTCGTCAATGTTAGAACGTGCCCCGAGTGCGGCGGGGCAGGCGAGGTGATCGAGCAGCCGTGCCACCGTTGCCACGGTAACGGCCGCGTGAAGGAGAAGAGCAAGATCTCGATCACGGTCCCCGAAGGCGTCGACACGGGGTCGAGACTCCGCCTGCGAGAACAGGGGAACGCCGGGATCGAAGGAGCTCCGAGCGGTGATCTGTTCATCGTGATCGAAGTGATCCCGCATGAGAGGTTCCGCAGAGAGGATCGCGACGTTCACTCGGAGGCGACGATCTCCTACGCCCAGGCGGCGCTGGGGGGGAAGACCAAGACCGAGACATTGTGGGGAGAAGAGACGGTCTCGATCCCCTCCGGGACGCAGCCGGGAACCACGTTTCGCCTGCGCGGAAAAGGGATCGCCAATATCCATCGCGGATCGGGCAAGGGAGACCACATCGTCGTAGTGACCGTCGAGGTACCGAAGCGGCTGTCCGTGGCGCAGCGCAGAGCGCTGAAAGCGTTCGCCGAGTCTCTCGACTCAGACTCGTAGGCTCCCTTCGGTCGCGAGATCTTCCAGGATAGGCCGCATTCTCCGCATGGCCTGCTTCCGATGGCTGATCCGGTTTTTCTCGTCGATCGACTGCTCGGCCAATGTACGCGTTCCCCCGATGGGAACGAACAGCGGATCGTATCCGAACCCTCCTGCCCCGATCGAAGCACATGCGATCGACCCCTCGAGCACGCCCGTCGTGACGAAGACCTGTCCATCCGGGAGCAGGAGGACGGCTACCGCGACGAATCGCGCACAACGATCGGCCACGCCTTCCAGACTCTTAATCAGGAGTTCGTTGTTGCGGTCGAAGTCAACAGGGGTCCCCGCGTACCGTGCCGAGCGCACACCCGGCGCCCCCCCAAGCGCAAGCACTTCGAGTCCCGCGTCCTCGGCAAGGACGGCCAACCCGGTCTCCTCGGTGATCGTTCTCGCCTTGAGAAGGGCGTTCTCGAGGAAAGTCTCGCCGGTCTCATCGACCTCGGCGAACGGCCGCTCCGAAAGCGTTAGGAGTTCGAGATTCTCGATGTCGCATAGCAGGTGTTTGAGTTCTTCGATCTTGCCTGCATTTCGCGTCCCAAGCAGGAGTTGTCTCATGTGCCGCACTTCCTAGGGAGAAGAATCAGTGGCCGTCAAAGGGGTTCGAGACCGATGGACCGACCCCTCGTGCGAGTGCCGCGCTCCAGCGCGCTAGATGACCGACAAGACGAAGCCCAACACCATGAAGCCTGTCGCCAGTCCGACGGTGAGCGTCCGCTTCGGGTCTCGCACGTCGTCGCGACCGAAGACCGTACTCGAGCCGCCCGACCCGAACGCTCCTCCCAGCCCAGAGTGCTCGCTCATCTGCAGGAGAATGATGCCGAGGAGCCCAAAGCAGTCGAGGAAGAACAGAACCTCCAGAATCACTCGCAGCATCGTCAACCGATCCCTTCTTGCTTGTTTGCTTGCCCGCACCCTCAGCCTACGGACGAATGGACCGTAATTCTAGCACGAACCGGGGGAGTCCTCAACGCCTCATGGATTCGCCCTTGCGCGCCTCAAGGGCGTTGGCGTATGCTGTTTCAAACCAGCACCAGCCGTGGGGGGACGCGTTGCGCAAGTTCATCTTCGTCACCGGTGGCGTCTTGTCTGGACTCGGAAAGGGCGTCGTCACCGCGTCGATCGGCCTTCTCCTCAAGGCTCAGGGCTACCGCGTCAGTCTCCAGAAGATTGACCCATACGTCAACGTCGATGCAGGCACGATGAATCCGTACGAGCATGGCGAGGTGTTCGTCACCGGCGACGGGAAGGAAACGGATCTCGACATCGGCCGCTACGAGCGGTTCCTCGACGCGCCTCTGACCGCCGCCCACTACTTCACGACCGGACAGGTGTACGGAGACGTCATTCGTCAGGAACGAGCCGGCGCCTACCTTGGGAGAACCGTTCAAGTCATCCCACACGTCACCGACGAGATCAAGCGCCTGATCCACCTCCCGCTCGAGCGAAACCACGCCGAGATCGGTGTCGTCGAAGTTGGCGGAACCGTCGGAGACATCGAGGGCCTGCCGTTCCTCGAGGCCTTGCGGCAAATGCGGGACGAGCTCCCGAGAGAAGACACGTTCTTCATTCACGTCACGCTTCTCCCGCATTTGTCAACGTCCGACGAGATCAAGACGAAGCCGACGCAGCACAGCGTCAAGGAATTGCGAGCGATCGGCATCCAGCCGAACGCCATCATCGCAAGAGCAGATCGCCCCCTGCCTGAGTCAGTCAAGGAGAAGATCGCCCTCTTCTGCGACGTGCCTCGCGATCGGGTCATTGAGGACCCCGACCTGCCATCGATCTACTCCGCTCCCCTCATCTTCCAGGAGCAGGGCCTCCCCGACTCGATCGCACGCGGCCTCGGAATCGAGCCGCGCACGCCCGACCTGAAGGCGTGGCGAGGGCGAGTGAAGCGCATCGAAGCCCCGAACGCGTCCGTGCGAATCGCAATCGTCGGCAAGTACGTTGAGTTAGCCGACTCCTACATCAGTATCCGCGAAGCGCTCGTGCACGCTGGAGCGAGTGAGGACATCGGCGTCGACATCGAATGGATCGCGGCGGAGACGATCGCAGCGAAGGGGCCGGAGCCGTCTCTCTCTCACGTTGATGGGCTCATCATCCCCGGCGGGTTCGGGCACCGCGGAATCGAGGGGAAGGTCGAAGCTGTCGAGTACGTGCGGACGAACGGAATCCCCTTCTTCGGCATCTGCCTTGGCCTCCAGTGCGCGGTCATCGAGTACGCGCGAAACGTGCTGGAATTGGAAGATGCGAACAGCTCGGAATTCGACCCAGACTCGCCACATCCAGTGATCACGCTCCTCGAAGAGCAACAGGACGTCGTCCAGAAGGGCGGGACAATGCGCCGCGGGATCTATAAAACGCTCCTGGCAGATGGAAGCGTTTCCCGATCCTGCTACCGGAAGAGCCAGATCGAAGAGCGGCACCGTCATCGGTACGAATTCAACCCGGCGTACGTGGAACGATTCGAGGTCGCCGGAATGCGGATCGCAGGCACGACGTTGGACGGTCGCCTCGCCGAGATCGCGGAACTGCCCGATCACCCCTGGTTCGTCTGCGTGCAATTTCACCCCGAGTTCACTTCACGATTCCTTCGAGCTCATCCGTTGTTCATCGGTTTCGTTCGGGCATGCCAAGAGCGAGAGTCGTCCTCCTCTGCCTCATAGTCGCCGGATTCGCGGCGCTCGTGTTCGTGCCGCGTCGTCCCGCAGGCGACGACGTCGCGTTCACCGCCACGGGCGTCGTCCTGCAGACCTACACGGAGGCGGGCGATCTCTCGTGGGAGATCTCCGCCCGCGAGGGGGTGGTGGTCGACGAAGAAGGAACGCTAAGCGACGTCGAGATCCGCTTCATCTCGTCGGATGCGACGTCTCTGACGGCAAGCGCCGACCTCTTCACCCGAGCCGAAGACGAGAGCGTCCTCTCCGGTGGCGTGAAGATCGGGCGCGAAGACGGCCTCCGTCTCGAAACCGAGCAGATGACGTGGGATGAGCAAGAAGAGCGGCTGCGCGCCGGGGCGGTCGACCTCACGCTTCGTGAGGCTCGCGTGGAGGGGGAGTCCTTCGAGTACGATCTCCGAGACGAGCGCGCGACCATCGCCGGAGGCGTGCTCGCATCGGTCGATCGCGAGCCGAAGCTGTCGGTTCGGGGGGACCGCGCCGTGGAAGAGGACGATATGCTCTCCATCGAGGGGAGCGTTCGGATCGAGTCCGAGGATGGCACCTACCGGTGCGATCGCATCGAGGCCGACACGGAAGCCGTCCGGCTAATCGGCGGTGTTGAGGGTCTGTTCAAGGATGGCGAGCTGCGTGCCGAGCACGTTTCGATCGGGGGCGGTGGCCTGACCGCCACGGGGAACGTCCGACTGAGCCTCGACATGGCGTCGGAGAGGGAGACAGATGCCCCTTGAGGGTCGTGATCTGATCAAGCGCTACGATGCCCGCCCGGTGGTCGATCGGTTCTCACTCACGATCGAGCCCGGCCGAATCACGGGCCTCCTCGGCCCGAACGGGGCGGGAAAAACGACGACCTTCTATCTGCTGATCGGCTTCATCGCCGCCGATGGGGGAAGCGTCTTCCTCGATGGAACCGAGATCTCGATGCTCCCGTTCTACGAACGTGCACGCCGGGGCATTGGGTATCTCCCACAGGAACCGTCGGTCTTCACCAAGGCGACCGTTCGCGAGAATCTCGACATGGCTCTCGAGTGGACGCCTGATGTGAAGGACCGCACGGGTAGACGCGAAGAGCTTCTCGCCGAGTTCAAGCTCTCGGAGCTTCGGGATCGGCGTGCAGGGACCCTCTCCTCCGGAGAACGCCGCCGATTGGAGATCGCGCGATCGTTGGCCGCTTCGCCGAGATACGTACTGCTCGACGAACCCTTCTCGGGGATCGACCCGATATCGATCGCCGACCTTCAAGCCGAGGTGACGTCGCTCAAGGAACGCGGGATCGGCGTCATCGTGACCGATCACAACGTCCGCGACACGCTGTCAATCACCGATCATGCGTACCTGATCGATCAAGGACGGCTGGTCGCATCCGGGACGCCGGACGAGATCCTCGAGAACCCGCTGGCACGCCGTGTCTATCTGGGCGAGGGCTTCAAGCGATAGACGCTCGCTCGTACAGGCGCCGGCGCCAGATCAAGATTCCGAATCCGATGACGAAGATGGCGCTGATCACGTGGGCAGCGCGAATCGGACCAATCCAAAGACTGTCGCCGCGCGTGAAGCTGACGATTGACCGGGCGATCGCATAGAGGATGAAGTACATGGCCGTCGAGAACCCATCTTTTTGTCCACGCTTCCTGATCGCCCACAGGTAGCCGAAGATCATCAGGTTCAAGGCCATCTCGTAGAGCATCGAAGGGTGCGTCGCAAGGCCCGGATAGGCCATCCCAGCCGGCGACTCGGCCGGGAACCGGATCCCCCACGGAAGGGTCGTCGAGATCCCGTACGCGTCCCCGTTCATCAGATTCCCGATCCGGCCGATCGCTTGTCCGAGCACGAGGCTCGGTACGAGCGCGTCGGTCAACGACCAGAACGTAACCTTTCTCCAGCGAGTGAACAGATAGACAGCCAGTGCCCCCGCGAGAACGCCGCCGTGAATCGCGAGGCCGCCCTCCCAGATCTTGAGAATGTCGATCGGATTCCTTCCGTAGACGTCCCAGCGAAACGCTACGTAGTACAGACGGGCGCCGAGGATCGCGCTCGGTATCATCCACAAGACGAGATCGAGCAGATCGTCCGTCGAAACCGAGAGCCCCTTCCTTCGCGCCTCTCGTGCCAGCAGGATGAACCCAATGACGAACGCGATCACGTACATCAGACCGTAGTAACGGATGGTGAGCGGACCGAGCTGAACGAGAACCGGGCGCACGTTGTCCCCCCTCTTCCGATATGATCGAGAGTATATGGCCCGCCTCGAATCGCGCAAAGCCGCCCTCGCCGTTGCATCCGGTATCTTGACGGCACTTGCGATGCCCGGATTCGGGCTCGCCCCGTTGGTGTTTGTCTCGCTCGTTCCGTTGTTCTACGCACTCGAGGGCAAAGGCCGATCCATGTACGGGATTCTCTTCGGCGCGACCTTCATTGCGCTCGATCTGCGGTGGATCCTGACCTTGACCCGGTTCACGCCGCTGGTCGTTGTGGGCTTCGTCCTTCTCGTCGTCTACCTGTCGCTCTTCTTCGGCGTCTTTGCACTTCTCGTCGTCCGCCGGGGACCTCGCAGATTCGGAGCCGCCCTCCTTCTCGGTGCCCCGGCAGCGTTCACG
>Ga0222683_1000012_pt1 | contig 107938 bp, 109 predicted proteins | sample AntAcemetage1073_FD_179841 | JGI IMG/M metagenome (GOLD analysis project Ga0222683, IMG submission 179841) | Saline water microbial communities from Ace Lake, Antarctica - #1073 | ecosystem: Environmental > Aquatic > Non-marine Saline and Alkaline > Saline | place: Antarctica: Ace Lake... | reverse complement strand
TGCCGCAGTCGGGACGGCCGCCGCCTGCTCGAACGTCAGATTGGCTGGCTTGGTCGCGATCTTGCCTTCCGGAGCACGCACGTACTCGGCAAGCGTTCTGCTGTACGAACCGAATACCTCGTCACCCGGTCGAAAACCCGTCACGCTCTTGCCGACGGCCTCGACACACCCAGCCATGTCCCAGCCAGGCACGTGGTTCTTTGGTCTTGGAAAACCGACGGACAGGCGGACCATCCAAGGTACGCCTCTCATCATGAATACGTCGCCGGCGTTGATGGCGGCCGCGTGCACGCGCACCAGGACGTCGTCATCCGTGACCGCCGGCTTGTCGATTTCTTTGAGTTCGAGGACTTCCGATCCACCGTATGCGCTCTGAACGATTGCCTTCACATCATCCTCGCTTGCCTGAGATGAGCGAGGCGATCAGGAGCCCCGCGCCGATCCCGATCAGCAACGATGCGATGAATGCGAGAACCGACGCTTGAAGGAAGATGAAGCCGACGCCCAACCCGATCAGTGTCGTCCCTCCAATGGCCAGTCCACCCCGATCCGTTGCCCTGCGCTTCTCAGTCACTCGAATGACCTCCCATGCGCTTGTTGCGGGATCCTTGTAGTCCTCTTCTTACCCTACTCGCCAGCTACGAGAACGACCTTCCCGGCATATCCGCCCTGCTCCATCAGTGTGTGAGCACGGGCGGGCTCAACCAACGGAATGCGCGCCGCCACGGTCGGCTTGATCTTGCCCGCCGCCAACAGGCCGATGAGCTCGCCCAGCACTTCTCGATATCCGGCGTTGTCTTTCGACAGATCGGGGGCGGAGGGCACGCGCTTGCCGTCCGGGATGAGCTTGAGTAGTCCGATCGCCAGCAGGGTGAATGGAATGACTCGTAGCCCCGCCTTCTTGGCCGCGGCAACGCCGAACCAGACCAGCCGGCCGCCCTTGCGCACGGCTTTGTAGGAACGCCAGACTTGCCTTGCGCCGCCGATCGGGTCGAACACGACATCTACGCCGTCACCGGTGAGGCTGCGGATGCGCTCGACGAAGTCCTCGTTCCGATAGTCGATCGGGGTGGCGCCGAGCGCGGCTACGAGTTCGTGGTTGTGCTTGGACGCGGTTCCGTACATCTCGAGTCCGGCCAGTTTCCCCAACTCGAGGAGCGCGGTCCCAACGCCACCCGCGGCACCGTGGATGAGGATGGATTCACCACTTTGTGCTTCGGCTGCTCGATGCAACATCACGTGTGCGGTGAGATAGTTCACCACCAGGCAGACGGCCTCCGCAGGATCGACACCTGTCGGTACCGGCACCCACTCACCGGCGGGCATGCAGACGTGCTCCGCGTAGCCGCCGCCAACGCCGAGAGAGAAGGTCGCGCCGGCAAGCATCTGGCCGACCTCGAGGGTCGACACTCCTTCGCCCAGCTTGTCCACCAGGCCGACAACATCCTCACCCAGGGTGAATGGCACGCGCGGCGTCCCAGGGAGCTTGCCTGAACGCCGGAACATGAGATCGTAGGCGGAGACTCCGGCGGCCAGGACCTTCACTCGAACCTCACCGGCCTTTGGCTCGGGAATGTCTTCCTCGATAACCTGAAGAACGTCAGGGCCTCCGTGCTTCGTCACGACAATTCGCCGATGTTTCAAGTCAGCACCTCCCGATCTGCCTCGTCAGTCGTCCGAGATCATTGGCGGAGTTCCTCAGCAGTACGCCCCTGATCCACTGCGACTCTCTACCCTAGCGGATAGATCTGCGATTGAACAACGCGAGCAAGGACTGCAAAGAGGGAGCAGGAGCTCGGATGCGTTCCGGGTTCTCCAATCAGGATGAGGTGAGTGAACAGAGGACTACGGGATGGCGCCCAGGCCGCGGCTCGCTTGCGGTCGCGCGCTTCATCGCGCCGGCGTACACCTCCGCATGCCACATCTTCGTCTCGTCGTGAGTGAGACGCTCGAATCTTGCCTCCCGCACAGAGGACCGGATGTCCTCAGGACGCGAGAACCGAATCCAGCACGCAAGCGGAAACGAGGCGTGGCGCGGAGCTTGGAGCGAGGTGTCTCGTTGTGATGCACCTCCGCTTCTGGGTCTGCAAGGCTCCAGCAGTGGCTTGGCGGGAGCCGGTCGACTAGACTGGCGATCCAATACCGGTGGTCAAGGGGGAAATAAAATGGATTCAAGCAGGAAGGTCGCGATCGCGGCGGGCGTGTTGTTCATCATCGCGACGGTTGCCGGTGTGAGCCAATTCCCATTCTTGAGAGCTCTCAATGCGCCGGATTACCTGAGCAGCGTTTCCGCGCATGGGAGCCAAGTGATGACGGCTGTGCTTCTCGACCTGATCATGATCGGCGCGGTCTTCGCGATTCCGGTCGTGATGTTCCCAATTCTGAAGAAGCACAGCGAAGGCCTAGCTCGCGGGTATGTCGTGGCCCGGATCTTCGAAGCTGCACCACTCGTTGTCGGTGTATTCAGCACGATCGCGCTACTGACGTTGAGCCAGGAGTTCGTCGCGGCTGGCGCGCCGGACACCTCCACCTATCAAACGCTCGGCGCCCTGCTGCTTGCCACATCTGATTGGACACTGCTGATCGGAGGGCAAGTCATTCTCAGCTTATCGGCTCTGGTTCTGAACTACGGCCTATACCGATCAAGGCTCGTCCCACGATTCATCTCAGGCTGGGGCTTGATTGGAGTCCCACTGATGTTCGCATCAGGCTTGGTGGTCATGTTCGGCCTCGCGGAGTCCTCCTCAACGATCGCGACGGCTCTGGTTGTCCCCTTGGCCGTGCAGGAGATGGTCTTCGCGGTATGGCTGATCGTCAAGGGGTTCAACCCGCCTGCGCTCGCTTCCGGGTGACATCTCCGCCCCCGGAATTCGACATCGGGGCGGCGGGGCAACCTTGGCAGTGTACGAGCCGTTCCCCTTGGGCGTGGGTGCTCACCCGTTTCTTGCGCGCTACCAGGATGGGGAGGCCAGCGGTCTTTGACAGGCGGTGACAGAGCACCGATCCTCTTGAATGGTGACCTCATCAACAACAACAGCCGGCGAGAGGAGTCGAACCTCCGACCGATGGTTTACGAAACCATTGCTCTACCACTGAGCTACGCCGGCGTTACAATGAGTCGATTATAGAGAGGGCTTGGGAAGCCTTCAACCGGAGGCAGCATGGATGGATTGGCAATTGCCGCTTCCCTCAGCGAGCTGCGCCCAGCGGTTGAGGACGGGTTCATTCGGACGGCCTATCAGCCGATGCGCGACCTCATCATCCTGCGCGTATCGGGCGCCGCCCCCGTGAGGATCCTCATCTCTCCGAAGAGTTCGACCGTTCACCTGACGGAGCTCGATATTCCGAATCCGCAGAAGCCATCCAACTTCGCCATGCTTCTGCGTAAGCACTTGCGCGGGGGGCGGATCGTGTCCGCTCGCCAGGTTGGATGGGATCGGATTGTCGTCTTCAATGTCGAGCGACGGGACGGCTCACAGATGGAATCGGTCGAACTGATCGCCGAGCTGGCCGGGCTCCGTGGGAACGTCCTCGTCGTGCGCGATGGGATGGTCCTTGGCGCAAGCCGCCGCGATGCGCGCAATCTCCCGGGTCGGCCGTACCAGCCGCTGACGCCGCAGGCGAAGATCGATCCTCGCGAGGTCCGGATTGAGGACGTCGCGCAGTGGCTTCAGAATCAGGATCCTGAACGTGCGTTCGCCAGGTTCGTGGACGGCGTCGGGCGGCAGACGGCGGCGGACATTCTGAGTGGCGAGGGGGCAGAGACGGGACGCGCTTCGTCGCGCGCAGAGCGGGCGCACGAACTCCTCTCACGCATGACGGATTCCGTGCAGGCACCGGACGCATGCTTCGATCCTGTAGGGGTTCGGGCGACCTTCTATCGGCTCCCGCCGCCCGCGGAGGAGATGGGGACGTTCTCCGACGCTCTCGACCGAGCGTTCGCGCTGGACGGAGGCGTCGGGGGGTCGGGAAGCGACGAACGGGCGACGCGTGTGCATCTTCTCCGAGCACTCGGCAGACGGGCGCGGACCGCGGAGAAGCTCAGGGACTGGCTCGATGCCGCGGCAGAGGCGGAGCGGCTGCGCCATCACGCCGATCTCTTGTTGACGTATCAGTCCGACCTGGCGTCGGGAATCGATCGCGTGACGGTGATGGACCCGGCAAGCGAAGAGGAGGTTGCGATTCGCCTCGATTCGTCGTTGAGCCCGGTCGAGAACGCCCAACGCCTCTACGAAAGGGCGAAACGCCTTCGCCGGGGTCGCCCGCGCGTCGAGAGGCGCCTCAGACGATTCGATCGAGAGATCGACGAGATCCAACGCGCGATTTCGGCGGTCGACGCCGCTGAGCCGCTTCCTGCTGCCGCCGTGCGCTTCCTCCCTGAGGAGGCCAAGGCCGTCTCGACGGGAGCGCCGGCGCCCCGTGCGCGGCAATTCACCGTGGGTGAGTTCACGGTGCTCGTTGGGCGAGATGCGAAGGAGAACGATCGGCTCCTGCGGGAGGCTGCTCCCGACGACGTGTGGATGCACGCTCGAGGGGTCCCAGGCTCGCATGTCCTCATTCGCCGCGGTGGACGGCGTGAGATCCCGGAGAGCGTCCTGCGCGAGGCCGCTGGGCTGGCGGCGCGCTACTCGAAAGCCAAGAGTGAGCGTTCGGTCGACGTGTCCGCTGCGGCCGCGAAGCACGTGCGGAAGCCAAAAGGCGCGCCTCCAGGTATGGTAATCATCGAGAACGAGGATACACTGACAGTGGATCCGGGTCTGAGGGAGCGAGAATGAACTTCGAACTTGTTCTGGAAGTCGTCTTTTCCCTGATTGCCGTGTTCATGGCGATTGTCCTTCACGAGGTGGCGCACGGGTACGTCGCGGCTCGATTGGGGGACCCGACGGCGCGCAACCGAGGTAGACTTACGCTGAACCCGCTTGCGCACATCGATCTGATCGGGACGATTCTGGTCCCCGTGGGGTTGGCGATCCTTCGTTTCGTGCTTGGCTGGCCCACGCCGTTGTTCGGTTGGGCGAAGCCGGTCCCGATCAGCCCGGCCCATTTTCGGAATCCGTTGCGCGGGATGCTCTACGTCGCTCTGGCTGGACCGGGCACGAACCTCGCGCTGGCTTTCGCGACCGCAGTGATCGGGCGGCTCATTCTGTTGGCCGTTCCGACGGAGCTGCTCTTCGGGACCGTTGGATTCGGCGGCTACCTGATCCAGTGGTTCTTCTACTTGCTCAGCGCGTTCGTGATGTACAACCTGATCCTCGCGGTGTTCAACATCCTGCCGATCCCGCCGCTCGACGGATCCCGGATTCTCATGTACTTCCTTCCGGCCGAGGGAAGGCGCTTCCTGTTGTCGATCGAGCGATACGGGTTCTTCATCCTCATCGCTGTCCTCTACATGGGGGCTCTCACCCCGATATTCAGAGGCGTCGAGAGCCTGTGGAGGTTGCTCCTCGGTACTCGGTGGATCGTGTCGGTCTTCACGTAGCCACGGCTCCAGCTAAGCGCCTTGGCGACTGGGTTTCCTTGTTGGCGAATCGGACGACACGTATAATCCGCGACATCTTAGATCCGTATGGAGTTTCCGACGAGACATGACGATTCAGCCACAGTATGAGATTGAAGAGCGGGGAGCGACGGAGGCAACCGTTCGCATCACGATCGGGCCGGAAGCGTTCAAGGACAAGCTCGAAACGGTCTACAGGCGGTACGCACGTGAGGTGAGGATCCCGGGTTTCCGCAAGGGGCGGATCCCGCGCAATGTCCTCGACTCGCGATTCGGCCGCAAGGTGTTCATCGAAGAGACGCAGGAGGATCTCGAGCGACAGCATCTCCCTGAGGCGCTCGTCGAGCTCAATCTTCGTCCGGTCTCCCGTCCGGAAGTCGAGGTCGCCTCGTTCGAGGAAGAGACCTCGTTTGTGTTCAGAGCCTCGTTTTCGATCCTTCCGGAGATTGAGCTGCCCGACTACCGTGGGCGGGAGGTCAGCGTTCCCGCGCCGCCGCCGGTGACGGAGGAAGACGTCCGAGGCGCACTCCTGGAGGTCCAGTCGCACCTGGCGACGTTGGTGAAGAAAGAGGGCGACGTCGTGGGTGACGGAGACATCGTGCGCGTCCGCGAAGGCGAGAGAGAGTGGGACACGCGTGCCGATGCCGGGGATGCGGTGACGAAGGCGCTGGTCGGAGCTCGACTGGGCGACGAGGTCGCGATTAACGCCGAACTGGCGGACGGCAAGCGCGTGCAAACGACGCTCAAAGTCGCGGTGCTTCACGAGGTGGTCCTTCCGGAGATCGATGACGAGATGGCGAAAGACGCGAACTTCGACTCGCTTGACGCTCTGAAGGCCGACATCGAGAAGAAGCTCGGAACGGCTCGCGCGAGACGCCACGAGCAGCTGGTGGAGTCGGCCGTCCTCGATCAAATCGTCGAAGAAGCCGCGATTCCTCTCCCTGCTCCGTTCGTCGAAGAGCTTGTCGAGGAAGAGTTCGCGCGGCTGAAAGAGGCGTTCGAGCCATCGGGAGCCACGAGGACCTTCGACCAGTACTTGGCCGGTCATGAGACGAGCGAGGGGCAGCTTCGCACCGACATCAGAGCGAGGGTCGAACGGCGCCTTCAGCGGGAACTTGTCCTTCGGAAGCTTGCGGCCGATGCCGAGATACGCGTTGAGGACGCCGAACTGGAAGAGCTTGCGCGGACGGACGCTGAAGAAGCGGGCGAGGATCCCCTTCGCTTCGTTGGGCGACTGAAGGCGGAGGACCGATGGAACGACTACCGGGCGAACAAGGTCAACGAACGCGTCTTCGCGCTGCTGCGCGAATCGGCCGTCGTGTCAGCGACGAAGGACGAATCGGCGCAGGGGCTCGTGATCGACCCGTCGAAGAGCAGACCGGGGCAGGGACTCGTGATTGACCCGACAAAGGAGGGGGAAGGCACATGACGGCGCAGATCCCATTCGTGATTGACCACAGCGGACATACCGAGCGAACGTACGACATCTACTCTCGCCTGCTGGAGGATCGGATCATCTTCCTCCGCGATGCACTTGACGACGACGTGGCCAACGTCGTCATCGCGCAGATGCTTTTCCTCGCGGCGAAGGATCCGGCGAAGGACATCAGTCTCTACATCAATTCGCCTGGCGGGTCCGTGACAGCGGGGCTGGCGATCTACGACACGATGCGATACGTCAAGTGCGATGTCGCCACGATCTGCATCGGGCAGGCAGCGAGCATGGGCGCGGTCTTGCTCACCGCCGGGGCCAAAGGGAAGCGCTCGGCGCTTCCGAACTCGCGGATCCTGCTGCACCAGGTTTGGGGCGGGGCGCAAGGCCAAGCGGCCGACGTCAAGATCCAGACCGAAGAACTGTTGCGGATGCGCGATCTTCTGACCACCATCCTGTCCGACCACACGGGGAAGACGAAGAAGAAGGTCGCCAAGGACACCGACCGCGACTATTTCATGTCGGCCGAAGAAGCGATCGAGTACGGTTTGATCGACCGGATCTTCCCTCCGCGCGCCTAGCTTCGGTCGCCTCCGTCTGCGGACGGTGCACCGCCTTCGGCACGTCGTGGATCGGGTAGAGTGAGTCAATGCGAACCGGCACGGCCGATCTCCCTCTGCACTACGGGCGCGCGCCGAAGTGGCTCTTCGGGCGCATGACCAAGCTGGCCAAGGCGATCGTGGAGCTCGTCATCCTCGATGCCGGGCCGACCGGGTTCTTCGAACGGATCAGCGATCCCACATGGTTCCAGGCCCTTGGATGTGTTCTGGGCTTCGACTGGCACTCGAGCGGTCTTACGACGACGACGTGTGGAGCGATCAAGGAGGGAATCCGAGGCGAAGAGGAAGATCTGGGTCTGTTCGTCGCTGGTGGAAAGGGAGCGATGTCGCGCAAGACGCCGAGCGAGATCGCGGCGTGGGGTGAGAAGACGGGACTTGATGCGGACACCCTGATCGATGCCAGTCGAACCTCTGCCAAGGTGGACAGCGCCGCGGTGCAGGACGGATACCAGGTCTACCACCACGTCTTCCTGTTCGACAGGGAGGCGAACTGGGCCGTTGTACAGCAGGGGATGAACGAGTCAAACGGGATGGCGAGGCGCTATCACTGGGCCTCATCGCGAGTGAACGATTTCGTCTGCGAGCCGCACGCGGCGATCTGCTGCGACCGGAGAGCCCCGACGCTGAATCTCGTGGCCAAGGAGAGCGCGAGAACGCGAGAGGTGAGCACGGAGGTGGCCACTCGCGACCCGACGGAACTCGTCTCCGAACTGCATCGACTGAAGACGCTGGCACTGCCACGGCGCCACGAGATCCTGCTGTCCGACATCTCGCCGGATCGCCTTCACCGCGCGTTCGTCAAGACGTACGAGGCACAGCCGGCGAGCTTTCGTGAACTCCTCTCGCTCTCCGGTGTCGGGGCGAAGTCGCTTCGTGCGCTTTCTCTCGTCTCGGAACTCATCTACGGTGAGGCGCCGAGCTTCGAGGATCCGGCTCGATACGGATTTGCCCACGGCGGGAAGGACGGGATTCCGTATCCGGTCGATCGTCCCCTGTACGACCGGACGATCGACATCCTCGAACGCGCGATCCGGAAGGCGAAGCTTGGCGAAGGCGAGGAGCTGAAGGCCTTCCGTCGGCTGGAGCGCTTCTTCGGGTCCGAAAGGCCGGAGGAGACTGGACGAGGGCGCCATTCTTCCTGACGAAGCCTTTACAATGTGGGACCCCATCATGGAGAAGCTGCTTGAGGCGTGCGCTCCTTCGGTCTGGCGCGCGCGCTCGTCGACTACAAGATCAGCTCGATCGATTCGAGGTGGTCGGGCCTTTGCTTTGCCCGGCGCTCGCGTTGACGGTAGCCCAACACGATAGCATGCCGAAGCCAAAGTCCCCCTGGATCACACGCGAGCGATTGCGTACGTTCTCTGGGATCCGCGTTTCAAGGAGGAAGAATGATTCGAACAGCCCTGCTCGTGATTGATGTTCAACGTGTCTACATGGAGCCAGACCCGATGGTGACGAGCGACGGCGATGATCTCCTGGCGAAGTGCGGAAGCTTGATCACAAAAGCTCGCGAGGCCGGCGTTCCCGTCATCTTCGTGCAGCACGTGAGCGACGAGCAGCCGGACGATCCGGAGTTGGTGCGCATCCATCCGGCCATCGCCCCTGCGCCGGGAGAAACGATCGTCGAGAAGCAGTTCGGAAGCGCGTTCATGAGAACGGTCTTGGAGCAGACGTTGGTCAAGCTTGAGACCGAGACGCTCTATATCTGCGGGTTGGAGACCTCGGGATGCATCAACGCGACCGTGATGTGCGCCATCTGCCAGGACTACAACGTGGTGGTGGTGAGAGACGCGCACGGTGTACAGAACCTCGGCCCGTCAACGGCCCACGAGCTGATCGACGTGTTCAACGCGACCTGGGAACGAGCCGGAGCACGACTGATGAAAGCATCTGAGGTGCGTTTCTGAAGCGAGTCTTCCACTTCCCGTCGCGCGGTCGGGTCGTAGGACTTGCTAGCGTGAAACCAGGAGGAGCAACAGCTAGGTGCACGCTCAGTAGTTCTTGATGTCAACGCCACCCTCAGCCGTTCGACGAGGAGAGACTAGGAATTGCTGTACGTTCGGGGCTAGACCTGTCATGTCGCCTACAGCAATTGCGTTGCCAACTCCGGTGAAGTGAAGACACGTCTCCAAAGAAGACGAAGCCAGAATCCTCATCTGTGATGCGAGGAAGGCGAGATCATCTTTTGAGTTCATCTTCAGGACAATGGCGTTGTCGCATTCCCCCAACAGCCCCTCCTTCACCTTGTTGGGGCGCTGAGTCGCTAGGATGAGGTGCAGGCCGTACTTGCGCCCTTCTGAGGCGACGCTATACAAGATGTTTCCCAGCGTCCTTTCGTGAGCTGTCGACGGCTTCGCGGGGGCAAACACATGAGCTTCATCCACGACAATGAAGGTCCTTCCGAGTTTCTTCTCAAGAGTCAGAGCGGTCTGGGGATTCTCCCTCTTCGCGGTCCTGACGAGCTCCACTTCCTGTCGGCAGTCACGCATGTACTCCGTAAGCAGATACAGCAATGCCTCTGTGCGCCAGCTGCGATCTTGTATTTGCTCAAGATCCAGCACTGCGAACCGCCGCTTGTTCTCAAAGAGCTTCCCTGGAAGCAACGGGGGCAAGCCCGCTTCCTTGAGGCAGGGCAACGGGTTTTCTGCACTGCATTTCTGACAAACTGCGATAGCTTCGGCCGACAACGATGGGCGCGGCCATCTACCGCTACCTTCCTCCGCCAGTGTATCTACGAGAATCTCGACCAAGGCCTCTTGAGGAACAAGCTGTTTCCGCCACATCCACCAGTTGTGGGCTGTGGCCGTCATCCAATCTGGAGGATCGGAAGGCTGCTTGAGCAAATCGATAATCGACAAATGGGCAAGTCTAGGACAGAATCGCCTTTCAATGGGCAATGCATTGATCAGGAGCGTCAGAGCCCATTGATAGTCAGGAGAGCACTTGCCACCCTTGATGATTCGGATGTAGCGCCAAATACTGCGAATCACGGGCTCCCATGAGAAGAGGAAGTCGCCGTCGCGTCCAAACACAAACGAGGTCTCGAGATTGAGCTTCCTGCCAAGCTGGGCGTAGTACTTCTTCTCGTCCTTCTTGAACGCATTGAAACGCTTCCCCGTTGTGTCTACCTCATCTCGCTCGAAGATCGACTCTAGCCCAGGATCGAACTCACCCGCCCAGTCTCTGAGTAGAGACCCGTAGCAGAAGTCGGAGTTCGGATCGATAACAAGAACTCGGGTCTTGGCAGTGGAGACTCGCAGGATCTCCTCGATCAGCCTACCCAGAAGAAACGACTTGCCACAGCCGGATTGCCCGACGATCACAAGGCCTCGGGTTAGGGCCTCAAGTTTGACGGAAACTTGCGTGAGGCTCGCATCGTAGCCTAGGGCAAGCCAGTGAGTCTGGGGGGTCTTCCTCTTCGTTGTAGGCTCGTGGCTAGTCGGCGGGTTAGTCTTGACAGCCATATCACGCGCTGCCCGGAGCTACACGATATGAGAAGGCGCACGATCGCTTGTCGCCCTCCTGCATCTGACCGCACTGCTTGGAGCGATCGTGTGACACCTCGATATGCTGCGGATAGAAGATGGCGCTGAGGACGCGTGTGATGTAGCCTTGCATGAAGGCACACAAGTTGTTGTCACCGGGCCCCCTTCCGTAGAGAAGGAAGTTGTTGCGAAGCGTCACGGTACCCTCTTCGCCTGTACCATATCTGCTGACCGAGAAAACCCCGAATCCGACCTTTGAGTCGAAGACACACCACTGCTCCAGCTTGGCTTGCGGACCACTTGCTGCGTCCACTTGATCCTTCCAACCCTCTTGAAGAACAGTGCTGAACTGAGAGGCAGCCAGCTCACCGTTTCGGAAGAGTTCATCGTTCGCCGTTTTGTGAGCCTCCTCTTCGGATGCCCCGCCGCGCATTTCGCTGTGCGCGATACTTTCATACATGTTATCAAAGAAGGTGGTCAGTGTGTCGACGCGGAATGCGACATTCCAACTATCGTCGTCCGGGTTGATAATCTTGCCCTCCTCCTGGACGAGGTAGAATGGTCGGAGAACCATCACGTCCCGAATATACGGATCGAGGGATTCGGAGAGGGTCAATCGCTCCTCTGACAGAATGGCATCAAAGAGGGCTGCGTAGTCATAACAGAGTTGGCTGTTCACGCTTGGCTGCGTGAACGCAATCGGAATCCTCTCATCCCATTCCAGACGGGGGCACGAGGTGAGCGGGAACAACTGCGGGACTCGATTCTGGTGCTCCAATCCGCGATTCAACTCCTGAAGGCATCCCTTCAACCTCTCCTGGCGCTCTTCCGGCTTCACGATCTTGTATCGACCGCGATCGTCGATGTAAGCCTCAGGAAGACGCGACAGAGCCAGGAAGTGCCGTCTCGAGAACGGGATCTTGGGTGAGGGGGTAGCAGACGGTTCAGCCTTTTCCAGCGCCTTAAGGATCATGTTCGTACCGTCGAGGCCGTCGCGGTTCGTGCAAGAGATGAGAACGACCTTGTCTGCGAGAATCTGTGTGCAGATGCCTGCAAGCTCATTGACCCCGCTTCTTGAGTCGATCAGCAGGTAGTCCACTTTGAGATCGCTTTCGATCCTGCTCCGCAACGCGAGGAAGTAGTCGCTGTAGGGGCCAGTCAGTGTCAGGAACTCATGGATCTGTTGTTCCGCAAGAAGCGAGAAGTAGTCTGCGGGACGAGATAGGATGACGCCTGGGTGGAATACATCGATTCTGCCGGAGCCGAATGGAATAGGGACGGTCTTGCTCTTGACTGGATCGAGTTCACGGAGCAGATCGTCGAGCGAAGGAAGCTCTCCCTGGACATCTTGGCCGCAGGTCGGGCACTTCGCAAAACGCTCACTCTGTTCGGAGGAGGTGATGAACTCCTTAAGATAGTCAAGCAACCCCATATCGACGAACTGAAGCCAGGGAGATGCCTGAAGGAGGGAGAGCTTGTGGCATGCCCCAGGCGCCTCAAGGTCGAAGTCGATGACACAGACCCTCTTTCCAAACCACGCCAGACATGCCGCGAATTGGGCGACTGCCAGCGACCGACCTGTCCCACCCTTGTAGCTGTAAAAGGCGACTGTCTTCATCAGATCATCCGCTCCTCACTCTGATCGTCGTTGTTCTAGCCACTACGCTGAGCCGAGCCGATGAAGAACATGGGCTTGTCGAGATTCGATGGTTCGTACGATGCATCGAGATTGTCGTCTTCTTCGGCGGCCCCGACGTTTATGATTTCGTGTTTCATGCCAGTGCCGTGATCAGCATTGATGATTGCCAAAACTGGCTGAACCCGCCACTTGTCGTACTTGTCAGCGATCGCCTTCAGAAGTGAGGGATCGACGGCAGAGCCGAACTGGCGAGAATCACTGCACAAACAGCACATCAAGGGTTCCCGCATCTTGACCAGCTCTTGGTCTGTGGAACTCTGCAACGCTTCAACGAGCCACTCAGGACCTCCATTGCTGAAGCAGGCACGAATGTACTCCGCCAGCTCTTCCTGATTCAGAGAACTTATCGCATTGCTTAGATCGGCGCGATCGCAATCCGCCATTCCGCAACCTCCGCTCTTGCCTAGCTCCGAGGACACGTCATTAGAAACTGCGCGCGCTCGAGTACGTAAAAACCGATAGACTCAGTTTCTCCCATTCGGCCGTTTCCCCTGTGGACACGACAATCGTGACCTGCAGAGGTTGCCCTGGTCGCGCCAGACGTTGGACCCCTCGCGATACGTCGCAGAACAGATCAGTTTTCACCTCTGCAATATCGTCCACTCTGATCACGCCCACGCAATGCGGATCTCGAATAGGAGTTTCGGATGACGCCTCCGGATGGTTAATGAAGATCCGGAGTTGCTGCCTGGCATCGCCGGACTCCGATCCGGATGGGGTGAAGATTACGTCCTGGAGACGGATTGACGCGCTTCGGAAGCGTGTGTAGTCGATATCTCCCGGGAGCACCCCACTAGAGCGATAAGTTGGAGCGGCAACAGCCACTTCCTGGTCGTCACCGAACGTCATGTCGTAGATACTCAGGCTCTGCTCTCCACACTGATCGAGGCGTATGATCCTCTTGACTTCCTCAAGAGGCCAGCCCTTCCCCAGGAGGTACATCAACTTGCAGACAGCAGCCTCAGGTGTCATGTCGAGGCCACTGATCACTCCACGGTTGAGTAGACCAGAGCTTGCCGCATAGAGCCCGAGTTCAACCATTCCTTCCGGGCACTGCGTCACATCCACCACGATGATGCCTTGCGCAGTGATGTACTCTATGGCATCGAGGAATGGTCTGCTCCCTGGAGCGTTCCCCGCTCCAAAGGTCTTGAGAACAAGTCCCTTGACCCGCGCATCTTGGTCGTTGCCCACGGCAAACATGTTCCGCAGAACGACGGGATCAAACCCGGGGAAGATCTCAACAATCATCACGCGAGGGTCGAGGAATGTGCTTGCGTAGAACTCCTGATCTGGGCTGGGAAGTTCTCTAATATCGGCTATGCGGAACTCGACATGTTCGCCGGCTGTCGCGAGCGGCGGGTAGTTCGGGGAAACAAACCCGGCATAGCCGGATGCACTGAGTTTCCGTGCGCGGTTTCCTCGCAGCAGGTGATCCCGGAAGAAGATACAAACCTCAGGGACAAGAGGATATCCGAATGTGTCCGAAGCAGCAATCTGAATTGCAGTTATGAAATTCTGAAGACCGTCACTGCGCGGCTTGACCAACGGAACCTGAGAACCTGTTATTATGACGGGCTTCCCGAGGTTCTCGAGCATGAAAGACAAGGCGGAGGCTGTGTAGCACATCGTGTCCGTGCCATGAATGATCACGAAACCCTTATACGAGTCGTAGTAGCGTTCGACGACTTCGGCAATCTCTTGCCAGTTTTCACGCCGGATGTCTGAGGAATCCAACAGGGGAGAGAACTGGCAGTAGTCAGTCGTGACTCCCAGATACTCGGGCTCGAGAACACGGAAGTTCGATTCGATTTCCTTCCAGTTCTCTGCGGGGCGGAGAGGGCTTAAAGGATTCTCCGGATCCGAATTGACCATACCGATAGTCCCGCCGGTGTAAACGACGAGAACCTCGCCTTCGCCAGTCGGCTCAGTCGCTAGCGGCATTATCCGACCTCCCTTCTTGGAAGTCCGTAGGAAAACATGATTGCGTGGGATGGCTGCACCAGTGAAACCCTTTCCATATGTAGCCTACTTGCCGCTCTTTTCAGCATACCTCACGGCAGTATAGCCGTTGACCACGCGCTGAGGCAAGGCCAGGCCGCCCGGGCGTGGTGCCAGGAGGTGATCAGGAAACCGCAAGAGCGTCAGCGTCACCCGTTTTCCTTGACATAAACAGAGCGGCCGCTACACTCCGCCGTTACACACGAGCTGCGGAACGTCCGCGGCCGATTCAACGTGCCCCAGCGAGGCACGCCTACAAAGGAGGAGGCAGAATGATGATTCGAAACGCTAACAGAGTTCGGTTCGTGGCCCCTTCAGGCGTGGTGAGCGAGGGTGTCCTAGTGGCAACGCCGTAGTTTCCCTCTAACTCCTCAGAGACTGAGCGCTGCACCCAGGGTGAACGTCGCCCGCCATCTTCGTCCACCTACCGTCGGGGCCTTCCGGTTCCGGTCTCCCGTGACTGAGACGGAGCAGACTGTCAATCGTTGAGAACACACCGAGTGTCAGGCTATCGAGGCAAGGAGTGCAAGAGGATGTCTTTACAGAACCTACCCGAAGGATACAGATCTCGGCACGCGGCGATGGATGATGCCGAGCAGGCCGTCTCGCTCTTCAACGCCTGCGCGATGGAGCTGACGAATGAGGCGCCACACGACGCAGACGAGCAACGCGTGGAGTGGCGAACGCCGGAATTCGATCTTGAGACGGACACCCGCGTCGTCCTCGCGCCGGATGGCACGTTGATCGGCTACGCGGAAGTGTGGGATCTCGAGGAGCCCCACGTTCGTGTTCACAGCTGGGCACGCGTCCATCCGGAACATCGTGAACGGGGCATCGGCTCGGCGCTCCTCGCGTGGGAGGAAGAGAGAGCCCGTGCGGCGATCGCCAGGGCGCCGCAACAGGCTCGCGTCACGCTCGGGTCAGGCGCTCTCGTGCAAGATGAGCGATCGCGCGAACTCTTCACGCAGAAGGGCTTCGCCGTCGCGAGGCACTTCTGGCGGATGGTGATCGAGATGGATCAGTTGCCGTCCGAGCCGACATGGCCGGAGGGCATCGCGGTCCGAACTTTCGATCCGGAGAAGGATCTAGAGGCGACGGTGCGATCGGTGCGAGACGCCTTGAAGGATCACTGGGGGCACGTCGACTCCCCGTTCGAGGAGGAACTCAAGTTCTGGGAGCACTGGATCACCGAGGAGAAGGACTTCGATTCGGCGATCTGGTATCTCGCAGAAGCAGCCGGCGAGATCGTCGGAACGTGCCTCTGCTGGCCCAAACGACACGAGGACCCCGAGATGGGCTGGATCGACGTTCTCGGCGTCGATCGTGGGTGGCGAAGGCGCGGGCTGGCGCTGGCCCTTCTCCACCACGCGTTCGGTGAGTTCTACCGGCGAGGGAAGCGAAAGGTCGGGCTGTGCGTCGACGCGGCAAGTCTGACCGGCGCAACGAAGCTCTACGAGAAGGCGGGGATGAAGTCTGTGCGAGAGTCGCTGGCGTAGGAGAAGGAGCTGCGGCCGGGACGGGATCTGTCGCGGAAGACGCTCGATGAGGAAGGGAGGACGAATGAAGCCGAGTGACTGGCCTGCGAACTGGACGGTTCGGCCGGCGAGCTTCGACGACGTGGATCTTGCCGTCGACATGTTCAACGCGCGGTCTCGCAAGTTCTACGGGGAGAACCAGAGCACAGTCGATGACATGCTCGGATGGTGGAAGAGCCCGCGCTTCGATCTGGCGCGCGACACATGCGTTGTTCTCGATGAAACGGGACGCATGATCGCGTGGTCGCACGCTGTCGATCCAGGGGAGCCCTACTTGTCCTTGGGCTGTGCGGTGATCACAGACCCTGACTTCGCGGACCGAGACGACCTCTGGGACGGCCTCTACGCGTGGGCACTTACGCATACGTCGCGGCACATCGAGAAGGCGCCAGAAGGTGCGAGGGTCTTCGCGGTTGAGAGCGCGATGGACGAAGATGAAGCGAGGAGATCCGCGGTCGAGCGAGCAGGCTTCGAGATGGTTCGGGTTCAGAACACAATGCGCATCGATCTGGACGAGACTCCGCCGGAGCCGGAGTGGTCCGAGGGGATTGACGTACGGGCGGCAATCGTCGAGGAGGAGCTTGAGCGAATTGTGGCCGCAAGCCGTGAAGCCTTTCGTGATCACTGGGGATTCGTGGAGGAGCCTCTTGAGCAGGCACTCGACGACTGGAAGTCATGGCTTTCGTCTCTTGGGGATCGGCGCGACCCGAGTCTTTGGTTCGTGGCACACGAGGGTGACGAGATCGCCGGTCTAGGGTTCTTCAGTACCGAGATCGCAGGGGACAGGACGCGCTCGTACGTGGAGACGCTGAGTGTGAGGCCTGCATATCGGAAGCGCGGAATCGCTCTGGCGCTCCTTCACCACAGCTTCGGAGAGCTCCATCGACGGGGCAAGACCGCCGTCGAACTCGACATGGATTCCGAGAATCTGACCGGAGCGCCCCGGCTCTACGAGCGGGCTGGGATGCGCGTGATCCGGCGTACGATCAACTACGAGAAGGTGCTGCGCGACGGACAGGATCTCACGACGCGGAAGCTAGCCGCGTAGCAGAGGCCGCTCGACCGCAGGAAGGAGGGGAACGACATGAGGGTCCCGATTCGTCAGTACGTGAGACTGCTCGGCGCCTACGTCCGCCCGCAGCGGCGATGGGTCGCCGCGCTCGCGGTCCTCATTCTGGTGACGATCGGCCTTCGGCTGGCCAATCCCCAAATCCTTCGCGCCTTCCTCGACACGGCGAGCGAAGGAGGCCCTCGCTCGGCGCTGATCTTCGATGCGATCCTGTTCTTCGCGATTGCGGTGCTCAGTCAAGGGTTGATGGTCGCATCGACCTACGTCGGGGAGACGGTCGCCTGGACGGCGACGAACACGCTCCGGCTCGATCTCCTCCGACACGCCCTCGCCCTCGATGCCACGTTTCACAAGGAGTACGCGCCGGGACAGCTGATCGAACGGATCGACGGCGACGTGGCCACGCTCTCGAACTTCTTCTCCCGGTTCGCGATTCAAATCCTGGGTAACGCGATCCTCGTTGCCGGGATCCTGGGTCTTCTGTTTCGCGAGGACTGGCGTGTTGGCCTCCCCATCTTCGTGTTCGCCGTCTTCACGCTGTTTCTTCTGATCTGGATTCGCAAGCTGGCGATCCCGTACTGGACGAAGTACCGGAAGCTGGTGGGCCAGTTCTTCGGCTTCCTCGGCGAGCAGATCGCTGGGACCGAGGACATTCGCGCGAACGGCGGCGAGAGTTATGTCTTGCGCCGCTTCGCGGAGTTCGCGAGGAAGCTCTTCCCGATTCGCCTTCGCGCGGGTCTGGGAGGGTACGGGATGTGGATGGCCAACGTCGCCCTGTTCTCGGTTGGACATGCGGTCGCCTTCGCGGTCGGAGCATCGCTGTGGAGAACCGCCGCGATCTCCATCGGGACCGTCTACCTGATCTTCCACTACACCGAGCTTCTGCGGGGGCCGATTTCGGAGATCCGAACGCAGATCACCGATTTGCAGCGCGCCGAGGCGGGCATTCGCCGAATCCGAACGATGCTCGGCACCGACTCCAAGCTCACGGATGAAGGACGCGGACGCCTCCCGACGGGGCCCCTTGCAGTATCGCTCGACGAGGTCTCGTTCGCCTACGAGCCTGCGAGTCCCCAGAGGAGCGATGACCTGGAAGGGACTGAGATCGAGACCGCGCCCGAAGAGACCGAGTCCAAGGATGAGTCGGAACAGCGCGCGCCTCCAGGCCTCGCGATTCCGGCTCTTGCCTCGGTCTCGTTCTCCCTCTCTCCGGGCACCGTCCTCGGGCTGCTCGGTCGCACCGGGAGCGGAAAGACGACGCTCGCCAGGCTGCTCGTGCGGCTGTACGACGCGTCGGAGGGTGTTGTGGCTCTCGGCGGCCACGCCGTGCGCGACGTGGCCCTCGCCGATCTGCGCGGTGCGGTCCGGATGGTGCCGCAGGAAGTACAGCTGTTCCGGGCGACGATTCGCGACAACGTGCGGCTGTTCGACACAACCATCGACGACGCACGAATCCATGCCGCCCTATCGCATCTTGGGCTGGAAGACTGGATCGGATCGCTCCCACGCGCCCTCGACACGATGCTCGAAGCGGGCGGCGGCGGGCTGTCGGCCGGCCAAGGGCAGCTTCTCTCGCTCGCCCGAGCGTTCCTCGCCGATCCGGGTCTGGTCATCCTCGACGAGGCATCCTCGCGGCTCGATCCGGCGACCGAAGGCCTGCTGGAGGCGGCGATCGACCGGCTTCTCGAAGGGAGAACGGCGGTCATCATCGCGCACCGATTGGCGACGGTCGAACGGGCGGACGAGGTTCTCATCCTCGAAGACGGAAGGGTCCTCGAGTATGGAGGCCGGAGCGCCCTGGTCTCTGATCCGTCCTCGCATCTGTCGCACTTGTTGCGGACGGGCCTCGAGGAGGTGCTCGGATGAGAATGCGAACGCTCGTCTGGAGGTTGATCAGGTACCGCCCGGGCCTGTACGCGGCCGACATCACTGCTTGGATTGCGATCATGCTGTTCGAACTTGGCGCCGGCTACGTCGCGAAGCTTTTCTTCGATTCGATCACGGACGCGGCTCCCGCGGGCCTGACGCTCTGGAGCATCGTGGCGCTGGTTCTAGCCGCGGGCATTGCCAGAATCGTCTCGATTCTCGTCGGTGCGCTCATCGACATCCGTCATCGGTTTACGATAGAAACGCTTCTGCGCCGGAACCTGCTCAGCGGGATCCTGAAGAGGCCGGGGGCGCGAGCGGTGCCGGGCTCGACCGGGGAGGCGCTCAACACGTTCCGCGACGACGTAATCGTGGTCGAGGATCTCCTGAGCTGGATCGTCGACCAAGGGGCCTTCATCGCCTACGCCGCTGTTGCGCTGACGATCTTGGTTGCGATCGACGCCCGGATCACGGCGATCGTCGTTGTGCCGCTCCTCGGCGTCATCGTCGCCGCGCGAGCGGTGAGTAAGTACATCCGAAGATTCCGAGAGGCGAGTCGCCGAGCGACCGAGCGGGTGACGGGCGCGATCGGTGAAGCGATGGAAGGCGTCCAGGCGATTCAGCTCGCGGGCGCCGAGCAACATGTCGTCTCACACATCGACACCCTGAATCAGGAGCGCCTTCGGGCGACCGTCAAGGATCGGCTCCTCAGCCAATCCTTCCACTCGTTCTTCTGGAACGCGGCGACGCTGTGCACGGGACTGATCCTGCTCGCCGCGGCGGACGGACTACGGACGGGAACGTTCACGGTTGGTGACTTTGCGTTGTTCGTCACGTACATTGGCGTGCTCACCGAGGTGATCGCCGCCGTAGGCGACTTCATGATCCACATCAAGCAGGCGGGCGTGTCGCTCGCCCGCATGGCGGGGCTTCTTGGGAAAGACGATGGCGCACAGATTGGGGCGCATCATCCGATCCACCTCCGCGGCGATCTCCCCACGATCGAGTCGCCGACGCTCGTGCCCGGTGACAGGCTCCGGGACCTGCGAGTCGCGGGACTGGGCTACCGTTGGCCCGAGGACGAAGAGCATCCGGGCGGGCCGTTTGCGCTTCGCGGGATCGATCTAGAGCTGCGTCGGGGCGAGTTCGTGGTCATCACCGGGCGGATCGGCTCGGGGAAAACGACGCTTCTGAGAGCGCTTCTCGGGCTCCTCCCGGCAGGAGAAGGCGCGGTGACGTGGAATGATCGGGTCGTCGACGATCCGTCGACGTTCTTTGTCCCGCCCCGTTGCGCCTACACGGCGCAGGTTCCGCAGCTGTTCAGCGAGTCGCTGCGTGCAAACATCCTGATGGGGCTCCCTGAAGACGAGACCGACATCGATCGAGCGATTCGAACGGCCGTGCTCGACCGCGACCTCGACCAACTGCAGGCTGGCCTGGACACGATCGTCGGAGCAAAGGGCGTGAAGCTCTCCGGCGGACAACGCCAACGAGCTGCGGCCGCACGTATGTTCGCCCGCGAGCCGGAGCTTCTCGTCTTCGACGACCTGTCGAGCGCGCTTGACGTCGAGACCGAACAGGCGCTGTGGGAGCGTGTCTTTGAGCGAGCCGACTCCACGTGCCTCGTCGTCTCGCACCGGCGTCCCGCCCTCCGCCGCGCCGATCGGATCATCGTCCTCAAGGACGGCCGAATCGACGCCACAGGCACCCACGCGGAACTCTTGGCCAGCTGCGAGGAGTACGAACGCCTCTGGTCCGGCGAGTGGTCCAAAACGGCGGTCGTCGTCGAGCCTGGACCGGCTGCGTAGACGGCTTGATCCGACGGTACGCCCCGCGAGGCGTTTCGTGTGGGGCGTTGTACTGCGACGGCACACGACAACACGGACAACTCTCTACGCGAAACGTCGATCTCAAGAAGGGCAGCGCCGTGGAAGCGCTGCCCTTTGCGTCGAGATGTCCAGCTACTCGCCCGACTAGTCCTGTACGCAGGGACTCCCTTCCCTACAGGGTTTCGCCTCCAAGTACGCATTCGCAAACGTGCAAGCGAGTTGTTCGATCTCCGCTGGCGTCGCATGCTCCAGGAAGTTCTTGATGATGCTGGCATGCAGATGAAGCTCTGGCGTCATGAAGTCCATGTCACTATCCAAGTAGGCGTCGAACTTCTGCAGCATCACCTCGACGACCAGACCACGACAGAGCCGCTGCCGCGTGCAAACGGTCCAGCACAACGGCAGCTCGTACGTCCAGATGACGTCTGCCCACCTCAGTGTGGACTCCACTGGAGATGGATCCGGCGAGTGGACGCAGGCTGTGATCGTGCCTCCAATGAGATTCCCATCGTCATCGTACAGGGAGACTGGATCTGCCAGCTCGCCGGAATAGGTCGCGCCCAGAGGCGGCGGCTTGTGATCGATCGTTGCGGTCATGTGGACCGGCTCTTCGTTGTGGAGCAGGATGAGATTCGGCGCGAACAGCTTGACGAAGTCCGGTGGCTGCAGGAGTTCCACTTCAAAGAGAACATCGAAGTAGCTGAAGGCCGTTCCCGTGTCAGCGAAGGGGGGAAGGTCGAGAACCCCAGCCGTGAGGTTCTCGGTCTCCTCGATCTCGCCGAAGGTATCACCACGCAACCTCATGGCGATCGGGCCCAGGAGCTTGCTTTCCCCAACGAGTTCCATCTCGACCATCTGGGTGGCTACCTGATCCAAGCCATCTCCGTCCGTGTCGTTGGTCTCGCCTTCTGCTCCATCGAAGTACACCTCAACCGTCGCCGGTCCGGTGAACGTGATGACCTCCCCGTCAAGAAGCGGTGGCAGAGCCAGCGTGATCTCCGCCCAGGAATCGGGGAACTCGTCGATCTCGACAAGCTCGGCAGGCCCAACGTCGTACGTTGGCCCCAAGAGGTCATTGCTCAGATCCTCCATCACCAGCACATCTGCCATTGTCAGCGGGCGCGCGAAGGTGACCTCGAACGGAGCCGTGGAAACTGCCTGTGCTTCAGCGAGCACTTCTCCCACCTCGCCGACCGAATCGAGAACACCCATTCGGATGACGCTGTCGGAGGTCGCCTGAACGATTGCAGATGATGCCCCCGCCTGCAAGACGCTCAGGATCACAGGCTCGAATGCGATGAGATCGATGAAGCTGGCTGGCTCAACGTCGTCGAGATGGCCGTCAGCATCGGTGTCCCTGAGGATGAACGTGTCTTTGATCGGCGACTCGCCGTCGGCTGGGAACGAGGGGAGGAGGCCTTCGTAGATCGAGCCGTGGATCTCGTCTCTCGATGCAGCGGAAAACGAGAGCACGTCTTCGGGGATGTCGATCCCTGAGGCGATGTCTTCTCCCTGAGGGCGGAAGGCTGGGGTCAGATCTTGTATTGACACATTCTTCGCGGTAGACTGATCGCATGGCGAGACCATTGCGTGTTGAGTTCGAGGACGCTGTTTATCACATCACGGCACGCGGGAACGCGCGACAGGACATCTTCCTCGGTGATGAGGATCGAATCGGGTTCCTGGCGGTTCTCGCTGACGTCGTCGATCGGTTCAGCTGGATCTGTCATGCGTATTGCCTGATGTCCAACCACTATCATCTCCTCATCGAGACGCCTGAGGCGAATCTCTCGAAGGGAATGCGCCAGCTGAACGGCGTCTACACACAGGCATTCAACAGACGACACAGCCGGGTAGGGCACGTTCTCCAAGGCCGGTTCAAGTCGATTCTTGTCGAGAAGGAGAGCCACCTGCTTAAGTTGGCGCGGTACGTTGTACTCAATCCTGTCCGCGCGAGCATGGTCCGATATGCGCGCCAGTGGAAGTGGAGCAGCTACCGTGCGACTGCGGGGCAAACCATGGCTCCGGAGTTCCTGACTACGGAATGGATCCTCTCGCAGTTCCAGAAGAGGGTCGAACGTGCTTACCGTGCTTACCGTCAATTCGTTAAGGAAGGACGGGACATGCCTGCGTGGGAGGGGCTGCGTGGTGGGATCCTGCTTGGCAACGAGAGCTTCGTCGAGAGGATGAAACCACTTCTCAAAGCAGGAATGGCTGCCAGGGAGATCCCGAGACGGGAGCGACTAGCGACCAGGCCGACTTTGGATCAGCTGTTCGCCAACACCGGCGATGACAAGCTGGTTCGCGACACCAAGATCTACGAGGCCGCGAGACTCCATCAGTACACCCTGGCTGAGATCGAGGCCTACGTCGGTCTGCATTACTCGACGATCAGCCGGATCGCCAAGAGAGTCGAGGCCTCACTCAAATACGCACGAAACAAGATCTGACCCCGGAAGCTGCCTGACCCCGGAAGCTGCCGGTGACCGAGCGACAGAGACCCGCGTCACCTGCCGATGTCTCCCGAGTCCTTTCGCGACTTCCGAGCATGGGACAGGATCTTCGAGGGTGAAAGCAATGAAGTGGCAGCCGAAACGAACGGTGCGCGATGCAGGGCGGCTCGGCGTGCTCGTCGAGCGTGCGATGGTCCGGTTTCTGTTCGGTCCCGCCGAGTTCTTCCGAGCCCTGAGGTAAGGCGTAGTTCACCGCTGTTTCACGTTGAATGTGAGATTCGGCGTACATCGCCTGGCTTTCCGATTCTCTGTCAGGATCTTCTCACGTGTCCCTGTTGACTTGAGCGTGCGCTGCATGTAGCCTGCAACTGCGTTCGCGGGTGGAATGCAGAGTCTGAGGGGAGACGCGCCTGGGAGGGATGCGGGAATGAATAGCTCATACTTGCTGCTGGTAGTCGGTGCCGTCGCGGTTGCCTTCGGACTCATGCTGCTCTTCGGGGAGGCAGAGTCCGTTTCGGCGCCCGAGGTTGCCGAAGTGGTAGTCGTTGGTGATGAAGGATCGACAGGGACCGGAGTGACTCAGGCCCAGTACTGGGAGCCTGTGACTCGGACGATGACCGCTCCAGCATCGTCCGTCGTGGTCTATGGTGTACCGACCGCAGCGCCCTGCGCGTATTGCGGCACAGTGCACGCTACGGGCATGACCGTTCCCGGCGACGCGATCGTACAGGCGCCGGCGCAGAGGTTCCTCATCGGAGGGTGTGGTTCGCCGGTGTCCCCTTGCGCACGCCCAGCCTGTGAGCAGCCCTCCTGCCAATGGCCGACGCCCACATGCCCGCAGCCGACGCGACAGCCGCGCGCCGGAGGCTGCGGGACGCCCGTCGCACCGTGCGCCGACCGTTCCTGCGAATGGCTGATGCACACGTGTGACCCGTCGTGCGCGACGCCCTGCGGGGAGCGACCGGGGATCAACCGGAACGTCTCGCCGTGTGTCGACGAGTGCGGTTTCGTGCAGCTCCATTCGACGGTTCGCCAGCCCATCTGCTCTGGGATTCGCTTCGACTGGGCGGCGACGCGCGGGAGGTTCCTCGACCCGACGTCGAGTGATCCGATGTACTTCACGCCGACGGTTCACCAGGCGGGCGGTGAGGACGTCGTGATCACGTTGACGATCACGGATCCACTCGGCGCGCGCTACTCGGATCACATGCGACTGCGCGTACGCAACGTACCCTAGGACTCGCCCCGGAGCATTCTCGACCCAGCGCATCGCCCTGTTGCCGGAGCGTGGTACCATTCCGCCATGACGATTCGTGCGGCGTTACTCGACATGGACGGGACGATCTACGACTCCGGCATCGATTGGTTGGCCCTTCACGAGGAGATTGACATCCCGTGGGACGGGCGTCCGATCCTGTCGCAACTCGCGGAGGCGGAAGATGCGACGCGAGATCGGGGGATCGCGGCCTTACACCGCGCCGAGGAGCAAGGCGCGGCCGGCGGGAAGCTCATCGACGGGACGGAGGAGCTTCTTGCCTTGCTTCATGATCACGGGATTCCGTGTGCGCTGGTCACCAACAACTCCCACCGGAGCACACAGACCGTGTTGGACCGCCACGATCTCGGCTTCGATCTCGTCCTGACGCGAGAGGACGGAGCGCCCAAACCCGAGCCGTGCCTCTTTCTCAAGGCCCTCGATCGGCTGGGCGCGCTTCCGGCCGATGCCCTCGTCGTAGGCGACGCCCATCTCGATCTGCTGGCGGCGGTAGCGGCTGGGGTCTCGGAGGTCATCCTGGTGGGTACACCGCCGTGGATGAAAGCAGAGATCCCGGACGGCGTGCAGTACCGGGAAGCGCGCGACCTTCATCATGTCCGGGAACTCGTGGAAGAACTGCTCGAAGGGGAACCGAGGACGGGTTAGCGAGCCCTCGTCCAGAGGGTCCCTTCCGCGCCGTCCTTAAGAACGATCCCGAGCACGCCGAGACGGTCGCGGATTGAATCGGCAAGCTCGAACTCCTTCTTCGAGCGCAGTTCCTCGCGCAGATCGAGAAGCAGCGAGATCAGCTCGCTTTCAGCCGACTTGGTTGCGCGTGCTTCTTCCTTCTGGAAGAGGCCGAGCGGATAGCCGAGCTCGCGGATGAGTTCGACGGCCTCACGAAGAGCCGGTCGGTCCGAGCCTTGTGCGTCACGGCGGAATCGGTTCGCTTCGGCGACCAACTCTTGGATGACACCGATGGCGCCGACGGTGTTCAGATCATCATCCATCGATGCGACGAAGCGCTCGCGAAACGGGATCAGGGACTCGATGAACACTCGCCCGGCCTCGCCCGGCTCGCCAGGCGGCGCTGATCTGAGCTCCGCGTCGACGTCATCGAGGAGCGTTGCGATCCGGCCGTACGCGGCGTCGGCTTCGTGGAGACCGTCTTCCGAGTAGGCGAGCGGCTTACGATAGTGCCTCGATAGATAGAAATAGCGAACGGTGTCGGCGTCGAACAGCTCCAGCACGCGGTACGCATACTCGAAGTTGCCGAGCGACTTCGACATCTTTTCGCCGCCGAAGGAGAGCAACCCGTTGTGGAGCCAGAACCGGAAGAACCCCTCTCCACGCGAGGCTTCGGCCTGCGCAATCTCGTTCTCGTGATGCGGGAAGATCAGGTCATTGCCCCCAGCGTGGATGTCGAGGTGATTGTCGAGGTACTCGTAGGAGAGGACGACGCACTCCGTGTGCCAGCCGGGTCGACCTTCCCCCCACGGGGACGGCCACCTTGGCTCGCCAGGCTTGGCCGCTTTCCACAAGGTGAAGTCGAGTGGGTTCTCCTTCCTTGCCGAGGTCTCGATGCGTGCGCCTGCTTCCTGGTCGTCGAGCGTCCGGCCGGAGAGTTTCCCGTATCCGTCGAAGGCTTCTACGCGGAAGTAGACGTCGCCGTCCTTCTCATAGGCGAAGCCCTTGGATACGAGATCCTCCACCAGGGCGATCATCCCGGAGATGTGTTCCGTCGCCAGCGGGCTGGCCGTCGGTGCGAGGACGCCCAGGTCTGCGAGAAGCTTGAAGTACGCATCGGTGTACGTCTTGGCGATCGACTCGACAGACTCCCCGGTCTCGATCGAACGGTTGATCAGCTTGTCGTCGACGTCGGTGACGTTCTGTACGTGGACAACGTCCCACCCCTTGAATCGTTCCATGTAGCGGCGGAGCGTGTCGAACACGATGATCGGCCGGACGTTTCCGATGTGGATGTGGTCGTAGACGGTGGGGCCACAGACGTACATCCCCACAGTCGTTCCGTCGGTTGGCTCGAACGTCTCGTTCGCTCGAGCGAGCGTGTTGTAGAGCTTCATCTGTCCCCACCTCCTTTGCGGCCGATTATAGGAGAGGCCTGAGGAAGGTGCCATGGCGGACGCGCCCCATCCACACGGAGATCGCGGCAAAGGTTGACTGCCTGACCATCGCGGGCCCCTCCTGATGGACGATCGCCGGGCTGTTCGACGTGATGTCATCGTGCGACCCGTCGAGATCTCACCATCCAAGTTGCGTCCGGTCTAGGAGAGGCCCGAGGAAGGTCCCATGGCGGACGTGCCCGATCCACACGGAGATCGTGACAAAGGTTGACTGCCTGACGCTGTTGGCCTCTCCTCAGAGACGGTTTCCGAGTTCCGTCGCCGGTTCGCAGTGGCGCCCACACGCTGAATCCCGCTGGCCTTGTCGCTTCCTGCGTAGGAGAGAGGTTCCGAGGTGCCAGGGAGGACGTCGTCCTGCTACACTCGCGGCGTGACGCCGATCGAGTACCTGATTACCCTCGGTCTCTCCGCCGCGCCGATTGCCGAGCTTCGCGGAGGGCTGCCCTACGCGCTGTCGCGGGGTCTTCCCCCGGCCGGAGCATTCGCTCTCACCGTCGCCGGCAACCTCCTCGTTGTCCCGTTTCTCCTCTTTGGGCTCAGGCGCGCGGAACGGGTTGTTCGGCGCTGGCGACCGACGGAGCGTCTCCTTGACGCGATCTTCGCGCGTACGCGCCGCAAAGGGCGACTCGTGGAGCGGTTCGGAGCCGTCGGATTGGTCTTGCTTGTCGCGATCCCCCTTCCGGGGACCGGCGCCTGGACCGGCGCGATCGCCGCCGTTCTCCTCGGCATCCCCATGCGAAAGGCCTTCGTCCTGATCACGCTTGGCGTCCTGACCGCAGGCGTTCTGGTCTTGTTCGCCAGTCTCGGAGCGTTCCGGTTGTTTGGGTTTGAATAGGTGCCGGCGGTCGCTCGAGGTCGTAGCCGATCTTGCGATCATGAGCATCCTCGGCGGTGGCTCTCATTCTGCCACATCGCCAAGGGCAAGAAGCGGTCCGGCTTCCATGGGGAGGGTCGGCATGCAGAGGCCGAGAGGGTCGGGGCATCTTCGGCAGCCACGAGCGTGATTCCGCCTTGCCTTGGGATAATCCGACGCTACAATCGCCTCCATGATGCGCGCGCGGAGCAAGGACGGTGAAGAGACTCGCGACTTCCTAGCTCAGGTGTTCCCTTCGCTCTCACACGAGGAGATCGAGTCTCTCGCTGGAATCATCCTCCGGATCCACTTCGAGGAAGATGAGCTTGTCGCGCAAGAAGGCTCCTATGCATCTGGAATCTACATCGTGCGATCAGGATTGCTTAGCATCGGCAAGTATGCCAGCAAGGGATGGGAGAAACGCTGTCTTCGCTTTCTCGCTGCCGGGGAGATATTCGGATTGGAGGCGGTGTTTCTCGAGCGAGAACCCGTCAATGTTCAATACGCGAAGGCGATTGTGGAGTCGAGTCTGGTCTTCTTCGAACGCTCTAACATCCTCGCATTCGGTAAGGAGCATCCTAGGATCTTCAGAGATCTGTGTCGGTGGCTTGCTCGGGAAGTGATCATGCTGGAATTCAAGCTCACCCGCGAGGCTGTCGAGTCGATGGACCGAAACCTCGCCCTTCTCCTCATCGCGCTGGGGAACAAGTACGGGGAGAAAGAGGATGGTGGAATCCGTCTTGAGCTTCCCATCTCGCGTCAGACGATGGCGGAGATGCTCGGAGTCTCTGTCGAGACACTGATGCGCGGCTTGAAGCGATTCAGGGACCTGGGGCTCATCGCGACCTCTCACAGCACTGTTCTTGTTCAGGATGTCGAAACCCTCACCGCGAAGGCCCGTGTGACCGACTTCTACCTGTCAATCATGGAGGAGACGTTGTAGGCGGTCTTTCTCACGGGGCGACAGGCAGATGTTCCTCAAGCGCCTCGATGGAGAAGTGAAGCCGTCGATCTTGTTCGTGGAGCGATGGCAGGGAAGACCTCACCCGGCGAGCTTGGCTGGCGGAGATTCCAAGGAGTTCCGCGACAGCTCGCAAGTCGAGTTGCCCCGGGAGGCAGACTTCTCCACCGTCACTGGCTTCCCCCAGCTTGCGCCCAAGATCAAGCAACAGATGGCACATCCGCTCTTGGGCAGAGCGGCGATTCCAGCTCAGGGTGCAGCGCCCTGAAAGGTGACGCTCGGCCAGGTGATGCAGGATCTGCCAGCGGAGGGCCACGTCCTGATCGACGGCATCTGCGAATGTATCGCGTGCAAGAAACGAGAGCTCGACGTCTGAAACGGCGCGGCTAGTCGCCATGTGCAGAGATTCCCCTCTGCCGAGAAGAATCTCGATTCCCATCAGATCGCCGGGACCCAAGATTTCGATGCCTCCGCCAGGAGCCGTTCCGCCACTCTTCCCCAGCGACTCGCGGACGATCCCTGCAGTCACCAGATGGACCCCCGCGATGTAGCTGCCGGTTTGGCGGATCAGCTCGCCCTCCGCATAGCGGATACGAAGCGCGCTTGGCCCGGTGAATGCGCTTGCCCAGTCACCAAGCTGCAATGCGATTCGGTGTCGGTTCCGTTCCATGTCTCCTCGCGGAGACAGTACAACGGAACGTGCGAAGGTCCAATGCAAGACGACGAACCCACCGCCTCCTCTTCGCAGGGATCGAGATGTCGCATTCACCTCTGAAGCCTGTCAAGTGACAGAACGAGGCCTCGCAGTCGCCGTCGGGGATCAGCGCGGTCTCTTCGCGCGGAGCCGTCAGGTGATCGACGTGTTCCTCCAACAAGACTGTGGAGAGCCTGCCAATGTCGGCCTGTCCTTCTGTAGGAAGCAAGCGAGCCGGGTGTCTCCTTGCCTACTGCTCGCGAGGCAGGCGTGATAGCGTGTGCGTCGGAGGTGAACGCCACATGGCGATTCAAGATACGACCAGGGTAGCGCAGCACCAGGTCTCGGAAACTGAGATCAACCCGTACGAGATGATGCTTCAGCAGATCGATCTCGTGCGCAAGTATGCGGATCTCCTTCCGGAGGGAATGTGGTCGATTCTGCGGCGCCCGGAGCGGGCGCTTGAGGTCAGCATCCCGGTGACTCTGGACAACGGCGAGATTGAGGTGTTCACGGGATACAGGGTGCAGCACAGCAGCGCTCGCGGCCCCTGCAAAGGAGGGATCCGTTTTCATCCCGCCGTCACTCTCGATGAGGTGAAGGCGCTCGCCGGATGGATGACATGGAAGTGCGCCGTTGTCAATATCCCGTACGGCGGCAGCAAGGGCGGCGTCTCCTGCGATCCGTCCAGGCTCTCCCGGTCAGAGATCGAGCGGCTGACGCGCCGCTACACGGCGATGATCTACCCGTTGATCGGGACACGCCGCGACATTCCTGCCCCCGATGTGAATACGAATGCTCAGATCATGAACTGGATTGTGGACACGGCCGGCTGGCTTTCAGGGGAATCGGTTCCAGGCATCGTTACCGGCAAGTCTCTTGAAATGGGCGGTGCTCTCGGACGCCGCGAGGCCACAGGGCGCGGTGTGGTGTACATCACACTGGGAGTACTCCAGCGACTGGGGATTGACGTCGCAGAGGCGAGTGTGGCGGTCCAAGGGTTTGGAAACGTGGGCGCGATTGCGGCCAAGCACCTGGCTGATACCGGGGCTCGGGTTGTCGGCATTAGCGACATCTCAGGTGCCTATCACTGCCCGAACGGCTTCAGCATCGATCGTGTCCTCTCCCACGTGCAGGAGTCGCCTGGGCATCTTCTCGCGGGGCTGGAACATCCGGGCTCAGAAGAGATCAGCAGCGACGAACTGCTCGCGCTTGACGTCGACATCCTGATCCCGGCTGCCCTCGAAGCCCAGATCACGGCCAGGAATGCCTCCGATGTCCGTGCTAAGGTGATCGTCGAAGGAGCAAACGGACCCACAACACCCGAGGCTGATCTCATCCTAGGCGAGAACGGTGCAACGGTCGTCCCTGACATCCTCGCCAACGCCGGTGGAGTCGTCTGCTCCTACTTCGAATGGGTCCAGAACATCCAATGCTTCCCTTGGGAAGAAGAAGAGACGAATCAGCGGCTGGGCCGGATCCTTCTCCGTGCTCTCGGAGAGGTATGGGATCTCGCCGAGAAACGGGACGTCTCGCTGCGGCTGGCCGCGCTGATCCTTGGCATCGAGAGGGTAGCCAGCGCGATTCAGCTACGAGGAGTATTCCCATAGAAGGGGCATGAATGCTTCCACAACCTCCGAGTGGGCTTCTGCCCTGCGAAGTGTCGGCGCGAGCGCTTCTTGAGAGTGCGATCGATCATTGCTCGCGCCAACACGGTATTCAGTACCGATCCGTCTTGGGGCAACTCAAGAGCGGAAACCGGGAGCTCCACAGCACGCTTCGATATGGGCTTGCGAAGGGGTTGAGTCGTCACGTCGCTCAACTCGGTTGCGCGTTCCATGGGGTCTACGTCTACGGGAGCGCGCTCGCCCACGAGGCGACGCCGTGCTCCGACATCGACATGATCTTCGTGGTGAACCGCACTCGCGATGAGGTGGCGCGGCTGTTGCTCGGCCTTGACCTTGCGCTGACGACCTCCTACCGACGCCTTCTTGGGTTGAGAAGCCATCCGGTGTCGCTTCTCGACGTCCGAGTGGTCGACGCTGCCGAGGAAGTCGAACGTGGCCGTTCCGGCGCACCTCTCTGCGGGATGTTCACCCGGCCCGTCTGTCTATGGACCTCGACATCCGATACGGCGAACCGGCGTCCGCGAGGCGACGGGCACCCTTCCTGCTCCTCCGTTAGTGTGCGTGGATGAAGAGCTGCTTGATCTCCGAAGGCTCGAAAACATTGAACTGAACCAGGCTGAGCACGTCGATGTGGGTCTGGCTGCCTGGATTCACGCAGCAGGTTCCCCCAACGTAGGTTCTGTAATCGCCGAGAACGACCGCCTCGTGGCAGTGCCCGCACAGGACGAGGTAGGGCTGCGTTCGTTCGACGAACCTCCGAATCTCGTAGCTTCCGATGTGGTCGGGGAGAGGCACGAAGTCGTAGTAGCCCTGCGGGGCGACCTGATCGAGTGGTGTGTTGTACGGCGGAGCGTGGAACAGATGGATCGTCCTAGCGGGATCGTATACACACCCGTCGCCCGGTCCATGACTGCTCAGATAGGATGAGAAGTCCCGCAGATCGTCGGCGATCGTCGACTCAAAGGTTCTAGGGACTGTCAGTATGCCGGAGTTCTCAATGGACATGCACGGATCCATTCCGGGTGGAACAAGGCCGGCCCGGTTCTCGCGCTTGACCCAGTCCATGACAAGCCCTCCCCCAAGCGGCACGTAGGGGTATCCGGCCACCGCAAGCTGCGGCACATCGGTTGGGAAGAAAGCGCGAATCTGTCTTGACTCCCGCAACCCGACGATCCGATCGTTGACCAAGTGGAAGTTGCCGACGCTCGAGGAGAAGTCTTGAAGCAGAGGCTCATTCACCCGGCGATCATCGTTCCCCATGATTGCGTACACGTGGGTGTGTCGATGTCCGCCGAGGAACGACTCGAACAGGGGAATGAAGACTCGCTCGAAGTAGGTGCGCTGTGAGGCGACCGCGTCAACCTGCGCCAGTTCCGAGGCATCGGCAATCCCTGTCTCACCCGGCGCAAGATCTCCCATCAGGAACACCGATGAAATCTTCCATGTGCCCACGATGCGCAGGAGAAGCTCGTACAACAGGGTGTTTCCGTGAAGATCGGTTGCGGCGATCGCGTTCATCATGTCTGCCGAAGACGATATCTCGCGGAAGGAACGGTGACAAGGAACGTGACTGCCAATGCCTCTGGGTAGTGTGGTCTCACCAGCAGTAGGGCTACAGAGGCCGCCGAGCATCCTCTGAGATCACCAGAGCCTCAGCCTAGGCGGGAGACTCTTGGGAGTTGCGAGCGAGGAGCCTCTGGAGCCTGGAGGATCCGGACCGCAACGGATGCCGCTCGGAATCAGCTCCTCCAGGATCTATCGGCGAGCGGGGCGGACGACGTATCGAGCGAGGACCGGGAACAGCACGACGCCGAGAGCGAGAAGTGACAGAACGATCGCCCAGAAGCGGAGTGGCGACATGTCGGAAACGCCGGTGACGAAGCGCATCGCTTCCGCCAAATGCCTGAGCGGGAGGGCCAAGCTCAGGGTCCGCAGGAATCGGGGCATGAACTCGATCGGGAAGTAGATACCGGAGAGGAACATCATCAGGATCGCCAGGACGTTGGCCACGTTTCCGGCGCTGGACGGTCTCCGCACGACCAACGCAATGACCGTTCCCAGACCCATCATTCCGAGCGTGGCGCATCCGACCAATAGCGTGTAGGCGAACCAGTCGATCCGGAAGGCGAGATCGAAGATGGCAATACTGACGAACAGCGTGATCAGTGTCGATGCATAGACCACGACCAGCCGGACGGTCGCGGTCGCGCAAAGGAGCGCGACTCTGGGCATCGGCGTGACGATCATCCGATCGAGCATCCTTCGCTCCTTCATCGCCGTGAGATGCCCGGACACGGCGAATAGCCCGGAGGAGAGAATCGAGAAGGCGATGATCCCGGGGACCATTTGGTTGAACCAGCGGGTCGAAGCCTCGCTTCCGACGTGAATCGTCGTAGTTGGGAGCACCGGGTCGAGGCCCTGCGCGCGGAGATTGAATGCATCGGTGATGCCGAGCGCGATCTGCTCGAAGGCGTAGTTCTCCTGCACGCGGTTGGGATGGTAGAGGAAGCCGAGCGTCTCCCCATCCCAGATCAGGCCGAAGTCGATTTCACGATCGATGACCGCGCCTCGGAGCGACGCCTCGTCCTCGAAGGTCTCGATTGCGTCCGCCGCGCTCGACGTCAGTACATCGTGAAGGACCAGGTCGGAAGAAACCGCCTCGTACAGGCCGAGTGTGGCGGCCGGCTCGTCGACGTCACCCATCAGGAATCCGAAGATCAAGATGAAGATGAGAGGGAACAGAAGCGTGAAGAAGACGGTCGTCTTGTCTCTGAGGAAGACGGCCGATTCCGTTCGGAGGAGAGCTCGGAACGCCTTCATCGGGCCACGTCCCATCGGAGGCGCCAGGAGGCGACGCCTGTCGAGAGCGCGATCCATCCCAGAGGCACCGCGATGACGAGTGCCGTGGGGAACACGCCCGATTCGACGCCGACCGCCGCGCGAAGGCCGTCGGCCAAGTAGGTGACGGGATTGACGTAGACGATCGCCCGAATGAAAACGGGTAGGCCGGTGATCGGGAAGAAGAGGCCCGAGAGGAACATCATCGGCATGTTCAGGATGTTCGCGACTGCCATGCCCGCGTTGGCCGTCTGTGCGAGCGACGCGATCAGGAAGCCGAACGCCATGAACGTGGCCGCCGCGAGAAGAAGGTGCAGCGCCGCGGACAGGGAGGCAAAAGAGACCGTGGATCCCAAGCCGAACCGCCCCACGACGAGCAGGATGCCGAACTGGAGGGCGCACAGGGCCAGGTGGCCGATCGACAAGCCTCCCAGGTAGCGGGGAACGGAGAGCGGCGTGACCCAGTAGCGGCGCAGAACACGCTGGTCGCGGGAGAAGAGAATGGCCCCCGGGATTCCGAACAGGCTGTTGGTGAAGAAGCCCATCAGGATGATCCCTGGAAGCAAGAAATCGACGTAGACTGTCCCGCCTGACTCCGATCCTACCCACGTTGAGGATGCCTCGATCGCGATGGTCCGATCGAAGCGGCCGCTACGCGCGAGGATCTCGCGATTGACTCCTGCGAGGACCTGCTTGATGATGGAGACGGCCATGTTGGACGCGGCGTTTCCTTCGCTGTAGTAGAGCGTCAAGGGCAGGTCATCGGTACTCGACGACCCGCCCGGGGCGCCGCTCGAGACGACGCGCCGTTCGATCTCGTGGCCGAAGCCCTCCGGGATGACGATGACGGCCGCACGGCGCCCGCGACGAACGGCCGTGAGCTCCGCCGCAAGGAACGAAGCGAGATCCTCATCCGCTTCAGGATGACGCAGGGCGAACAGCGGTTCCTCGTCGGCGGTGTCTGACTGCGCCAGGTTCTCGAAGACGCCCTCGATCATGCCGGAGAAGACGCTCGTCGTGCTCGCGTCGAAGTTAACCAGGGAGACGTCGAACGTGATCTCTCCCTGTTGTCCGATTTGGCCGAAGATGAGCGAGAGGATCACGAGAAGGAAGACGGGGAAAACCAGGAACCAGAAGAGCGTCACCCGCTCTCGGAGTGCGGTCAGGATGTGGGTCCGCGCGAGGAGGAGCACGTCGTTCACTCGCGCAGTCTCCTTCCCGTGAGCGAAAGGAAGACGTCCTCGAGATTCGGCTGCCTCACCGTCATGTTTGCCAGCGGGAGGTCGCGCTCCTTCGACCATTCGAGAAGGCTTCCCATCGTGGCCACGAGGTTCTCGGTCTCCACGGAAACGAGGTCCTCGCCTGATCGGACGGCCGCGCAGCAGGCGTGAAGCGGGACAAGATCGTCGTCCTGAACACCGTCGGCGGCGAACTCGATGATCGTCTCCTGGTTGAGTCGCGCGGCCAGCTCTCTGGGGGAGCCCTCGGCGATGAGCTTCCCGTTGTCCATGATGCAGACGAGATCAGAGAGCGCTTCCGCCTCTTCCATGTAGTGGGTGGTGAGAACGATCGCGACGCCGGTTGATTTCAGATCGGCGACGACGGACCAGACGTTGCGGCGCGCCTGGGGATCGAGGCCGGTCGTGGGCTCGTCGAGGAAGACCAGCTCGGGGCTGTTCACCAGGGCGGCGCCGATGGCGAGCCGCTGCTTCTGACCACCCGACAGATGCTTGACGTAGGTGTTCGCTTTCTCCGTCAGGGCGACGCGCTCGAGCATCTCATCGACGGGGCGCGCATTGCGAAAGAAGGAGGCGAACAGGGTGATGACCTCGCGTGCCTTCAGGTAGGGCTCGAAGTTCCCTTCCTGGAGCAGCACGCCCATACGCTGTTTGGTCGCTCGATCCACGTGGCGCAGTCGAGCTCCGAAGATCTCGATTTCGCCGGCGTCCGCCTCGCGGATTCCCTCGAGGATTTCGAGCGTCGTCGTCTTCCCGGCTCCGTTTGGGCCAAGGAGCGTGAACACGGCGGCGTTTGGGACCGCGAAGGAGACGCCGTCGACGGCGCGGACGTCGCCGTAGTGCTTGGTGAGGTCAGTCACTCGCATCAGCGTCGAATCGCCCATTCGCATCACCTCGCCTGTCGCAGCATAGTATCGCTGGGTCGGCGACACCCCAATTCGTCCGTCAGCCGGTTGTGGATTCGAGTTTGCCAGCCGCGAGGGTGTCCAGGCTCTCGGAGACCCACGTGGGTCTGATTCCGCTTGCGTCGAGCATGGCGCGATTTGTGATGCCCGTAAGGACGAGGGCGGTGTCCAGACCGGCGTCGGTTCCACCGACGATGTCCGTCTCGAGTCGATCGCCGATCATCAGGACGGACGTCGAATCGCCGTCGAGCAGCTCGAGCGCGGCTCGAAACGCAATCGGCGATGGCTTTCCAACGACCGCCTCGGGCTTGAACCCCATTCCTTCGAGAGCACCGAGGATCGAACCGGCTCCCGGAAGAAGGCCCTCGGATGCAGGGAACGCCGGATCGCCGTTTGTGCCGACGAGCCGAGCGCCGGAACTGAGGGCCCGCAACGCCTCGGTGAGTGTCTTGTAGTTCACGTTGCGGTCGATGCCCGCCACCACCCACTCTGCGCCCTCGGGGCGCTTGCTCATTCGATGACCGGCGAGAAGGAGTTCGATCTTGAGTCCCTCCTCGCCGACGACCCAGACGGAGACCGCCCCATGCTCTCTCGACAAGTGCCGGGAGACGACGTAGGCGCTGGAAACGACATCGTCTGCGGCGACGGAGAACCCCCGCGCCGCTAGTTCTTCTGCCACTTGGGCACGAGACCGACTCGAGTTGTTCGTCAGAAGAATCGTACGGCCCCGGTCCTGAAGCCGGCGGAGACCGCGGGCGGCCCCTTCGAGCGATCTCGATCCGCGGACCAGCACGCCGTCGATGTCGAGGAGGAACGCATCGTACCTAGAGAGGAAGTCGGTTGCTTGCACAGGGGAACGGTACTGCAAACCAAGAAGAGCCGCACCCCGTCAACCACGGCTCTCAGGCGAATTGAAGCAGGATGTAGACCAAGAAGAACCCGGCCAGAACAACGAGTGTTCCCTCCTCGATGCAGAAGATGCGGCGCGGTAGCTGGAATGGCCGGTTGCGGAGGAGGCGGTGAAGGCCGAGGCCGACGAGGATTGCCGCAAACGCCTCCACGTAGGCGGGCCACTGCCACGTCGCCGACAGCAGGGACCGAGGGACGATCGCGGCGGAAAGAGGAAGGAACAGGACGACGCCTCCCCCGAGCCAGCTGTAGGCGGCGATGTGATTCCATGCGGACCGCCCGGAAGAGCGAGCCGCCAGCAGCGGCAGGATCTTGGCGAATGAGACGGCCGTGCCGACGGAGATGAGAGCAACCGCGGCGTGAAACGCCGTCGGATGGAGGCCCGATCCGAGAACGGCCTTCGCGGCGAACCCGGCGAGGGGCGGCATTCCGACGATTCCTAGGGTGCCGACAATCAGGGCGACTCGTGTCGCCGTGGGGATGCTGTTCCGGTTGAGAATGAGTGCTCGCAGGTCCGACGTCCCGACGATTCTCGACGCCTCCCCGACAGCGAGGAACAGGAGCGCCTTGAACAGCCCGTGTGCCACGGCGTAGTCGAGGGCGCCGAGTCGGGCCGCCGCCGTCCCCGCCCCGAAACCGATCAAGAGATACCCGATCTGCGACAGCGTAGAGAACGCAAGCAGCTTCTTGACGTCGTACGTCTGGACGGCGTAGACGATCCCCAACAGACCCGTGGTCATACCCAGAACCGTGAACGTGAGGCCGACGGGGAAGACTTCAGAAAGCCGGAACAGCTGTACGACCCCCATCTTGATCACCAGGCCGGAAAGGAGCGCGGAGACGGCCGGCATTGCCCGCGCGTGAGCGGCAGGAAGCCAGAGGGAGAACAAGAAGATTCCCGCTTTCACGGCCACGCCGCCGATCAACAGGGAAGCGGCGAGTCGGACCCACGCCGAGCCCGGGTCGGCCGCGATCTGTGCGGAAATCTCAGCCAAGTCAAGACTCCCCGTGTGGTAGTAGACGACGGCGATGCCGAGAAGGAAGAAGCTCATCCCCAGCGAGCAGAGGATCAAGTAGCGAAGGCTTGCCCAGATCTGTCGAGGTCGGCGCTCGTACCCGACGAGGAGAAAGCTCGCGAGCGTGAGAAGCTCGAGAATCACATACGCGTTGAACAGGTCTCGCGTGAACACGAGAACGTAGCTGGCGCCGATCAGGAGATGCAGAAGCATGAAGAAGTAGGGACGAAGCGCATCCTTCCACGTGTAGAGAACGACGGCGACCCCGAGTCCCCACGCCAGCGCGGCGAACGTCAGGCCGATCCGATCGCCGACGAGTGTGATGCCGAGGCCTCCATCCCAGCCACCGACCACGAGGACCGACGGAGCTCCGCCGGCGAGCGCGAGCGCAAGCCTCGCGAGGAGGACGGCGTCGACGGCGAGCGCGAGAACGCCGAAGAGGCGGCTTGTCCGTCCGGAAGCTATCGACAGGCCGCCAAAAAGGAACCGAACGAGCGGAAGGAGAATCAGTCCCATGGCTCTTCCTCTGCGGCCGTCTCGCGTTCGATCCGATGAGAGTCGGTCGTGTGATAGCGCTCCACGAGGAGCATGACGAAGACGAGGGCGAGGGCGAGAATGGCGAAATTGATGACGATCGCGGACAGGACAATCGCCTGCGGAAGAGGATCGACGATCGCTGTTGCCGTGGGCGGAACCAGGATGGGAGGAGCGCCGTCTGGTCTCGCACCGAGCGAGACCAGACAGAGGATGGCTGCGCTGTTGATCAGCCCGAGTGCGAGGAGCTTTACGACCAGATCTCTTCTGAAGATCACGCCGAGCAGACCGATTCCAAACAGCAGGATGGAGATCGTCACGCCGTTCAGCCCGGCCATCAGATGTCCCCTCTGTGGTCGACGAAGTGACGCACGATGACCCAGCTTCCGATGAAGACCTTCAAGCCGATCAGCCCGTTGTACAGAAGGATGCTGCCGCCGCTGCCGATCCGGCCGGGAATCCCGGCCGGGAGAAGATTCGAGAGAGGGGCCCGTCCGAACAGAATCGGCACGGCCGCGACAAGTAGGATTCCGAGCAGGGCGCCCCATTCGAGACGATCCGACAACCGGCGGCTGAATCGTGCTGCGACGGCGTCTGTCCCCAGTGCGATCGCGGCGAGAAGAAGCCCGGACCCGGCGATGACCCCTCCACTAAAACCTCCGCCAGGGGAGATGTGCCCGTGGACGGTGATGTAAATCCCGACGAGGAGGATCAACGGCAACAGGATGTTGGCGGCGACACGGACGACGCTCGATTCGGGGATCGATTCCACGGGCTCGGCCCGCCCTCGCGCGGTGAGATAGAAGCGGACCCCCAGTACTGCGACGGCGAAAACGAGAACCTCGAGAAGCGTGTCGAACAGGCGCGCGTCGAGGTAGATCGCCGAGACCACATTCACGGCTCCGGTCTGTCGAGCGACCTCGATCCAGCGGTCGACGTCTGGCGATCGCTCGACGCCTGCCCCTTGGGGTGCTGAAAAGCCGAATCCGAGCAGGACCACCACGCAGAACGCGGCCGTTAGGCCGAACCCTGCCAGGATGAGTCCGATCGGGGCACGCCTCATGGAAAGTGCCTCCGAACGATTTCGTCCAGCTCCCCGGTCTCCCTCAGCCACGCGAGCACGGAGAGAAGCCTCCAGTGAAGGTCAGTGCGTGACGGAGAGACGAGGAACGTGTAGGAGAGTGGCTCATCTTGGCGGTGCACGTCGTAGGGCTCAAGGTTGAGTCGCGACACGGCCAAGAAACGAGCCAAGTCGAGACAGGTCGAGACGGGGGCGCGGCGACGTACAGCATCCACGACGTCCGTGGTGAAGCCGCAGAACGAGGTCGCCTCGGCGAGACGTGTATCGGCGCGCGGTCCGGTCAAGATGAAGCGGGCGGTCGGGAGATGCTCCGGCGTTTGGAGGAGGCGGTCCGAGCAGTCGGCCGAGACGATCCCTCCGGCGCCGATGTCGGCATCTCCACGGAGCACCGCACCCGCGACGTTTTCGTGCGAAACGAAGTTCGCGACGAGATCGAGGCCCATGCTCTCTGCGAGACGTTCGAGGATCTCCCACTCAAGTCCGGTGATCCGGTCGGCCTCGCGTTGGAGAAGGTTCGGTGCTTCGCTTGCCGCGACGGTCAATCTCCCGGTCTTCCGAATGGCGAGGACGTAGACGAACGTAACCAGAGCAGCCCCGATCGCGGCCTCGGTGATCGCTACGTCCGGGGCGTGCGCGAGGAAGAAGACGGAGGCCAGCAGGAGGCTGAACACGGCCATTCCGATGATTGCATGTAGGCGGCGTCGCTGAACGAGAGCGTATCCGGCGATAATCGGCAGCAGGGCGAGCAGGACGAGTCTCGCAGTCACTGTCCCTCTCCCTTGTGTCCGCGTGTGAACGCGCTCTTGGCGATGCTGTGCGTGGCAATCGGGTTGGTCAGGAGCAGAAGGAAGAGGAGGAACAGAAGCGTGGCGTCATGACGCTCCCAGCCCCCCCACACGATGAGCCCGATCATGATCAGCGCCGTTCCGACGTTGTCGGAGACGCCACTTGCCTGGAGGCGGGAGTAGACATCGCGAAATCGCAGGATCCCGAGGGTTCCGATCAATACGAAGGCCGCACCGAGGCCGGAGAGGATCAGAGTGGTCATCGGTTGCCTCCGCCCCGTTCCATGACGCGGGCCAGGATGATGATCCCGAGGAAGCTGAGCGCCACGTAGACGACGGCAACGTCGAGGAGGACGGAGCGCCCGGCTCCGACGGCGGTGATCGCGAGGAGGACGACGACCCGGTTCGAGGCCGAGTTGTAGGCGAGAAGTCGGTCCCATTGGGTCGGCCCTCGCAGCAGGCGCCACAAGACGGCCACCAGAGAGAAGAGGAGAACGGCCTCAACGATCGGCATCTTCTCTCGGAGGAAAGAGCGCTGAGACGCGGCGCTCGAGCGATTCCTTCACGGAGCGCCAGTCGCCCGCACCGTGGCGTGACTGCAGCCAATGGAGGTAGACCACGTTCCCTTCAACCAGCAGAGAGATCGTTGACGGCGTGAGCGTGATCGAATTGAGAAGGACGAACTGCCCGAGGGGGTGGGAAACGCGTAAGGGGAGGGCCATGAGCCGGCCTTCGCCTCTTCCTGAGAGGATCAGCCAGGAGGTGTAGATTGTCGAGACGGCAAGGCGGGCGAGGAGTGTGAGGATGAACAGAACCAGCGCGTGAGGTCTGCGAAGGAGCGAAGAAACGAGCGGGTCAGCTTGGGGAAACAGGGAGCGCTGGAGAAGAACGACGCCGAGCGACACCGCGACTCCGATCAGAACTCGCGAAGGATCGAGGCTCCTTGAGAGCGCGATCCACAGAAGACTCAAGGCCAAGACGGCGGGGATCATGCCAGTTGCCTCCTATCCGCTCTCCTCCGCATCCCGGCGACGCGGAGTCCTCACTCCTCGACGCGGATCCGGATGTCGTCGAAGTAGACGCTGCACGCCTCCGTGGAACTCTCCTCGCCCAGGAGGACGAACCACTCGCCGCCGTCGGTGAGATCGACGGAGACAGGACCAGTCTGCCACAGGATGCCGTCGATCCACAATTCGTACACGTCTTCGCTGTAGACAAACGAGTAGGTGTGCCACCGATAGATTTGCGGAGTGAATGCGACGGGATGTCTGACGCCGGGACCGTACGTTGTCGGTTCTCGCGTGTAGGATCCACCGCCGTCGCTCGTGAATTCGTAGTAGGGTAGCGATCCCGTGGCCGACGGAATCTCATGACGTCCTGGAACGATGATAAACGTGTGCGAATCCTGGTTCTGGAGCGTCATGGCACGGCAGGTGAAGACCAACCTCTGCCCGACGCGCAGCGGGGGGAAAGACACGTCCGTGTATCGTCGATGCCATCGATCGCCGCCTGTGTCTATGAAGAGCGTGTAGCCGGGAGCACTGGCGATGTACTCGATCCGACTCTCGTTGACGCTCGCCCAAGTTGGGTCGAGTGCCCACTCTCCGAGCGCCTCAGGTCCGGCGGAGAAGTCCTCATGGAAGATCTGCGTTCCTCCGCGAACGTAGACGGTGATCTCCCTGGTGGTCGTGCTCTTGCGTCCGCTCGCGTTCTCGACCGTGAGCGCGACCACGTAGGCCCCAGGGACGCCGTAAGTGACACTGACCTCGCGTCCTGATGCGGACTCGTCGTTTCCGAGGTCCCATGCGAAATCGACAATTGCGGATTCACCGATCGACGGACTTCCGTCGAGCCAGACGGGTTCACCTGCGTAGAGCACGGGCGGCTCGATGTCGAAACGCGCCGTTGTTGGGGGAGAGACGAGGTCGCATCCCGCGAGCATCACGACAGCGGCAAGAAGTGCGATGCTGAGCCGCAGCCTGTGCTTTTCCATGTTAGCCCACCTCGGTGAGACGGTCCTTGGGGAATCCCGTGATCACGTCGCAGCCGCTGGCGGTGATGATGACGTCATCCTCGATGCGCACGCCGCCGAATCCAGGGATGTAGACGCCGGGTTCGATCGTCACGGCCATGCCCGGCTCAAGGGTGTCCTCGCTTCGTGGGGATAGGCCAGGGCTCTCATGCACTTCCAGCCCGATTCCGTGTCCTAGTCCGTGTCCGAAGTGATCGCCGTGCCCTTCCGCGGAGATAATCTCCCGTGCAACCGCATCGACACGGACGCCGGACTGGCCGGCACTCGCGGCCTCGATGGCGGCGACGTTGGCACGAAGGACGACGGCGTAGATCCTCCGAGCTTCCTCGGTGGGAGAACCGACGGAGAAGGTGCGCGTGATGTCGGAGCGGTATCCTCCGACGCAGGCTCCGAAATCGAACAACAGAAGGTCTCCCGGACGGAGCGGTTGCGGATCGAGAAACGCGTTGTAGTGGTTGAGGGCCGTATTGGGGCCGGTCGACACGTTCAGCTCGAACGCGATGTGTTCGGCCTCGCGGTTCTCACGGATCAGCCACTCGAGTCGCAGAGTGATCTCCGATTCGCTCATGCCGACCCGGATTTCGTCAACGAGTCGGGAGAGCGCGTCATCTGCAATCCCTGCTGCCTGTTTCAGAAGCGCGATTTCGCTCGGTGACTTGACGCAGCGCAGTTCTCCCACGGGGTCCTTCTTCGAAACAAGCTCGATGTCGGCAGCGCTTCGCATCGTTTCGACCCAGTGGTGCGAAGCTCGCTTCGCAGAAAAGCAGGCGCGGTCGAATCCGCGAGCGGTTAGAGCTTCAGCAGCACCTTTTCCCGTCCAAGTGCGAGTTTCTTCGATGTGGACGTCGGAAGTCTCACGCTTGGCCTGCTCGGTGTAGCGCGAGTCCGTGAGGAGCAGCGTCTCGTCTTGGCTGACGACGACGGCGCCTTCCCCAGTGAAACCCGTTAGGTAGCGGATCGACGCGCGGTCCGAATTCTCGAGGTTGTAGGCGATGAAAGCCTGCTCCTCGATGCGCTCGGAAAGCCTGCGACAGCGGCTCGCGTGTTCGGACATGAACGTACACTCCCTTCTCTTGCGGTGAAGACTCGCTGGTCTTCGGACGGTCTTGGCGATGGGCTCTTCAAGGAAGACTATACGCGCTGAAACGTCCTTGTCAATGCGAAAAGCGCCTGCTATACTTCGGATCCATGCCCACTCTCGAAGATTTCATGGAGACGATTTCCGCGTTGGAACGCGATGTGGATGAGCGGCTTCCCCATCTGAGTGACAGGGCATCGGTCGACGATTTTCGCGTTGCGTTTCTCGGACGGAAGGGCCAGATCGCCCAACTGCTCAAGGTGCTTGGGGAGCTTGACGATGCGGCGCGGCGGGAAGCCGGCCGTCTTTTGAACGAGCTCAAGTCGCGCACGAACGAGGCCATCGTCTCGCGAGAGACGGAACTGGCGAGCGCGGAGATGGCGGAGCGGCTGGAAGGGGAGTTCGTCGACCTGAGTCTTCCAGGCGTCTATCGAGGTCTCGGGCATCTTCATCCATTGACGAAAGTGCAGGGCGAGATCGAGTTCATCTTCATGAGGATGGGGTTCGATGTGGCGACGGGGCCGGAGATCGAGACCGAGTACTACAACTTCGAAGCGCTCAACATTCCGGCCGAGCACCCTGCGCGCGCGGATTGGGACACGTTCTACATTGGTGAGGACATGCTCCTGCGCCCGCACACCTCTCCGGTTCAGATCCGGGTGATGGAGAGCACCGAGCCGCCGGTGCGCATCATTTGCCCCGGGCGCTGCTTCCGCCGCGACGCCCAAGACGCCACGCATTCGCCGGTCTTTCATCAGGTCGAGCTTCTGTGGGTCGAAGAGGGACTGACGCTCGCGAACCTCAAGCACGTGCTCGAAGTGTTCACGAGAGAGTTCTTCGGAGAAGGCTACGAGATGCGGTTCTCGGGCGACTTCTTCCCGTTCACCGAGCCGTCGGTTCAGGTGCACATTCGCGCCCCGGAGGCGGACGACTGGCTGGAGATCATGGGTGCTGGGATGGTCGACCCGGCCGTGTTGGAGGCCGTGGGCTATGATCCCGAAGCAGTTTCGGGGTTTGCGTTCGGCCTCGGCATCGAACGGATGGCGATGCTGAAGTACGGGATCCAGGACATCCGCACGTTCCTCACCAACGACCTTCGCTTTCTCAAGCAGTTCTAGGACCTTCGTGCGAGCGCCCTAAGCGGCCGCTTTGCGCCGTACGTCGAATCAGTCGGATCGCTTGAACAGAAGCGTCGCGTTCTGTCCACCGAAACCAAACGAGTTAGAGAGGGCGACCAGGACCGGCGCCGAGACGGACTCCGGAGTGTAGTCGAGATCGCACTCCGGATCGCGGGTCTCGTAGTTCAGGGTTGCGGGGATGAATGCGTGTTCGATAGACAAGAGGGTCGCGATCGCCTCGACGCCGCCCGCGGCGCCGAGCAGATGTCCTGTCTGGGACTTGGTGGAGCTGATCTTCACGCTCCGTGCTGCGTCGCCAAGAGCCCTCTTGATGGCGCGCGTTTCGGCCGAATCGTTCAGTGGCGTTGACGTCCCGTGGGCGTTGATGTAGTCAATCTCCTCGGGCGCAATTCCTGCCTGTTCCATCGCCAGTTCCATCGCGCGACGCTGGCCGGCGCCATCCTCGGCGGGGGCGGTGATGTGGGTCGCGTCGGCCGTCATACCGAACCCGGCAAGCTCCCCGTAGATGTGGACGTCACGAGACTGCGCATGTTCCAGGGACTCGAGTACGAGGAAGCCGGCGCCTTCACCCATGACGAACCCGTCCCTGTCGAGATCGAACGGGCGAGACGCGCGCTCGGGCTCGTCATTGCGCTTCGAGACCGCGCCCATCCGCGCGAAGCCGGCGAACGTGATCCGCAGCATGGCGGCTTCGGCGCCGCCCGCCAGGACACAGTCCGCGGTGCCGGACCGAACGAGCTCCGCGCCGAGGCCGATCGCGTGTGCGGAGCTTGCGCATGCCGAGACGACGCCGAAGCTCGCTCCGCGGAACCCGAAGGCGATCGACACCTCTCCTGCGAGGGCGTTCGGCATCATCCGGGGGACGAAGAATGGGCTGACGCGTCGCGGCCCCTTCTCGTCAAGGATGCGGAAGTTCTCCTCGAAGGTCAGCATCCCACCGATCCCGGTTCCTGCGACGACGCCGACACGATCTCGATCAACCTGCATCGGATCGAGATTCGCATCCGCGGTGGCCAGATGGGCGGAAGCAAGTGCGAGCTGCGCGGATCGGTCGAGGCGGCGCGCCTTCTTGGGCTCGATGTAGCGCTCCGGATCGAAGGTAAGGAGAGGCGCGCCGATGCGCACGTCGATCCCCTCAAGGTCGATCAGATTGTCGACGCGGCGAACTCCACTGCGCCCCGAACGCAGCCCGTCCCAGAATGCCGTCTTGCCTTCTCCGATAGGCGTCACCGGCCCGAGCCCGGTGACCACAACGCGCCTACCCATACGTCTCCATGACATGCTGCATCATCGCACGGCGCGCATCGGGCTCCTTCTCGATCGAGGCGATGTCGATCTCCTCGGCGGGGACCGCATCCTCGACGAGAACGGTCACGGCGGCATCAGCTGAAACGCGGAGTGTCCCGCCGAAGCAAGCGAATATGCGGTCGCTGTCGGGGGTCTTCACACGCAACGGACCGCTTCGTAGGGTGGCGAGGAGAGGGGCGTGGTCGTCCATCACAGCGAATTCGCCACGCGTGCTCCGCGCGACGACCATCGTGGCTTCTCCGTCGAAGAACGTACGATCAGCGGAACGAATCTGGCAATGCATGGGTACCTCCGAGTAGCGGAAACTATAGGGAGACCTGCGAGTGCTTGCAAGAGACGCCGTGCGGCCGAGGGCGTGCCTCGAAGGCTACGAGTCGGCGCCGTCGAGGATGTCGATGGTTCGGCTCGCGCCGATTCGGGTGGCGCCGGCTTCGAGCATTGCCAGGGCCGTCTCGTAGTCCCGGATGCCGCCGGCCGCTTTCACGCCCATCTCGTCGCCGACGGTCCTGCGGAGCAGGGCGACGTCTTCGACAGTGGCGCCCCCCGGCCCGAAACCCGTGGAGGTTTTCACGTAGTCGGCGCCGGCGGCCTTGGCGATCCTTGCGCCTGTCTCCTTCTCCTTGTCTGTCAGGAGGGCGGTTTCGAGGATCACCTTCACCGCAACCTGACGGGGAGCCGCCTGCGCGACGGCACAGACTCCGCGGATGTCTTCCGTCACCGCTTGGTCGTCACCCTCCCTCAGTGCGCCGATGTTGACCACCATGTCCAGCTCATCGGCGCCGGCGGCGATCGCCTCGTGCGCCTCGAAGGCCTTTGCAGCGGTCGTTGTCATCCCATGCGGGAAGCCGATCACGACGCAGAGCTTGACCGTCGTGCCCTTCAAGGCATCGTGAGCTGCCTCCGCGTAACAGGGATCGACGCAGGCCGCCGCGACGTCGTGTTGCACAGCGACTTCGCAAAGCTGCTCGACCCCCACGCGTGTCGCCTTGGGACCGAGGAGAGTGTGATCGATTCGCTTCGCCAGCTCACTTCGCTGCATGTTTACTCCTTGTGGCGTACAACGCCTAGGGTCGCCCGAGGATGCTTCCGCGGTCTGCGTGTTCGAGAAGATGGAAGCTCCTCCCACCCTCGTGGACGAAGCCAACGATCGTGTATCCGAGTGGGAATAGCAACTCGAACGTCTCGCGCGCTCCCAGGCGCCAATCCCGCGCGCAGGAAACGTCTTCGTCCCGTACCTGCTCGATGTTGACCGGGACCTCCACCAGAACGAACGGCTTCGAAGGCGACTCGTCGAAGCCGACGAGCTTCCGGAAGCCGGACGGTGTTCTTCTTGTCTGGGTAACGACATGCATCTGATCGAGGCCGAGGCCATAGTGGGGAGGCAGGCGTCCCTCGTCGATGACCGCCGACACGCGGGGTGCGTTGATCCACCATTCGACCAGCAGGCGATCGGTCGCAAGCCCGGAGTTGGCGCGATCGTCGAGTGGCCCAAGGGCGTTGCGGCAGTGTGCGGCTGAAATGGAAGCGAGCTTGTTGAAGGCGATGTGGGACTGGCTGCTGGAAAGCGGGTCCGACCACCAGTAGACGAGATCGACACCCGCCTCCAAATGGGACGTTCGTTCGGCCGCTCGCAGGGACTGCGCGATTCCTAGATTGACCGAATCCGGTCTGACGCCGAGGAACGCCGTGAATCGAGCCGGATATCCATCAGCCTCAGCGACGAGATCGACAAGGACACCGCACAACGAGCGTTGGGACCCGCTGTCTTCCCACGCGCCAAGAAGAAGCCCGCCAGCCCGCTGGATGGTAGCGAGTGTGGGAGCCGTGAGAACCGACCTGGCGTGATCTCCAAGCAGGATCTGCTGGAGCTTCTCGCACGCGAGTAGATCGTCGAGGGTCGTTAGCGGATCAACAGTGGTACTCATCGGCGCGGTCTGCGTGCTTCTGTCGCTTGTCCGCATACATCCTTCGATCGACCTCCTCGAGGATCGACTCGAGAGTGCGCGTTTCCCGCGGACGTCGCGTGTAGATGCCTATCGAGAGGCCGATCTCAACGCCGTGGATTCCGATTCGCCTCGGAACAGCCGGCATCCGTTTGCGGAGACGATGTGCCACTTGCGGGGCCTCCTCGTCCGTCTCCGGCATGAAAACGAGGAACTCGTCGCCGCCATATCGGATCACACGATCGGCGGCGCGGACGTTCTCCCCGAGGAACAGCGCGACTTCCTTCAATACCTCGTCCCCCTTGAGGTGTCCGAAGCGATTGTTGATCGCGCGAAATCCGTCGACGTCGACCATCATCAAAGTGAGTGAGTGGTCGTAGCGATCGCTTCTGTCGAGCTCCGGAGCAATGATGGAATTGAAATAGTGTCTGTTGTACAGGCCTGTTAGCGGATCGCGAACGGCTTGGTCGCGAAGACTCTCCTGTGATTCGAGGTTCGAGAGCGCGATCGCAAGATGATTGGCGATCACCCCTAGGAGTTGGCGGTCCTCGGCGTCAAAGAATCCGTGGAAGCGGCTCTCGACGTTCAGGACACCGAGCAGGTTGTCGCTTGCCAGGACCGGAACGGCAAGCTCTGAATGGGATTCGCCGAACGCCTTGTAGTAGCGAGGATCGTTGTCGACGTCCTCGACCAGTGCGCCGCGCTTGTTTCTTGCCACCCAGCCAACGATCCCCTTGCCCGAAGGGAGCGTCCAGCCACGCACGATCCCGCTGTGGTTGTAGGGCCCCCGGACGTCCTCGATGGCGAGAACCCCCTGTGCGTTGTTGAGGAACAGCTCGCTGTGCTCGTAATCGAACTGCTCGACGAGGAAATCGAGCGTGCTTGAGACGACCTGATCGAGCGTCGAGGCCGTAGCGACGCGTTGGCCGAACGCGTAGATGCGCTCGAGTGCGTCACGTTGTTTGAGGGCCGAAACGGCGATCGAGAGCTGGCTTGCCAAGGCTGTGAGGACCTCAACATCCTCGTCCCCAAAGGCCGCCAATGTCCGGCTCTCGACGGCAATGACGCCCAAAGGGCCCTTGTGTCCGGGCACGGGAATGGCGATGAACGATCGAATGGAGCTGCGTGCGCCTTGGTAGCGCGAGTCCGCGCGAACGTCCGCCACGATCACCGGCTCCTGGTAGCGGAGCGCGTGGCGCGTGATTCCGCCCCCTTCGATCGGCGAGCGCATGCCCTTCACGGTGATCTGCTCGGGCGAGAACAGCGGTTTGGTCGCAAGCCCCAGTTTGACGATCTCCTCTCCCTCGACGATCCAGATGGCGCAGTAGTCGTAGTCCATGTCGTCGCGGACCCGCCGGGCTGCCAGCTCGCAGAGCGCCTCGACGTCGTTGATCCCTGAGAGTGCGCTTCCGAACCCTGCGAGGCCGTGGAGACGGTCCTTCTGCCGTTGCAGCTGGTTCAGTCTGTAGACGCGCTCGACGGCGAGTGCCGCGAAGCTGGCGAGCGACGCCACCGGCTCGATCGAGGTGATGGTCGGCACGCTCTGATCGATCGGGTCGTCGACCGAGATGCTCCCGATGATCCCTCCTGCCCCTCGGAGCGGGATGAACAGGAAGTCGTCCTTGTGCCAACCCTCGACGGAGAGTGTTCCCGTAATTCCCCAATCAGATGGCCAGGGGGTGTTGTTGTGGGGGATGTAGTACGCCGGCCCCAGCCGATACTCCTCGGTAAACGCGCGGCTGCGTTGATCGGGCGGCAGCGGATCCTGTGCCAGCAGTGCAACCTCTTCTTCCGGCGTCAGCCCGGAAGTGAGGGTCTTGTACACGTCTCCTTCGAACGGTGTGGGGATCGAGAGATCGTAGAGCGAGAGCACGGCACGGCGAAAACCGCTGTACTCGGTGATCGTGTCGAGAACCAGCTGCAAGATCCGGTTGATGTCTTGCTCGCCGAGGATGATCTCTCCTAGCTCAAGGACTGCCTCGAGTAGTCTCTTCCGTCGGATCTCGTGCGTGATGTTTCGTATCGTCCCCTCGATCTTCCCACCATCCGAGGATGGCACGATCCGCGATCGAACCTCCCCAACGAAGATCTCGCCTGTCTTCCCCACGAAACGATAGACGGAAGGGTCCTCCGCCGCCTTGCCGCTGCTTCTCTCTTCAAGAGCGACGAGCAGGCGCTCACGGTCCTCGGGGACGACGAGCTGTGCCGGCGGAAGAGCAGTGATCTCCGATCGCGTGTAGCCGGACATCCGCTCCAGGTACTCATTGACGTCCGTCAGAACTCCGTTCTCGATTTCGAAGACGCCGATTGGAGCGTCGTCGACAAGCATCCTGTATCGGTCGAACTCGGTTCGGTCGCCGGTTCGTGACCGATGTCGACGGGACGCACCGCCGATCAGCTGCTGAAGCGTCTCCGGCTCAACCTCGCATGAAACCCAGCACGAGGCTCCGGCTGCGAGCGCTGCGGAGCCGACCTCGGGATCGGCGTCCGCCAGGGCCGCTATCACCTCTAGCCCCTCGGGCCGGTCTGTCCAGGCGGCAAGATCGGACAGGTCCTCCGGCGCATTGGCGTGGACGTGGACGAGGGCCACGTCGAACGCGTGCTCGTCGAGAGCGGTCGCCTCGTCGAAGCGACGCGCCGTCACGAGGAAGCCGAGCGATGTGACGCGAGCAGTCAACGGTGCATCAGGCTCGGACGTCCCGTGGACGAAGAGAACTCGTGCTCTGTCTGCATCGCTCATGGTTCGGTGACCTGCTGAATCTGTCGGTCGTCCTTCGTCCAGCCCGGGGAGACGCGAACGATCAAGTCGAGGAAGACCTGCCGACCCAGCAGCTTCTCGATCTCCTTTCTCGCGAGCGTTCCGATCTGTTTGACCGTGCGCCCTCCCTTGCCGACGAGGATTCCCTTCTGCGACTCGCGTTCGACCAGAATCTCCGCCCTGATCTCGAAGAGCGTGTCGCTCGTTTCGCGCAACCACTTGACGCGCACGGCGACCGAGTACGGGACCTCCTTGAACGTATGCTGGAAGGCCTTCTCGCGAATGATCTCCTCGATCAGAAACTCCTCGGACCGATCGCACATGACCTCCGCCGGGAAGATGGGATCTCCTTGAGGAAGGTACTTCGTGATGGTTTCGATGACGTCGTCGAGCCGGATCCGCTGTGTCGAGGAAATCGGGATGAGCTCGGCGAAGCGTTCGGTTGCGGCGTAGGCGAGCAGTGTTTCTTCCAGAGCATTGCCTTTGGCGAGGTCGATCTTGTTCACGAGCAGGATGATGGGCACTTCGGCATTCTCGAGCCGATCGAGAGCCTCCCGATCGAAACGGCGCACCTGCCCCCACGGCTCGACAACGTACAGGAGGAGATCGATCCCACGCAGCCCCCGGTACGCTTCGCGGACAAGACGGCGGCCGAGCTTCGTCTTCGGCCGATGAAGGCCGGGGGTGTCGAGGAAGACGATCTGCGCTTCTTCCGTCGTCAGGATGCAACGAATGCGGTTCCGGGTCGCTTGGGGTTTGGGCGAGGAGATGAGGAGCTTCTTGCCCAGAACAGCATTCAGGAAGGTCGACTTGCCGACGTTTGTCTCACCGAGCACGCTGACGTATCCCGACTTGTGCGCTGCCACGATTCCTTCCGAAGCTCGGGGAGATCTCAGACGTCGCGTCGAGAGGTCCGCATACTCCCGTGTACAGGCCTCCGCCTTCCGTTGCTCCATGCTGTACATTCCGACGACGAGAATCCAGTATACTGGCCGCAAAATCCGTTGTAAAGCGGACCAGAAGCGCTATACTCCACGCTCAGGAGCGTTCATGAATACCCTCATCACCAACATCGGGCAGTTGGTCACGCCCGACGGGCGCGGGGCTGTGTTCGGAGCTGCGATGTCCGGTCTCACCGTCCACGAAAGTATGGAAGTTCTCGTGTCGGACGGTCGCATTGAATCGGTCGAACCGTTGGGGGGGCCACCAAATGCTGATCGGATCATCGACGCAGGGGGGCGGGCGGTCCTTCCGGGGCTTGTCGATCCTCACAGACACCTGACGATCCCGTGTGTGTCCGCAGCTGGAGGCGCCCCGCAGTCGCTCATGTTGGATGCGCGAGAAGCGTCGATCGACCAGGACACGCAGGAGAATCGCCTCCTCAGAGGCTTCCGACGTGCCGTTGCGGGGGGTACGTCGATGGTGGAGGTCAAGTGTGGGATGGACGGGGCTGGGATGGACGAGACGGAGTCCCTTAGCCTCGTTCAGCGGGTCGAGCGTGCGACGCCTCTACGGGTGTCCCCAACCCTTCTGGGAGACTGTCCGGGTCTCGATAAGCAGTACCGCGAGAATCGGATCTCGGCCCTGATCAGCCAGATCATCCCGGCGGTGCGGCGGAGGCGCCTGGCCCGGTTCTGCGACGTAACGTGCGGCGACGGCGGCTACACACCTCGGGAAGCGGAGGCGATTCTTCGCGCCGCCTGCGGTGCGGGCTTGCGGCCGAAGATTCACGGGCTGGGGAGGTGGCCGGAGGAGGCGGTGCTTCTCGGTGCAAGGCTTCGGGCCGCTTCCGTCGATTGCATGAAGGACTGCGGGCGGCGGGCGTCTGATGCATTGCGCCGAAGTGGCGCCGTCAGCGTGCTTCTTCCGGGAACAGCGTTCTTCCGTGACGAGGCGTATCCAGACGCACGTGGGATGATCGACAACGGGCTGGCCGTCGCATTGGGGACCGACTATGGCTTCTCGGGATACGGAGTGGAGTCGAGTTGGATGATCCTCGCGATCGCCGTGGAGAAGATGAACCTGTCTCTCGAGGAGGCGATCACTGCCTGCACCCTCAACGCTGCTGCCGCACTGGAGGTCGCCGACGAGACCGGCTCCGTCGAACCAGGAAAGCACGGGGATCTCGTGGTTCTCGATGTCGAAGACTACCGCGAGATCCGAGGAAGCATCGGACGCGACCCGGTGTGGATGACGATCATTGGCGGGCAAGTCGTGTACACCTCATGATTTCTGTCCACGCCTTTGCCAAGCTCAATCTGTCGCTCTCGATTCTCGGTTCCCGACCGGACGGCTTCCATGAGATCGATTCGCTGGTGCAGACGATCGACCTGGCCGATCATCTCTCCTTGGGTCTTCGCGACCAAGGCATCGACGTGGAGAACGACCTGCCGGGGCTTCGGGGCCGTGATCTGGCCGAGATTGCGGCGGAGAAGCTCTTGCTCGAGAAGGGGTCTTCCGGTGGCGCAGCGATCAGGATTCGAAAGAGGATCCCGGCGGGAGCGGGTCTCGGAGGCGGATCGTCGGACGCGGCGGCGGTCATCGCAGTTCTGAATCGACTCATTGCTCCTGCATTGCCTTTGTCACAGCTACTGCGGGTGGCGTCTGAGGTTGGCGCGGACGTTCCGCTCTTTCTTCGCGGTGGGCTCCTTCGCATGACCGGCCGAGGGGGGACGGTCATGCCCGCGGGTCAACCGATGTTGGGACGGTTCGTCGTTCTTGTCCCTCCGATTCAATGCGACACCGGAGAGGTCTATCGAAGGTTCAACGGATCGAGGCCTCGAACCGGCGGCGACGTCCCGCTGGGCGTGAACGAGCTGCTCGCTCCAGCGCTTTCCGTGTATCCCGAACTGGCGCGCTATCATGAGGCAATCCTCGCACTCGGAGCCAGGTATGCGGGAATGAGCGGTAGCGGGTCGGCGTTCTACGCGGCGTTCGCCGATTCGGCGGGTGCAAAGGCTGCCGCGGAGACGTTACGGAGGAATTACCCGGAGGCGTGTGTGTTCGAGAACTCCGCTACGAGCGAGGGCCATCGCGTCCTTGAAGGAGGACCGTAGGTGAAGATCGCGATCGACGGGCCGGCGGGATCTGGAAAGACGTCCGTTGGCCGCGCACTGGCCGAGCGCTTTGGGTGCCGATTTGTCGAGACGGGGAAGATGTATCGCGCGGTGGCGCTCGCGTTCCGCGACGGGCTGCCTCTCGAGAAGATTGACTTAGAAGTCACAAGAGCAGGGCGGTTGACTCTGAATGGCGAAGACGTGACCGATTCGCTGCACACGCCGGAGATCGATCAGGCGTCTTCCGAGGTGGCGACGATTCCGGCGGTCAGGGATCGTCTCGTGGAGCTTCAGCGAGCGATCGCCAGGGTCGAGGACGTCGTCATGGAGGGCCGCGACATCGGGACCGTCGTCCTGCCTGACGCCGAAGTGAAGATCTTCCTCGCTGCGACCGCAGAAGAACGTGCAAGGCGGCGTGCAGCCGAGCAGGGCGAGATCGATGTCGAGAAAACGTTGAGGGAGATCGTGATACGAGACGAGCGCGATTCGTCGAGGCCGATCGCACCCTTGAACGCCGCTTCAGATGCCACTATAATCAACACCGATCGAAAACCCCTCGTAGAGGTCATTTCCGAGGCACTACACCTGGTCAAGGAGCGGTTGGGCGAACGTTGTTTCGGCGGCTGAAGAGCGGACTGAAGATCGGGTTCTACTCCATCATCACGTGGTCCCTTTCCGTCTTGCTGAAGATTCTCTTCGGGCTTCGCATCCACGGGCGAGAGAACGTGAAGCGAGATGGAACCTACATTGCAGTCGCCCGACATCGCAGCTACTGGGACATCCCGATGATGCTCGCCGCGCTCGGCGCGAGGAATCGGATTCACTTCATCGCGCAGCAGGAACTGATGAAGAAGAATTCGATCGTTCGGCTCGCGATGCGTGCGTATACGACGATCATTGATCGGGAGCGGTTCACGAAAGCTGACTTCCGGCGGATGCTGGAGGCTTTCAAGCGCGAGAGGTTGATCGGCTTGTTCCCGGAAGGGACGACGAAGCAGCGTGTTGACGCGAAAGCAGGCGCCGTGCACTTCGCTTCGCTGACGAACAAGGAGTTCCTGCCGGTGAACATTCGCCCTCGGGGGCCATACCCACCGAAGTACCCCTTTCGGTATCCGAGGGTGACCGTTTCGATTGGAGCGCCGTTCTCCGTCAACGACCTCGACGGCGAGAGGTCGGCGGAAGAGGTGCGATCGGAGCGGTATCGAAGGATGAGTTTGCGGCTGATGGAGCGAGTTGATACGGCATGAGGAATGAGGGAGGATAACGCCCAAAGCCGATGCCATGGGCCCGAAACGCGATAGGGCGGGGAGGAAAGCGGAGAGATGGCTGTGGAGCATGGATAGCAGAATCAAGATGGAAGACGTTTTCTCGGAAAGCGATGTCAAGACCTACAGTCGCGGAGACACGATCTCCGGGACGGTGGTCCAGGTCAACGATAGCGAGATTCTCGTTGACATTGGGTACAAGTCGGAGGGAATACTCCCGGTCTCTGAGCTCTCGCCGTTCCGCGACGACGGCGTGGTCGAAGAGGGAGAAGAGATCGAGGTTCTCGTCACGTACATCGACGAAGAGAAGGGCACGGTCTACGCTTCCGAGAAGCAGGCGGTATACGAGAAGCGGATCGACGTCCTCGAGGAGGCCCACCGAAACGGCGAGGTTGTCGAGGGAGAAATCACGAACGAGGTTCGAGGGGCGGGGTACCACGTCAACCTCGACGGAATCCGCGCCTTCCTCCCCGGATCCCATTTGGGGAGCGACCTTCCGAGCGCGATCGACGAGCTGCGTGGGCAGAGGATCCCGTTCAAGATCCTCGAACTCTCGCGTCGTGACAAGAACCTCGTCGTCTCGCACAAGGTCTACATCAAGGAACTCGAGCGCGAGCAGCGCATGGCGCTGTTCGATTCGTTGGAGAAGGGCCAAGAGATCGAGGGAATCGTCCGGAGTATCGTCGATTTCGGTCTGTTCGTGGACATCGGGGGGTTCGAAGGCCTGGTTCATCGCTCCGAGATCGCCTGGAAGGACCTGCCCGTGCCGCCGCCCGAGTACAAGGTCGGCAGCACCGCGAACGTCAAGGTCATTGACTTCGACAAAGAGAAGGGGAAGGTCTCCCTTTCGATCAAACGTCTTCGGCCGAATCCCTGGGAAGGGATCGCCGAGCGATACCCAGTCGGTGCCCAAGTGGACGGGAAGGTCGTCAGTGTCACGGACTTCGGCGCGTTCGTCGAGCTTGAGCCGGACGTGGAAGGTCTCGTCCACGTCTCTGAGCTTTCGTGGGGACACCCTGACAATCCGAAGGACATCGTCGCCGAAGGCGACGATGTGAAGGTCGTGATTCTCGGCTGCGATGAGAATGCCCACCGGATCAGCCTATCGCTTCGTCGAACGCAGCGCGATCCATGGGAGGACGTCGCGGCCAAGTATCCTCGAGGGCAAGTCGTCGCGGGAGCAGTCACCAAGATCACCGACTTCGGTGCCTTTGTGAAACTCGAAGACGGGGTGGAGGGGCTGGTCCACGTCTCCGAGATCGACTGGGGCCACGTGAACCATCCGCGCGACGTGCTGAAGGAGGATGACGAGGTCGAGGTGAAGGTGCTCAGCGCCGATCCGAAGGAGCGCCGCATCTCCCTTTCGATCCGCGAGCTGAAGGACAACCCGTGGCGTCGCTTCGTCGACAAGTTCGCGATCGACCAAGTGATCGACGGAGAGATCACAGAGATCAAGGACTTCGGCGCGTTCATGAAGATTACCGACGATGTCGATGGCCTGATCCACGTCTCCGAGATCAGCGATGAGCGGATTGGCACCCCTGCAGACGTGCTCTCCGTCGGCGCCAAGGTTCAGGCCAAGATCATCGGGATCAACGAGGAGAAGCGCCAGGTTCGACTCTCCATGCGCAATCTCTTCGGCCCACCCGCGATTCCGACGGGGCCTCCCGATGAGACTGCGCGCGGCGAACGCTCTGCCGGGGGGCGAGCGACACGCCCACGACGCAAGGAGCGAGGAGGGGGAGGACGCACGCGCGGGGAGAAGGTTGACAGGCGCTTCCTCGACGACGGGGGGCACGAGGCGCTCAGCATGCGAGACCTCTTGGCAGACACGGGGGGCGACGAAGAAGAGGGATAGGCGCCGGGAGCGGGAGCGACTGGACTACCACAAAGGAGGCACGAAGGATGAACAAGGGCGAATTCATCGACCGGCTGGCGGATCGGACTGACCTGACGAAGAAGGAGGCGAGGAGCCTCCTCGACACCGTTCTCGATCTGGTGCAGGAGACGCTGCTCCTGGGCGAGGACGTGAAGCTCGTCGGATTCGGGAAGTTCGCGGTTCGTGCTCGGAAGGCGTCGAGCCGGATCAATCCGCAGACCAAGCGGCCGATTCAGGTCGCGGCGAAGGTCGTCCCGTTGTTCAAGCCGGGGAAAGAGTTGAAGCGCCAGGTCGAGAAGACGCTCAAAGTGACCCCAAAGGGGGTCGCCAAGAAGTAGTCCGACGACGCCTTTGAACCAGAGCTCTTGAAGGAATGACCGAGCGGCCGACTTGCTTCTTCTGTGAGTCGGTCGCTTGTCTTCTTGCGTGTGGCGCAGTAGGCTCTTGACGCGGCCGACTCAGCGATTCGCGATCCGCAGCCTCTCCGCGATGATGATTGAGCGTAGCTCGTCCACGGCTTCGTCGAGACTGTCGTTGATGACCAGGTAGTCGAAGGATCCGGTTTCTTCCATCTCGTGGGCGGCGACGGCGATCCGCTCGTCGATCTTGGCTTCGATCTCCGTGCCACGAGCACGTAGGCGCTCGGCAAGGCGGGCGAGCGTCGATGGGGCCAGGAAGACGTAGACAATCGGATGCTCGCCAAACCCCGTCCTGCGCAACGACTTCGCGCCCTCGACCTCGACGTTCAAGATGACGTCGTTGCCGCAGCGGAAGCCGGCCTCGAGCTGCGTGCGCGTCGTGCCGTAGCGAGCCCCTGAGTAGATCGTATGCTCGACGAACTCGCCCGCGTCGACGAGACCCGCAAACTCGTCTTCCGTGACGAAGACGTAGGCGGCTCCGTCCACCTCTTGTTCGCGTTTCGATCTCGTTGTGTGGGAGACAGAAAATACGAGGTTCGGAAGCTGCTCCATCACCCGGTTGATGACCGATGTCTTGCCCGCGCCCGACGGACCCGTGACAACGAAAGCGACGCCGCTTCCAGAGCCGCGCCTCGCGAGGAGGAGCCGGTCATTCGACATTCTGCACCTGCTCGCGGAATTGCTCGACAGAAAGCTTCATGTCGATCACGAGTCCACTGATCTCGGAATCGCGCGCCTTCGATCCGATCGTGTTCACCTCGCGCAGCAGCTCCTGACTGATGAAGTCGAGCTCCTTGCCAATCGGGTCGGTGCTCACAAGGAGACCTCGCGCTCGCTTGAGATGTCCGCGCAGCCGAACGAGCTCCTCCTGGACATCGTGGCGCTCCGCGAGGAGGGCGATCTCCGCCTCCAATCGATCCGCGTCCACGCTCACGTCGAGCTCGGCGACGCGGTTCGTCAACCGCTCTCGGAGAGCCGACGTGATCGTCGGCAGCCGGTCGCAGATCGCCTCCATTTGGTCGCTGAGAGCCGCCAGGAGCCTGCTGAGGTCCTGTGCCAGCGTGGCCCCCTCCTGGTCACGGGAAGACAGCGTTTGCTCAAACGCTTTCTCGAGGGCAAGACAGACTGTCGGCCAGACATCGCTGTCCGTTTCTTCAAACGGCTGAAGGGCGCCGGCGCGGATGAGCGCTTCGAGGGACGGGGACGAAGAAAGCGCGAGATCTCTTGCGAGGGCATCGAGTTCAACGTACGCCGCACGTGCTCGCTCATGATCGAACAGTCGTCCGCTGGAGGCTGTCCGATCCGGCTGAAGGTCGAGCCAGACGCCGATTTCGCCCCGGCGGAATGTCTCCTTCACGCGCTCCTCGATTCGCGCCTGCAGGAGCGGGCGGTCGCTCAGTGAGCGTGTCCGAACGGACAAGAAACGGTGATTCCAGGTTCGGATCGTCGCCTCTACCCGCCAACTGCCCTCGCTGACGGCGCCTGAGCCGAAGCCGGTCATGCTCCTAACCATGGTCCCTCCTGACGAACGAGATGGCCGCATAGCCCACGACCGCCGAGCGATCGCCGGTTGTGTCCCCGGAGGTCGCGTAGTTGACGAGCGATGTGTCGGTCAAGCCCAAACGGGTGGCGACTGTGATCAATACGCTGATTGCGCCAGCCCCACAGATCGACAGGTGCTCGTCGACACACAGGGTGAGGAAGCGTGGGGCATCAAGCGCCAGGATCGGCTCAATAGCGAGATGATCGCGTCGACGCGCCGCCTCGTCGGGTTCGTAGTGTGTGAAGTCACTGCTGGCGATGATGAGGCCATGCCCATCCTTGCCGACGGCGTTCGCGATGACGTCTCCAATCTCGGCAAGCGTCTCTCGATCCACAAGCTGGACACAGATGGGAACGATCGGCACCGTCGACCCCCACAAGACCTGCAAGAACGGTAGTTGAACCTCGATCGAGTGTTCGCGAACGAAGGCGTCCGTGTTGATGGTCAAACCCTCGCTGGAAAGACGGGCAACGGCGTCGCGGGCAACCCGCACGTCACCGAGCGGAGTTCGCCACGCATCGTGATCGTCGAGCGAGATCGCTCCACCGGAGCCAGTGTGATTCGCGCCGAGAAGGACGACGATGTCCGGGCGTCCCTGCGCGGCGATGGCCCGGTAGCCGGCTGCGGCCGTTGCGCCGGAGTAAGGATACCCTGCGTGCGGGGAGATCAGCCCACAGGGTGCAGAAAGCGGGGCGCAACACCGGTCGACATCTTCACCGAGAAGAGCCGAGACGGCTGCGGCAAGCTGTTCGTGCGGCTCCGGATAGAACGCGCCGGCTACGATTGGTTCACGAACCCGTGTCTCCATGTGCCAGATTGTATCGTGCGCCGATTCACGGGCCAACCAGATCTTGACTGCCCATGCAGGCTTTCGTACCATCGCACGTACCCTTGGGAGATCGTCTAATGGCAGGACGACAGGCTCTGGCCCTGTTAGTGGGGGTTCGAATCCTCCTCTCCCAACCAGCGCGCCAAACATCGCTTCTCCGGCGCAAGAGGCTGCGCCAGGCACACGTCCTTCGGTCTTCCGGCGGGTCGTGAATGAAGCCGCTCCCTCATCTCCGCGGGCTCCTCGTGACGATGCATTGCGCCACGTCCTGGCCACGATGCGTCCGTCGCGAGATTGCCAGCGCCTTCGCCGAGTTGCCACGGTACGCCCGCAGTCGTATCCTTCACCACTTCGCAAGACGCCAGTCGTCTTCAAGAACTCCAGAAGGTGATCTACGTGAATGGTCTTCTAGCGACGGGCCTAGCCATCATGCTAGGCTATGTTCTGGGCGAACTCGTCAGGAGAGTCGGACTCCCGAGAGTCAGCGGGTACATCGTCGCAGGTCTCATCCTGAATCCTCAGATTACGGGGCTCGTGTCCAGTGAGTTCGTCGATTCAATGGGCACAACCACGGACCTCTCTCTGGCAATTCTCACGTTCGCCATTGGCGGAACGCTTGCCTTAGGACCGCTCAAAGAACTCGGCAAGAAGATCCTCTTCATCGCGGTCGGCGAAGCACAGCTGTCTGCGCTCATGGTCACGGTCGGTTGTCTCGCCACCCTCCCATTCCTGCTGCCTGATTCCGGCGGTTTCTTGACGACGATTGCCCCTCTGGCGGTGCTGCTTGGATCTCTGGCCTCTCCCACCGATCCCTCCGCCACGTTGGCCGTCGTGCGCCAGTACAACGCAAAAGGCATGGTTACGTTCAGCATCATGGCATCCGCCGCGCTGGATGACGCGCTCGGCATTCTGAACTACAGCCTCGGTGTTGTGGTTGCCATGGTGTTGATCACCCACCGCGTGGGAGGGATCGGGACGATCCTTGAGCCGCTGGTTGGCGTCGCCGGGGCACTGGCGCTTGGTGCCGTCTCCGGTCTTGCGTTTCGCTTTGCCCCCAAATGGCTGCGAGGCGGCGAGAATGACGGACTCCACATCGCCTTCCTTCTGGGTGTCCTGGGGATCTGCTACGGTGTCTCGGCCGCTCTTGGACTGGATCAGCTTCTCGCCACGATGGCGATGGGCATGACAGTGGTCAACACGACTCGGAGGCAGGAGCGACATCACGTGTTCAACCTTCTCGAAGAATCCGTGGAACCGATCGTGTTCATCGTGTTCTTCACCGTCAGCGGCATGCTTCTGGACGTGGCGGTGCTCTTCCAGTACCTACCCGTCGTGCTCCTGTTCGTGGTCTTTCGGTCCGTCGGCAAACTGGCTGGAGCCTACCTTGGAGCGAGGCTTGGGGGTGCATCGCGTGCGGTGCGCCGATATACAGGGTGGGGACTGATTCCGCAAGGCGGCATTGTCATCGGTCTGGCTCTTCTCGTTCGGCAGGAGGCAGCGCTTGCACCCATCAGCCATATCCTCCTCAACGTCATCATCGGAGCGACCGTTATCCATGAACTCATCGGTCCACTCACAGCGAAGCTTGCCATCATGAAAGCGGGAGAAGCCGGGAGATCTCACTGAGCAGGCCGTCGCCGTCCCCAGCAGCAGGCGTGACGTGGTCCGCCTCTGGTCGGGTTCCACTCTCGGGATGAAAGCCTCGAAGGGCTGCACCGGCAGCTTGCGTCGTTCTGCATGAGCCTCTACGATCCTCGCACCAACATCTCATGCCGGAGCTGAACCCCATGATGAATTCCGACCAAGGCGCTGGCGCTGTGCGGGATCGTCCCGCGGCAGCCCCCTACACCGTCGATCCGGCCGTTCATGAACGCTTCGACGAACGGAACACGGTCTTCATGCGTCGCCACTGGGACCAAGACGCCTCTTTTTTCGAGAAGGAGTATCGCGCGGGTGCTCGGCAGCGGATCGCGACCGGTGAGGCGGGATATTCCCGCATCGAGTTCGCGCGCCTCCTCGCGTCGTGGACGGTGCACGACTGTTTCGGCGGCGCCTTTTCCTGGAAGCGGCTCGGTCAGGCCGACACAGCGATGATGCAGCTCGGGCGACACCGAGTCGACGATCCGGCCGTCATGACCGCTGAGGTCAAGCAGACGGCAAGGATGTTCGGAGCGGATCTCGTGGGCATCGCGCGCGTCGACGAGCGATGGATCTACTCGCACGATCGGAGCGGCGATCCGATCGACATCCCGAGTCACTACACACACGCCATCGTCATGGGGATCGCAATGGATCAGGAGACCGTCTTGACGTCACCTTCCTACACCTCTGCGGCCGCCACAGGGATCGGATACTCGCGAATGGCGTTCACGATTGCGTGCGTGGCGCAGTTCCTGCGCAACCTTCGCTACGGCGCAATCCCGATGGGAAACGACACCGCATTGAGCATCCCGCTCGCGATCGACGCGGGATTGGGGCAACTTGGTCGGAATGGGTTACTTGTTACGCAGGATTTCGGCTCGTGCCTCAGGCTGTGCAAAGTGTTCACCGATCTTCCTCTCGAACCGGATCGGCCGGTCGACTTCGGGTTGGCGGATGTCTGCGCGAACTGCACGCGCTGCGCCGAGGCATGCGAAGGGGAGGCGATCAGCGCGGCGCGAGAACCGTCGTACGAAGTAGCCTGCCCGTCGAACAATCCGGGGATTCTCCGGTGGGCCGTGAATGTTGATCGCTGCTACGACTTCTGGGTTCGGAACACGGCGGCATGTTCGAACTGCATTTCCGCTTGCCCGTTCACGCAACCACGCGAGAGCGAACGCCCCGCCACACGGCTAGACTGAGGGACTGAGTGCTTCACGCCTGGAACTCCCGCCCTTCCTTGTATCCCTCGCCAATCACGGCCCCGACTCGGTAGTAGCGGTTGTCGAGGGCGTAGAGAATCGGGTCGAGTTCCTGCAGCGATGCGACCCTCGGAGCACCGTCTTCCGTCACGTAGGCTTCATCGACGTGGGTCTGGGCGACAGCGCCGATGAAGATGTGGCGATGCTCGATCGTGACTTCGTGCAGTACACGGCACTCGATGGTGACGGGGCAAGACTCGATCATGGGAGCCGTCTCAAGTTCCCCGAAGAAGCTCTGAACGTACTGCGACTTGTCGACATCGCGTCCCGAGACCTGCCCGAAGTGGTCGACGAGCTGAAGATCGCACGTCGAGGGCATGTTGACGCTGAACGTGCGATGCTCCAGAACGCCTCGTGTCGTGTAATGCGCCTCGCCGAGCGAGACGGCAAGGAGCGCGGGTTTGATGCCCATGATGGCGCAATCACCGACCGTCGCGTAGTTGGGCCGGCCGTCGACGAGCGCACCGACGACGACAATCGGAACGGGATAGACGTACGGTACAGGGCCGATCGCTCTTCGGGTTGTCATGGTCACCTCTCCGGCGAATTCTCGGCGCAAGCCTTGCCTGTGCGCGTCTCGCGAGCATCTCAGGGCCCTTTGGGGTGGTTGATGGTCAGGGCCCGCTGTAGACTCTTCCATTCGGAGGATCATGGAACAGGAGGTCGGAGCAAATGGGGCAGAACGCGTGAATCGGGAGACGACGGTGGAGCGACGTGACTTCATCCGTGAGATCGTTGCGGAGGACGTGCGCGTCGGGAAGAACAAGGGCAGAGTCCACACGCGTTGGCCCCCCGAGCCGAACGGCTACATCCACATCGGTCACGCGAAGGGTTTTCTGCTCGCCTTCGGGATCGCCCAGGAATTCGGGGGGAAGTTCAACCTTCGCTTCGACGACACGAACCCGGCGGCCGAGGAGCAGGAGTTCGTCGACGGAATCATCGAAGACATGCGGTGGTTGGGTGTCGACTGGGAGGATCGGCTGTTTTTCGCCTCCGACTACTTCGAGCAGCTCTACACGTGGGCCGAGCATTTGATCGAGCAGGGAAACGCGTACGTCTGCGACCTGTCCGCTGAGGAAATCAGCGCGTATCGCGGGACGGCGGTTCGCGAGGGCGGCCGAGTCGTGACGCCACCCGGGCGAGAGAGTCCGCACCGCAACCGGTCCGTCAAGGAGAATCTCGACCTTTTCCGCCGGATGCGAGCCGCTGAGTTCGCCGACGGCGCCCGGACGCTCCGTGCCAAAATCGACATGGCGCATCCGAACCTGAACATGCGCGATCCCGTGTTGTATCGAATCCTGCGGGCGACGCATCACAGGCAAGGCGACGCGTGGTGCATCTATCCGACGTACGACTGGACGCACGGTCAGTCCGATGCGATCGAGGGGATCACGCACTCGACGTGTAGTCTTGAGTTCGAGAATCACCGACCGCTCTACGACTGGTTCCTCGACCATCTTCCCGTGCCATCGAGACCTCGCCAGATCGAGTACGGCCGATTCAACCTCGCTTACACGGTGATGAGCAAACGCAAGCTGCGCCAATTGGTCGAGGAAGGACGAGTGGCGGGATGGGACGATCCCCGAATGCCGACGATTCGCGGAATGCGAAGGCGCGGCTACACGCCCGAAGCTCTGCGCGCGTTCATCGGGGAGCTCGGAGTGACCAAGTCGGAAGGATTTGTCGACGCATCCTTCCTCGACTACTGCGCTCGCCAAGATCTGAATCGCCGCGCACCCCGGGTGATGGGGGTTCTCGATCCGCTGAAGGTCGTGATCACCAACTACCCCGAGGGAGACGCGGAACTGCTCGACGCGATCAATAATCCGGAGGACCCGAGTGCGGGAACCCGCAAGATTCCGTTCTCTCGTGAGCTCTACATCGAGCGCGAAGACTTCATGGTCGATCCGCCGAAGAAGTTCTTCCGCCTCGCGCCGGGACGCGAAGTCAGGCTGCGCTATGCGTACTTCATTCGCTGCGAGGAGGTCGTCCGGGACTCGGAGGGCGAGATCGTCGAGCTTCACTGCTCCTACGACCCTGCGACGCGAGGCGGCGACGCTCCCGATGGCAGGAAGGTCAAGGCGACGTTGCATTGGGTATCGGCGACGCACGCCGTCAACACGGAGGTTCGCCTCTACGACCGGTTCTTCGCGGAAGAGGACCCGAACGACGTCGAAGCAGGCCGGACGTGGATCGACAACCTGAACCCGGACTCGCTCGAAGTTCTCAGCGCGTGCAAAGTCGAGCCAAGCCTCGCTGACGTCCAGCCCGGGGATCGATTCCAGTTCGAGCGAAAGGGGTACTTCTGCGTGGACCCCGATTCGGTGGAAGGACACGTCGTCTTCAACCGGACGGTCACGCTGCGAGACGCGTGGGCGAAGGAGAAGCGCCAGATGAACGCATCCGGAGGCGAAAACACGGGCTGACTCGGTCGGGTTTCTTGACGCGGAGGAGCACGCCCGTGTACGATCATTCCCCAACGGCCGAGCGGTCGGAGGGGGCCTTGGGTGGGACGGAGAGAGAAAGCCAATAGGTCGGCGACCCGTAGCGGGTCGCCGTTTTCTTGGGTTGAGGGACGCGTCGTCAGGCGGGAGCGTTCCGCGCGCTATGCACGGGTTGCACTCGAGGGCGAGCAGCTTCCGACGTCCGTGGGTGCGGGCCAGTTCATTCTCCTGCGGTACGGGGAGGACCCGTGTCTGCCCCGGGCCTTTTCGGTGATGTCAGTAGGTGAGGGCGGGCTGGAGCTCTTCGTTAAGTCGGAGGGGCGGGTCCGTGAGAAGCTCTCCGCCTGTCCCATCGGGACGCCGTTCGAGGTCAGGGGCCCGTACGGCGCTCCCTACGCGACCAAGATCTCGATGGATCGATCGTACGTGCTCGTCGCGGGGGGCAGCGGTGTCGCTCCCATGCTTTGCTTTGCCCAACAGCATCCCAACCTTGCCGTGATAGGCGTTTACGGCTTCCGCACCGCGGACGCGTGCGACCTTCATCCGAACGTCCCGTTGGTCATCGAGGAGGTGACCGGACTGAGCGCGACGGACCGCCTGCGATCAGTCTGGGAGCCCGGGCTCGGGATTCTGGCTTGTGGCCCGGATGCAATGCTGCGGATCCTGGCGGAGACGTATCGCGATCAGCCTGACGTGTACGTGTCGCTCGAGGCGCGCGTCGGCTGCGGCATCGGAACCTGTCTCGGCTGTCGCGTGGCAACCGTGGACGGCCCGAAGAGAATCTGCGCGGAGGGTCCGCTCTTCGCGATTGAGGAGCTGCCATGGCTGACGTGACGATCACGCGATGGGGCGAGCGCTTCAGCTCTCCGGTGGTTCTCGCGTCGGGCCCGGCTGGGTTCGGTCTCGAACTCGTTGGGAACATCGATCTCAGCCGGATCGGAGCGCTCACAACGAAGACCGTGACGCCCAAGGCACGAGCAGGGAATCCCCAGCCTCGACTCGTCGACTGCCCGGCCGGAGCGCTCAACTCGATCGGCCTGGACAATCCGGGCCTCGTGGCATTTCGGGAGCAGATCCTGCCCCGTCTAGCTGAACTCCCGACACAGCTGTTCGTCAGTCTGACCGCGTCAACCGCAGAAGCGGTCGGCCACCTTGTGGCGCAGCTCTCCGAGTTGCCGGCGCTCCGAACGATTGAGCTGAACCTGTCCTGCCCCAACGTTTCGGGCGGCGTCATCGGCGCTGACGAGGACCTGGTGCGCGCGTACGCTCGCGCGGCTCGCGCGGCGTTCGAAGGCGTCCTCCTGGCGAAGTTGCCGGGCGACGCGGGGAACCTTCTTGTATCGGTCGGCGCCGCGCTCGATGCCGGCGCCGATGGCGTCACGCTGATCAACTCGCTCCGTGGGATGCGCATTGACTGGCAGGCGGGCCGCCCTTTCCTCAAGAGTGTTTTCGGAGGCTTGAGCGGCCCGGCCATCCTACCGATTGCGCTTGCGAGGGTCTACGAGGTTCGCCGAGCCTTCCCGCAGGCCGTGATCGTCGGAACAGGGGGCGTGGTAAATCTCGGAAGCCTGGTGGAGATGTTGATGGCAGGAGCTGACCTGGTCGGCATCGGGTTCGGGCTGATGGCCGATCCACAAGTGGGATGTCGTCTCTCTGTCGAGCTGGCGCGATGGCTCGACGAGCGAGGCATGCAGTCCGTAAACGAGATCTTCGGAGTCGCACAAGGAGGGGGGTTGGGTGTTCATCGATCTTCTTGAGCAGGGCGCGGCAGAGTCGGGGGGGAGGCTCTGCGTCGGGCTCGATCCGCACGCGGAGCTCGTTCCGGCGCGATTCGGCCGATCGGCTGCGGGCGTCGGTGATTTTCTCCGGTGGGTCATTGAGGAAACGCTTCCGCACGCGTCCGTCTTCAAACCGAACGCGGCCTTCTTCGAGGCGCATGGGGCGGCCGGCTTCGACTTGCTGCGAGAGATCGCGGCGATCCTTCACGAGAAGAGGCGAGCCGTGATCCTCGACGCGAAGCGGGGCGATATCGCGTCTTCCGCGGCGGCATACGCCGTGGCGGCGGTCGACGTGCTTGGCGTAGACGCGATCACGATCGTGCCCTACATGGGCGCCGATGCGGTCCGCCCGTTCCTCGATCGAGGAGCATTCGTCTTCCTTCTTGCGCTTCCGACCAACCCATCCGCAGAGGAGGTGGCCTGCCACGGCGAACCGCCTATCTGCGTTCGCGTAGCGGCGATGGCCGAGCGCCTGTCCCGCGAATACTCGAGGCAGGTCGGTCTGGTCGTTGGGGCCACGCGCCCGGCGTGGGTCGCAGGGATCCACGCTCAGGCGCCGGATCTGCCGTGGCTCGTGCCAGGGGTTGGCGCGCAGGGGGCGGACGTGGAGGCTTTCCTTGATGCAGCGGACGGGCATGAGCCAATGATCGTCAGCGCTTCGCGCTCGATTCTCGGCAGTCCCGATCCGAGGCAAGCGGCATCGGCGCTCAAGGAACGGATTACGTGGTCCCGCGTATGACGGATCACGAGCAGTGGGCGCGACGGCTTGAGGCAACGGGCGCGATTCAGCGCGGCCACTTCCTTCTGTCGTCGGGCCTGCACTCTCCGCAGTACGTTCAGTGTGCGCGGGCGCTCGAGAACCCACGCGATGCGGTGACGTTGGGAGAGGAGCTCGTCCGAAGACTGGAATCGGCGAAGATCGATCGCGTCGTCTCCCCGCCGCTCGGCGCCCTTCTCATCGGATTCGAGGTCGCGCGGCAGCTAGAGTGTCCTTTCATCTTCCCTGAGCGGACGGATGATGGGAGCCTCCGTCTTCGTCGCGGGTTCTCCGTTCGAGTCGGCGAACGAGTGGCCGTCGTCGAGGACGTCATCACGACCGGGCGAACGACGCTCGAGGTAGTGGAGATGCTGCGCGGCCTCGGTGCCGACGTGGTCGTGCTGGCGGCGATCGTGAATCGCTCCGGGAGCCTCGAGGTGGATGGTCTCCCCATCGAGTCGATCTTGAGCCTCTCGATCCCGACCTATGAGCGCGAAACCTGCCCGCTCTGTCGAGCCGGGATACCGCTCGTCAAACCAGGAAGCCGGAAGCAAAGCGAGGCGTCCACGTGATGAGCGTTCGGGTAATCGAGGAACACGGACACGCGAGCGCCCTCCTCGGACTGTCCCTCTCGTACGGACAGGATCCCGGAAGGATGAATGAGGTCGCGAAGCGCCTCCGGTTCCGAGGCGACGGGCACAACAAGTTCTTGGAGACGGTCGTGGTCTGGCTCGACATCACTGCCCCGCGGTACTTCTGGCAGCAGTATGACACGTACCGGCTGGGAGTGACGAAGCAGAGCCAATCGACGATGCACACACTGACGGCGCGGGCGCTTGCCCAGGAGGACTTCTCGCATCCCATTCCCATCGAACATCTGCTGCATCTCAACCGGCTGATCGAGGAGAGGTCGTGGGAGCAAGCGAAAAGGGATCTGCCCGAGTCATTCCTGCAGAGGAGGATCGTCTGTCAGAACTACATGTCACTGCAGCGGATGATCCGTCAACGCAAAGAACACAGGCTCTCCGAGTGGTCAGTCTTTGTCCGGGAAGTACTGAGGCAGGTCGCACATCCGCAGCTGCTAGAAGAAGAGGAGGCTACATGATGACCGGCGGGATCCTGAGTGATCGCGAGATCCGCGAGCTCTGCATTCATGATGCGCCGATGCTCTCGCCATTTGTCGCGACTCAGGAAGGGAGACCCTCCTACGGTCTGGGAAGCTTCGGCTACGACTTGCGCCTGGGGCGACGGTTCCTCATCCCGCTCGGCGGAGTGAACGTAGTCCTCGATCCGATTGCCTTTCCGGACAGCCACTTCCGGGAGATCGAGGTGGAGGGAGCTTTCGAGCTGTCGCCGAACTCGCAGGTTCTCGCCGAATCCGTGGAGCACTTCGACATGCCCGACGACGTCTGCGGTGTCTGCTGGGGGAAGAGCTCCTACGCGCGGTGTGGGCTGCTCGTCAACGTCACGCCTCTTGAGCCTGGGTGGCGAGGGGTTCTGACGATCGAACTCGCCAACGTCTCGCCGCTTCCGATCCGGCTGCACGTCGGACAAGGGATCGCGCAGGTTGTCTTTTTCCGGGGCGAGCGTCCGGATCGCACATACGTCGAGAAGGAGGCCGGGGGCGGTTACCAGGATCAGGCCGGTGTCACTCTGCCGAAGTGAAGACCCGCGCCCCCGGTCGGGAGGACCTATAATGAGCTGGATTGAAGGGCCGCGGGCCACCCGCACCCAGTACATGACGTCGACGGAGGAGAGATGATGAGACGGATGCGAGGAGCTGTTCTGGTCGCGCTCCTGGTTCTCGTTGGGTATGCGGCGGAGGGATGGGCAGTCGACGGACGATACGTCGATGTGGATGTCGAGGTGTTCCGCACGTGGGGTTTCCTCGGGCTCGGAACGTGGGAGGTCCTCGATCCGAGCTTCGTGGCGGTTCGGATCGATCCGCTTCCCGAGGAAGACGCGCTTCGCGTCGGCGAGATCCTCTCCGCGTGCGAGCTGGGCGAAGCGGAGCGGGTAGGATGCTCGACACTTGCCGAGGTTAGCTACGGGCTCGTGCGGAGCTACGGGATCACGCCGAATCTCGACGACACATACCGCATCGTCCTGACCAACAAGACGGCGAGAGTCCTCGGTATCGTGTTGGAGATCGACGGGCTCAACACGAATGGGAGTGCGGAAGTCGTCGGCACGGAAGTGGACAAGAAGTGGGTCCTCAAGGATGGGCAGACGGTTCGCATTTCGGGATGGCAAGTGAGCACGGACGATGCGCTCGCATTTCGCTTCGCGACCCCGAGTCACTCGCACTCGGCACTCACCGAGCAGCGAGGGTCGATCCGCGTTCACGTCTACCTTCTCGACCCCACGGCCGATGGGTACGTGAAAGGGACGGAGGCGGCCGAGCTGATCAGTCAGCCGACCGTTCAGATTCCGTTCCGCTCAGCGACCGGCTCTCCGGTGGAGCGAATCGACTTCAACTACGCTCGAGGCGAGGTCGGTCTGGGGTTCCTATGCGAGGAGACCGAAGGTGCGGGGATTCGGATCTCGAACGTCGTGGCGGGAACGATCGGCGAACTCAGGGGGTTGCGAGAGGGCGACGTCATCACCTATATCAGTGCTGTACCGATCAACTCGTGCGCCGACCTTGTGAGTTTCCTCGCAGCGAAGGTCCCGGGAGACCGAGTCGTGCTGAAGGTTCATCGCGAGAACCGTGTCTTCCTGTTGACCCTTGAGCTGCCGGAATAGCAGGCGGCCGCCTGCTTCTAGGGCTCGGCGCGCTGTGTCGCCGGACGGACGGCGTCGCCCACTGCCGGGCGTGTCTCTCCGTCGGTGATTCGGCAGGCCGCCGTGTCGGCGTCGAGGAGTTCGATCACTTCGATCGTTGCGACCGGATCGGACGTGGCTCCCTGGAGAACGAAGAGGAGATCGCCGACCCGGATCCCGTTTCGGCTTCCCAGCGAGACGATCCACAACCCGTCGTCAGCTGTTGTGATTCGCCCAGGCGCCGCAACGGTCACGGTGTGCGCCGCCTCGGAGGCGTTGGTCGCTCCGTCCGCCACGGAAAGGGCGACGCGGTAGTCGCCCGCCTCCTCGTAGGTGTGTGTCGGATCGGTGTCGGCCGACGTCGTGCCGTCCCCGAACGTCCATTCCTGAGCGTTGTGCTCTCCGGTCGTCTCGTTGCGAAAAGCGATCGGTCCGCCTGCGAACGGGACCGCTGGCTCAAAGGAGAAGGCCGCGGTCGCATGCCGCAAGCCACCGGCGACGAGGACGCGCACGTCTCCCTCCCCGACGATCCGAGGAACCTGGTCGGCACCGCACTCGGCACGAACGAACGGGGGAATCTCAGCAAGCAAGAACTCGTACAGCTCCCACGCCGTGACGTGTGCATCACCGTTGAGATCGGCGCTGCCGCGCAGCCCATCGAGCACGAAGTGCGTGAAGACCCCATGCCCGAGAGCTGGAGACTCGAACGCTTCCTGGGCCTCTCCGGCAGCGGAGAAGATGAGGCGCCCTTCGAGCGAGAAGTCTCTGAACAGATCCCTCGTTCCGCTCGTCGGCCGGTATCCGCTGGGAAGGCTACGCGCCAGGCCCCCAGAGTAGCACCCGTCGAAGAAGATGAGAACGTGCTCCGACGTGAGCCGGTCAAGAAAGCGTCCGAACTCGTCGTCGCGAAGGGCCGTGTCGTCGACGGCCGCGTCGAGCGTATCGAGCAGAACGAAGAACTCGTCGACGCCGTCGCGCTCGTCGCTTCCGTCGTCGAGCCCCTGATACCCATGGCCCGAGAAGAACACCATGACCAGATCGTCGCGCTGCCCGACTTGGCGAAGCCACCCGAGGCTCTCTCGGACGTTGACCAACGTCGCAGCTCTCGTCTCCAAGCCGGCAACGTCCCATGGGGGCGCGGTCCGGTCGGTGAGCAGGCGGACGTGGTCGGGCGGGACCCCCGCGTCGAGTGCCCATTGCACGATGGCGATTCCGTCGGCGCGGCCGAACTGAAGGTCGGCGACGTCATCGTAGTCGGAAATCCCGATTGCCAGGATCCAGACGTCGTCGACCGGTGTAATCTCAGGGATACGCGCGATCGTGATCGTCTCCTGGTAGGAGTCGGTGAGGCCGTCGCTGTCGATGATCGACAACGACACCGGATATTCGCCAGGCTTCGAATACTGGTGCGTCGGCTCGGCTTCGCGGGAAGAGTGGTTGTCGCCAAACGTCCACTCCCATGCGGCGATCTCGCCGTCGACGTCGGTGGACCGGTCAGTGAATCGCACCGGATCGAGAATCGACGGCGACGCGGGCGTGAGCGAGAAGCCGGCTTGCGGCGGCTTCGGTTCTGCGATGATGACGGCGTGCATGATCGCGTCTGAACGGCCGCCCCTGTTGATGACACGAAGCGTCACCGGATGTGAGCCGGCCTCCATCGGCGGTACGACGGTGATCGGTTCGTTCGTGATGACGTCAAAGGAACCATCGGAATCGAGATCCCAATGGAAATCCAGCGCGTCTACGCTTGGATCGTACGATTCTGAAGCGTCGAGGCGGATCGAGTCTCCGGATCGAGGCGGCCGAGGAAGCCGCGTACCCAAGTCAGAGACCGGTTCCCAGATGAAGGCGGCGACCGGGGCGCTGTTGGCCTCCCAAATGATGAGCGGCTGGACGAGCGTCGTCGTCCCGCCGTCATCGGCGACGGTCAGGGCAACATCGTACGAGCCGGGTGATGGGAAGACATGCACGACCGACTCGCCGAGGTCTGCCGTGCCGTCGCCGAAATCCCACCAGAACTCGTGGATCTCCCCATCCGGATCGTCGGAACCGGACGCGTCGAAGCGTACTGGGTCCCCGGCCTGCGGGTCGGCGGGGAGAACGCTGAAAGCCGGGATCGGGGGGAGATTGGGCGATCGGGCGAAGAACGGCTCGATGTTGGCGACGACACGAAGAGCGCAACGCGCGAAGCCCTCTGCGTTGATGCCGAGTTCCACGGTCAACTGGGCTCCAGTGGGGCCAAATCGCTTGGTCAAGGTGATGGAGCCGTCGTCGAAGGCGTAGTCTGCGAACCGCGCTGCCAGTGCAATGGCGGTGGAGGCCGCCCGTTCATCGATCAGAAGGGACGCGGTTCCGTAGCCGGGGCTGCTAAGATAGGTAGAGAAATCGATGGCGATGGAACGAGCATCGCCGGTCCAGTCAGCCACCAGCGAGGCCTCGCGGTTCGGGCCGAGCACGAGACTCCCGCCCACGGCGAGCGTTCCACCGGGAAGCGTCAAGTCGCGCTTAAGGGACGCGACGAGGAGTTCAGGCGAGAAGTCCGCCATGCGTGCCGTCAGGCCGACCACGAGGGTCGCTCCCAAGCGAAGATCGACTTCTTGAATCCAGCAATCCGACGGCCACGTTCGAGAGAGACGGCTCACGAGATCGAACCACGAGCCGCTGAGATCAGCGGTGCCTGAGGCGAACAGCCAGGACTCGATTCCGTCAAGGACCCCGGAGAGCGCGAGACGACCCGTCAACGCGCCGAAAGGAAGGGTCCATGAGGAGGTTTCGAACTGCCCATCCACCGAGATGCGCGACCCCCACCGACCGGCAAGAGACGTCTTAGCAGTGAACGACGTGCGCGAATCCCGGTAACCGACCGAGAACTCGACCGTTTCAAGAACGAACGGCGAGGGTTGGAGGCGAACTCGCCCCGATAGGTCGATCCCGAGAGGGGCGGCAAGGTATGTGGGGGCCAGCTCGATGAGCATCATCGGGCGGGTGGACGGGTCAGGGTACGCGCCGATGGTGGCGCCGAGAACGCCACCGTCGATGCAGGGCGAGTTCGGGCGCAGGGCGAGGTCCCCGCCGGCAAGATCGACGAAGCTCGGAGGCGCAGAGACGTCGCTCGTTCGCCGGAGGACGCCCTCGTACTCGCCGCCGCCGTTTACCCAGACGTCGTTGTGAGAAAGCACAACGGCACTCGGACTTCCCGGTGGGAGATCGACGGCAATCCCGATAGCCCCGTTGTAGGCAACGATGGTGTTTGAGATCGACGCAGTCGGACCCTGGACCAAGATGCCGGACCCGGAGTTCCTCACGACGGTCACGTGATCGATCGAGCACGACCCCTGTGATGCGAGGTTCACGCCGTGCGAGCCGCAGCCATCAACCTCTGTGCGAAACAGCCCGCCGGCGGCAGTGTCTTGGACGAGGAATCCGACACCGATGGCGCCGCGGATTGCGGAATCCTCTACCCGGGCCAATCCTCGTCCTCTTGCGGTGACTCCGGTCTCGCCACCTGAGATGACGCAGTCCACAACACAGGCCGACGCGTCATCGTCAACCCGGACGCCGCCGGCAAGGTTCCCTGCGAGTCTGGAGCCGGTCACTTCGATTCGAGCACCGTCCAGCAGCTCGATGCCCCATTCCGCCGCGCTCCCAACATCGCAGTCGCTCAAGATCGCGGACGCAGAGTCGGCGAGCGCGATCCCGTGGGCATCATTCCCGACGAGTCGCGTGTCGTGGACCGTCGCCTCCGCGTCCCCTGTGAGAAGGACGCCGCTTCCTCCGTTCTCCCGAAGCTCGCAGGCAATCACGCTTGCGCGCGCCCCATCGCGTACCCAGATCCCGTGTTCTCCGTTCGCGCGGATTGTGCACCCTTCGATGGTCGGACTCGATGTGGCATCGACGATCACGATCCCGCTCTCCTGGGCGCCGGTGACGGTGCATGCGGAGATCGTGATCGAAGTCGACTCGAGGAGGACCGCAGGCGCGGGCAACGTCGTCCCCGTTCGCTCGATGCTGAACCCCTCGATTCTCCCCGAGCTGGCGTGGCTCGCATGCACGACGGGCTCGAATCCGTAGCCGTGGCGAATGACGGCCGTGCCGGAACCCGACCCGATGAGCGCGACGCCGTTCTTGAAGGTCAGCCCTTCATCGTAGGTGCCCGCCCTCACATAGACGACGTCCCCATAGCTCGCGGCATTCAGCGCGCCCTGGATCGTCGTGTGGGTTCCTGATCCGTCTTGGGAGACGAGAAGCTGGGCGGAGATCGCGCCCGAGGATACCGCCACGATCCAGAGGGCACAGCAGGCAGCGATCCGGGTTTGCTGAAGCATGGCAGCATTGTACCGAGCGCGCTTGGAGGGCCAAGCCGTCGGCGGTCGGACGGAGCCACGGCCGAGATGTGAGGTATGATCCATGTCGTGAGGAGGGGAGCATGCGAACGTTCTTCTGCATCCCGCTGCAAGCAGGTCCGAGGAGATCGATCGCTGCGGTGGCTGACGGCGTGCGTGCGAGGTCGACCCTGCGTGCGTCGTGGGTGGAACCGGAGAACTACCATCTGACCGTCCGTTTTCTCGGTGAGATCGAGCCTGCACTCACGACCGAGCTTGCGAAGCTGGCGACGGGGGTTGCGGACGGTCGAAGAGCGTTCCGACTCACACTCGACCGCCTCGGTGCGTTTCCCGACTTCGATAGACCGCGAGTCCTCTGGTTCGGTGGGGACGCGGTCGCAGAGTACGTTGACCTCGTGCGAACCCTGAATGACCGGCTTCGGTCGATCGGATTCGACCCTGAGCGGAAGCGGCCCGTCGCGCACGTGACCGTCGCGCGGGTCAAGGGAGGACCCGATGCTGCGCTCGGGCGGATCATTAGGGAACTGGAACCCGTCTCTCCGCAACAGGTGGACGTCGACCGCATCGTGTTGATGGAGAGTCGTCTGACGCCGGCCGGGGCGGTCTACACACCGCTCTCTGAGGTCGCCCTTGGTGATCGTGAATGACCGCTTCAGACGGAAGGAGCGGCGTCGAGTATCTCGACCACACGGCGGACATCGGGATTCGAGCCTGCGGTCCCACGTTGGAGAGCGTGTTCTGCAGGGCGGCCTGCGCTCTGTTCTCGTTGATGGTGGACGTCGAGAAGATCGAGCCAACGACCCAGCACGAGGTGAACTGCCGAGGGGAGACGTTGGCCGACCTTCTCGTCGAGTGGATGGGCGACCTGCTAGCGCAGAAGGACCTGAGCGGTCTCGTCTTCGGACGGTTCGAGGTCGGGATCTCGCAAGGGTTTGGTGTGTGGACGTTGCGTGGAACCGCGTGGGGAGAGGGCCTTGACGCGGCGCGGCATACGCCAAGGACTGAGGTGAAGGGAATCACCTACCTCGGACTTCGGGTCGAGCAAGAGGGCGTGGGCTGGGTTGCGGAATGCGTACTCGACGTCTAGCGAAAGGACGACCGGAATGATGAAACACGTTGAGCTGCAGCAGGTCGGTCCATCCGAGTGGCTCCTCGCGCAGTCCGAGGGGATGCGGGTTCCAGGCCGAATTTTCGCCGACGCGGAGACGATCACGCAGCTTCAATCCGATGGGGCCGGACGGCCGGAATGGAGTGCCCTCCGACAAGTGCGGAACGTCGCCTGCCTGCCGGGGATCGTCGGCGCGTCCCTCGCGCTTCCGGATGTCCATCCCGGATACGGCTTCCCCATCGGAGGCGTCGGAGCCTTCGACGTCGATGAGGGTGTCGCCGTGGTCGGAGGCGTCGGCTTCGACATCAACTGCGGGGTTCGAATGCTGTCGACGCCGTTAGAGCGGGAGGAAGTCTCACCGGTCATCGCGCGTCTCGGCGAAGACCTCTACGAGACCGTGCCGGCTGGGCTGGGGGCCAAGGGAAAACTGCGCCTGTCGGTCGCGGAGATCGATCAAGTGTTACGCGACGGTGCGGCCTACGTGATCGAGAGAGGGTACGGAAGCAAGGAGGATCTGGCGTTCATCGAGGAGAGCGGCCGGATGGAGGGCGCGAACCCGGACACGGTGAGCGACCTTGCGAAGAAGCGACAGTTCGGACAGGTCGGAACGCTCGGCTCAGGGAATCACTACCTCGAGGTCCAGTTCGTGGACGAGGTGCTCGATGAACAGGCGGCGAACGCGTACGGACTCGTGAGTGGGCGTGTCGTCGTGTCTATTCACACTGGGTCGCGAGCGCTCGGACACCAGATCGGGCAGGACTACTTGAAGGAGATGGCCGTCGCGAGCCGGAAGTACGAAATCCCCATTGTCGAACGCGAGCTGGTCTGTGCTCCGATCAGAAGCCCCGAGGGTCAGCGATACTTGAGTGCGGTCGCCTGCGGCGCGAACTGCGCGTTCGCCAATCGCCAGACCATCGCGCACCTCGTCCGGGCGTCTCTCGTCAGAGTCTGCGGCATCGACGAGGCAAGAATCCGGACCGTCTATGACATCGGGCACAACAACGCCAAGCTCGAAGAGCATACCGTTGATGGGGAGCGACGGAGACTCCTCGTCCACCGCAAGGGCGCCACGCGAGCGTTCGGGCCGGGCTGTTCCGAATCGCCGGAGCCGTACCGGGACGTTGGGCACCCCACACTCGTCGGTGGGACGATGGGGACGGCCTCGTACGTCATGCGTGGAACGGCGGTGGGGATGGAGAGGGTTTTCGGCAGCGGCATCCACGGCGCAGGACGAGCGCTTTCGCGCAAGAAGGCGGCCAAGCGCTACTGGGGCGAGACGGTGATCTCAGACCTGGCTTCGTCCGGGATTCGCGTCTGGGCGCACAGCAAGCGGGGCATCGCGGAGGAAGCCCCAGGCGCCTACAAGGATGTCGAGCGTGTGGTGGCAGCAGCGGAGGATGCCGGGATCAACCGCGCGGTAGCGCGGCTTCGTCCGTTGGCTGTGATCAAGGGCTAATCGGAGCGCTCGCGGCGCGGAGCGCTGAACGCTTGTGTCTCATGGACGAGAATCTGAGCGAGCTTCTTCGGATCGTGCTTGATCGTGTTCTTTCCCCCCCATTCCGCGGTTCCGACGAGGTCCGCTCTGATGATCGCCAGGCCGTATTCGTTCGGAGCCGAGAGATCATCTCGAACCGGCTCCGCGGCCTCATCGATGTAGCCCGTGAGAAGGCTTTCAGAGACGGCAGCGACGTTGACGAGAATCGCGTCCATGCAGTGCAGATCGATGTACTCGCTCAGCACGCGAAGATGATCTCGGAGCGTGAACTCCTCCGTCTCCCCCGGTTGCGTCATCAGATTCGCGACCAGCACCTTCTCGGCCGGCGCCCGCTCGATGGCGGGCGCGATGCCCTCCACAAGCAAGTTGGGAACGAGACTCGTGAATAGGCTGCCGGGACCGAGGAGGATCAGATCGGCCGAAGCGATCGATTCCAGAACCTCCTGATGCGGGGGGACGGGCGACGGGGAGAGCTCGAGGCGCAGGATCCGCCGCGGGTCGGTGGCGAGCTCACTCTCGCCCTCGACGCGAGCACCGTCATCCATCACGGCGACGAGGTGTGTCTTCGTCAAGGTCGCGGGGAGTACCCGTCCGCGGATGCTCAGGAAGTGGCTCATCGCTTCGACGGCTCGATCGAATCCGCCGGTCGCCTGCTCGAGGCCGGCGAGAACAAGGTTCCCCAATGAGTGTCCCGCAAGCTCCTGAGGGGCGGTGAACCGGTACTGGAAGAGCTCCGACAGCATGGTTTCGTCTTCGGCGAGGGCGAGGATGCAGTTGCGGACGTCACCAGGCGGCAGAACGTCGATCTCTTCCCGAAGCCTTCCCGAACTGCCCCCGTCGTCCATCACGGTGACAACGGCGGTGATGTTCGACGTCTCCTCCTTGAGACCGCGAAGCAGGTTGGATAGCCCCGTCCCACCTCCCAGCGCCACCACTCGAGGCCCTCGCTCCAGCAGGCGCCTCCGGTAGATGATCGTCGACGTCTTGAGCCGTGTGTCCGGGGAGACGCTGCGTGCGACAGATCGAACGAGCCGCATCAGCGCGAACGTGAAACCGGCGATTCCGAGCGCGAATACGGCGATCATGATCGCGTATCGGGACCTGCCGAATGTCGGAAGCATCCGATAGACGATCCGAACGAGGTCCGTTCCCAGGAAGTACAGAAGAGCGACGACGAGGATCCCCATCGAGGAGACGGCCAAGAGGATCCAGCGCTTGACGCGCATCCCGGGAGTCAGCCATCGCATCGCCCCGCGCCAGCGAGGATTCACGAGCTTCTCCGGAACGACACGTCGACGATGCCTGGAACGGTGGCGAGTGTCGTGCACAGCTCATCGCTTGGGGCGACGGAGTACCGCTCATGCGCTCGGACGATGACTGCGCCGAGAGAATCGACCAGTCGAAAACAGACCGGCGCATTGCCCGTGTGCTGAGCGAGTTCCGCCTGGACCTGCGTGAGTCGGTCGGAGTCGACGTTCGCCATGTCAATCGTCAGGAGGAGCGAGAGGGTCATGCGGTCAGAAACTTCGTCGAGCGAGAGTACCTCGTCAGCGACAAGGCCGATCTCGCCGTTGCGGGTGTCCGCAGTGACCGCCACCCCGATCAGTCCATCCTCTTGCAGTAGCTGTCCTGACGTCTCGAGGACGCGCGGGAATACGGTGATCTCCACTTCTTCGTTCCCATCTTCGACAGTGATGAAGGCCATCGGATTCCCGCGCTTGGTGTCAATGCGGCGTATCTTCTTCAGGCGGCCGCCGACGATTCCCTTCCCGCCCTTTCCCAGGGTTTTCGCCTGGCGTGCCGACAGGCAATAGAAGTCAAGTGCCTCGCGATGATCGTCGAGCGGGTGGGCGGTCACGTACAGACCGAGAAGCTCGCGCTCGAATGCGAGGAGATCGTTGCGCTCGAACTCCGGCTCGCTGACGGTCGGATCCGTCGTGGACTCTCCCAGGCCGGCGAAGATCGACTGCTGGCCCGTCCGGCGCTCGTGTCGTGTCCGTTGTATCAATTCGAGGCCTTCCGAAAGATGGCGCAGGAGGCCACGCCTTGACGCACCGAGCCGGTCAAAGGCACCCGCCTTGACGAGCGCTTCGAGCGCTTCCCTGTCCAGGCCTTCTTCGTTGACGCGACGGCAGAGATCGAAGAACGACCCGTACGGCTTGCCCTCCCGTGCACTGACGATTGCCGACACTGCTCCCCGTCCCACATGCTTGATCGCTCCGAGGCCGAATCGGATCTGCCCCTCGCACACCGGCGTGAACTCATGCCGGCTCTCGCTGATGTCGGGGGGCAGGACCTCGATCGACATCTCGCGACACTCGCCGATGTACTCCGCGACCTTGTCTGTGTCTCCCTGCATGCTCGTCAACAGGGCGGCCATGAAGTGGGTCGGGTAGTTCGCCTTGAGGTATGCCGTCCAGTACGAGACGAAGGCATACGCAGTCGTGTGCGACTTGTTGAAGCCATAGCGGGAGAACTTCTCCATGTCGGCAAACGTGCTCTCCGCAAGGTTGCGGTCCACACCGTTGCTGAGACAGCCTTCGATGAACTTCGACTTGAGGCTGTCCATGATCTCCTTGTCCTTCTTCCCCATCGCCTTGCGAAGCACGTCGGCTTCGGCCAGACTGAATCCGGCGAGTGCCTGCGCCATCATCATCACCTGGTCCTGGTAGATTGGGAGTCCGAAGGTGTCCTCGAGAACCGCCTCCAGGCTCGGATGCACATAGGAGACTTGCTTTCTTCCCCGCCTCCGCTCGACGTACTCGTCGGTCATCCCGCTCTCGAGGGGGCCGGGGCGATAGAGGGCGAGCAACGCGATGAGGTCCTCGAATCGATCCGGCTGCACGCGTCGGATGAGGTTCGTCATCCCCGAGCTCTCCAGCTGGAAGATGCCGGCAGTTCGTCCGTCGCGGATCAGAGCGAAGGTCGGCTCATCGTCGAGCGGGATCGACTCTACGCAGAGCTCAACGCCGGCGTAGGTCTTGAGCGCTTCGCGGGCATCCTCAATGAGGGTGAGGTTGCGCAGTCCGAGGAAATCGAACTTGAGGAGGCCGACGGCCTCAACGTCGACCATGTCGAATTGCGTGACGAACTCCTCTTCTCCGAGCCGGAGGAGGGGGACATGGCGGAAGAGTTCGTCGGGCGCGATCACGACCCCTGCGGCGTGCGTCGACGCGTTGCGCGTGAGTCCTTCGAGGCGCTGGCCGATGTCGATGAGACGTCCGATCTCGGGGTCGTCCTCGTAGAGCGATCGGAGCTCCGCGACGCGCTCGACAGCCGCTTTCAGCCCCCATCCGAACGGAATCAGCTTCGCCACTCGATCCGTTGTGCCGTACGGAATCCCGAGAACCCGACCGACGTCGCGAACGACGCTACGAGCAGCCATGCGGTCGTACGTGGCGATTTGCGCGATTCGATCCCACCAGTGCTCGCCGCCGTACTTCTTGCGGACATAGTTGATGACTGCGTCGCGACCTTTCACGCAGAAGTCGATGTCGAAGTCTGGAAGGCTGATGCGATCAGGATTGAGAAAGCGTTCGAAGATCAATTTGTACTTGAGCGGATCGACGTTGGTGATTCGCAGGGCGTACGAGACAAGGCTTCCTGCAGCCGATCCACGGCCAGGACCGACGGAGATTCCGCTTTCCCGCGCGAATCGTACGAAGTCCCAGACGATGAGGAAGTACGTGCTGTACTCCATCTTCGCGATCACGGACAGCTCATAGTCCAGACGCTCACGGATCGCGTCTGTAAGCTCCCCGTAGCGTTCCTTCGTTCCTTGTTCCGCGAGCTCGCGCAAGTACTCATTGGAGTCGGACCTGCCTTCGGGAAGATCGAAGGGCGGGATCATCGGTTCTCCGAACGTGAGTTTGACGTTGCAGCGGTCGGCGATCCTGCGCGTATTGGCGATCGCCTCGGGCACCTCCGCGAAAAGACCTACCATCTCGTCACCGGTGCGGAAGTAGTATCCCTCCCCGTCAAAGGTCCGGTGATCCGGATCGTCGAGTGTCTTGTTGGCGCGAATGTTGAGGAGGACCTCGTGCGCCAGCTTGTCGTCGGCAGACAGGAAGTGAACGTCATTGGTGGCAACGAGAGGAAGATCGAGATCTCGGGCGAGATCGATCAGCTGCCCGCGGAGGCGCGCGTCTCGCTCGGTTCCGTGGTGTTGAATCTCGATGAAGAAGTTGCCCACCCCAAAGATCGCTTCGAGTTCGCGCGCCTTGTCGGCGGCGGCGTCCTTTCGCCCGCTCTTCAAGAGGCACGGGATCTCGCCGCTCTCGCACGCTGAAAGCGCGATCAACCCCTCGGCGTGGGACTTCAGGAGTTCGACATCGGCGCGAGGACGGTAGTAGAAGCCTTGCGTGTGAGCACGACTGACGACGGCAAGGAGGTTCCGATAGCCGGTATCGTTCTCCGCCAGCAGGACAAGATGGTAGTAGCGCTGGCCGTTCTGAACGCTCCGGTCTCGTCGATCCCCCGGGGCAACGTAGATTTCGCATCCGATGATCGGTTTCACGCCGGCTCTCTGCGCTTGCCTGTAGAACTTGATCACGCCGCTCATCACGCCGTGATCGGTGAGCGCGATCGCGTCCATCTCACACTCGCGCGCCCGTGCGAGGAGAGCCGGAATCTTGCAGGACGAGTCAAGGATGCTGAACTCGGAATGCACGTGGAGATGAACGAATGGACTGGCCAAAGCTACTCTTCCCCCTCGCCGGGTTCCTGCACAAAGATGGCTTTTTCTTCGCCTGGCATGACGAGGCCCAGTCTCTCTCGAGCCAGCATTTCGATGGTTTCGGGATCGTCCGCCAGACCGAGTTGCTGCCGCAACGCGTCCTGCTCCGTCGACGCCGCGGCCTGCCCTTGCGCGAGGTCGAGGAGCCTGTGACGACGACGCCCGATCTCCAGTTGACGTCCGACGAACACAATCAGAACAAGACTTGCGACGACCACTGCAACGAGTGCCAGCACAACGCGTTGGTCCGGGTGGAATCGAGCACGAGGGCGTCCCGTTCGCTGTTCCCTCATGGCCCCTCACCCCTCGCGTCATCCTGAGGAGGGGAACGGACATCACGATGCCAATGCCCAATCAGACTGGCCGCTCGGTCTAGGTGTCCCCCTCGGAAGCCGAGGAGCAATCGCTCCTCGTTCCCTTCTTGTCAGTATAGGGGTGAAGGCAAACGAGGGCAACGGACATTCACCCCTTGTTGCGGCTGGAAGAAGCGCGCTCGATAATCGAAAGCGGTTCTTCGTGAAGACGAGGTCTCACCGGAAACGAAGGAGAGCCCAATGCGGACCACCGAACTTCGAGAGCGCTATCTTGGGTTCTTCGCAGCCCACGACCACAAGGTCTTGCCGAGTTCATCGCTCGTCCCGAGCGACCCGACGCTTCTGTTCACTTCCGCGGGGATGGTGCAGTTCAAGGACATCTTCTGGGGACACGTCGCACCGCGGGTTCCTCGAGCCGCGACCTGCCAGAAGTGCTTCCGAACGACCGACATCGAGAACGTCGGTCGGACGGCCCACCACAACACGTTCTTCGAGATGCTCGGCAACTTCTCGTTCGGTGACTACTTCAAGCAGGGCGCGATCGAAATGGCGTGGGAGTTTCTGACACAGGAGCTCGGCATCCCGGCGGATCGGCTGACGGCCGCGGTCTACGAGGAAGACGACGAAGCCTACACCCTGTGGCGCGACATCGTTGGGCTGCCGACCGAGCGCATCGTCCGTCTGGGCAAGGAGCACAATTGGTGGGGGCCGGTCGGCGACACGGGGCCATGCGGTCCGGATTCCGAGATTCACTACGACGCCGGAGAGGACCTCGCCTGCGGCCCCGATTGCCGCGGCCCGGCGTGCGACTGCAATCGGTACAACGAGATCTGGAATCTTGTCTTCATCGAATACGCCGCGCAGGAGGACGGGAGCCTCGTTCCGCTCGAACGGAAGAGCATCGACACGGGGATGGGGCTCGAGCGGACGACGGCCGTGCTGCAGTCGGCACCCACGGTCTTCGACATCGATGTCTTCCGGCCGATCATCGAGGCGATCGAGGCCAAGGCGCCTCACCCTATCGAAGGCGACGATCGCATCCACCGCAACACGATCGCCGATCACATTCGCGCTGTTCTCCTGCTACTCGCCGACGGGGTGATGCCCGGCAATGAGAAGCAGGGATACGTGTCGAGGCGGATTCTCCGCCGTGCGATCCGCGCGGGTGAGAAGCTGGAACTGCCTCCCGGTTCGTTGGCCGACTTCATCGATCCGGTGATCGAGTCGCTGGGCGATGTCTATCCCGAGATCGTGGCCGGTCGCGAGTTGGGGCACCGTCTGATCGAGCGCGAGGAGGAGACGTTCCGCCGAACGCTGCGAGACGGGGAGCGGCGGTTGGCGAAGCTGCTCGATGACCTAGCCAAATCGGGAGAATCGATCCTCCCCGGAGAATTGGCCTTCGAGCTAACCGACACCTACGGTTTCCCGATGGAGATGACGCAGGAGATTGCGGACGAGCGTGGACTCTCAGTCGAGCTTGAGGGATTCGAGAGGGCTCTCGAGGCTCAGCGGAAGCGCTCTCGGAAGGAGATCACGGGAGCAGTCTCTGTCTCGGCTACCGTAGGAAGAAGGGTCATCCGCGCGGGGAAAAAGCCGACGAGGTTCGTTGGCTATGAATGCTGTGAGGTCGAGGCCGTTGCCGAGAGCGTTCTTCACGCTGGCGGGAAGATCGTCGGTCTCATCTTCTCGCAGTCTTCGTTCTACGCCGAAGCTGGGGGTCAAATGGCGGACGCCGGCTGGATCGAGAACGCCCAAAAGGACGGATCCGCGACGGTCACACGCGTCGTGAAGAACGCGGAAGGCGAGTTCTTGCACGATGTCGAAGTGACAACAGGCACGTTCGAGATCGGCGACCGCTGCCGACTAACGGTCGATGCCGAACGCCGGCGGCGGATCGAGCGCAATCACACGGCGACGCATCTGCTCCACGCCGCACTACGCGAAGTGCTTGGGTCGCACGCAACCCAGGCAGGCTCCGTGGTCAACGATCGTGAGCTTCGATTCGACTTCTCGCACTTCGAGAAGATGACCCCGGACGAGATTGCACGTGTGGAGGAGATCGCCAACGCGGCTGTCCTCGCCGACCATCCTGTTTCGGTGCAAGAACTGCCGCCTGAAGAGGCGAAGACGTCGGGCGCGATCGGCCTGTTTGAGGACGAGTATCGCGGGCGAGCGTCGGTTCGCGTCGTCAGCGTCGACGACGTGAGCAAGGAGCTCTGCGGCGGGACGCACGTGCGGCGAAGCGGCGAGATCGGCCTGATCAGGATCGTCTCGGAGGAAAGCATCGCCTCCGGCGTTCGTCGGATCCGTGCGATCACGGGGAGCGCGGTCCTCGACCGCCTTCGCGAGCAGGATGCGTTCGCCGATCGGATGAAGAGTGCGCTTGGCGATGATCCCGGGCAGGGAGTGCAGCGTCTCAAGGACCAGCTGATGGAGCTGCGCGCGCGCCTCGACGCGTCCGGAGCGGATCAGATCCGATCGATTGCAGAGGATCTCCTCGCGCGTGCAGAGGCGGTCTCGGGGATCCAACTCGTGCGCGGCCGAGCCGACATCGATGCCGGCGAGCTCAAAGAGCTTGCCGACCTCCTAGAGGAGCGAAGCCGGCCTGGCGTGATCGTCCTTGTCGGCGATTCGGGCGGAAACGGGATCGCCGTCTGCAAAGTGTCGAAGAAGATCGAGGCCGTCAAGGCGGGGGACATCGTAAGAACGATGTCGAAGATCCTCGGAGGAGGCGGCGGCGGAGGCCCCGGGTTTGCGCAAGGCGGAGGTCCCGAGGTCTCGAAGCTTGACGACGCGCTGGATGCAGGGATCGAGGCAGCGAGCAGCGCTCTCTCGTCGTAGCGTGAAAGCTTCCGCCGACCTGACCGTTACGTGCTCAGCCGGACCGGCATGCACACGTAGATGAACCCTTGGTCGCCGTCAGCGATGGCGTCTCCCGAGGGCTCGATCAACCCCGCCTTCTCGGGCGCTGCAAGCCAGAGGGCGATCTCTTGGGAGTCAAGGCGCTTCAACGCGTCAACGACGTATTCGCCACGGAAGGAGACCTCGACACTCTCGGCCGGCACCTTCTTCAGGCGGACGCGCTCCTCGGCCTTTCCCTTGTCCTTGGACGACGAGTTGATTTGGACGGCACTCTCCTCGGCGGTGGCGCGCAACGTGATCGCGCCGGAGTCTTCGGCTGCGGTGATCTCGATCCGCTGCAATGCCTCCAGGAGAGCACGGCGGTCGAAGTCGAGCCCGATCGAGTTGTCCTTCGGGATGACGCGTTCGAAATCGGGGAACTCCTCGGCGATCGTTCGTGCCATGAACGTTACGTCTCCGGTGTGGAAGAACAGCTGGCCGTCTCCACGGTAGAAGTCGACCGTCGGCTCTCCGACCTGCGAAAGGACGCGGTCGAGATCGGTGAGGACACTCGCTTCGATCAGGTATTCGCCCTCCTCATGGATCTCTTCGACGCCGATCGTCTTGACCGCGAGGCGATATCCGTTGGTGGCGACCATTCTCAAGTGCTCGCCCTTCAGCACGAGATTGACGCCGGTCAGGTTGAGGCGGGTCGTCTCACCCGCCTTCAACGCCGCAAACGCGGTCTGCTCAAGGGCTCGATGGAACTGCGCCGCCTTGACTGAAGCGACCTTCGTGCTCGGTAGCGCGGCGACTTCAGGATAGTCCTCAAGGGGCAGGGTCGGGAGATCGAACGACGCTTCGCCGCAGCGAACCTTGACCGTCGTCCCGTCCTCGGCAGCGGATTGAAGACTGATCTTCTCGTCGGCAGGAAGGTGAGACGCAATCTGATTGAACACGGTGCCGTTCAAGACGACCGCTTCGTCGCCCGCGGCGTTTTCGATCGGAATCTCGCAACGGACAGCGCGTTCGAGGTCGGTCGCCTGGAGTCTGAGCTGATTGCCCGCGATCTCCATCTTGAGTCCCGCCAGGATCGGCATGCTGCTGCGCGTTCCGAGCGCGTAGCTGGCAAGCCGGACGCCGAAGACCAAATCGTCTTTCAGACACACGAAGTCCATCGGTGACCCCCTTGAGTCCTGAGTTCTCGCGGGGATGATACCCGATCGAGCTTGCGCCCATCAAAAGCTGAGATCGAGGTGATCGGCGATCTGCTCGAAGACGTCTTGGATCGACTTCGTGCCGTCGACGACGCGAACGCGAGGATCCCCGGAGGTCAGCTCCAGATAGCCATCCCGCACGCGTTGATAGAACGGGTGGCCCTCACGCTCGATACGGTCGCCTTCGCCTCGCTTCCGGCCGAGCGCCACTTCGACGGGCAGGTCGATAAGAAACGTGATGTCCGCTTCGCGCCCTTCGGTCGCGGCATCGTTCAGACGACGGATGAGATCCAGATCGATCCCTCGTCCGTACCCCTGATAGGCCATGCTGGAGAGCCGGTAGCGGCTTGTCAGTACGGTCTTCCCTTCACGGAGCGCCGGGAGGACGACTTCGTGGGCGTGCTGAGCCCGGCTGACCATGAACAGCAGGAGTTCGGAGAGCGGGAGCATCTCGCGGTGCTCGCGAGTCAACAGAAGATCGCGGACGCGCTCGCCAACGGTGGTTCCGCCTGGCTCGCGGGTTGCGAGAACCTCGTGTGCCTGCTCGCGCAGTCTTCGTTCGAGGAGATGAAGCAGCGTCGACTTGCCCGTGAAATCGAGACCCTCAAAGGTGATCAGCTTGCCGGCGAGATCGATGGCGCTCACCTCCAAACAGCACGTGAAGGACGATTAGCACAGCGCCGACTGTAACACAAGCGTCGGCGAGGTTGAATACGAAGAGGCCGCGGATCTCGAAGAAGTCAACGACATAGCCGTAGAGTGCACGGTCGATCAGGTTTCCAACGGCTCCGGCAAGGAGCACCGCGAGTCCGATCCTCATCCACCATCCCCTCACCCAACGAGAAACGACCAAGACGAGCAGCGTGGCCGCGATGAGCGACGAAATCGCGATGAACGCTGCAGGATTCCCGGGGAACAAGCCGAAGGCGCCCCCCGTGTTGTGAACGAGAGACAGTCGTATTGCATTGCCGACAAGCGGTTCCGGGCGCCCGAGGGTCAGCGTGCCGGCGGCCCACATCTTGAGGAGCCGATCGAGGACGAGCAGGACGGCGGCGGGAAGGAGCCAGAGGAGACGTTCCATGGCGAGGAAGACTATCGCCGCGCGGAAAGCCCGTCAACACAGGACGTCTCCCCGCTGCGCAATTGCCGGCGCCCGGAGGATCGGATACGGTCTCGGTGCGGCAACATCGGTGTGGGGTGATAGACGTTGCAGTGGGTGCGGTTTCGCGTCACCGACGAACAAGAGCCTCGCTCAGGCGAATTGGAAGGCGACATGATTCGATCTTCCGACGCACGGTTCGCGCTCGACGAGGTCCGGCTTCTTGCCCCCTGCGCGGCGTCCAAGATCATCTGCGTGGGACGCAACTACGCTGCGCACGCCGAGGAACTGGGAAACGATGTGCCGGAACGACCGCTTCTGTTCTTCAAACCTCCCTCGGCCGTGATCGGTCCCGGCGGAATCATTGTCTTGCCCGAGGGCGCCGAAGTGCACTATGAAGCGGAGCTGGCCGTGGTGATCAGCGAGCGTTGCCATCGTGTCCCGGCGAGGGAGGCGCACGCCGTCATCCTCGGTTACACGTGCATGAACGATGTTAGCGACCGAACGGCGCAGGCATGGGAAAAGAACTGGGTGCGGGCCAAGGGGTTCGACACGTCGGCACCCCTCGGACCGTGGATCGTGCCCCGCGATGACATCGAAGGCCCGTTCCACGTGACGCTGACGCTCAATGGCGAGTTGCGGCAGGACGGCTGGACGAACGCGCTCATCTTCCCGATTCCTGAGCTCATCGAGACGATCTCCGCGATCATGACGCTCGAACCAGGAGACGTCATCGCGACGGGGACGCCCGCTGGGGTCGGTCCGCTATCCGCCGGAGACGTCGTCGAAGTTGCCATCGATGGCATCGGAACCCTGCGGAATTCCGTGCAGAGGTTTGGCGTGCCTCCAAGGGAGACGGGGAGTCCAAGTTTGGCAGGCGGTTGCGAACGGGCTACGGAGCAAGGCGATGCGCCTGTTCCACCGCAGCAGCGGCCAGCATCTCCCAAGCCCCCTCCTCGACGAAGATCGTGAGGCCGCCGATGAGAACGTCATCCCCCTCCCCTTCAAAGGCGCGGCCGACAAAGTCTCGCTGATAGACGCTCAACTGCTCGAGGAGACCGGCGACCGCGTCCGGAACTGGAACCGGGTAGACGTGCATGATTGTCGTGGCGGTGAACGTGATCGGGCTTGTCGACGGGCCGAAGATTCCTTCGACGCCCGGAACGGGAATGACGAAGATCGTCACCGGGAAAGCCTCCTCAGACGATGCGAACTCCGAAAAGAAGGCGTCAAGACTGACGTCCGTGGAGAGCACCGTGTACCCAGTCTCCAGAACGTCGTAGGCGGTCGCCATCCGTTCGAGTTCTTCGTCCGGTACCCCGGAGAGGTCGAACACCTCGTCGCCACTCACCGCTTCGAGGTGAATTCCCAGCGGCAAGGAGAGCGGCGCCGTGAAGTCCACATCGCGTTCGTGCGCCAAGCCGTTCAGTGCGTCCTTGGCGACGAAGTGGCCACGGTATCGCTTCCCCGCCTCGATCGGCACGCGCCGGGAGGCCACCGTGAAGGTCTGCGCAACTGCGCCCGTCGATTTGTAGTACGAGTCGAGTTCGATCGCCCCCTGGGCGGTGAGCTCGTAGACCGTCCAGCCGTACGAAAGAGCCGCATCTTGCGGGCGCTCGTCGAACTGAAGCTGGGCGGAGAAGACGAGGACAGGCTGGCCGGACGGGTCCGTTGTCACGGCCGCAAAGGCGAACGTCTCGCTCCAGTCAAGGGCACTGGCTGCCGTCACGGAGACAAGCAGAACGAAGAGGAATGCGCACGCGATTCGCATCATCGGATCACCTGCGCATTATAGCAGGCAAGCGCTGGGGCAGGGGGCGCAGTGGGAGTTGACGGCTGGCTGCGAGAACTGTAGTGTTACATGTAACAGGAGAGGAGTGAAATGACTACTGACCCTGCGCCTCCCGACCGGCCGAAGAAAGCGAGTCGCTTCCTCATCGCCGGTGATCGTGCTGAACCCTCGGAATCCAAGGAACGAGAAGGCCTATGTTGCGCTTCGGGAGAAGTGGTCGTTGAGGCGATTCAACACGCGTTGAGCGATCGAGAACACGTCGTCATGGTGCGGGTCAGCGACGCGATCCGCGGTCAACTGGACATGCTCGTCGAGGCCGGGATCTGTAAGAGCTGATCGAGCGCCGCGACGTTCATGATTCGCGAAGGGATCAAGGCCAACGAGCGGCTGTTTGGTAGCGTTGAAGGAACGACGAAACGGATGGCAGACCTGAAGCGAGAGCTTCAAGCACTCATCGGCAATCTGCCGCACGATTGACATCGAGCCCGACAGAGAGAAGGAGCGGCACGGCTGAGCGTCCCCTTCCGTCGCCGTGCCGCCGCCATGAGCCAAGGTACCCACGGGCTTCGCTCGATCACTCGTCGTCGAGCGATACGACCTTTCCGAACCCGCCGCTGCGGACGTTCAGTTCCGGGTGACCGTGATAGGCAACCCGTCCGAACCCGTCGATTCGAACCTCGAGGGCCTCGCTGACGGTGAGATCGACCTTGCCTGTCCCGTCGATGTCGACGAGCGCACGCTTGGATTCGACGTGCTCGAGCTGGAGCTTCCCGGCACCGTTTACGTCGACCTTCACGATCTCCGCTTTCCCGTCCGCCGAGATCTTCCCCGCACCGTCGAGTCGCGCCTCCAACTGGTGACAGCTGAGGTGTTCCAGGGCGACCTTGCCCGCGCCTTCGACACTGAGATCGAAATCCCGCGTCTTCAGGTCGCGGACCGAGATACGGCCCGCACCATCCAGCTCGGCTCGACAGATCTGAGAGCTTGCTCGATCGACCTCGATCTTGCCGGCGCCATCCACGGAGAACTCGACACGCTCTGCCTCTATGGCGTCGACACTGATTCGACCTGTTCCGTCGATCTCGACGCCCGTCGTATGTCCCTTGAGCTTGCCAGCATCGATCGATCCGGCACCATTGATCGCAAGCCCATCGATCTCCTTCGCTCTCACCTCGAATCGGATGTCGACCTTGCCGACGTGGTGGAGACTGAGGCCGCGTCGGAAGCCAAGATGGAGCGTCCCTTCGTCCACGAAGGCCTCGATCTGCTCGATCAAGCGCTTGGGAGCCTCGACTTCGACGGATTCGACCTCTGACGGCACAACGCGAACGCGGCCAATCCCGTCGAGGGCGACTCTCGAGAATTCGCTCACCGGGCGCGTCTGGCTGACGATAGAACCCAGATCACCTGTTAGTACGCTCATCCCACCTCCTCCTTTCGCGTTCGGCGAATGCCTCGCCGACGCATGAGCGATAGAACAGTGTTCGCTTACTCTACTCCATCGCCAGCGCTGCGTCAAGGCAAACTGGCATGGATAGATAATCCTCACGAGCTCTAGAGACAAGACGCGTCACGCATGTGCCCTGCCGACACCGCAGACTGAAGAAACAGCACACTGTTCGTAGGTCTGGCTTGCCTCGAGCCCCGCCTTTACTTCGATCGGATCGACAGCGGTGATTCAGCGACGGCTTCCTCAGCCTGGGCTGAGCCGTTCTCCGCTTCGCGCACAGCGGCGAGCTTCGCGCCTTGCTCCTCCAGATTCATGACCGCGGGGACGAAAAAGGCGAGTGCGCCGAGGACGATCGCTGCTACGCCTCCTACCAGGAACCACACGTTGGCTCCGAATCGATCCGACAGCGGACCGGCGATCGCCAGTCCGAGCGGCATCATCGCTCCGGAGGCACTGCCGACGAGCGAGAACAGGCGACCCTGGAGATCCGGCGGTGTGCTCGCCTGCAAAGACGCCATCAGCGAGCCGTTGACGATCGGCGACATCGCACCACTGAGAAACGTCGCAGCCACGGCAAGACCGAATAGCGTGGAAGGCGTCAGACCCAACAGAGCCGCGGCGACGCCCATGATGATGACGCCGACCAGCGCCGTGGTCATCCGTCGTTTGAAGCCGCCCCACGCGGTCAACAGAAGCCCGCCGAGGATGATCCCGATGCCCATCGCGGCCTGAAGGCCTGCCAAGTGGAAAGCCCCACCCTTGAAGTGATTCGTGATCAGAAGAGGAATTAGCGCCGAGGCGGGGGCAAACAGGAAGTTGAGCAGCGCAGCGATCCCTACGACCCACATCACGCCGGGCAAGATGCGACGAATCGGAACCCCTCGCGCAGGTCGCGCAAGAACGAGGCTCGCACTTGTCCGATCGCCCTGGGCCGGGGAATCGCGATGAACAGGAGCGGGGTCACGGCGATCGCCGCGGTGAGGACATCGATCGCGAGGACGCCCTGCATTGGGAGGAACTCGAGCAGCAGCGCGCCCAGCAGTGGCCCAACAATGTTGGCGACACCCTGGAGAGATTGGTTGAGACCCGCGATGCGGCTGTAATGCTGCTTGGGAACCATCAGAGTGGTCGAGGCCTGCATGGACGGCCAGTGGAACGCACCGCCGACCGATCGTGCGAACATGATGACGTAGATGTGCCAAATCTCAGCGAGCCCGAGCGCGAACAGCACGGCCAGGCACGCGGTCGAAAGGGCGATGAGCGTGTCGGCGATGATCATGACGTACCGGCGATCCCACCGGTCGATCAGGGGGCCGATGAACGGTCCGAGCGCGACGCCGGGAATCACGGCCGCCATGGTGGCGGTCGCCAGGACGGTGCCCGAGCCGGTCGTCTTCGTCAGCCACCAGACCAAAGCGAACTGAACCAATCGGCTTCCTAGGAGCGAGAACACCTGCCCGCCCCAGATCGTGAAGAAGAGGGGCTTCCAGGCTTCCGAACTCCAAGCTCGGACTCTCATCGCGTCCTACCTCCAGCGAGCAGCATCAGCGATGGCACAGTGTTGCGCGATTCTAGGCTGTTCATGACGGCCCGTCAAGTCTCGAATCACCCCTGGTTATCATCAAGGGAACGAGCATCCCATGGATGCAGCAACCACCTTCTCCGGTGAACGCGTAACATTGTGACGCGTGGCGTTGTCAAGCGCAACGAGACGCTTATTCGTCGCGCGTGAGTGCCGGGACGGTTCACTCGAACTCCAAGCACTGCAAGTAGCTGGCAGGGATTAGGCGCTCCGAATGGAGATTCGTGTAGGATCTCGACGTTCCAAGGGATATGAAGGGAGCGTTTCATGGCGATCTGCCTGAGCACTGAGGAATTCGCTCGACGGCGGGTGCGCGTCGGGGAGGAGCTGTCGAAGCGAGAGCTCGATGCCCTGTGCCTGTTCTCCTCGACGCAAGCTTTCTACCTCACGGGATTCACGTTCTTGGCGACCGAGCGACCGATCGGCGTCGTCTTTGTCCCGGGGCGTAATCATGTCGTGCTGTTTGTACCGTTCCTGGAGCGAGAACATGCGGAAGAAGCGGGAGTCGATGAGGTGCGAACGTATCTCGAGTATCCCGATGACGTGCATCCGATGGCGGCTTTCGCAGAGCTGCTGGAGGACCTTGGCGTTGCCGGGAAGCGCGTGGGTGTCGACGTCGATGGCTACGGAGGCGGGTACGGATACGTCGGACCTCAACTGAGCGAAGTGATCGACGGCGAGGTGATCCGCTCCAAGGACATGATTGAGCAGATGATGTGGGTCAAGTCCGACGAAGAAGTCGCGTTGATCCGGGAGTCGTGCAAGTGGGGCGATCTTGCCCATCGTTACCTTCAAGAAAACTCAGCGGCCGGCGCCATCGAGACCGACATCGCGGTGAGGTCGTCGCACCGAGCCTCGGGGGAGATGGTCGCGGCGCTCGGGCCCGACTTCCGAGCGATGCGTTCCGGAGTATTCCCGGCGCGTGCCGGCTTCCGCGGACAGATCGGCGTGCAGTCCGCCGTCCCGCACGCGTTGACGACCAACGCCGTTCTTCGGGAAGGCGATGTTCTTGTCACGGGGGCAGCCGCGGAGGTCGGCGGGTACCTGAGCGAGCTGGAGCGAACGATGATCCTCGGCGAGCCATCAGACGAGCAGGCTCGCCACTTCGAGCTGATGGTCGCCCTCCAGGACCTCGCGTTCGAGCAGATCCGCCCTGGACGCACGTGCGCGGACGTGGATCGGCCGGTTCGCGAGTTCTACAAGACGCATCACGTCGAGGAGACGTGGCGCCATCACACCGGCCACGCGATTGGCTACGGGATGCACGAGTCTCCGTTCTTCGATGTGGGGGACGACACACGCATCGAGCCGGGGATGGTGTTCACGGTCGAACCGGGTCTGTACGTTCCGGGATTCGCCGGCTTCCGGCACTCAGACACGGTCCTCGTCACGGAAGACGGGATAGAGCTTCTCACGACGTACCCAAGAGATCTCGAGAGCCTCATGATCCCCGTCTGACGGACGAGCGGCCGATTGGCCGGCAGCCAACCGCCGCGCACTCAGTGGCAGGCCGCGCTCTCGCGAGATCCTCACCAGACGTTCGAGAAACGGTTGACCTGTAGCCTCATCTCGCACAAGTCTCCACGACAACGGACCGTCGTCCATGTTTCTCCGGTTTGGATGGCGGTCCGTGCCATTCCGGGCCTCTGGCGGAGACAAGCCGAGGCGTGCCGAGGTCCAGCGTGCTGCGATTCCCCCAGCGATTGCGGCGAGTAGGGCGCGTGGGTATCTTGTCATTTCATCATGGAGGCGCAGACGCTCTGCATTTTCGACCTCGACGGGACGCTCTATCGAACGGCGTCTTCGTTTCTCCCGACGATGCATCGCGTCTATGAGGAGTTTGGCGTGGCCGCGCCCACCGACGCCGAGATCCTGTCAATGGTCGGGGAGACCTACACAACGTTCATGAAATGGCTGATTCCTCAGGGGTTCCCGGACGATGTCGCACGACTCGCCGAGCGAATCTCGGACCTCGAGTTCGCGTCGATTCGCTCGGACGGCGAGCTCTTCCCCGGTGTCGCGGACACATTCGTCGAGTTGCGCGACCGCGGCTGCGGAATCGCACTGTGCACGAACGGTGATCGGCGGTACGCAACCTACGTCCTTGAAACGCACGGCCTGCTGTCCCATTTCGACGCGCTGATGACCAACGATGACGACCAGCAGACGAAGACGGATATGGTTCAACAGCTGCTGGACGCGTTCCGTCCGACTCGTGCGCTGGTCATCGGCGATCGATGCCATGATGTCGAGGCGGGCAACGCGAACGGGTGCATCTCCGTGGGTGTCGCCTACGGCTACGCGCGTCCCGGGGAACTGGAGGGAGCGAGCTACATCATCGAGCGCTTTGAGGACCTGATTGAGATCCTCGAGCGGGCCGACGTCCAGCCCGCCTGACGGACCATTGCCCGATCAGCTCAGGTTCACCTTGAACCGGCACTCCTCATCGCCTGCAACGACAGACTTCACGCGCTCCACTTGAATCGGACGGCCGAGGGCGCCCTCGAACAGCTCTTTGACCCAGCCAACGGAGCAGTTACAGTACGCATTCGGGATCTGGTCGATCGGTATTCCCTTGATCTGCTCACAGTAGCACTGAGGGTAGACGACGTAGACCGTGTCATCTTCGATCTGGATCGCCTCGAAGACGTCACTGAATCGGGCAAGGAACTCGCCGATGTCTTTCGAGTCCTCGAAGATCCTGCGCGCCTTCTTCACCAGGCTTTGAGGGGTGCACTGACGGCCGCAGGCCTCGAGAATCCGCGCGCACGTCTCAGCGTCCGTGTGCGCGTCGATGCCCTCGACGACCTTCTTGATCCACGCAAGCGTCTGATTGCTCACCGGCGTCACCTCACGAATCGGGTTCCGCCGATCATACTCGAGACTGCAGACTCAAGACCCGTCGAAGGCAGAATCGTCCTCCGCGGTGCGAGTGGGTCTCTTCGCCGGGTACACTGCGGCACAGAAGGAGGCCGTCGTGACAGTCGATTGGATGGACGTGTCCGAACTGTCGTTCAACAGCCTTCTGCTGCTGGAGCGGGTTCAGTTGAGCTGGTTCCCGGGATGGGTTCCGGAAGAGGAATTGGCGATCGCCCTTCGTGCCAACCCGACAGTCGAGTGGTATCTGAGGCACAAATGCCCCGAGATCAGCGAGTGGCTGCATGTTGTGATGAAGCGGCCGGCCGGCGAGAACCGCAGCGCAGCCCGCGAGGCGGAGGAGGCCGTCATGCGGAAGATCAACGACCTGTTGGTCTACGTCGTCGACCCCACGATCTACGAGCGGCAACCGTCCCTGGGATGGGACTCGCGAGAGCTGACGGGGCTGGTCGATTTCACCGGCAAGATCGTGATCGACGTGGGGAGCGGAACCGGCCGCCTGGCACTGGCAGTCGCCCGCGAAGCGAGCGTGGTCTACGCCGTCGAGCCGGTCGGGAATCTGCGAGCCTTCATCATGGAGCGAGCACGGTCGCTCGAGGGTGCAGAAGTCTACGCGGTCGACGGACTTATCACGGCGCTTCCGTTCCACGACGCCTTCGCCGACGTCACGATGGCCGGGCACGTCTTCGGAGAGGTCCCACGTGAGGAGATCGCGGAGGCATTCCGAGTCACACGAACTGGCGGCATGGTCATCGCCTGCCCGGGGAACAATGACGACGACAACGAGACGCATGCGGCGTTCCTGCAGCACGGGTTCGAGTGGTCGCGATTCGAGGAGACGGGAGACGGGATGAAGCGGAAGTACTGGCGGGTTCGGTGATCGGCAAGAAGCTGGATCCGGATGCACGTCCGATCGCCCAGGCCCGAACCGCCGAGATCTACGCGTGGGGCAACGACCGCGTTCTGAAGCTGTACCGCAACGGTTGCTCGCTGGCCTACGTGAGCCGGGAGGCGAAAGCGTCGCGTTTCGTTCACCGCGCAGGCCTGTCGGCGCCCGCGGTCCACGACTCCGACGCTGAAAACGGGCTGTTTGAGGTCGACGGGCGGCTCGGCATCCTCTACGAGTGGATCGACGGGCCGACCATGCTCCGCGATCTGGGAAAGCGCCCGTGGATGTTGGTCGCGCACTCCAAAGCGCTCGCGGCGCTGCACGCTCAGATCCATTCCGTCTCGGGCGACGGACTCCCCGATCTTCGCGAGCGCATCGAATGGGGGATCGGAGAAGCGGCTGAGTGGCTGTCCGAGGAGGTACGCGATTCGGCCCGAGCGGCACTCGCCGATCTTCCGAGGGGCTCTCGGGTCTGTCACGGCGACTTCCATCCCGACAACGTCCTCCTTCAGGAAGGCGGGCCGGTGATCATCGACTGGGGACCGGCGTCCTGCGGTCACCCGGCGGCAGACGTCGCGTGGACGATCCTCCTCTACCGGTTCGGCTCTCCAGTGGGTGCCCCGTTGGCGATTCGACTCGTGTTGGGTCTGTCCCGGAAGGTGTCGCTGCGAGTCTACCTGCGGACCTACTCTCGATTGACGGGCAGGACGCGGCGTGACATCGAGCGGTGGCTCGGCGTCATCGCTGTGTTGCGCCTGGCGGACGGAATTCCCGAAGAGCGACAAGCACTCCTCAGGCTAATTCGGGCGGAACTGGGGAACGTGTGATGAGTGCCGCCACGCGCGAATGAGCAGCGCGACGTTCCGGTTCTACGAGGAACTGAACGACTTTCTGCCGGACACGTCGAGGAAGCGGCCGATTCCGTTTCCATTCGAGGTGTCTCCATCAGTCAAGGATGCGATCGAGGCGCTCGGCGTGCCGCACGTCGAGGTCGACCTGATCGTGGTCAACGGGCGTTCGGTCGGGTTCGGCCACAGGCTGTGCGACGGGGACCGAATCGCCGTCTACCCGATCTTCGAATCGATCGACATCTCTCCGATCGTCCGCCTGCGCCCCGAGCCACTGCGGGAGACAATGTTCATCGCCGACGTTCATCTGCGTAGACTGGCAAGACTTCTGCGCCTCCTCGGCTTCGACGCCGTGCACTCAAACGAATACGAAGACGCGCAGATCGTGGCCATCGCGAGAGACGAGTCGCGGATCATCCTGACCCGAGACCGGCAGCTCCTGAAGCACGGCGCAGTGACCCACGGGTATTGGGTGCGGAACACGAACCCGATCGAACAGGCGAGGGAGACCGTCAGGCGCTTCGACCTCAGCGACCAGACCCGACCCTTCTCACGATGCCTGTCGTGCAACGGCCTCCTGGTGCGTGTCGAGAAGGACGACGTGCTCGAACGGATCCCGCCGAAGACGGCCGCCTGGCTCGACGAGTACTACGAGTGCGAATCCTGCCGCAAGCTCTACTGGCAAGGGACGCACGCTGGAAGCCTCCGGCGAATCGTCGACCGCATATCCGGCAGCCCCTTCCGCGGTGAGGCTCCACAGTAGCAGCCCTGGCGACGCAAGCCGACCTTGTCTCAAGAAACAACTTGACTGTCAGGCACATTCTGTGATAGCTTGTGAGATATGGAGGTGGACGCGGATGAAGAGAGCATTTCAGATCATCCTGATCCTCGCTTTGGCAGCCGGTAGCGCAAGCCTGGCTGCGCTGGGCGAGACGTATACAGTCGCATCGGACACGACGTGGGCCCCGTTCGAGTGGGCCGACGCGGCCGGGAATCTGTACGGGTTCGATCTCGACGTGATGCGCTGCATTGCGGTTCTCGAAGGTTACGAGATCGATATCGTTAGCTACGACTGGGACATCATCTTCGACGACGTCGGCATCGGGCGCGTAGACATCGGGGCATCCGGTGCAACCATCAAGCCGGACCGTGCGTTGAAGGTGGACTTCTCCGAACCCTACTGGGGTTCCGATCAGGCCGTCCTCGTTCGGGCGATCCCAGACGAAGAGGGCACGCTGGTTCCCGAGTACAACATCATCGAGGCGTTGGCGGGCGGTCATAAGGTTGGCGCGCAGATCGAGGTCACGGGGGCGTTCTTCATTGAGGCCCTGATCGCCGACGGCTTCGACGTCGAGTTGGCCGAGTACCCGCTGTACCCGCTCGCGGTCCTCGACCTGATCAACGGGAACATCGATGCGGTCATCCAGGACGAGCAGCCGTCTCGGGTGAGCGCGTCCGTTGAAGACGACATCATGATCGCGGGGATCATCGCCACCGGAGAGGTTTGGGGTTTCTTCGTCGGCAAGGGCGATCCGGAGGGTCTCCTGCCGAAGATCAACTCGGGGGTCCAGAAGCTCAAGGCTTCCGGAGCCTGGGACAACCTGGTTCGTGCGTACATGGAGCCGGCGGACCCAACGGCGAGCATCCCGGCGGCTTGGCAAGCGAGCGCGCATCTGCTGGAAGCGGGAAACGTTGACGGATTCGCGCAATCGCTGGCGGATCTCGCACTCGGCGATTAGCCAGCGTACGTGAACGCGCAACGCTAGGGAGCTTAATGGGTAGAAGAGCGCGGGGGAGCATCCCGCGCTCTTCTTTGACTTCGTTGGAAGGTACACTCAACGCATGAGCACCATCTGGCAGAGCATGGGTCCCCTGATCGCCCAAGGACTCCCGATGACAGTCCTGTTGACGCTGGGACTCCTTGGGACGGGGCTTCTTCTCGGTTTCCCGCTCGCGTTTGCTCAGGTCTACGGGTACCGGCCCGTTCGGTGGACGTGCCTGGTGTACGAGCAGTTCTTCCGCGGCATCCCGGCCCTCGTTCTGATCCTGATCTTCCACAGCGGGCTCGCGCGATCCTTTCACATCCTTCTTCCTGCGTTTGCGTCCGCCCTCCTCGCGCTCGGTCTCCGCTCGTCCGCCTACCAATCTCAGATCTTCCGCGGGGCGATCCAAGCGGTGCCCACCGGACAGATGCTCGCCGCTCGCTCCCTCGGGATGAGCAAGCTTAAGGCCATCCGGTACGTCATTCTTCCTCAGGCGTTCCGGCTGTCGATCCCCCCGTGGACCAATGAGTTCTCAAGCGTGCTCAAAGACACGTCGCTCGCCAGCGCAATCGGGGTTGTCGAGCTGATGAAGAAGACCATGCTGGCGATGCCGACGATCCAGAACGCGCTTGGGGCGCGGTGGATTCTCGTCCTGTTGATTGCCGTGGCCGTCGTCTATCTCGTCCTGACATACGCCGGCAATTGGGCCCTCGGATTCCTCGAGAATCGGTTGCAGATTCCGGGTTTCGAAATGAAAGGGATGGTGGAGCGATAGCATGGCAGCTGACAAGGCAAACCCAGGCTCGGATCCTGTCGTGCTGCGCGTGAAGGATCTTCACAAGAGTTATGGAGACAACCACGTGCTGCGAGGGGTGTCCATGGATCTGCGCCGCGGCGAGACCAAGGTCGTCATTGGCCCCTCGGGAACCGGGAAGAGTACGCTCCTTCGGTGCATCAATCAGCTCTCGATTCCCGACAGCGGACACGTGTGGCTCGGCGACCTTGAGGTGACAAGCCGCCAGACGAACATCAACAAGATCCGCGCCCAGATCGGCTTCGTCTTTCAGAGCTTCAACCTGTTCACGCACCTCACGGCGCTCCACAACGTCCGCATCGGCCCGATGAAGGTCGGAGGGATGAAGAAGGGAGAGGCGACCCGTCTGGCCATGGAGGAACTGGAACGGGTCGGCCTGGCCGACAAGGTGGACGCGTATCCCTCGGAACTGTCCGGGGGACAGCAACAACGGGTCTCGATCGCGCGGGCGCTGGCGATGTTCCCTCAACTGATCCTGTTCGACGAGCCGACGTCGGCTCTCGACCCCGAGCTGATCGGTGAGGTCCTGGAAGTCATGATCTCTCTGGCGAAGGACGGCATGACGATGATCGTCGTCTCCCACGAGATGGGTTTCGCACGCGCTGTGGCCGATGAGATCATCTTCATGGAGAGCGGAGTCGTCCTCGAACAGGGCTCTCCAGATGAGCTGTTCGTGCGACCTAAAGAACAACGGACGCAGGAGTTCCTGCGAAAAATCTGTGAGTTGTACGGAGAGTAGGAGAGCCAATGGGGTTCCTAGAGTTCGCCGCCGAGATTCTGCCGAGACTCCTTGCCGCGACCGTCACGACCCTTCAAGTCACGGCCTGTTCCATGGCACTCGGTTTCAGCGTCGGGATCTTCCTTGCGCTGGGACGCGTCTACGGCGTGCGTCCGATTCGGTGGTTGACGAGTGGGTACATCCAGTTCTTCCGCGGCACACCGCTCCTCGTGCAGCTTCTTCTCATCTACTACGGGCTCCCCCCGTACCTCTCGACGATCGGGATACGCCTTTCCCCGCTCGCGGCGGCGGTGATCGCCCTCGGGCTCAACAGCGCAGCCTATCAAGCCGAGTACTTCCGCGGAGCGATTCAGTCGATCCAGAGCGGCCAGATGCAGGCCGCCCGGTCGGTCGGGCTGAGCAGAATCAGCGCGATCCGCAATGTCATTCTTCCTCAGGCGCTGCGCCTGGTCATCCCTTCGTGGTCGAACGAGCTGATCTACAGCATCAAGTACTCGTCGCTCGCGTACTTCGTCTCACTGACCGAGCTGACGTTCGTCGGCAAGAAGGTCGCGCTTCACACCGCCCGAACGTTCGAGGCATACCTCGTCGTTGCGGCGATCTATCTGGTGATCGTGCTCGTCGTGTCTCGAGTTCTATGGATGGTCGAAAGGCGATTGCGGATACCCGGCCTCGGCGTGGAAGCGGGTCACAGGTAGGGGAGCAGCTCTTCGCCGGGCGTCTAGGACACCGCTTCCAGCTGTGCGGCATCTCGCCATGCTCTGACGAACTCGGCGACGGATGGGAATCGAGCCTCGCGTTCTGGAGACGTCGCGCGCACGAGAACCGCGCGCATTGCGTTCGAGCCGCGCCAGGCGTCCGAGTGAAGATCTCCATCGCTCAACAGAACGGCGGCCGTTCGCCCGAGGGTGAAGACGTTGGTGCGCTGATCGATCGTGGATCTGCCCACGAACTCCTCCGGCGCCATGAACCGGTGCGACCCCGGCAGATGTTCGGCGTCGAGCGTGAACGGGCCCGGCCGGTACTCGTCGAGATCGCAGATCCAGGTCCGGTGTTCGTCGAAGTTGTAGAGGATGCATCCGTCGTAGAAGTCGACGGCGATGACGCCCAAGCCCGCGATCTGCTCATGGAGACCGTAAACAACATCGAGGCTGTCGAGGATGCGCCGGACGGGAAGCGCGCGAAACCGGGCGTGGGCGGAGGCAGGCTCGGTGCGCCCACGTGCGCCATCCATCGCCACGTAGTCGTAGAGGATCTCACCGGGAACCCACTCGTAGACGTGGACCGGCCCCTCAAGCGCTCTGAACGCATTCAACAGGGACGGAAGAGCTGAATGGCGAATCGCGGCGTGAAGTGCCTCAGCGCGACTTAGCGACTCGGCTCCGGCCGCGCTGAGAGCCGCCTTGACGAACAGGCGATGCGAGCCCTGCTCGACGACATACGAAACACAGCCGGAATCCTACCGGCGAGACGCACGAACGATCTCGCCGCATTCCGCAAGCAGGACCTCGATTCCGACGTCCGCTCGGCCGATCGACAGCAGATCGATCGCCATGACGACCTACCCACCGGTCGGTCGATGGAGGATCTCGCCAATCCGGATGTCGAAGAAAGCGTTCATGTGGGCCGGCTTGAGCACGACGGCCGTGTCCGCACCTCTCCCGGTGCCGCCGACGCAGATCACGTCAGTGTCCGTCGGGATCATCCCGGCATCGGCCGCCATCACCGCGATCTCGACGCAGACCTTCATCCCTTGACCGAACAGCCGAAGTGTGTGCGCGATGATCTCGCCGGAGGTCGTGCCGCCGAACGTTTTGGAGATCGAACGTGGAACGCCACTCAGCGCGTGGCCGGCCGTCACGATCCCCGCGGAGAGATCCTCGAGGCGGGCCCTGTGATTCGGTTCGAGCTGGTCGATATCGCCGCCCTTGAAACCGACGTGGTGCGTGACCGCGACGATCCGCACGTCTCGTTCCGCCAATGCCTCGGCGAACCGAACGCCTGTCTCCCCCGATGTCGTAGCCACGATCACGTGTTTGATGTCGCTTCCGTCGAGGTGCTCCATCACACGATCGATGGCCGCTTGCGTCGCATCAGCCGCAGTCATGGCCCTGCTCGTGGTGACCGGCGCATCCGGCCTCCGGTGTCATCTCGACCAGCGTGCCGGCCCCCAGCTTCTCGAGGTTCTCTGCGACGGTGACCTCGATCGCGCGGAAGACCCTGATGCCGGAGGCATTCAGTCGTGCGATCGCGCGCGCGCCGATTCCGCCCACGACGAGGGCGTCGACGTCATGGTCTCCGAGTGCCGCAAGCGGCTGGCATCCTCCGTGTGCATGGTGGGCGTTCGTGTCTTCCATCACGTCCGTCTTCTGTGTCTTCGGATCGTGAATGACGAAATACGGAGCCGAACCGAAGTGCCCATAAGCGGAGCTGGACAGCCCGCTCGCATCGGCCGCCGGAATGCAAATGCCCATCTTGGTGACCTCCTGGTGATCGCCTGGAATCGTTCGAGATCATAGTCGGCTTCAGCATCCGCGTCACGCCGGAGGGCTCGGGGGCGCCGCTAGCGATTCCAGCCATCGCGCCGTCTCTCGGCGACTGCGAAGTCGAACGACGCGGAGACGCGTATGTTCCGGCCAAGCGAGGATCTCAGGGTAGTTGCGCTTTCTGCGCCAGTAGGTGTGGAGGCACCAGAGGAGGATGGAGTCGCGCGAGAAGAACGAGATCCGGAAGCTCTCCCGGCAGCCGCCCCACATCGGCTCCCGCGTCACGGCACGCCGGATCGTCCTCCACAGCAGCTGGCTGAACACGCGGGCTAACGAGTAGTCGAGCCAAACGATCGTGTCCGCCTTCGGCCAGACGATGTTGCGGACTCGACTGTAATTCCCATCGAGGACCCAGCCTGGCAGGTTCGTCTTCTCGTCCACCCGCGGGAACAGCTCGGAATCGGGAGTCTCCCCCCAATTCGCCTTCCAGAACAGAGCGTCCATCTCGATGTGAGGAAGCCCGAGTCGCGTGGCGATCGCGCGAGCAACCGTCGTCTTGCCGGAGCCGGACGTGCCGACGACGTTGATCCGACGAGGTCGCATGACCGGGGCTGAAGCGCTCAGGGAAGGCACCGGAGGATGATCGCGCAGCCGAGCGAGCCTCTCAAGGCCCGCAGTCGAGCGGCGCCGTGGCGTCGGCGCCGCTCGTTTACCCGCACATCTCTCCGCGCGTGCCAGCGGGTCCTGGTCCCCTGCAGGCTCTACGGGATTCCTTCGATCCGAATCGAGCCGTTGCTTGTTCTCAGGTCGAACGTCGTTGCAGTTGGGGGGTTCAGCGCAGCCGACCACTCGTCGCCTTCCGTGTCTCCCGCGAGAGGGAGCGACGTCCGGATCTTCCCGGTGCTGACGCGGGCCTCGAACAGGATCGCGGAAGCTGAGGGAACACGTGCGGTGATGCTTCCGTTGCTCGTTCGCAGCCGGTTGCCGGCCCCTTCAGCCGGTACGCCGGAGTAGTGGATGCTCCCGTTCGACGTCTCGACGTCAACGAGGCCCGTTGCGTCTTCGATCCAGACCTCGCCGTTCGACGTATCGGCACGAATGTCACCAGCAAAATCGACAACCTCGATGCGCCCATTCGATGTCTCCGCGTGCAGATCTCCATCGCTCTGCCGCACGTCGACGTCGCCGTTCGACGTGTCGAGCGTGATCGTCCCTCGAATCGCCGTCACTTCGATTGCGCCGTTCGAGGTCTCCGCATTGACGCGTGTCTCCATCGGGACAATCACGTCGAAGTCGACGCCGCTGAAGCGGCGTACGTCATCATCTTGCTCGCTCGCGCGATAGATGAGTTCAAGCTGCTGGCCGGTCTGACTCACGCGGTAGACGATTCGATCTACGCGATCCTGAGCCTCTTCGAGCGTCTCTCCCCTGCTCCGCGTGGTGACGACGACGGAGGCCGTCTGCACTCCGTCCACGCCGTGTACGCTCAACGCGCCGTTCGACGACTCGACGTTGAGCGAGAGCGGCAGATCAGCGGGAACTTCGAGCATCTCCGTCTCCGATGCCGTGACGTTGCCGGCACCGAACAACCCCGCGACGTCTTCTTCCTCGCACCCGGCAAGAAGGAGAAGTGATGCTGCCAAGCCAATAACTACTGCTCCTGCAAGCACAGTCCGTCTGTTCATCTCGACCACCTCTGCTTGGTGTCCCTCGTGTCTCTTGCGATCATCCCGTGTCAGAAGATGCCGTGCATCTCGATTTGGCCATTGCTCGTCCGGAGCGTCAGCGTTCCCGTCGCCGGCGGATTGAGCACCGCACTCCACTCTTTCCCGCTCGTGTCACCGATCAGCGGGAGGGTCGAGACGATCGAGCCGTTGCTCGTCTGCGCATTGATGATGAGCGACGCGTCTGAGCGGATGGCCAAGGCAATCCGGCTGTTGCTCGTCACCATTCGGTGATCGGCCTCGGGGATCAGCATGCCCGAGAACGAGATCGCGCCGTTCGACGTCTCGGCGTCGACAATGCCGTCCACGTTCTCCATCTCGATCTTCCCGTTGCTCGTCCGCGCGTGCAACTCCGCCAACGTGTCAAAGATCTCGATCCGTCCGTTGCTCGTCTCGAGGAACAGGATGCCCGAGAGATCGTGGATCTCGATCCGTCCGTTCGACGTCTCGGCGTCGACGTTCGTCAGAACCGGGACCGTCACGTCGAAATCGACACTGCTGTATCGGCGCACGTCGAGCGAGTGGTCGCCCGCATCGTAGCGCAGGGCGATCTGACTCCCGTCTTGCGTCATCTCGACGTTGATCTGCGCCACGCGGGTCATCGCCTCCACCATCGTCTCGCCACGCGACCGCAAGGTCATCGTAACCATCACACTCGTCTGTCCGTCGACGCCTCGTACCGTCACACGGCCGTTCGAGCTTCCCACCTCAAGATCTACGGCGTCCGTGCTCACGGCGAAGCTCTCTGTCCTCTCCAGCGTCGCCTCTTCGGTCGGAATGCACCCCGTGAGGCCGAGCAACGCGAGCACTCCCGCCAGCACACCTATGACTACCAGTCTGCGCCTCATGTTCCCTCCGTTGTTTCCTTGCGTATCAGTCACTACAACGTCCCACCGACGATCTGCCAGGCGAGGATCGCGGAAAAGAGCATCCCCACGCCGCGCGACGTCCAACTCGCCGTCCCGGTCCAAAGACGATAGGCCCAGAAGCCGACGAGCGCGACCAGCGCGATTCGGATGACGATCAAGAATGCCTGGGTCATGCTTCCACCTCCTGCCAGATTCGTCCGGCGATCGCCAAGAGCACCACCGTCAGTGCCAGCATGATCAGCAACGGCTCGATCGGAACGCCTTTGTAGATCACCTCGTTGAACTGCATTGCAGCGTCCGGACCGGGTTGGCCGAAGCGCTCGATGAGCGCCGTCGGCGCATTCGCGAACAGCCGCCACCCTGGAAGCTTGTATGAGACACTTGCCATCCCATCGACCAGCCACCGGAACGCGAACGGCGATCCCAGAATCATCACCGTGCCGGGAACCCAGCCGGGACCCGAGATCCGGTACGCGCTGATGAAGACCATCAGCAGCAGTGTCCACGCCATCGCCGGCAAGACCGTCACGCTGACCGCGTAGAACGGGGCCGCAAGCGTCAGCTCGAGGAGGGTCGTCGGATCGAGGTGCACGCCGGCGAGCGCCAGAATCCACCAGAAGAGAAAGCCGATGGTGACGGCGTAGGCGAACGCCACGGCTGCTGCGTACAGGTAGCGCGACGCGATGTGGGTGTAGCCTGACGGCGGCGTCAACAGCAATACCTGGTACTGGCCGTGCCGCGTCTCGGCTCGGATTCGCCCGATCATCATGCACAGCACCAGGGCGCCGATCGAGGCAGCCGCCATCAGCAAGCCGGCGCGAATGCCCAGCCGCTCGCCGACGTCCATCACGAGGACCTGTTTGAGGCCCCACGCCCAGAACGCGAGCGAGCCGAGGAGCGCTACGGCCCAGACCCAGCTTCGCCGGTGCTCGAGCCACAGAAGCGTCTTCAGTCCCTTCATGCGAGCACCTCCCGGAACACGTCGACGACGCTCTTACCTTCCTGGCGAAGCGCCTCCACCTGCGCGTCGAGTGCCAGGCGCCCATCGCGCAAGTAGACCGCCCGCTCGAACAGCCCCTCCGCCTCGGCCACTTCGTGGGTCGACAGGAGGATCGTCTCGTCGGTGTGCCACTCGCGGACGAGGGACATCATGATCTTCTCTCGCGAGATCAAGTCGATCCCGGCCAGCGGCTCATCGAGCAGGTAGAGCTTGGCGCTCCGCGCCAGGGCCATCGCCAGGCGGAGCCGCCCGCGCTCGCCCCTCGACATCGCTTTCGTCTTGCGTCGCGGAACCTCAAGCACGTCGAGCAGGTCGTCGAACCGCGCAACATCGAAATCCTTGTACAGTCCGGCCGTGAACCGGCACGCGTCCGCGGGCGTCATCCACGGCCAGAGCGTGTCCGTCTCGCCGAGGAACACGGTGCGAGATCGGTTCCCGCGCGGGGAGCCGCCGAACACGGTGATCGTCCCCGCCGTCGGAAAGAGGAGTCCGGCGATCAGTTTCAGCATCGTCGACTTCCCGCTCCCGTTTAATCCGAGCACCCCGACGATCTCTCCCGCCGGGAACTCGAGCGTGAGATCGCGCACGCCCTCGTTCTTCACGTAGCGCTTCGTCACGTTATCGAGCCTTGCCAGCATCCCACACCTCCTTCAGCGCGGCCACGGCCTCTTCGTTCTCGACGCCGAGCCGCCTCACCTCGTTCACGTATCGTTCCGCCGCCGCCCGCAGGATCTCGTCTCGCATCTTGGCGACCGGAGCGTCCACACGGACGAACGTACCCAAGCCTCGCTTCGTTTCGATCACACCATCCGCCTCCAACCGCTCGAACGCATGGACGACCGTGTTCGGGTTCACGCTCAGTTGCGTCGCGAGATCGCGGGCGCTCGGGAGTTTGTCGCCGACCTTCAGGTCGCCACAGGCGAGCTGCTCGCGGACGCGGACACCGATCTGTACGTAGATCGGGCCCGCATCCATCTCAAGCATCCATCCGGTGTCGATCTTCATGGTGCACTAGTATACTAACGCACCGAGGATTGTCAACGCCGACGGGCCGAGCCCGCCTTACGGAGAAGCCATCGATCGGCGGCTACTTCTCCTGGTTGGATGACGAAGCACGATGGGATACTGCCTTCGCGCAATCCGATCTCGGATCCTGCGGCGGATTGGCAAGGCTGGCCTTCCGGAGGAGGCATGGAACAATACTGCCCTCCTATGAGACGAGTGCTCGTTCTGTTGTGCTGTCTGTTCGCGTGTAGTTGAGGACGACTCCGGTGGCGTGAGGATCTGCGAATGCGCCCGTCATGCACTGAGTGACGGGGCGTGCCCCCTCGGGGCCTTCGAGTGGGAGAGCATCACCAACCGATGTCCTCTTTCTCGACCTTCCGGAGCATCAGGAGGAAGGCGTCGAGTGCCTGCTGCACGAAGAGAGCCTTCTCATGGTATGGGAAGATGAGGCAGAAGACCCCCAAGAGACGTATCACGCGCTTCCTCGCTCCGAGTACGAACCGTTCTGCGGAACCCTCCGCACGTGCTATTCCCCGCTCGCTAGCGTACAAGAATCTGTTCCGGCGTTTTGCCCGTTCCTCCAGATACTTCAAGGTGTCGCTCTGAACCGCCCCGGGTTCTCCGGAGGGTAGATTACTTGAGTCCGGCCACCGCGACCGGACTCGCCTGCTCCTGATCGTACACCGCCTCGAACTCAGCCGGCGGGATGTTCCCGATCGGCTCCAACAAG
>Ga0222683_1000011_pt1 | contig 108506 bp, 117 predicted proteins | sample AntAcemetage1073_FD_179841 | JGI IMG/M metagenome (GOLD analysis project Ga0222683, IMG submission 179841) | Saline water microbial communities from Ace Lake, Antarctica - #1073 | ecosystem: Environmental > Aquatic > Non-marine Saline and Alkaline > Saline | place: Antarctica: Ace Lake... | reverse complement strand
TGTTCCCGTGGGCGATGTTCGCGAACGGGCCCGCGTGGACGAACGCCGGCTGCCCCTCGAGTGTCTGCATGAGGTTCGGCATCAGGGCTTCCTTCATCAGCACGGTGACCGCGCCGGCGACGCCGACCTGCTCGACGGTCACCGGGTCGCCCTTCTTGTTGAGGGCGACGACCATCTTCCCGAACCTCTCGCGCATGTCCTTAAGTGACGTGGCCAGCGCAAGTACGGCCATGATTTCCGATGACACGGTGATGTCGAAGCCGGTTTTGCGCGGGAAGACGGGGCTCGGCGAGCCATCCTTGAGCTTGTCGTCGTTGAAGCCGATCTCGATCTCGCGCAGGGACCGGTCGCAGACGTCGACGACGCGTCGCCACGTAATCGTCTCCGGATCGATGTCCAGCCGCTTCAGCCCACGCCTGGCGAGCGCCTCGTCCGTCTGACGGCTCTCGTGAAACAACCGCGAGTCGAGCGCCGCGGCCACCAGGTTGTGCGCGACGCTGATGGCGTGGATATCGCCGGTCAGGTGCAGATTGAAGTCCTCCATCGGGACGATTTGCGAGTAGCCGCCCCCGGCGGCCCCGCCCTTGATGTTGAACGTCGGTCCCATGCTGGGCTGACGGATGCAGCAGATCACGTTCTTGCCGAGTTCCGAGCCGAGGGCCTGCGTCAGCCCGACCATCGTCGTCGACTTGCCCTCGCCGAGTGGCGTCGGGGTGATCGCAGTCACGTCGATATACTTGCCACTCGGCCGCTCGGCGAGCCGATCAAGCACCGTGAGTTTGATCTTCGCCTTCCACGTCCCGTGGGGCTCGAGTTCTTCCTTGAGAAGCCCCAGGTTCGTCGCGATCTGCTCGATCGGCTTCGGTGTTGCTGCCTGCGCGATCTCCAAGTCCGAGGGGACGATCTTCCGGTTGCCGGCCACGCGTGCCTCCTTATGCGTTCGCGTCGTATCTCTATCCAGCTCCACGTGCAGGCGCCACTGGCCCTACACGTACATGGCCTCTTTCAGTTTGAGTGCGGCCCGCTTCTTGTCGATGTGGGCGATCATCAGCTGAGCCGCCTTGACCGGGTCGGACTCGAAGGCGAACCTGCCGCCGACGTCTTGCTCCATCTCGTCGGTTACATACCGGGTGAGGTTCTCGGATCCTTCGATCGGGAACGGCATCCCGAGTGTCGTGAACACGCCGGAGGCAGCGAAGTAGAAGCCGATCGAGACGGCCTTCTCGCTCATCCATTCCGGCGCCGCGCCGGCGACCGGCAGATCGGAGATGTCGTCCCCGAGTCCGCCCTCGTTGACCATATTCGTGAGGACCATCAGAATGCGGGCATTATCGACGCACGAACCGACGTGCAAGACCGGTGGAATTCCGACCGTCTCGCAGATCTCTCGCAGCCCCGGTCCGGCAAGCTCGAACGCCACCTCCGGCCGCATCAGCCCGTGCTTTGCGTCGGCGATCGCCGAACAGCCGGTCGTGACGACCAGCACATCATTCTTGATCAACTCCTTTGCCATCTCGACGTGCGCCCAGTCGTGGGTGATCTTGGGGTTGTTGCAGCCGACGACGCCGGCCGCACCCCGCAGGCGACCATCGATGATGGCGTCGTTCAACGGGCGGTACGTCGATCGGTAGGTCCCTCCGAGGAAGCCGAACACCGACTCCGCGGTGAACCCTCCGATCAGATCCATCGTCTCGTCCGGGATGAACGGCTTCCGATCCCGACGGCCGAAGTTCTCGATCGCCATGCGGACGATCGTCTTGGCGATTTCCAGTGCACGCTCCTCGCTGAATTCGACGTGCTCCACCCCGGGGAACTTCGCTTTGGGCGATGTTGTGATTAGCTTGGTATGAAAGTGATTGACGAGATCGGCGAGCGCGGGCATGATGCACTGCACGTCGACCATCATCAGATCGACTGCTCCGGTCATGACGGCCAGTTCTTGCTGGAGGAAATTGCCGGCGATCGGCACGCCGTGGCGCATCAGGATCTCGTTGGCGGTGCAACAGATCCCGGAGACGTTGATCCCGGTGGCGCCGGCGTCGGAGGCCAGCTTCAACAGCTCCGGATCCCGCGCCGCTTCGACGGCCATCTCCGATAGGACCGGCTCGTGGCCGTGAACGACGAAATTCACCTGCTTCTCGTCGAGAACGCCCAGGTTGACCTTTCCTCGAATCGGAGAGGGTGTGCCGAACAGGACGTCTTGAAGCTCGGTGGCGATCATCGAGCCGCCCCACCCATCGGCGAGAGCGCAGCGGATCCCTTGCTGAATGATGTTCTTGTAGTCCGCATCAACGCCCATGTGGGTACGGTGCATGATCTCGACGATCTCGCGATCGATTCCGCGCGGGACAACCCCGGCCGCCTGCCAGCGTTCGACGCGCTTTGCCGGCGCGCGAAAGGCGAGTTCGAGCTCTCCCTCCTGCTGGCCGAAGTTGGCGAGCGCCCTCTCGGCGAGCGTGACCGCGATCTCTCGATCCGATGCACCGTTTTGGCCGATCCCGTACGCACTCGCCACCTGACGAAGCTTCACCGGGTCCTTGATCTCGTAGTCACTTGACTCGTCTCTGGCCGCAAGAAGGAGCGCATGCGCGACGTCCCGGCCATGGTCAGAGTGAGCGGCCGCGCCCCCGGCGATCATCCGCACGAGATTCCGCGCGGCGATCGTGTCCACTGTCGCCCCACAGACGCCGCGATCCGTCTTCCCGGGGATGATCCGACACGGCCCCATGCTGCAGATCCGACAGCAGACTCCCTCGCCTCCGAACTTGCACTGGGGCTGCATCGCATCCAGCCGGTCCCACGCAGTCTCGTGCTGTCCGGCGTCGGCTTCGAGGACGTCGAGCGAGGCCTTGTCGATGCTTCGTGGTTTTTCGTTCGTCACCGTCTCCTCCTTCATGATCCTTGACGCATCAGGAACGCGCGGATGTACGAGTCGCTGTAGATCTCCTTGTTCAGCATCAGCTCGGCTGTCGCTACGGCGGCGATTAGCTCTTCGTCGCAAACGTTACAGATCGCCGCGTCGAGCCCCCGCGCCATCGCCATGACGAGGAACGTGCGGACGATTCGCCCACGCTCGGTCGTCTTCGACCCGACGTTCGATAGTCCAACCGAAATGTGCGGCGGTGGGTCCGACAGACACGTGTATTGCTCGATCGCCTCGAGGACGTACGGCACCTGCTCCTGCATGAACTTGATCGGCATTAGAATCGGATCGAGAATGATCTGGTCCGGGGCGAGCCCTGCCTCCATCGCCGCCATGAAGACCATCGCTCCGCTCTCGACGCGTCGTTCGACGTTCTGTGGACTGCCGCGATCGTCCATCGCCAGGCCGAGGAGCATGGCATTGTGCTTCACCGCGAGCGGGACGATCCGCTCCAGCTTGCCCGGATCGGCGGTCGTGGAGTTGATCAGGACGCCTCGGCCGTCGATGGCGTTCAGCCCGGCCTCGATCGCCTCGATCTTGGTGCTGTCGACCGAAATCTTCGTCGGGACGACCTTTTGGACCGTCTCTACCAGCCATGCCATGTCCGCCGGATCGCGCGACGCGGCGCCGATGTTGACGTCGAGGTAGGTTGCGCCGGCCTCGGCCTGCGCCATGGCCCACTTCTCCACCGCAGTCGGATCCTTCGTCCGGATCGCGTTCGCGATGTCCTTGAACCCAGCGTTGATCCGCTCTCCGATGAGGATCATCCGGCCCCACCCCCCATCAACCGAACGATCGTCTGCTGCGTCAATCGCACTGCCTCGGGGTGGCGCATGATGAGAACGTCGGCGCCGGCGAGGAGATAGACGGTGGCCGTCGACGCCTCCCACATCGGACCGCGGGCCTTCACGTCCCCCCACCCCGGGACCTCGCTCTCTGGAGCCTTGGCCTCCTTCACGCCCCACACCTCGACTCCGATGTCGCAGAGCATCGGCATCGCCACGACCTTGTCCCCCTTCAGCCCGGCGATGCGAAGCCGTTCCATGATCGAGTAGACGTACTCGATTCCGTAGCCGAGAGCGCCGGTGCTCGGATAGATGAGGATGTTCTCCGACGGGAAGCCGACGTCGAGGGCGAGGATGTTGACCTGCTTTGCCATGTTGATATCGACCGGCGACTCTGCGATCAGCTTGTGCCCGTACGCCGTGCCAAGAGCCGTCAGCGTCTTGTAGTTGTCCTCGGTGATCGTCCCGAGGAGGCAGTTCTCTCCGGAGAGCGCCTCGGCGACGACAGGGAAGATCTCGTTGTCCTTGTCGTCGCTTCCGCAGCCCCAGACGATCAGCGGGACGCCGACCGCTCCGGCGACCTGCTTCGCCGTGGAGGCAGCCTCTTCGGGCGACCGGTTCGCGCCGTTGGGATCGCATCCCTTGAGGCGAAGGCAGATCATCTCGGCACCGAACTCGTCGACGCACCTTTTCGCCCACGCGCCGGGATCGTTGAGGACGTCGGCGAACGGCTCACGGATCGGATCGGCCCAATCCTCGGCCGGAATGTCCCAAACCTCCATCGCCACGACGGGCTTGTTCGGCATCGTCCCCTCGAAGTGGTAGAAAGGGAGCGTCGTCTCGCCTCCAACGGTGACGGTCGATGTCCGCGTCCCACCTTCGGCGGACGTGGCACCGATCGTTACGGCGTTGATCGCGTGGGGCCAGCTCTTCTTGACATCGGGGATCTCAACGGTCACGCGGCTTCCTCCTTTTGCAGCAGCCTATCGAACATCTCGGACACTTCGGTCAGTGAGACGGCCTCCGAAGAGAGGTCGTCGATCGGGCGATCGGACAGCCTCAGTTCGGCAATCTCCTCGTCGAACGGGATCTTCCCGACGACTTTGAGTCCGGTCTTCTCCAGCTCGACCGTCGCGCGATCTGGCAGGTCCCCGCGCTGGCTGGTCAGCACGAGGTAACGTCGTCCGATTTCCAGCTCAAGGTCATCGGCCATGTGCGCGATCCGGCCGGCGGAACGAAGGGCCGTCGGGCTGGCGTCGCTGACGATGAGCAGAAGATCGATCCCGTGGGATACCCGGCGGGACAAGTGCTCCATCCCCGCCTCGTTGTCGAGGATCGTGCAGCGGTACGACGAGCGGAGCGATTCGAGATAGCGCCTGAGGATGTGGTTGACGGCGCAGTAGCAGCCGGGACCCTCGCCGTGCCCCATCATCAACAGGTCGACGCCTTCCCCTTCGACGACCGCCTGATGCAGCTCGTATTCCAGATGGCGACTGAGCGGAACACCGGCAGGCAGGCTGTGGATCTGCTTCAGCGTTTCGGACTGCAGCCGCCCGATCGACTGGTCGGCGGTCAACCCGAGGGCCTCGCCGAGGTTCGCATTCGGATCGGCATCGACCGCGAGAATCGGCGCCAAGCCGCGCTCGCGGAGAGAGCGGATCATCAGCGCGCACAGCGTTGTCTTCCCCGTTCCTCCCTTTCCCGCGACAGCAATCGTCAGGCCCATCGGCTAGGTTCGCTCCTCACCGTGCGACGAGGCGGCCACGACGTCCGCCACCGTCGGGAAGAGCTCCAGGTCGGTGTGCGGCAGGAACTTGGCCGACATGAACTCCTCGTAGTAGTCCGGGTACGTGATCAGGTCGTAATACGTGGCGCTCTGGGCGATCTGTTCGCTACGCTCGAACGCGGTCACTGACAGGAGAGCCATCTTCGCGCCGATCACGGACGTGTTGCCGACGAAGCGAATCCGCTCGACCGGGATATCGGGGATCATGCCTAGCAGCACTGCCTTCCGACCGTCGAGGTAGTTGCCGAATCCCCCGGCGATCAGCAGTTGGTCGATGTCGCCGAAGCTGTGTTCGGTCGACTCGAGCAGGATCTTCGCCCCGGCGTAGATCGCTGCCTTGGCGCGGAGGACGTTCTCGATATCGGGTTGGGTGATGACGATGTCCCCTTCGGTTCTGCTCTCCTCGGCGGAGACGAGGACGAACTCTCTCTGTCCGTCGACGTCACGAACGCGGGAAGAGCGATCCGGCAGGAGATGTCCGGAGCGATCGATGACCCCGGCCTCGAATAACCCGGCGATCGCGTCGATCAAGCCCGAGCCACAGATCCCACAGGGCGCGGCATCACCGATGGTCTGGAACTCGACCGATCCGTCGTCCGTGAAGGCGACGCGTTCGATCGCGCCGCGGGAGGCTCGCATGCCGGACTTGACACCGGTTCCTTCGAACGCTGGACCGGCCGACGTGGCGCATGCTAGCATCCAGTCGTTGTTCCCGAGGACGATCTCTCCGTTCGTCCCGACATCGATCAGCATCGTCAGACGGGGCGTGTCTGCCAGCCCCGTCGCGAGGATCCCGGCGGTGATGTCGCCGCCGACCCAGCCTCCGATCGCAGGCATCGAGTAGAGGATGCCGCGAGGGTTGATCCGGATCCCCACTTCCGCGGCGCGGACCGGGGGAGGGTTTGTTGTGGCGGGAACGTACGGCGACTTGCGAATGTTTGATGCGTCGAGCCCGAGCAGGAAGTGAAGCATCGTCGTATTCCCCGACGCGAAGCAGGCGATCACGTCGTGGAGCTCAACGCCGGACCGGGTGACAAGCGTGTTGATCAGGCCATTGATATCTTCCACGATCGCATCGCGCAAGGGTCCAGCCCCGTTGCGTTCGGCGTGGATGATCCGCCGAGTCACCTCCGCACCGTAGGGGATCTGCGAGTTGTAGCAGGCCTCCGCGTCGAGCGTCTTCGACGAGATCAAGTCGATCAGATGGGCGACGACTGTTGACGTTCCGATGTCGACGACGATTCCGTAGGACGCATCCGTCCGATCTCCCTCCTCGATCTGGATGACTTCGATCGTCTCGCCCCGGTGTCCCAGCGTCGCCGTGATCTCCCACTTCCCGCCTCGGTGCTGCTTGGGAAGGGACTGAAGGACTTTCAGTCCCATCTGCATCCTCGGAGCGTCGGAGTGGCGACGGATCTCGCGATAAAGTCGCTCCTTGCAGCCGAGGTAGTCGTGCAGCGTCGGCGGCGGGATCTCGACACAGAGCTTCGAGACGATCGCGACGTGTGGGTACTGCTGCGGGCCGTCGAGCCCGGGCGTCAGAGCACGGAATCGGTCCGCCGCCTCGTCGACAAGGATCTGAGCCCCGTCTCCCCGGGCTTCCGGCGGGACGGTGACCTCAATGTCGCCGGTAACGCGGGTCTGGCAGGCGAGGACAAATCCCTCACGGATCTCCTCACGCGTGAGGAGAGCGGTTGGCGCTGCGTCGACCGTACCGGAAAGGATCTGCACTCGGCAACGACCGCAGATCCCGTCTCCGCCGCAGATCGACGCCACAAAGACCCCGGCCGCTCGGGCGGCGTCGAGGAGCGTCGCTCCTTGATGCACCTCGGCGGTCTTCCCATCCGGCTCGAATCTGACGCGGAACGTCTCCATCGCTCGTCGGCTAGCCGCCCCACTCCGTCTTGAGGAAGTGCGGTATCCCGGCCGCGTCCTCCGGGCCGACGATCACTTCCCACCCGGATTCCTCCTGAATCTCCATTCGCAGTACGGCAACCAATCCCGGGATGATCAGCTTGCTGTGGCTCACCTTATCCATCACGCCCTGCGTCGTGACGCTCTTGACGATGCCCTCGGCGGTCAGCTTGTCGTCGGCGTAGGCATTGAGAACGCCGAGCCCCTCGGTGTCGACGACGCTGATGTAGGCCGAGACCTTGCTGTTTTCCACCTCGCCGGCAACGGTGAAGTAGGTCAGCGCGAAGTTCGTCGTGAGGATCACCGGCGCGTCCGGTCCGGGGTTCCCGATCTCGTAGAGCTTTGCCTCGATCGCATTTGGAACTTGTGGATCGGTGTAGATGTTCTGGCGGACCGTCAGCGCCGGAAGGATCTCGGCTGGCCGGATTGCGTCGGTGACGACAATCCCGGCGTATCGACAGATGGCAGCACTCGCCGTGATCGCTTCAAGAGCGCCCTCCCCTTCTGCGACGAAGGCCAGCGTGGGGTAACCGAGCGGTCGATAGACCTTCTCCAGCGCAAGGCGGCGCAGGAGGGTCAGCTTGGTGAGCATGCCGACGAGGTCCGAAGCCTCCGGATGGAGGACGAGATCCTCAATCCCTTTCCCTTTCAGTTTCTCGGTCAGATCGGCGAGACCCTCGAGGGTGTCCGCTCGAACGAAGACAGGGAGCTTGTGTTGAACGGCCAGATCGGCCATCGCCTCCCAATTCGCCTCCGTCGCCGGACCGATCAGCGGGCGACGCGCGACAACCCCGTTCAACGAGGCGCCGAGAATCTCCGGATCCGAGCAGACGAGAATCAGGGGCAGGTCCGTCTTCTCGCTCACACGCTTCACGGCGGCGCTGTAGCAGCTTGCGTCAGCGTGCTCACAGTCAATCGCGACGAACTCCACGCCGATCTCTTCACCAACGCGCGTGAAGCGCAACTTCGAGACAGCGTCAAGCTTGGCGTCGATGTCCGCATCCGGAAGCGCGTTGGAGACTCGAATCGCGACGCCGGTCGGGTGATAGAACCTCTCCTCGTGCCGGAAGAGGACCGTCTCTCCGCCAATCGGAAACTCGGCATCTCCGACGCCGATCTTCACGGTACGCATCGGGGGGGCCTGCGCGTCGCCGAGGGCGGACTGCGCCTCATCCGAGACGTGTGGGCATTGATCGAGCGCCGCTTTCTTTGCGGCGACCTGCATCGCGAACGCCATGCACGTCGGCAAATTGCAGTCGCCGCAGTTGGTCTTCGGGAGCAACTTGTAGATCTCGATACCGGTTACCTTCGCCATCGCGTGCCCGTCCCTCCTTCTTACATCATCGGTTCCATCGCGAGAACCGGATGACCGACCTTCTCCAGATACGCCAGGAGCTCCTCGCTCGTCACGGCGTCCTCCTCGGTGGCGATCTTGTCGAGCAGATCGGACTGCCCGAGCTCCTCGAACCGCTCTTCGAGCCGGTCGCGGATCTCCTCCTTGAGGATCTTCGGCATCCAGACGACGCGTTCGATTCCGCCGTCGGCGGAGATGAACTTCTTGCTGGAGATGTACAGCTTCCCCATCCCGATGAAGCCCGGGGTTTGGATCCCTCCGCCGATCTGCCCGGCCATCGTCGAGAAACTCATCCCGACAGGCGTCATCCCCTCGAACTCGCGATTGACGATCATCACGCCGTTCGTCTCCGGGAGGATCGCGGTGATGCACTCGAAGCACCCGCAGCTGGTCATCGGGTCTTCCATCATCGAGTAAGCGTTGAACCGTTCGAGGTTCCCGTTCGATGCGACCTCGAGGTACTTGTTGACGCCCTTCCATTGGCCCTTCACCGCGTCGATTGTGTCCTCTTTCTTGATCGGCTGGTTCGGGCCGTGGGGATTCATCTCGTAGCTCGCAGCGCAGTCGAGCCAAGTGTACGCTCCGCAGAGTCCGAGCCGCTCGGGTGTGACGACGCAGACGTGATCCGGCGCGTAGGATTGGCAGAGCACACACGAGTAGAACGTGTCGGCGTCCTCGTCGATCATTCCCTTGATCCGATCATCCCGCTGCCGGTAGACGGCGCGCGCCTCTTCGAGCGGCTCGGCCAGCTTCTCCAGGTCCGTGTAAATCTTGACCTGGATCTTGTCGATGATCGCACTGAACTCCTCGCGAAGCTTGGCGATCAGCATCTCGCCGTAGTGCTTCAGGCGAAACCCCTTCTCGTAGGCGTCCTTACTGATCCGTACCCAGACGATCGCCCGCTGTCCCATGTGAAAAACGCCGAAGGCCCATGACGCGAATTCGTGGATCCGCCGCTCGACGACGGTCTCGAAGTCCTCTCTGAAGTTGCGGCCGGCGACCTCGACGACAACGCCGAGCGGGAGCGCGCCGCCGACGTCCACCTCGTCGATGTCCGGGCCGATCAGCTCGATGCTGCCGTCTTGAATGTCGGCCATCAGTCGCCCGCGAACGAGTTCGAACGCTTCGGTGTACTTGCCGCCAAATTGGACCTGCATCTGCTCTTTTCGAACGCGCTCGCCTTCGAAGCCGGCCCCGTACGGGACCGGAATCGGGATCTCGCTCATCTTGAGCTTCAGTCCGCGGACCTCGATGGCCTTGTTGACGATCTGGTCTCGCGGGATTCCGGAAACGACGTGCTCGTAGGTGCAGATGCCTCGCGGGAGGATCTGCGGAATCTCGACATCGCTGATCACCGGGAAACCGAAGTTAATCGCTCCAGCGGCGGTGGCGTACTTCTCGTCGGTCAGCAGTTGATTGCCGTTCTGTGAAGGGCCGAAGTCGGCGCCGAGCGCCAGCACGAACGCAAACACGCGCTCCTTGTTGTACATGAGGATCTTCCGCGCCGCATCGAGGTCGCCCGGCTTCACGCCGCCGAACGTCATCGCGGCACGAGCGGCGAAATTGAGCGCAAGCACGGCGGCAGATGTGTCCTTACCGTAGGGGACGAGGAACGTGTCCCATCCCATCTCGACGCCTTCCTCCGCAAGCTGCTCGGCCATCGACCGTCCGGCACTATTCGACGCCATGAACACGAGGATGCTGCGCTCCTGCAAGGAGCGCGCAAGCTCAACGGCCTCCTCGTTCGTCGGCAGCGCGCCGGCGATCGCCGCAAATCCCGGCATCCGGCCGTCGACGAGCTTGATCCCCTGAAGCCGCAGCACCGCGTCGTCCGTGAATCCGAGCCAAGGCTCTTCCGGCTCGTAGCCGTTCACGTACTTGAGCGCCTCGATCAGCTCTTCGGCAAGCAGCGTGGCAATGCCGGCGTCGAGCGCGTGCCCCAAGTACGGGAGCCAGAGCTTGTCCCCGGGAATTGGCGGCAGGAGCGCCTCAGCTCGCTCAAGAGCCACCTGCGCGTCCCCCAGACTGTCAACCTCGAGACCAGTGAGAGCAAGCGTGAGTGGCAGATAGTAAGCGGTGTTGGGAAACTCGACCTTCCGATCGGGGCCGAAGGCCTCGACGGCCTCCTGGAGCTGGGTCCGCGCTTGCTCCACGTACCCGTGAGCCCCGCGAATCGCCGCCGTGGCGATGATTCTCGACATTCGTCCACCTCCTCAGAGTGAATGCCCATGCCTGCACATGAAGACGCGAGCGAGGCGGTCGCGAACGTCGATACTCTAGAGTGCCCGCTGTTGCGACGCTTGCATCGTCAGGGTACCTGGTGAGCGGCCTCTCGACAAGCGACACGGAAGAAACCGCCAAATGACATTCTCTTCCTGGAGACGATCACGGGTTGGAGACAGTGAAGCGCTGTTCCAGTCTATCGAGCAGTTCCGAGATGGACGGAAGAGACAGGGCTTTCGGGAGGGCTCCGCTTCGGGCAGCGACGCGGAGCGCATCCACGTAGGGGATCGATGCGACGATCGGGATCCTGGGCGGCAAGCCGCTGCGGACTTGTTCGGAATCCTCGTCGTCGTAGATCCTGTTGGCCACCGCGAGCACTCGGTCGATCCCGAGCTCGCCGGCCAGAGCGATCGTCCGCTCGGCCGTCTCCAGCGTCTTTCGGTCGGATTCGACGATGAGGATCAGTGCGTCGACGTTGCGGACCGTCCCGCGGCCGAGGTGCTCGATCCCTGCCTCCATGTCGAGGAGAACCAGGTCGTCCTCTCCGACGAGCAAGTGCGCGAGGAGCGCCTTGAGAAGAGTATTCGCTGGGCAAGCGCACCCCGTCCCGCCGCCGCGGATTCCGCCGAGAACGAGCAACCGAATCCCGTCCCGCTCGACGATGTAGCGCTCGGGGATGTCGTCGACCGTCGGGTTCAAGCGAACGAACCCACCGTAGCCGGCACGCTCAGCGACCAGTTCGTCTTCGTTCGCCAGCGGAGCAATCGGCTCCGGAAACCCGAGCGTCGTCGCAAGGTTCGCGTCCGAATCGGCGTCGACGACGAGGACCCGATACCCTCGTTCAGCAGCCTCCCTGGCGAGCAGCGCAACGAGCGTCGTCTTCCCAACGCCGCCCTTCCCCGCGACCGCCAGCTTCACGTCGTGGCTCCCGTCTTCGCCAACGCGCGACAGAGCATCCGGCCGAGAACGGCGAGACCGTCCGTCGGCAAGTAACGTCCGGCGACTTCGTCGAACAGCACGGTCGCGTTCGCAGGGAATTCTTCGTCTCCCGCCCACCAGACGACGGCCAGCGGCACCTGCGGCAGAACGCGGAACGAGAAGCCCGCGTCGCCTAGTTCCGCGGGCTCTCCGCCCATCGCTGTCGCCGCGCCGCGGAAGACTTCGATGTCTTCGCCTAGGTCCCGGACAAGCTGATCGCCCGAGTAACCCTGGAACGCTTGACGGTAGAACGCCCCGTTCGGAAGCTCTTGATAACCGACCCACTTGCCGGTCGGAGCGGACCCGTCGCCGAGCCGGAGGTAGTCGAGGAACAGGATCCGCAGGTCGTCCCGACACGCCTCACCGTCCGGCTTCCTCGCCACGAGATCGGGCCAGTCGAGCGTGTACGTTTTCTCGAGGAGCGGCAGCGTGAGGATCTCTCCGTCGCGCTCGAGTCCGCCGCGGCGAGCAAGCTCACTCGGATCGAGTTCCCTCAGCTCCGCGATCGCCGCGTCGATTCGGGGCCGGAGTGATTCGAGGTATCCGTTCTTCGGCATCTGCTCACCTCACGCTGATCAGAGTTGGTTTTCGTCGATCGGCTGGGTCCTGTTATCGTCGCGCCATGAGCGACATGCAAGGATCGCTCGGTCTCTAGGTGGAGCCAACACGGGCGTCGTCAACACCCGCGCGGACGACGTCCGCGGCACTTCGAAGGATCTCGAACCGCCGATCGGCGGCGTCCTCGTCATATGCCTTGTGGGGCATCCCGCACGGAAGGGTGATTAGGTCGCCAAGCCGGAAGTCGGCGATGTCTTCCGGACGCTCGATCCCCCACGCGATGTGGGTCCCGCTTCGGACGTCGTAGTACTTGGTGATGTCATATCGGGACGCATCGAAGCTGACCAGGTCGATCTTGGCCTCAAGCAGCTGATCCCACTGCATGTTCCCGCAGACGTGAACGCCGCGGACCACCGGGAAGCTCTCGAACAACGGCTCCCACAAACGGCGATAGTCGAATCCGACGTAGCCGAGGGCCGGCTCATCTAAGAAGAGGAGGATCTCTTCGGCGAGGAGTCCGTCGAGGATCGCTTCAATGTGATGGTAGATTCTGGAGATGGCGTCGTCCTCGGCGCGGCCGTCCTGCAGCAGCGTCGCCGGCCCGACGCACTGGACCTTCACCGTCTCGAATCGATTCCGCTTGAACGCCTCGAGGCAACTGAGGGTCCCAGGATCTTCGATGTAGCGAAGCATCGCGTCGCCCCGAGCGGTCAACTCGGGGAGGAATGGGATGTCGTGCTGGAGGCTGTAGGCGACGGCCCGATCGACGTCCGTAAACGGAAGCGAGCCGATCTGTGTTGTCAGTCTTCCCTGTTCCTCATAGCGACGCATGGGCGGAGTATACGCCTCGCGCTCCGAAGCATGCTGCGCAGACGCCCACGCTTCCCCCGACTCCGACCTGCCTGTTCCTGCGCGAAACAGGTCATTTGCCTTGATTTGGTATCCCCAGCGCCCCGCCCTATAGTGCGGCTACCAACTCAGACGGACTACCTCACCTGTAAGGAGGGTGAAACGATGGGAAGAACGCACGAAATCCCTGTCGTCTGGCTGCAAGCCTCCACGTGCAGTGGCTGTTCCGTTTCCATACTCAACGCCTCCGCCCCCAAGATCACCGACCTCCTGCTGAGCGAAGTGATCCCGGGGCGACACATCAACCTTCGCTTCCAAGCCACCGTCATGGCAGGGGCCGGCGAGCCGGTCGTCGCAATCCTCGAACAGATTCCCAAGGAAGAGCCTGGTGAATATCTGCTCGTCGTGGAGGGATCGATCCCGACGGCAGAAGGCGGAATCTACGGCACGCTCGGAGAAGTGCCGATGGTCGATCGCGTGGTCTCTCTCGCCGAGAAGGCTCAGGCGATCGTCGCGCTCGGCACGTGCCCGTCCTTCGGCGGCATGTTCGCCGCGGCGCCGAACCCGAGCGGCTGCATGAACGTCGGCTCCCTCCTCAGCGAGAGGAAGATCGATGTCCCCGTGATCAACATCCCCGGCTGCCCGCCGCATCCCGACTGGTTCATCGGAACCATCGCAACCATTCTCGTCGGCGGGCTCGAGGCAGTGAAGGTCGACGAACTCGGCCGGCCGCTACGATTCTTTGGACAGCTGATCCATGAGAACTGCCCCCGCCGCGCCTACTTCGACGAAGGGAAGTTCGCCGCCCACCTGAGTGACGAAGGTTGTCTCTACGAGCTCGGCTGCAAGGGAACGATCACCCACGCCGACTGCTCGCTGCGCCGATGGAACGGCGGAACGAACTGGGGCATCGGAAGCGGTGCGCCCTGTAACGGGTGCACCGAGCCGGAGTTCCCAGATCTCGTCTCTCCCTTCTACGTACGGATCCCGGAGGAGGCCCTTCTGGTGCCACCGCCGAGGAAGGAGCCCTGATCATGCGCACCGTAACGATCGACCCGGTCACGCGCATCGAGGGTCACCTGAAGATCGAGGCGGTGATCGACGGAGGCGTCGTTAAGGAGGCGCGCAGCACGGGAACCCTCTTCCGCGGCATCGAACTGATCCTGAGGGGTCGAGACCCACGCGACGCAGCACGGATCACGCAACGCATCTGCGGAGTCTGCCCGACGGCGCACGCGACGGCCTCGACGTTCGCGCTCGACCAAGCGCTCGGCGTCGCCGACAGGGTGCCCGCAAACGGCCGGATCATCCGGAACCTGATTTTGAGCTCGAACTACATCCAGTCCCACGTCCTGCACTTCTACCATTTGGCCGCCCTCGACTACGTCGACGTCACTGCGGTGGCATCGTACGAAGGGACCGATCCCGGTCTCCTCGCGGCAAAGGGCTTCATCGAGCGCGGGGCGCTCGGACCGTTTGTGCCCAGGTACGAAGGGGACTACCGGCTCTCGGCCGAACTCTCTCAGAAGCTCGCTGGTCACTACGTCGAGGCGTTCGGGGTCCGGCGCAAGGCGCACGAGCTCCTTGCCGTCTTCGGCGGAAAGATGCCGCACAACGTCGGCATCGTCCCCGGCGGCGTCACGCAGGTTGCCGAGGTCGACACCATCGCCGGATTCCTCTGGCGGCTGAACGAGATCCGCCACTTCATCGATCACGTCTACATCCCGGACGTCCTCGAAGTCGCCCGTCACTACGGTGACTGCGCCGAGATCGGAGCCGGGAGCGGTCGTTTCCTCGACTACGGCGTCTTCCCTCAAGCCGAGAGTCGTTTCTTCGCCCCCGGCACGATCGGCATGGACCTGGTGCCCGGTGCCTTCGATGTCGACAAGATCACCGAATCGGCCACCCACTCCTGGTACGAGAGCGGCGCCGGGCCGCTCCACCCGAGCCACGGAGTGACCGTCCCGTCGCCGGGCAAGCCTGAGGGCTACTCGTGGCTGAAGTCGCCACGCTACGACGACGACGTTTACGAAGGAGGCCCGCTGGCGAGGATGCTCCTGTCCTACGCTCGCGGCGAGCCGGCCAAGGGAATCATCGACGGTATCTTGTCGAAACTCGGCGCCCCGGCGGCCGCACTCAACTCCGTCCTCGGGCGCCACGCCGCTCGGGCGGTGGAGTGCAAGCTCGTGGCTGACGCAGCGGCCGAATGGGTCCTCGAACTGGCGCCGGGCGAGCCGGTTTTCGCTCCGTACGAGATGCCTGCCGAAGGGGAAGGCGCGGGACTGACGGGTGCTCCGCGGGGAGCGCTCGGCCACTGGATTCGCGTGAAGGACGGCGTGATCGAGAACTACCAGTGCGTCGTCCCGACCACGTGGAATGCCTCACCGAAGGACGACAAGGGGCAGCCGGGGCCGATCGAACAAGCGATCGTCGGAACCCGAATTCGCGACGAGGAGAACCCGTTCGAGATCGTCCGGATCGTCCGATCGTTCGACCCGTGCCTCGCGTGCGCCGTCCACATGATTACACCGCGCGGTCGGCCGATCGGCCGCGTCGAAGTGAGCTGAGGTGACCATGCGCACGGTAGTCGTCGGGGTCGGCAACACCTTGATGCGAGATGATGGCGTGGGCGTGCATGTCGCCCGCGAGCTGATGCAGACCGATCTTCCGGAAGGCGTCGACACGATCGATGCGGGCACTTCGGCCGACGCCGCCTATGAACTGGCTTCGGCGGATCGCGTCCTCGTCATCGACGCCGCCCGTCTCGGCGGATCCCCGGGCACCATCTACCGGCTGACCGCTGAGGAAGCGATGGAGGCCGGTGAGGGCGTCCGATCCTGTCACGACATGGGACTCATTCAGACGCTCCGTACCATCTCCGGCGAGGGGCGGCTCCCGGAAGTGGAAATCTACGGCGTCGAGCCGTTGGAGATCGACTGGGGGATCGGCCTCTCGAAGGAGGTCGAGGCATCCGTTCCCCGCATCGTAGAGATCGTTCGGCAGGAGCTAAAGGGGTCGCAATGCTCGTAACGAAACGAAAACCCATCGACGAAATCGCCGGGTTCGTGTCTGGCGAGTCGTCAGTCTTTTTGCTCGGGTGCGACGGCTGCGCCGCCGCTTCCGGCACCGGAGGAGAGTCCGAGATCCTTGCCCTGGAGGAAGAACTCAAGGGAAGAGGCGTCGAGGTCGTTGGCCGCAAGGTCATCGACTTCCTCTGTCAGAAGGCGCTGGTGCGGACGGGCCTTCGTCCGTTCTCGCAGGCGCTGGCGAAGGCGGACTCGATCGTCGTCTCGACCTGCGGGATCGGCATCCAGGCAACGGCGACCGTCGCCGAGCTTCCCGTCCATCCAGCCTGTGACACGATCTCCCTTGGGGGGATCCGCGGCGAGTGGCAGGGGGAGGAGCGCTGCCAGGAATGTGGACAGTGTTTCCTCGAGTACACCGGCGGAATCTGTCCGTTGACCGCCTGCGCGAAGCAGCTCGTCAACGGCCCGTGCGGCGGCGCCAAGGATGGACGCTGCGAAGTGGAGCCCGAGGTTCGCCGCTGTGCGTGGGAGGTCATCTACGAGCGCCTGAAGCGCCAGGACCGTCTCGATCTCCTCCGCTCCGCTCCGATGCAGGTCAAGGACCACGCACGGATGAGGCCGCCTGAAGAGCTTCGCGGGACGAGGCGATGGGCGATCGACATCGCGACGTCCGAGGAGGTGGCCCGATGAAGCTGACCGAGCTGTTCGAATCGGGCAAGTTCGTCATTACCTCCGAAGTCGCGCCTCCAAAGGGGACCGACCTCGCCGAGATGCTCGAGAACGCGGAGCTTCTGCGTTCCCGCGTTGACGCCATCAACATCACCGACCAGCAGTCGTCGGTGATGCGGCTCGGCTCCCTCGTCGCATCGCAACAGCTGAAGGATCGAGGGATCGAGCCTGTCTTCCAGGCGACTTGCCGCGATCGAAACCGTATTGCGCTCCAGTCGGACCTTCTGTCCGCCTGGGCCGTCGGCATCGAGAACGTCCTCTGCCTAACGGGCGACCATGTCTCCCTCGGGGACTCGCTCGGGGCGAAGCCCGTCTTCGACCTCGACTCAGTCTCCCTGTTGGCCGCCACCCGTGGGCTCAACGAAGGCGCCGACATGGAAGGTGGTGAGCTCGAAGGGAAGACCGATCTCTGTCTCGGAGCCGTCGTGACGCCGGGGGCCGATCCGGTCGAGCCGCAGCTCATCAAGATGGGAAGGAAAGTCGACGCAGGCGCCCGCTTCTTCCAAACCCAGGCCGTCTTCGACGCGGATGCGTTCGCTCGCTTCATGGAGGAGGCGAAGGCATTCGGCGTCCCGGTGATGGCCGGGATCATCCTGTTGAAGTCGGCGGGCATGGCCAGGTTCATGAACGCGAACATCGCCGGCGTCCACGTCCCGCAGCCACTGATCGATGAGATGGCGGCGACGGCCAAGGAAGACCGTCCGGCGAAGAGCGTCGAGATCGCGGCCCGGATCATGCGGAAGGTCAAGGACATCTGTCAGGGCATCCACATCATGCCGCTCGGCTGGGAGAAACAGGTTCCTGCCGTCCTCGACGGGGCGGGCCTCTAGTACCGGGCGGAGCTAGTCCCGCTTCGTCTGCTCGATCCGAGGGACGTACGTCGCGCCCGTCGCGGAATCCCGTTCGACCTGGATGTTGACGCCGAACGCGCCTCGGAGGTTCAACGCCGTCAGAACTTGGCTCGGTTCGCCCGTCGCCTGGATGCGACCCCGATCGATCAGGGCGACGCTGTCGACCGCCTGCTTGATGTATCAGCGGGTCAGGCGTCACCGGCAGGACCCGTCACGGTGATGCATCCTTGGTGCATCAAGGCGATCCGATCGGTGGTCTGCACCGCCAGCGTGAGATCGTGGATCGCCATCAAGACGGCGGCGCCCTCGCTCGCCCTCTCCCGCACGATCGACATGAACTGCACGTGATGATCGCAGCCACCTCAACGGGTCCCGTTGGGCGTACCTGGTGTCACCGTGCCGGGAGTCTTCGTGCACGCGGTTCTCTGGCCCGGCGCTGGGCGGCACGTAGGGTGAGTCGCACAAGGCGTCAAGCCCGGCTGGCGCTCGAGGGCCATGGGATCAAGCCCAATCGCAGCGAGGTCGCTGGCTCGCCACTGCGGTCTTCTCTCCGTCGGCATGCATCCGAAACCATGCCCTTCGGAAATGACACGGCCGGCCTCTCCTTGTAGACTCTCCGGGGCAGTCAAAGGAGGAACGATGAGTGGAGATCACAAACACGGCATCTTCGGAGGAAGTCTCGCCGGCGCACTCTGGTTCGGCGGCTGGTTGTTCACGATCGCGTTCGCGAAGCTCTTGTGGTGGCAAGCGATCCTTGGGCTGGTCGTCTGGCCCTACTACCTCGGCGTGCTCGCAAGGTAGGCGGAATTCGCGGCTTCGAGGGATCTGAGCCCCACGGCCCCCTGACTACGAAGCTTCCTTCAGCATCGCGACGATTTGCTCATCTCGGAGTAGTGCCATCGTGTGCCTCCTTGTCTCGCTCCTTGCCCGCCTCCGTGAACCGGCAGCTTCATCACCGTCAGGAGAGGCGAACGAGATCAATGCGCCAAGCCGTGTCGACTCACTTCCGCCGGCTCGGACAGATCGCCGAGCATGCAGTTGACTCCCACATGTCCCCCTTCGACCCCCCCGCCACCCCTCCCCGCACGTATCATCCTACAGGTACGCCGATAATACGATCAAACTCCGGGGACGCGTACCATGATTCCTCAAGGGGTAGTCTGAAGTCAGTTTTGTTCCATCGAATTCGCAGGGACACGAAGAGCGTCTTGCCCATCGAGCGGCGATTCCGATACATTACCGTGCGGAGGTCGACAGGATGAAGATCGAGATCGATCGAGAAGGGGAGGGGCGCTGAAGTGCCAGACTTGTCGGGTGTGATGGTTTATGGGCAGACCCGCGAGCAGGCTATATCCAAGGCGGAGGCTCTGGCCCTCCGCATGATCCCCGACCGTCTCGATCATGGTGCGTCGATACCCGAGTTGAACGAGCTTTGCGCCGCCCCGGCATGAGCCGCTGGGCGTCAGCGAAAGCGAGTCGTGTTGTACGACAGATCTGGAAGCAGCAAGGACAGAGACCTGACCACAGGATTCTACCCGGGATCTTCGCCTAAGGATCTAAGAAGCTTACGGAGGCAAGAGATGCGAAGATCTAACCATTATTTCATACTAGGAAGTCTCATTTGCAGTATGCTCATATCAGTCTGGTGTGTCGCTCAAGCTGATACTGCGGATAGCAATGGCCGCCAAACAGGCAATATCGTTATGGAAAAGGGCAACGTTGACGTTTTGCTGATTACCACCTCCTTTCTGAAAAAAGATGCTGGCCTTGCGGAGGCTGTGAACCAGTACAAGAACGTTCTGGAAGCAACGGAGAACCTGCACGTTGGCTACGTAGAACTGGACTCCGAAGGGTGTCTCAATACGTATGGCCTCAAGGTCAAGGATCCGGAGGATTGGGAAGAAATACGAGTCGTACTCGGGGAGATCATTGGGGTGACTGGCGCTTCATACGCAATCATTCTGGGGGGAGAGCTCGTCGTGCCCAGGCCCGTTGTGGATGCATGTTGCGATGATGGGGGAAATCCTCGATCGGTTCCAAGCGATGCGTGGTACATCGATTTCGATGGCGATCAGATCGTTGATGAGGGATTCTCTATCAGCAGATTCCCGGACTTATCTCACAACTCGTCGGCAGTAGTTGCTGGTCTTCAAACGGCAATAGCGCTTCACACGGCTGGGGGGTTCACTCTCGACAGGGAAGTACGCTTCACCATGGACCATTACACCACACCGCCGTACGGCGTGTGCGCTGCCTGTACTGAGATGAAGGAGTTCTCTGGGCTCATGTCGACGAGCGATTACATTCACTTCACTGGCCATGGGGAAGAGACTAGCATCTACAGCTATGATGGTTACTCGCTCAAGTTCTCAATCGACTATATGGACCTTGTCGATTTGCAGGCTCACCATCCCGTGATAATCGCCTACTTTCCCTGCTATGCAGGGGGCTTATACCCGGACAGCTCCACTCTGTCTTATGAGTTTATGAAAGCAGGGGCTGCCGCTTATGTGGCGCGGACCACGTCGCTAGGCACTCCGAATCAAGTGGTGAGCGACTTTCCCAGGGACATTGATGGTGGAATGCGTATTGGAGATGCTCTTTTCCAGGCGATGCGAATTGCGTGTCTAGACTTCGGAGACACATTCAAGGCAGCCGCAGGGCAAATTTGCCTGTATGGAGATCCGACTCTTCGGCGACGCTAACCAAGATCCGGGTTCAGACCTATACTCTTGAATCGTAGGCACTTGCCGCTCCGGCCAAGCGCGGTGGATCTCGCCGCGTAGCGGAGCCGGTCTTCTCGTCGAGGAACACGATCGTGCCCTGGGTCTCCGCACAGGCCTCACCCGACCAAGCAAGGCGATCATCGTCTGCGAGACCGACATCTTCGGCAGGATCACGGCCATCATCGACGAGACAACCCCGCTTCTGTCGGCCGCGACGACCTCCTCGATGTCTACGGATAGAGAAGGAATCCGAAAGCGGAGACCCCGAGCATCCTAGGATGTGTCGCTCTCTGTCGGGTTTTATCAGGCGAGCCTGTGCGCCGGAACGCTGACGCACATACGCTTTGGGTCGCGCATGGTATCTACGTTGAGACACCGAGGGGGTTGACATCGGCGCGCTCTCGCTGTATGAAAGTCCATCATGGCGCGCATCGGCCGACGAAGAGAGACCGACTCATGAACCGAAGCGAGCAGTCCAACCTGGTCATTACGGAGCTTGTCGTCGTCCTTATTGGACGACAACCCTGACCCGGTTGGGCGGATGACTCGAGAGAGTGAGCGGGCCTCCCAAACGGGGGGCCCGATTTCTTTTGTCGGGCAGTGAAACGTGAACTCGAGAAGCGATGAGAAGGTGGGCGAACCGATGAACCGAGGAGCGACGCTGGACACGAAAGCAGGAGCGGTCACACAGCCGCTGCTGAGCCTGGTCCTGGTTGTCCTGGTTCTTATTGTCGTGGTCCTTGCCCGCGTTCTCGGGCAGGGGCCATGACGGTTGGGTAACCGCAACCAAACGGCAAGAAAGATGCGGGCCACCCAACCGGGCGGCCCGATTTCTTTTGTGGACGCAACGATCGAGGATGCGCAAGCAAACGCAAGGAGCTGACGGCATGAGGCACACCGGGGCACAGATTGTGTGGGAGATGCTGAGACACGAGAGCGTGGACGTTGTGTTCGGCATGCCGGGCGGCGGAATCATGGCGACGTATCATCCGCGGCAGGATTACGGACTGCGTCACGTGCTCATCCGCCACGAGCAAGCGGCGGCCCACGCGGCGGATGGCTATGCTCGCGTCTCCGGTCGCGTGGGCGTTGCGATCGCGACGTCCGGCCCCGGCGCGACCAACCTCACGACGGGCATCGCCACAGCGATGCTGGATTCGATCCCCCTCGTCTGCATCACCGGGCAGGTCGCTTCGTCCGTGATCGGCTCGGACGCGTTTCAGGAAGCTGACATCACCGGGATCACGCTTCCGATCACCAAACACAACTACCTCGTCACCCACGTCGATGATCTCGCGGAGACGATCCACGAGGCATTCTACGTCGCACGCACCGGTCGCCCCGGGCCGGTACTGATCGATCTGCCTAAGGATGTACAGCTCGCCGACACGGACACGTTCAGCCCCCAGCATGACGTGCGGTTGCCCGGCTACCGTCCGATCGAAGCGCCGGACCCCGTTGCAGTCGGCCGAGCGGCGACGCTGGTCAATGCCTCTGTGCGTCCGGTGATCATTGCCGGCCACGGCGTGGTGCTGGCCGAGGCGGAGGCCGAACTTCGGATCCTGGCGGAGAAAGCCGACATCCCAGTGACGACGACGCTGCTCGGCAAGGGATGCCTCCCTGACGATCACCCGCTGTCACTCGGGATGACGGGAATGCACGGGTCGGCAACGGCCAACCAGGCCATTCAAGAGGCGGACCTGCTGATCGCAATGGGAATGCGATTCGACGATCGCGTCACCGGTCGCCTCGCTGACTTCGCCGCCGGCGCACTCAAGATTCACCTTGAGTTCGATGCGTCGGAAATCGGCAAGAACGTGCCGGTCGATGTGGGCGTCCTTGGCGATCTCCGCCAGTCAATCCGGGGCATGCTGAACACGGTCGAGCAAGCTTCCCGGAGTCCGTGGCACGAGAGGATCGCCGTCTGGCGCGCCGACTCGGAGGACAGGGACTTCCTCGCGCGCCCGGAGGGAGAGATCCTTGCCGCCCCTCACGTCATCGATGCCATCCGCAGGGTGATGTCGGAAGACGCGATCGTTGTCGCCGACGTGGGTCAGAATCAGATGTGGGCGGCGCAGTACTTCCACACGGATCGAGGACGTGCGTTCATCACGTCGGGAGGGCTCGGAACGATGGGGTTCGCACTGCCAGCGGCCATCGGAGCGCAGATCGCGGCGCCGGACGCCGAAGTGTGGGCCGTCGCCGGCGACGGCGGCTTCCAGATGAACGTCCAGGAGCTGGCAACCATCGTTCAGGAGAAGCTCCCGATACGCATCGCGATTCTCAACAACGGATTCCTCGGGATGGTTCGTCAGTGGCAGGAGTTCTTCTTCGACAAGCGATACGAGTCGACGCGCCTACTGAACCCGGATTTCGTCAAGCTGGCGGAAGCGTACGGAATCCGTGCCTGGCGAGCCCGCAACCCGGAAGAGAGCCGTAGCGCGATCGCATCCGCCCGAAGCCACGAAGGCCCCGCGTTGATCGATTTCCAGGTCGCCGGTGAGGGGGAGGAAGGGAACGTCTACCCGCTGGTTCCCGCCGGCGCGGCGCTCGACGAGATGATCCGGCGGCCGGTTGCAGTCGATGCCCGAACGAGGAGGCACGGAGGATGAAACGTACACTGGTCGCGCTTGTTGAAGACAAGCCTGGAACGCTGAACCGGGTCGCCAGCCTGTTCCGGCGTCGGGCATTCAACATCTCCAGTCTCACCGTCGGGCACACCGAGCAGGAGGGGATGTCGAGGATGACGATTGTGGTCGATCACTCCCGCACGGACAGCCGGATCGTCGAAGAGAACCTCCGCAAGTTGATCCACGTGGTTCACGTGCAGGACGTGACCGAGGAGCCGGCCGTGATGCACGACCTCGCCATGATCAAGGTCCGAACGTCGGAAGGGACGCGCGCCGAGATTATGCAGATCGTCAGCACGTTCGGAGGGCGAATCGTCGACATCGGACTGGAGACGCTGATGGTGGAGGTGACGGGCCCGGACGACCAAGTCGACCGCCTCGTCGATGTCCTTCGTCCGTTTGGCATCGCGGAGATGGTAAGAACCGGACGCGTTGCGATGGTCCGCAACGGCGACCCGAGTGAAGAGCGCACGCAAAGGAGCGGCAATGACTGACGTTGACTTCGGTGGCGTGATCGAGAGTGTGGTCACGAGGCAAGAGTTCCCGCTGGAGAAGGCCCGCCAAGTGCTTCGGGACGAGACCGTGGCCGTCCTGGGGTACGGAGTCCAGGGGCCGGCCCAAGCGCTCAACATGCGAGACAACGGAGTCCGAGTTGTCGTGGGACAGCGCCGCGGAACGGGAACATGGGACAAGGCAGTCGGCGATGGCTGGGTCCCGGGAGAGACGCTCTTTCCGATCGAGGAAGCGGCCAAGCAGGGTTCGATCGTCCAGTTCCTTCTTTCCGATGCAGCGCAGAAAGCTCTATGGCCTCGCATCAAGCCGTGTTTGGAGGCAGGCGATGCGCTCTACTTCTCCCACGGATTCTCCATCGTCTACGGAGAGCAGACCGGCGTCGTCCCGCCGCCTGACGTCGACGTCATCCTCGTCGCCCCGAAAGGATCCGGCGCCAACGTGCGAGCCAACTTCCTCGCCGGCAGCGGCATCAACAGCAGCTACGCCGTGAAGCAAGATGCGTCGGGTCGCGCCGCGGAGCGTACGGTGGCGGTCGGGATCGCCATCGGATCGGGGTTTTTGTTCCCGACAACTTTCGAGAAGGAAGTGCACAGCGATCTGACCGGAGAACGCGGCGTTCTGATCGGAGCACTGGCCGGAATGATCGAAGCCCAGTACGCCGTGCTTCGCAAGCACGGGCATTCCCCGAGCGAGGCATTCAACGAGACGGTCGAGGAGCTGACCCAGAGCCTCATCCGCCTGGTCTCTGAGAACGGCATGGATTGGATGCTCGCCAACGTGAGCACGACCGCACAGCGAGGCGCGCTCGATTGGCGCCACCGCTTCCGAAGTGCCGTCGCGCCGGTCTTCGACGACCTGTATCGGAGCGTCATCGACGGCGAGGAGACGAGGATCGTGCTCGAGGCGAATTCCAGTCCAACGTATCGCGAAGACCTCGAAGCGGAGCTCGCCGCCATGCGCGAATCCGAGCTCTGGCAAACCGGTGCCGCCGTACGAGCCCTCCGTCCGGAGAACGCTTCACGGGTGTGATGACGCCGATGAATCGATCTGCGAGAGATCCCGTGGGAGACGCCTCAACGAATCGCGTCATCGTCTTCGACACCACGCTGCGCGATGGGGAGCAGTCGCCCGGAGCGACGCTGAACGCCTCGGAGAAGATTCGGCTGGCGCGGCAACTGGCCCGGCTCGGCGTCGACGTGATCGAGGCCGGCTTTCCGGCCGCCTCGCCCGATGATCTGCGCGCCGTGCGGGGAATCGCCGAACAGGTGGGCGCGAACGGCGGCAAGCGCGCGGCCGGCCCCCCACTCATCATCTGTGCGCTGGCTCGCGCCGCGCCAGACGATATCGAAGCTGCTTGGACGGCGATCCGTTCGGCCGCCGCCCCACGAATCCACACGTTCCTGGCGACTTCGGACATCCACATGCAGCACAAGCTGCGGATGACTCGGGATGAAGTGCTGGCCCGAATTCGCGAAGCCGTGGGCCACGCGCGCAGTCTCTGCGACGATGTCGAGTTCTCGCCCGAAGACGCCAGCAGGACCGATCGAACGTTCCTTTGCGAAGCCGTCGAAACGGCGATCCAGGCTGGGGCCACGACGGTCAACATCCCGGACACCGTCGGCTGTACGACCCCCGGAGAGTTCGGGGCGCTCGTTCGACATCTCGTCTCGCGCACACGCAAAACGCCAAACGTCGTCCTCTCCGTCCACTGCCACAACGACCTCGGACTGGCAACGGCAAACTCGCTCTCCGCGTTGCGTGCCGGAGCCCGTCAAGTTGAGGTCACCGTGAACGGGATCGGAGAACGCGCCGGGAACGCAGCGCTGGAGGAGATCGTGATGCTTCTCGATGCGCGACACGGTCGTTTCGGCCTCAGGACGGGCATCAACAAGAAGCAGATCGTTCGCACAAGCCGAATGGTCAGCGACATCACCGGGCTTCGAGTACAGCGCAACAAGGCGATTGTGGGAGCCAATGCGTTCGCCCACGAGGCCGGCATCCACCAGGACGGAATCCTCAAGCATCAGGCGACCTACGAGATCATTCGCCCCGAGACGATCGGGCTCCGGGAATCCAGCCTGGTTCTCGGCAAGCATTCAGGCCTTCACGCGTTTCGTGTGCATCTCGCAGATCTCGGATACGAGATCGAGGAGCCCGCGCTCGATATTGCCTTCGCGAGCTTCAAGGAACTGGCGGACAAGAAGAAGACGGTGGCCGACGCCGACATCGAGGCTCTGCTCGCCGATCTCCTTCAAAGCGCGGAGGGGGGGCATCAGCTCGTCGACCTGCAAGTCGTCTCCGGTCGGCCGGGGATGCCGACGGCGACGGTCAGAGTGTTCGACCCCGACGGAACAGAGCACATACGCGCAGCCGTCGGTGCCGGCCCCGTCGACGCGGTCTATCGGGCGCTCGACGATGTCGTGGGCATTCCCAGCGAGCTGCTCGAGTACAACGTCCACAGCATCACCGAGGGGATCGACGCGCAGGGAAGGGTCACCGTTCAGCTGAGAGATCGCCATGGGCGGGTCGCATCCGGTTCCGGAGCCGACACCGACATCATCGTTGCCAGCGCCAAGGCCTATTTGGGCGCACTCAACCGCTTGACGGTCAAAACGGAGAACCGAGCAACGGCTCGAGTTCATAGGAGGGAATCGTGAGGAGAGGGCCGGAAGAGGAGTCCATGGGAATCGGAGAGTCGGAATGGAGATCGTTTCCCCGAAAGCTCGGGGGGAACATGCCGGATGAGGCGGCCGGCTTCGATGAGGAATCGCTGGGCTGGTCAGCCTTGTGGGATCTCGCCGCGCTTCGCGAGCCCCGATCCACTCTGGGAGAGACTGCCCAAGAAGAAGCGGAGACGGAGAAAGCAGACGGATGAAACAGACGCTTGCCGAGAAACTCCTGTCTACCCACGCGCTGGTGGATGGACGAAGGGTGGATCCTGACGATGCACCTGACGTCCATGCTGGCTCACTGATCGAAGTTGCGGTCGATCTTGTCCTGGCAAACGATATCACCGCGCCGATCGCCATTCGGGAGTTCGCAAAGCTGGGAGTCGATCGGGTATTCGACCCGGACGCCGTGGTGCTTGTTGCCGATCACTTCACCCCCAACAAGGACATCGCCTCGGCAGAGCAGTGCGCCGTGATGCGCCGGTTCGCGGAAGCGCAAGGCATCTCGCACTACTACGATGTGGGAAGAGGCGGGATCGAACATGTCCTTCTCCCCGAGGAAGGGTTGATCGCGCCCGGAGACATCGTCGTCGGGGCGGATTCTCACACGTGCACGTACGGAGCGCTCGGGGCGTTCGCAACCGGAATGGGATCGACGGACATCGCGGTGGCCATGGCGACGGGAGCCGCGTGGATGCGGGTTCCGGAGACCATCCGCATTGAGTTCACCGGGGACCTTCGCCCGTGGGTCGGGGGGAAAGACCTGATCCTGTACACGATCGGCCAGCTCGGTGTCGACGGCGCGCGCTACCGTGCGATCGAGTTCGCGGGTTCGACGATGGATGCACTTCCGATGTCCGGCCGATTCACCATGGCGAACATGGCCATCGAAGCCGGAGCCAAGGTGGGCCTCTTCTGCGTCGACAGCATCACGGAGGCCTATCTCGAGCAAATGCGCGGAGACGGAACCTCACGGCAGGCCGTTGTCATGAAGGCGGATCCGCGGGCCGGCTACGAATCGATCCTCGCGATCGACGCCTCGAAGGTGGTGCCGCAGGTCGCGTTTCCGCACCTACCGGGGAATACCAGGGCGGCCTGCGATGCGGGAACCCTCCCGATCGATCAGGTCGTCATCGGATCGTGCACGAACGGTCGCTTCGACGATCTGAAACAGGCGGCGGACATCCTCCGTGGGCGTCAGGTCGATCCCCGAGTTCGGTGCATTGTCATTCCGGGATCCCGGCGCGTGACGCTTCGCGCGATGCGCGAAGGCCTGCTCGAAACGTTCCTCGAAGCCGGCGCCGCAGTCAGCACCCCCACGTGTGGCCCGTGCCTCGGCGGGCACATGGGCGTACTCGCTGCTGGAGAACGGGCTGTGAGTACGACGAACCGCAACTTCCGCGGCCGCATGGGCCATCCCGACAGCGAGGTCTACTTGGCCGGTCCCGCCGTGGCTGCCGCATCCGCCGTGACTGGGCGGGTCACGTCCCCCGAGGAGGTCCTAGGATGACGCTTTCAGGACGAGTCTGGAAGTACGGCGACCACGTCGACACGGACGCGATCATCCCCGCTCGGTACCTCGCCACGTCCGACCCGGACGAGCTGTCGCAGCACTGCATGGAGGCCATCGACCCTCGCTTCGTCCGCGATGTGCGTCCCGGCGACATCCTCGTCGCCGGGGAGAACTTCGGATGTGGCTCGTCTCGCGAGCACGCGCCGCTCGCCATCCGGGGGGCGGGAATCGCCTGTGTGATTGCGGCGAGCTATGCGCGCATCTTCCACCGCAACGCGTTGAACGTCGCGCTCCCGATCCTCGTTTGCCCCGCGGCCGCTCGGGAGACGGAGACCGGACACGCCCTGGAAGTGGATCTTGAGCGCGGCAAGATCACAAACAGAACCCTCGGAACAACCCACGAGGCGGAAGCCTACCCCGCGTTCATGCTGGATCTGATCCGTGCCGGAGGGCTCGTTCCGTTCACGCGAAGCCGACTGGCGACGGGAACATTCGATGACCTCCGAAAGCACGCGTAGCTGCGCAAGGACCTCCTCGAAAGGAGCGGGAATGAAGATCGCAAAGGGCCTCATGGAAGGCCGTGCCCCGGATGGCCATGAGCGGCCGACGAACGTCTAGTACGGAGGGAAAGATGCGCATCCTGCTCTACGACACGACGCTTCGGGACGGAACGCAGCAGGAGGGCCTGTCCCTGTCGGTCGACGACAAGCTGAAGATCGCGTCCTTGCTCGATCAGCTTGGGGTCGACTACATCGAAGGGGGCTGGCCGGGCTCGAACCCGAAGGACGCCGCCTTCTTTGAGCGCGCAGCCGAGCTGCCGCTTCGGCGTGCGCGCCTGAGCGCATTTGGGAGCACACGACGGGCCGATCGAGCCGTGGAGGATGACCCCAGCGTCCGCGCCCTGGTCGCGGCACGCACGCCTGTCGTCGCTGTCGTCGGGAAGAGCTGGCGACTGCATGTGGACCGCGTCCTGCGAACGACGGCAAGTGAGAACCTCAGGATGATTGGAGACACCGTGCGCTACCTGCGAGACCTGGGGCGCGAGGTGATCTACGATGCCGAGCACTTCTTCGATGGATACCGCGACGACGAGGCCTACGCGATCGAGACGCTCCTCGCGGCCGCCGAGGCCGGTGCCGACACCGTCGTCCTGTGCGACACCAACGGCGGTTCGCTGCCTTGGCAGGTGGCGTCTGCCGTTGACGACGCGGGCCGGCAAGTCGACGCCCGCCTCGGAATCCACGCGCACAATGATGGGGGTCTGGCCGTGGCGAACACGCTCGCGGCCGTCCGCCGAGGAATCGCACACGTGCAGGCGACTCTCAACGGGTATGGTGAGCGGTGCGGGAACGCCGACTTCTGTTCACTCCTGCCCAATCTGATCCTGAAGCTGCAGCACGAGTGCATCTCCGATGCACAGCTGGCCCGACTAACGTCGACCGCCCAGATGGTCAACGAGATCGCCAATCGGCGACACGCTCCGCAACAACCGTACGTCGGACGTAGCGCGTTCGCGCACAAGGGCGGGATGCACGCGGACGCGATGGACAAGTGTGCGGAAAGCTATCAACACATCGATCCGGCGCGTGTCGGCAACCGGCAGCGCGTGGTCGTTTCGGAGCTCTCGGGAAGAGCGAACCTCACCCAGAAGGCTCGGGAATTCGGGCAGCTCCTCTCCGGAGACGGCGATCGGACACAGCACGCGCTCGCCCGCATCAAGGATCTCGAGCACCAGGGCTTTCAGTTCGAGGGAGCGGAAGCCTCCGTGGATCTCCTCCTTCGTCGGACGGGGCCGGAACACAAGGCTCCGTTCGGACTGCTTGACTTCCACGTTCTCGTCCGGGGGCACCCGGACGGGGGAATGCTGTCCGAGGCGGCGGTCAAAGTAGAGATCGGCGATCAGGTTCTCCATACGGCGGCCGACGGGAACGGACCGGTCAACGCGCTCGACAGCGCCGTCCGCAAGGCGCTCCTCCCGGTCTATCCGCAGTTGGCGGCCGTTCGACTGACGGACTACAAGGTGCGGATCCTCGACAGCGACGCCGGAACGGCGGCACGGATTCGCGTGCTGATTACGTCTTCGGACGGACAGACGACCTGGAGCACCGTCGGCTGTGGGACGAACGTGATCGAGGCCAGCTGGATTGCGTTGTCCGACGCGTTCGAGTACGCACTCGTCGTCGCCGACGTTCGCTTGCCGGAGACGGTGGGCGCAGAGGAGCGGAAATGAGAGCACGCATCGTGACCCTCCCCGGAGATGGGGCGGGGCCGGAGGTCACCGCAGAGGCCGTGAAGGTCCTATCGACGATCGGCGCCCGCTTCGGCCACCGCTTTGCCTTCGAAGAGGCCCTAATCGGAGGAGCGGCCATCGACGCGACCGGGGAGCCGCTGCCGTCTACGAGCCTCGATGGTTGCCAACAGGCGGACGCGGTGCTTCTCGGAGCCGTCGGTGGACCCAAGTGGGCCGACCCGACGGCGGACGTTCGGCCTGAGCAGGGGCTTCTCGCCCTAAGGAAAGGCCTGGAACTGTTCGCCAACCTCCGGCCTGTGCGTGTGCTGCCGACGCTCGTTGCGGCCTCTCCGCTGAAGCACGAGGTGCTGAGTGGAGTCGATCTCGTGATCGTCCGCGAGCTGACCGGCGGCATCTACTTCGGCGATCGGCAGGAAGCGACGGACGGTGCGGTGGAGGCCCACGACACGATGTCCTACACGGCGGATGAGGTTCGCAGGATCGCCCACGTCGCGTTCCGCCTCGCTCGGGAACGGCGAGGATCCGTCGTCTCGGTCGACAAGGCCAACGTGCTGGCCTCTTCCAGGCTCTGGCGTCGAGTGGTCGCCGAGGTGGCCGCAGAGTACGAAGACGTTTCGCTCGAGTCGATGCTTGTCGACACGGCCGCGATGCAGCTGCTCCGCCGACCGGGACAATTCGATGTCTTGCTGACCGCGAACATGTTCGGAGACATCCTCGCCGACGAAGCGTCGATGCTCTCCGGGTCGATGGGGATGCTGCCGTCCGCATCGCTCGGCGACGGCGACGGCGGGCTGTACGAACCGATCCACGGAAGTGCCCCCGACATCGCCGGGCGAGGAATCGTCAACCCGCTGGCCGCGATCCTCAGCAGCGCGATGCTTCTCCGTCACTCGCTGGGCCTCGAGACCGAGGCCGCCGTGGTCGAGGCCGCCGTGGAACGGGTCCTTGATGGGGGCTACCGGACAGCCGACATCGCGGGGGCGGGAACGACCTCGATCGGCACCGCCGAGATGGGGGACCGGGTCACCGAACAGATGCTGAACGACCTTTCGGAGACGTAATGCGAAACGAAGGAGACGCCATGCGAAGCGATCGGGTGAAGCGCGGTGTCGAGCGGGCCCCGCACCGGAGTCTGTTCTACGCCAGCGGACTGACGAAAGAGGAACTCGCGCGTCCGCTGATCGGAATTGCGAACTCGTTCAACGAGATTGTCCCCGGACATCTGCACCTGCGCGCCGTCGCCGATGCCGTGAAGACGGGTGTGCGCGTGGCCGGCGGCACACCGCTCGAGTTCAACGTCATCGGGATCTGCGACGGCATCGCAATGGGTCATCCGGGGATGCGATTCTCTCTGCCGAGCCGCGAGCTGATCGCAGACTCGGTCGAGGCAATGACCCAAGCCCACGGGTTCGATGGTCTGGTCCTGATTCCCAACTGCGACAAGATTGTTCCAGGGATGTTGATCGCCACGGCGCGCCTCAACCTGCCGGCCATCGTCGTCAGCGGCGGTCCGATGCTTGCCGGCCATCATGGGGGACAGGCGATCGACCTCAAGACCGTGTTCGAGGCCGTGGGCGAGCACCGCGCCGGCCGGATCGACGACGCCACGTTGGAGGCGCTTGAGCGAGCCGCTTGCCCCGGCTGCGGATCGTGCGCCGGCCTGTTCACCGCGAACACCATGAACTGCCTCACCGAAGCCTTGGGTCTGGCCCTTCCCGGCAACGGCACGATTCCCGCCGTTTCCGCAGACCGGCTGCGGTTGGCCAAGGCGGCCGGTACGCGGCTGATGCAGCTCATCGAGGAACACGTCGTGACTCGGGACATCTTGACGCGCGATGCATTTGAGAACGCGATCGCCGTCGACGCGGCCATCGGAGGTTCGACGAACGCGGTCCTTCACCTGCCTGCGATCGCTCACGCGGCAAAGGTCGCTCTCCCTCTCGAGCTGTTCGACAGGATCAGTCGCCGAACGCCATGCCTGACCAAGCTGAGCCCGTCCGGCCCACTCCACATGGAGGACCTCGACCGAGCCGGCGGCATCGCCGCCGTCATCGGCGAGCTCCTTCGAGCGGGCTGCATGGAGGGGAGTGCGAGAACCGTTGCCGGCGGGAGCATCGCCGAGATCGCACGAACACGCGTCGAGAACGATGTGCGGTTCCCCATCATCCATCCCGTCGAGTCGCCCGCGATGCCGGGCGGCGGCATCCGCATCCTGCGCGGCAACCTGGCGCCGGATGGATGCGTCGTCAAAGCGGCGGCGGTCCGAGACGAAATGCGCCGTCACGAAGGCCCGGCTCGCGTTTTCGATGGCGAGGAGGACGCCCTCGCAGCCATCCTCGATTCCAGGATCCAGCCGGGCGACGTCGTCGTGATCCGCTACGAGGGCCCTCGCGGAGGCCCGGGCATGCGCGAGATGCTGATGCCGACCTCCGTGCTGGCCGGGCTTGGATTGGACGGATCCGTGGCCCTGGTGACCGACGGACGCTTCTCCGGGGCGTCACGCGGCGCGGCCATCGGACACGTCTGTCCCGAAGCTGCAGCGGGCGGTGCCATCGCTCTCGTCGAGGAGGGAGATCGCATCGAGATCGACATCGCCGAGGGAAGACTCAAGCTTCATGTCGACGAATCCGAGCTCGAGCAGCGGCGCGCGCACTGGGCGGCGCCGGCGCGTTGGGCAAGCGACGGCTACCTCGCCCGATACGCTGCGTCTGTCGGCCCGGCGAGCGAAGGCGCTGTGTTGGGATTCCCTCACGACTTCGTCGAATCCAGCTGACCCACGGGCTTTTTCGACGCGCAAAGAAAATACGACGCAACGAACGTCGCGCCGCTTCAGCCAGTGGTGGTCCCAGGGGGATTTGAACCCCCGTCGACGGGATGAGAGCCCGCTATCCTAGGCCACTAGACGATGGGACCGTAGGCTGATCGATTATGGCCCAACGGTCTGAACGCATCAAGCGATTGCGCCAGGGCCGGCGCTTGATCCACAGGGGTTGACGAAGCGGCAAACCTGCGCTATGGTGCTTTCAGCATGCACACTCAAGCGGGGATCACCATGAGACGAACCACGGTGGCTCCGGTTGGTGTTGGTACGACGTGCATCGGACTTCCTGTGGGCCGCTAATCTAGGCTCGCCCGACAGGAAGTCCGGAATGAAGACTGCAGGCATTCGCCTGCGGTCTTTTCCTTTTCTTGTCTGGCGGGTGAACGGCGACTTTCGGTGGCTCACAGGAGAGAGGGCAGAGACTGCCTCTCGAAAGGAGTGAGCCACGTGATACGGATTACGACGCCGGACGGCACGAAGCGAGAGACCACCGCCGGGACAACGCTCCTGGAGGCAGCGAGGACGATCGATCCTCGGCTCGGCCCCACGGCGACGTGCGCTTCCGTCGATGGTGCGCTGCACGATCTTCGCGATCATCTTGAGATGGATTGCCGCGTAGCGATCCACACCGACTCGACGCAGGAGGGCCTCACTGTGTTGCGCCACACGGCGGCTCACATCGCTGCTCACGCGGTGCGGCGGCTGTTCCCGAGCGCGGTGCATGGCTTCGGGAAGGCAACGGACAGCGGTTTCCTTCTCGACTTCGAGGTTGCTCGTCCGTTCACCGCTGAAGATCTGAGCCGTATTGAATGCGAGATGATCCGCATTATCGAGGCCGACCTGCCCATCGAGCGCAGTGAGATGTCCAAAGGAGACGTGCGCGTGCTGCTGGTGCATTTGGGCGAGGTCCTCAGAGTCGAACTACTCGAAGAACTCGAGGGGAGAACGGTCACCCTGTACAGCCAGGGCGAGTACGTCGACGTCTGCCAAGGACCACACGTGGCATCGACCGGTTGTGTGCCGACCGTGCGGCTGACCGGCCTCACCCGCGAGCACTGGCGTGCCGACCCGAATGCGCCGCTGCTGTATCGGATCTATGGGACCGTGGCATGTCCCGCGTAATCGGCCAGCGTCAGAAGATGATTCTGAGTGGACGGGCGTGCCCAAGCCGTGGGCTCGCTCGTTTGAGCGAACCGATCGCCGAGGGGATCTCGTGTACGAACAACTGAAGTCAGTCGACCCCGATGTACATGCTGCGATCGCTCTAGAGTTCCAGAGACAGCGGGAGCATCTCGAACTGGTGCCGTCAGAGAATCGCGTATCGCGCGCCGTACTGGAGACGTTGGCCAATCCGATGCAGAACGTCTACGCGGAGGGCTACCCGGGAGCACGCTACTACGGTGGCTGCGAGCACGTGGACATCGTCGAGTCCCTGGCAATCGAACGTGCGAAGAGGCTGTTCGCCTGCGATCATGTGAACGTCCAGCCGCTTTCAGGCGTTCCAGCCAACATGGCAACCTACATGGCACTCGCCGACGTCGGCGACACGATCATGGGCCTGACGCTGTCACACGGCGGCCACCTCTCCCACGGACACAGGGCGAGTACCTCCGGGCGGTTCTTCCACGCCGTTCAATACACCGTCGATCGAGAGACGGAGCGCATCGACTACGACGCGCTCCTCAGACTGGCCAGGGAAGCGAAACCTCGAATCATCATTTCCGGGGGAAGCGCCTATCCACGCGTCGTCGACTTCGCTCGCTTTCGAGAGATCTGTGACGAAGTGGGCGCGTATCACATGTCGGACATCTCGCACATCGCCGGACTCGTCGTGGCCGGACTCCATCCGAGTCCCGTTCCCCATGCAGACGTCGTCACCACGACGACCCACAAGACCCTGCGCGGCCCGCGAGGCGCGATCATCTTGTGCAAGCAGGAGTACGCGCGGGCCATCGATTCGGCCGTCTTTCCCGGCACCCAGGGCGGCCCGCACATGCATGTGATCGCGGCCAAGGCCGTCTGCTTCCAAGAGGCTTTGACCGAGGAGTTCCGCGACTATCAGCGCGAGGTCGTGAGTAACGCCAGGATACTAGCTGAGGAGCTTCTTCGGCTCGGGTTTCGCCTCGTTTCCGGCGGCACCGACACTCACATGGTGCTGATCGATCTGAGGAACACGGGGATGAACGGCAAGATCGCGGAGGCGGCTCTCGATCGGGTCCACATCACCGTCAACAAGAACATGATCCCGTACGACCCGGAACCGCCTACGGTTACCAGCGGAATCAGACTGGGCACGCCCGCCGCGACGTCGGTCGGCATGGGAAGAGACGAGATGCGACGGATCGCAGGGCTCATCCACGAGGCGCTGACCCATCCTGACGATGAACGCGCGCTTGACGGAGTCAGGGCGCAGGTGCACGGACTGATGCAAGGTTTCCCCTCGTATCCGGATCTCGAGCTTTAGGCCCCCGGCGACCCGACCCGGTCCCGAAGAGCCCTCAGCTGTTCGTCAACGACTTCTCCGTGGCTAGGGACGGTCGGGGATCACTCGGAAGCGGGGTCGACAGGCTGGGCTGCTGCCCGCTTCTCGATCTCGGGCTTCGCCTCAGTCAGCGCCTTCATGAGGTCGTCGTACAGGTCGACGGGAACCGCGATCCCCTTGCGGGTCGGCTTCCACTCGCCGTCTTCGGTCTCGTAGAAGTTGCGGATGTCGAGGTAGTCGCGGTCTCGGAACTTCGAGAGCCGGATGTGAATGCGGCTTCCCAACCCCTTTTCGATCGCCTGAACCAGTACTTCGTCGGTCGCCTGAACTTCTTCCGTCATGTGCCCCTCCCATGTTTCCGGTATTGGATGATCTTAGACTACACGACTGCCGATCGATAAGAGAAATGGGCCTGCCTGGATTCGAACCAGGGACCTCCCGCTTATCAGGCGAGCGCTCTAACCAGCTGAGCTACAGACCCTTGAAGAGTGGCCAGATGGTAGCTTTGGGGGCATTGGCTGTCAAGGATCGACGGGCGGGAACTGCGTTTCCCGGTCGATTCACTCGGTAAGTTCCGCTTCCGCCGCCGCGTCTCGAAGGGCGTCGACAAACGCGTCCATGTTCCCCTCCAACACGCCGGTGAGATCGTAAACGGAGAGCCCGATCCGGTGGTCGGTGATGCGGTTCTGCGGGTAGTTGTAGGTCCGGACCTTCTCGCTCCGGTCGCCGGAGCCGATGTGGCTTCGCCGCTTCGCCGAAAGCTCGGCCTGTTGCTCCTGCTCGGCGCGGTCGTGCAGCCTCGCCCGTAGGACCCTCATCGCCTGTGCCTTGTTCTTGTGCTGGGACTTCTCGTCCTGGCAGCTGACGACAATCCCGGTCGGCTCATGCGTGATCCGCACCGCGGAGTCCGTCGTGTTCACGCTCTGGCCGCCGGGCCCGGACGAACGGAAGACATCGATTCGAAGATCGTTCGCATCGATCTCGATCTCAACGTCCTCGGCCTCAGGGAGGACGACAACGCTCGCCGTCGAGGTGTGAATTCGCCCTTGCGATTCGGTCTCCGGCACACGCTGCACGCGGTGTACTCCGGATTCGTAACGATACGCGCCGTACGCGCCGGCTCCCTCGACGGTGAACGTCAACTGCTTGAAGCCACCGAGCGACGTCGGATGGCTGTCAAGCAGGCCAATCTTCCACTTCCGAGCCTCGGCGTAGCGCGCGTACATCCGGAATAGGTCGGCGGCGAAGAGCGACGATTCATCTCCGCCGGTTCCGGCTCGGATCTCCACGATCGCGTTCTTCCCGTCGGTCGGATCCGGAGGGATGAGCATCCGTCGAAACGCGGTCGCAACCTCCTCCAGCCGGCCTCGATCCTGCTCCAACGTCTCGTCGAGTTCCTGACGAAGTTCCTCTTCCGTCTGCCGAAGCTCCTCCATCTCTTCGATCGACTCAGCCAGCTTCTCCCACTCCTCACCGATTCGAATCAATCCCTGCAGATGGGAGAACCGCTGAGCCAACTCGCGGTAATCGGGCTGCGAGAAGACCTCAGGATCGGAGAGCCGACGCTCGAGGTCGGCACGCTCGCTACGGGTCTTTTCGAGATGGGATGCGACATCGACGGAGGTCATGGCCGCGTAACCCTACGGAAAGGAAATGCGCGGTTCAAGCGGCTTGCGGCGCGACTCGTTCTCGAAGGAATCGAATGTCTTCCTGGAGCGCATCGATCTGAAGGTCCTTGTCGGCGAGACGTGCGTACAGCTCGCGAATCACTTCGTGCGATCCGACGACGGCCTCTCTCCGGCAGACCTCAAGCTGACTGCGTAGGAAGCCGATCTGCTCCGCCATGATCCGCTCGACGTCACTCGCGTAGTCGATCGCGTCCAGCGAAACCTGTGAGAGGAGTTTCTCGACAAACTCATTGGGCTCCATGGGGCGAGCGTAGCCCACCCCTTCCGTCCCCAAACGGACAGCTGACCGGGGAAAAGCGGACCTTCCGTACCCCTTCCCCGACTCAGCGCGGCGGTTTCGTTCCGAGCCAGCGGTACTCTTGGGACACGCGACCTTTCGAGGAGGAGGACAATGGCACAGATCACGGTCGATGCCCAGGCCTGCGTCAAGTGCGGAGCATGCGTCGACGTCTGCATTGCCGCGCGGGTGTATGAAATGACCGACGATGGTGCACACGCCTCCCGCCCGGACGGATGCTGGGCGTGTGGCCAATGCATCGCCGTCTGCCCGACCGACGCCATCGATCACGACGTCTTCCCCCTCGAGGACTGCCCGATTCTTGAAGCAGACCAACTCCCTTCGAAAGAGTCTCTAACCGCCGCGTTCCGATTCCGGCGGTCGGTCCGAACGTTCCTCCCCAAGCCTGTGCCGAGGGAGATCGTTCGCGAACTCGTCTCCCTCGGGCGTTGGGCGCCGACGGCAAGCAACAGCCAGGCGTTTGACTGGATCGCGTTCGACGATCGTGCGCGGATCGCGGAACTGAGCAAGGCGACCGTCGAGGGGATGTCGCGATTCGTTCGACTCGCGGAAAGCCCGTTCGTGCGCCCGTTCGTACGGATGGCGATCGGTCGCGAAAGCATGGAGAGACTCCGGAGAGGCGCGCCGATGATCCAACGGATGACCGACGCACTCTCCGGCGGCATCGACCCGATCTTCTACCATGCCCCCGTGGTTCTCATTGGGCACGGGCCGAAGGCCAACACGTTCGGTCGCGACGACGCGATCTACGCGACGTACAACGTGATGCTCTACGCAGAGCAATTCGACCTGGCCACGTGCCAGATCGGGTTCTTTCAGGCGATTGCCGAGCGCTCGTCGCGTCTGCGTCAGACGACCGGGATCCCCGAAGGACGCGCACCGCAGGTGGCCGTCGCGCTCGGGTATCCGCGACACACGTTCCGTCGCCTCCCGCAACGGCGAGAGCCTGACCTGACGTGGAATCCTAGGTAGGGGTGTCTTGACTACGTCAAGCCATTGCGTTTCCCTGCCAATGGCAGGGACGACGAGATGACGATCGATAGACTCCACGCGTATCTACTCGACAGACCCGGCGCGATCGAGGATCGCCCGTTCGGGCCGGAGGTTCCCGTCTACAAGGTGATGGGGAAGATGTTCGCCTACCTCTCGCCCGGTCACTCCCCGCCGTGGCTCACGCTGAAACTCGACCCCATCCTCGGCCAGCTGGTTCGCAGCACGCATGCAGCCGTGCGTCCCGGTTACCACATGAACAAGGAACACTGGAACACGATCGTCCTCGACGGCAGCGTGCCCGATGCGGAGATCATGGCCTGGATCGACGAGTCGTACGACCTCGTCGTCTCCGGTCTGACGCGGGCCAAGCGGGCGCAGCTCCAGGGCATGTCGCGCCGGTAGACGCGCCGTTGTCTCCTCGGAGACCGAAGCTGATAATGGCCTGGACTCGCGGAGTCGAAGGATCCCCATGAGAAGCTGGATCTACAGCTCCGGGTCCGACGAGATCGTCGTTCACTGGGATGATCACCGCTGCATCCACGTCGAAGCCTGCATCCGCGCCGCCCCGAGCGCCTTCGATCGCCACAAGCGTCCGTGGATCGATCCGACGCAGGTGCCGCGAAGGGTTCGTGTGGTTACTCCGAATTCGGCGTAGGCGGATACTTCCAATCGATGAACTGGCGGATCCCGGTCAGAATGCCCTCGGCGATCTGCGCCTGATACTCGGGATCGACGAGCTTGGCGCGCTCCTCCGGATTCGTCACGTAGCCAGTCTCTACCGACACCGCCGGCATCTCGGTACGCTGCATGTAGGATTCCTGGGTCCGTGTTCCTCGATCCCGAGCGCCAGTCATCCGAACCACGTTGTCCTGAATCAGCTCGGCGAGAACCCAGCTGTCGTCGTCGACGGGACGCGTGTCATCGACGATCGTCTCCACGCCGTTCGGGTCAGGCCCGGTGTAGGAATTCACGTGCACGGTGACGTACAAGACGGCTCCCGCTTCCTCGGCCTTTGCGATCCTGTCCTCCAGCGAGATGAAGATATCGAGCGAGCGGATCAGCACCGGATTCAGATCCGGCTCTGCCTCGACCAAGTCCCTTAGAGTCTCGACGATCAGCAAGTTGATGTCCTTTTCGAGGACGTCGTCCGCCGTCGCGCCTGGATCGCGCCCGCCGTGCCCGGCGTCGAGCGCGACCGTGTAGACCGGTAGCGGCTCAACGGGGTCGGAGCGATTCAAGGTCAGCACGAGGACCACGGCCACAGCGATGACCACGACGGCGCCAATCGCAATAATTCCTCGCTTGGTCATGGCGGGAGAATACACCAATCCCTGGCAGTGCCCCAACGACAGACGTCCCGGCCCTCCAGCACGATGCGCGACCGGGGCTTCTTCACTACGCGCGCTCGTTCGTTTAGGATGGCGACACCAGGGAGGGGGACGAATTGGGCGGAGCGATCGGTTTCGGGCTGCTGCTGTCAACGCTGGCTGGCTTGTCGACACTCATCGGCGGAGCATTCGGACTGATCTCGAAACGCCCGGGACCGCGCTTCATGGCGCTGACGCTTGGGTTCTCAGCCGGGGTGATGATTCACGTCTCGTTCGTCGAGCTCCTGCAGGCGGGCGTCGAGTCGATCGGGTTCGCGCCCGCGCACCTCGCCTTCTTCCTCGGAATGGCGGCCATGTTTCTGGTCGACGCCTTGATCCCGCACGACTACTTCGACAAGCACGATCACGGCGGGTCCGGCGATCATGCCAGTGCGCTGATGAAGACCGGCCTCTTCGTCGCTCTCGGAATCGGGATTCACAACTTCCCCGAGGGGATGGCGTCGTTCGTCGGCGCGCTGCAAGATCCTTCGCTCGGCATCTCGATCGCCATCGCGATTGCCATTCACAACATCCCCGAAGGCTTGGCCGTCGCTGCGCCCGTCTTCGCAGCGTCCGGCAGTCGGCGAAAGGCACTTCTGTGGACGTTCCTCTCGGCAATCGCCGAGCCGCTGGGTGCCTGCGTCGCCGCGCTGATCCTGCTCCCGTTCCTCTCGGACGCCGTCCTCGGCTACGTCCTCGCCTCGGTCGCCGGAGTGATGGTCTTCATCTCGCTCGACGAGCTGATCCCCGTTTCTCGCTCGTACGGGAAGGAGCACCTGTCGATCCTCGGCGTGTTTGTCGGGATGATCGTCATGTCATTCAGTCTGTGGATACTGGGCTAACGAGAGGAAGTGGGAAGGCATGAATGTCACATGTTTGCTCGAAGCGATCGAAGCGGCCCGTGAGAACTGGGGCTACGTACTCGGACTCGTGCCGGATGACAAGAAGGACTGGAAGTCGTCAGACGCCGCTTGGAGCGTCAAGGACATCATCGCCCACGTCGCCTGGCACGAGCTGGAGATGATCAACCTCATCGAGTCCCGAGATCTCGAGGGCTCGCCCTGGTGGATGCTACCGACTGACGAGCGGAACGCCAAGATCTACGAGCAGTACAGAGATCAGCCGCTCGAAGATGTGCTCTCTATAGCGAAGGACGCTTACCCGCGGATGCTGGAGGCCCTGCGGATGCTCTCCGACGAGGATCTCAACGATCCTTCACGCTTCAAGAACATGCCCGAGGACTGGGAACCCTGGAGGCTCATCGCAAACAACTCGTATGAACACTACCTCCGACACATCGGACAGATCCGCAAGCTCGCCGACCAGGCGAATCGCTGAGCGATTCGCCCCTAACTCGTCTCCGCCAGGAGACGGGCCGTTCTCCCAAGCTGCTTGAGCCCTCGGCTCAAGTAGCCGGGGGTTTGCTGTACGTGGTCAGCACCGAACAGTGCGCGGTCCGGACTACCTTTTCGGTGACCGTGCCGAAGATCCGGTGCCGCCATCCTGTCGCGCCGTGCGTGGCCATCACGATCAGGTCGACGCCCTCCTCTCCGGCGACGCGGACGATCTCGTGCCCCGCTTCGCCGTGTGTTACGAGGGTTCGCGTCGGGACGTTTTCCGAGATCTCGGCCTGTCGCTCCTTCATGTAGCGCTCCGCGCTGTCGGTCAGCTCGCGCTGGTAGGCGGCCACATCGAACGACGAGATCCCTTCCGGTGAATCGAGAGCAGGAATGGCGCCGACGACGTGCATCAGAATCAGCTCCGCTGAGAACCGCACCGCCATCTCGACGGCCGCCTTGATCCCTGCGGCAGCGGGCTCGCTGAAGTCGGTCGGACAGAGAATCCGCTTGAACGGCAACATGACGACCTCCTCTCTACGGCTTCCTCGAATACCGTCGGACCACTCTAAGCCCGCCACCGTGGAGGATGCAAGAGCAGGCCGTGTTTCATTCGTCAGGCAGAGCCGATAAACTGTCCGCGCGGAGCACGGACGCCACGTCCGATGGGGCGTTCGTGCTCTGTAACTCACATCACACAAAGGAGGGACGGCACATGGCAGCGCAAGGCGTAACACCTCAGAGCGAGGATTACTCACGCTGGTATTCAGACGTCGTCAGAATGGCCGATCTTGCAGAAAACGCCCCCGTGCGCGGCTGCATGATCATCAAACCCTACGGCTACGAGCTGTGGGAGAACATCAAGTCTGCCCTGGACAGCCGCTTCAAGGCGACCGGGCACAGGAACGCCTACTTCCCGCTGTTCATCCCCATGAGCTTCATCACCAAAGAAGCCGAGCACGTGGAGGGATTCGCACCGGAACTCGCCGTGGTGACCCACGGCGGCGGAAAGGAGCTGGAAGAGCCGCTCGTCGTGCGCCCGACCTCCGAAACCGTGATCGGACATTCGTTCGCCAACTGGATCCAATCCTACCGCGACCTGCCCCTGCTCATCAACCAGTGGTGCAACGTCGTCCGGTGGGAACTGCGACCCAGGCTCTTCCTGCGAACGACAGAGTTCCTCTGGCAGGAAGGCCACACCGCCCACGCCACCGAGGCCGAAGCGCTCGAACACACCCTACGAATGCTCGACGTCTACGCCGACATGGCGATCAACGAATGCGCGATCCCCGTGATCAAGGGCCTCAAGAGCCAGCAGGAGAAGTTCGCCGGCGCCGTCGACTCGTACTCGATCGAGGGCATGATGGGCAACACCTGGGCGCTTCAGTCCGGGACCTCGCACTTCCTCGGCGAGAACTTCTCCAAGGCATTCGAGATCCAGTACCTCGACGAGAACAACGAGCAGCAGTTCGCCTGGACCACCTCGTGGGGCGTCTCGACGCGCATGGTCGGCGGCGTCATCATGGCCCACGGCGACGACAAGGGCCTGCGCCTGCCGCCCCGCATCGCGCCGTATCAGGTCGTCATCACGCCCATCTGGAAGTCGGATGAAGACAAGGAAGCCGTCTTCGCGTTCACGAAGCAGGTCGAAGAGCAGCTCGATTCTGCGGGTGTGCGTGTCCACGTCGATGAGCGCGACGGTTTGAGCCCCGGCTTCAAGTTCAACGACTGGGAGATGCGCGGCGTGCCCGTGCGGCTCGAAATCGGCCCCCGCGATGTCGAGGGCAACTCGGCAATGGCAGCGCGGAGGGATGTCCCTGGGAAAGATGGTAAGGAGATCATCCCATTCGACGCGCTTGCCAATCGCATTCCCGAGTTGCTTGGCAGTATCCAGGATTCGATGCTGGATACTGCTACCCGATTCAGAGACGAGCATCTTCACGAAGCCTCGTCCTACGACGAACTCAAGGAGATCGTGCAGGACGGATGGGCCCTCATCTGGCACTGCGGCACCCGCGAATGCGAAGACCGCATCAAGGAAGAGACCAAGGCTTCAAGCCGCAACTTCCCGTTGGAAGCAAACGACACTTGGAACCCAGAGGGTCAGAAGTGTGTCGTTTGCGGTAAGCCCGCCTTTGGCAGGGCCTACTTCGGAAGGGCTTACTAATCCGATACAGCAGAAGGGCAATAGCCACTCAGGCTGTTGCCCTTCTGCAACCTACCTGTGCCAACCGAAGATTGGGGACAGCGTAGGCGTGGAACATCCCGGCCCGGAAGACTTGCGCCGTGGCGGCGCTTCCGCATTCGGAAGGGCTTACTAGCAGCATGACGCAACTGGAGTAGCGGGGCCTCTGGCTCCGCTACTCTCTTGCTCGCGATGAGTAGGCAGTTGAGCCCGCGGGGTAAGGTTGGTGGGCCTATCTCAGTTATCGGCTTCTCCGGCTGTTCGATGCTACGATGCTGCCTCAGGCACTTCGATTCCGAAGTCCGCCAGGCTGAACAGCCTGCGAGCCGTTCGGTTCTCTCTGCCCACCCAACCTCTTCTCTCCCAAGCCGTTGTCCAGCGAGAGAGACTTCGCTCAGACACTTTGCCCTCAGGGAAGGCCCGACGGCAGGCGTCGAGGATCTCACTCCGGCTTCGCGTTCCATCCATCAGCTGGTATGCCAAACGCACCTCAGGTCCGCACTTGGATTCAACGAACTCCGCCAAGATGCCATCTCGGACCCTCCCATACGATGATGCCCGGATCCACACAAGGATCTCCTCCAGAACCTCTACAACTCGCTCATCCACTCTGTACTCCTCTCGTCCACCTAACAGTCCTGCTCTGCTAGCCGATTCAGTCTGAAGTATCGAAGAAGGCTGAATAGGCCCTGTAGAGCCGATTGGAGTCGACCCCATCAACTACGCAGTAGTAGACTGTGCTCTGCGTATACGCCGAACGAGCTATTGCCTGAGTCTCCATCTCTCGGACAATAGCGTCATCAACCTCGGCCCAGTACTGAACGAAGAACACATCCGCAGAAACCATGAACAGACGCTGCACTTGATCGCCGTTCTTGCCCATCTTCCCGGGGGTGAGCTTCCCGGTTGTACCTGGTCCCTTGAAAGCGAAGGCGGCAGCTAGCCTCTGTTCCCCCATCCAGAGCCTGCCCGATGAGAGATCACGCAATTCGCCTCCCCAATCTTTGAAGTCGCCTTCTTCTCCCAAGATTGCCTGTACGCCACGCTTGAACTTCTCCTCCGATACCGTCTTCGGTAGATTCCCGGATGGCTCCACGGCTCTGGCTTCTGCAAATGAGTCGATGTCGTCAATGGTAACCTTCCGTGCAGATGCCACTGAGCGTGGAACAGAGACTTGGACCACGGCATCCCCCGAGACCTGGGGGGTCCGTTTCGTGGGGACCTTGGAGATTCGGTCCGGGTGATCCACAAGTCGAAGGATTCGCTGCTTGTTGTGATGGAAAAAATCTCTCTTCCTGTAAGCCACTCGACCATTCTGTCTGACCTGGTCAATGATCTGGCTCGAAACGAGCTCCTTGCCTCGCTCCGCAACGCGCTTCTCCGTTAGTCCTGTTTTCGAGGCAATCTCGGGGACCGTCTTGATCGCCTTCTTTCCGTAGTAGATTGCCTCGAACACGGCCCGCCGATCTTTCGATCTGCCAATCGATCTTGCAGCATGAACGATGTTCTCCTCTGCGTTTGACCCCAAATCAGAGACGGACTCGACCATTACTTCTCATCACGCTTTCGTGATCCACTCGCTCTGAAGTCGATGGACTTGGGGAACATTTTGCTGATTGCGCTCTGAGTGACACCTAGAGCCGCGCCAATCTCTGACTGCGATGAGACGCCTTCTCTCAGGAAGCCCAGGACTAGGAGCTTCTTGATCGCGCGGAGTTCCTCCAGGATTTGGTCCGTACCGCTCTGCTTCGTCACTTCTTCCCCCCCTTTGCTTCCTGCCGCTGCTTCTTCAGTGTCGAGAGCGCAACACTCACTGTGTTGGGTGTGGTTCCGAGGATCTGCGCAATCTCAGCAGGCTTCAGACCTGCACTCGAAAGGAGCTCGCACTGCTCTTGCCGAGGACGATCCACGACAACGGACAAAGCGACGATACGCACCAACTTGTCAAGCTTCTCCGATAGGTGTTTGCAGTCCTGATCCAACATTCCTCCTAGTCCTTCTTCTTCGCAGCCTTCCGCTTCTGCGAAAGAACTGCATTCACGTAGTTCGTGCCCTTCCCGACCAGGCCCGCAATCTCTGCTGACGGCAAGCCGAGAGCCTCCAGTCGAACGATCCGCTGGGTGATCGTCGTCTGCTTCTCGTGCAGCGGCTTCTCAATCTCCAACGCGATAAGAACATCCAGCCGCCTCACGATCTGCTCCAGAAGTTTCGTGTCTTCCATTGCTCCTCCAATTGCACCGATAACCTATGACCACCTGGCTTATTGCCTGTGCTCCACGGAGTATAGGTATCCTCTTAGGCAATTCAAGAGGCAGGTGTAAGCTTCGGAGTTCGCGGCAAAGCAGGTAAAGGGGTTAGATGCTGTATTGAATGTCAAGTCTCCTTCTGATTTGGATCTATGAACGATTCACCGCTTTCGTAGATGGCATGGGCGATGAGTAGCAGCTTCCTCGCTGCAGCGATCCGAGCGACCTTGTCCGGCTTCCCGCTCTCCTTCAGTCGACGGTAGATCGATCGGATGCTCGGGTTGTAGCGAGCGGCGGACAGGGGAGGCCTAGGGGTCCAAGGTTAGGGGTCAGGTCTTTATTTTCGGTGTTTCTCATGCTAGACTGACGGCATGGCTCGCCCGCTAAGGATCGAGTTCGAAGGGGCTTTGTACCACGTCACGAGTCGCGGCAACGATCGCGAGAAGATCTTCTTCATGGACACGGATCGCAAGGCGTTCCTCGAGCTGCTCAGCGAGGTCGTCGATCGCTTCTCGTGGGTCTGCCACGCGTACTGTCTCATGACAAACCACTATCACTTACTGATCGAGACCCCACATGCCAATCTATCTCGAGGGATGCGACACCTAAATGGTGTCTACACTCAGCGGATGAACCGTCTCAACAAGAGAACCGGACACCTGCTGCAAGGACGCTTCAAGTCGATCCTCGTCGAGAAAGAGAGCTATCTCCTGGAGCTGGCGCGCTACGTCGTCCTGAATCCAGTGCGAGCGAAGATGGTCCGTTCTGCCAAGGATTGGCGCTGGAGCAGCTATCGTGCCACGGCCGGGCAAGCGGCTGTACCCACCTTCCTAACGGCCAAGTGGATCCTGAGCCAGTTCAGTAAGGACATGTCCGTGGCAACTCGTGCGTATCGCAAGTTCGTTGGGCGAGGGCGCGGCGCCTCAATCTGGGATGAGCTTCGCAGAGGGAATCTTCTGGGGACAGACTCCTTTGCTGAGCAGGTGGCCCCACTTCTTGACGAGAGGCGAAACACGATCGAGATCCCTCGCTTCCAGAGGCTTGCTGCCAGACCAACACTCCATGAGCTATTCGCAGGTGTCCAAGGCAAGGAAACGCGCAATGCGAGGGTTCATGAGGCCATGCGTGTTCACGAGTACACGCTCAAGGAGCTTGCGGAGTACCTGGGACTCCATTACTCAACGATCAGCGTCATCGCGAAGTCGCTTGACCGGGAGAAGGAACACCAAAAATAAAGACCTGACCCCAAATCTCCCGCTCCACTGCCGGCAAAGGAGGCGCGCTTTCATAACATCACATACCCGGTTTCAGACGCCTCAGAGACAGCCCATCAGGTGTTTGCCCCTCGATTCGCAAGAATCGAGGGCCGGGACCTCAGCCTAGGAAACAGAGTATGTGCCCCCCGAACTTCATCCCAAACTCTGCATCCAATCGTAGACCCCACCCCCTCGTTTCATGTGTTTGACGGATTATAGCAGTGATGGTAATATCAGCTACAGCATTACAGTTCTGATCTGAGAGGCGCAACGGGGTGAGAGGATCACGCATGAGATGGAGAGCAGAGAAGAGTAGCCCGCTTCTTAAGCTTCGCGATCCCGCCCCTCGGCATGGAGAGAACCCGTCAAGGAGGGAGGGCTGGCTATGCTTGTGTGAACGCAGTAGCCGTCGATTGAGTGAGCGCTTGTCATGCAGATGGTTGAGATGACGCCTGTCTCTTACTTCGTGCAAGACACGGTCGTTGGCTGAAAGCGAGTCAACCAGAGAACAGGTCGTAACTGGAAGGCCGCAGGAGTTGCGGGCATCTGGCGTGCGACCAACAAGAAGGGGTGAATGCGATGTCAAACGTAATGCCTGGTGGTTGGTCTAGCTTCAGTTGGGAGCTTACTGAGAAGGACAAGAGAGTATTCGAAGAAGCCAAGAAGAAGATTGTGGGTGTAGACTACACTCCGTATGCTGCTGCAACGCAGGTCGTCGCAGGGACACACTACTGCTTCATTTGCAGAGGAGTATATGTCCTTGCTGACTTACTTGAAATGGCCGCGAAGGTGTATGTCTATCAGCCGCTGAGCGGAGACCCTCAGATCACCCAAATCGTGGAGATCAAGCCGTAGATCCGGAACTTGGGGCAAGGGGCGGAGATTGCGTTTCCGGTACGGCATCTTCCGCAGGACCTGCCCGTTGCCCCGCTCTCAAGAGTGGAAAGCGCATCTTGCTTGACGAGTCGCATCACCAAACCCTAACCAAGCATCGCACTGGACGGAGCTGACTCCCCGCCAGTCAATCCGTGATCGGAACATGTCCGGAGAAGCGAAGAGAGCCGTGCATGCATTGGTGCGGGGCATACCTGACTGGGCGCGTTGGCGAGGGCGAAGGTTAGTTGCGTTAGTGGGGTCACGACAGTATCTTCGGAGAGCAGTCTACTAGATTACTTGCATCATAGTCAGACCATTTCGCATCCAAAACGAGCGAAGCAATCACCGCCAAGCGGTCTCTCTGTCTGGCGTGTGCCAGCGCACACGCTTTGCACCCCAGATGCACATTGGAAGCCTCCCGGCACTCCACGGCACAGCGGCTCAACTACAAGTCCTCCGAGGTGTCGGTCCGCTCATACGACGATAGGAGCTGCAGTGTGTCTTCGGCATACTCCCCGTCACTGCCGATGGCCGACCACTGCCAGGTTAGCGTGTCGCCCTCGAACAACAGGACGTCCATTCGAGCGGATTCCGCCTCGCGGAAGAGACAAACCAACACGTCCCCCGTGGCATAGGCAATTCCCGATGTCTCGTACGCCACGGTTCCCGCCACTGTGAAGACGACGAGGTTCGCTTGGTAGAACGTGTCTTGCCACGTCAATGTCAGGGTGAGTATGCTCACGCCGACCGTGCCGTAGCAATTCATCCCCGTGGTGCTCCACTTCCCGACAAGCTCGCCTTCAGCGAAGCTCGTGCAGACTGTGGTACAGACCATGAGAACAACCAAGCTCCCCATCACCGTTCGCTTCATCCCACAGACCTCCTTGCACGCGTGATTCACCGCGTGTGTCAGGCATGCATTCGCCCGAGTGTAGCCTGTCTTCTACAAAACGGTAACGCGTAACAGCCTGGGGACTCTGACCGCATTCCCGCTGCGTCCGCGGCGTCGGTCAAGCGATCCGCGGAACGGAAGCAGGCGCGAGCTGATTCGTTGCGCGGTTTGTCCGGCGACCGGCGCGACTCACAGAGGCACCTCATCTTCATTCTCAAGGCTGTTCGATGTCACCACTACGAGCCGCGACACTCGAAGTTCGGTCTGCCCCGGTCGCACCGTATCCATCCAGGCTCCTTTCCAATGCCCGTTCGTCAAGGCGTACGTCAACACCGCAGCTCTGGCCATCGGCTGCTTGTACCGAGGCGGTCCGGCCTCGGAAGGAGGCGGTCGACTTCCGGGCGGTCAGGGAGTAGAATTTGCGTAACAGTGTTCTGTATTTCCTTCGGTGTTGCCTCCATGGAGGAGACAGCGGATGCAGACAGCGAAGTGTGCTGAGGAGGGTTCGCGATCTCTATGAAGAGAATGAAGAGGCAGCTCTACGTCTTGTGCGACTTGGAGGGGGCGTCGGGGATCTCGCCCGAGAACAAGAAGGCCATGTACTACGGCTCCGAGCTCTGGAAGAAGGAGGGGCGGGGATTCATCACTTCCGACGTGAGAGCCGTCTGCGAGGCGGCCAACGAATTCGGGATCGACGAGATCATCCTCAACGACTCACACGACAACGGCCATCGCGAACCGAACGTCCTAGTAAAGGAACTGCCCGACAACGTCCGGATGGTAAGGCGACCCTATCTGCCGGGCAAGCCTCGACATGCGGTCAGGGGAGAGCCATACGGAATCATCATCGTCGGCCAACATGCCATGCGCGGTGGCGGCGGCTTCGCGCCGCACACGATCCAGTCCCCGCCCATTGGGGAAGTGACGCTCAACGGCATCGAGGTCGGCGAGATCGGCCTCGAACTGGCCCTGTTCATGGACGCGAAGCTGTTGGCCATCGTCGGCGAACAGGCGGCGGTGGAGGAAGCTAAGGGCCTGTGCCCGAACACCGTCGGGATTCCCGTCAAGAGCCTCGAGAAGAACTGGTTCCCTTCGGCGAGCGAGACCCGCAGTGCGATTCGCGACAAGATTCCGGACGCACTGCAGAGGCGTGATGAAGCCGACAGTCTGCACCTCGATCCTCCATTCCGTTTCACGCTCAAGACCACCGAGGGCTACAGCTTCGATCCAGAGAAGCGCTTCTTCCTGCGTTGGCTCTCGAAGCTCATCTTCTTTGGCGTGTCCAAGGGATGGCTAGGCGAGAGTGAAGCATCGTGGGAGACGAAGACGATCATCGGGGGGCTCTACGCCCTTCACTGCACACGCGGGTTCATGAAGAAGCGGACGTAATCTCGAGAGACGACGGTTCCCAGGAACTCACACGCATTCCCAGCGCCCCGGTTCTCGCGCACGTGGCGCTACCCCTGCGATTGCCTCATCGCTCGTGGAGTCTCTGCGCCCGATGGCGGCGAAAACGCCCTCCGCCAACCTGCCGATCTGGAAATACGCGCTGTCTGTGTGCTTCCTCTCTGCGGGGATCCCTCGATTCGAATCACGGCTCGCCTGAAGCAGCATCCTCCCCACTCACCGCACGGCAAAGGCCCACTTGGTGCCCTCGTCTGCGACTTGGCGAAGCCGCTCGGCGAGCTCGCCGGCGTGGTGTTGGATGTGCCTGAGGACTCGTGCTCCTTCCGCGCTTTCCACGGATGAATCCCGTCCGCGTTGTGAACAAGGATTGTCAGCGGCGCCTGCTCCATCGCCTGGAGAGTCAACTTCACTGTGCCGACGTCCTGCCCCTCCGCTTCCCGGTTCGAGATCCCTTTGCGGAGAACGGCCAGCAGCTCCTCTCTCTTCGGCTCCGGGACCACGGTGAACCGCCACGGTTGGCTGTTCTTGGCGGACGGTGCGAGCACAGCGGCTTCCAGAAGTCGCTCGACGGTCTGATGCTCGATCGGATCGTTCTTGAACTCGCGAATGCTGCGACGTGCTTTGATCGCTTCCAGGGCCGTCATGCCTACATACCTCCTTGGTCGATCGCTGGCGACTACGGTTTGTCGAGCGTCCACGCCGAAACGAGTCGCTCGAGAGTCTGAGCGTTCAGATGCAGTGGCTCGTCCAGTGTCAGCGCTGTGCGCAACGAGCGCAAATCCCGTGCAAAACGGTATGGGGCGAGCGGATCAGCCGGGTACTTGTCAGGCCGGACCCCGACAAACTCGAGCGTGCCGTGTGGCGCGAGGAGGTCCGTCCATGCGTCGAGTGCGGCCGTGTCGGGACTGCGGGAGAACGACGGAAGCGGTGCCAAATAGACCGTGTCTAGCACCTTACCGCACAGCGCCCGCTCGGCGAGTGCGAGACCATCCTCGGTGTTGAACGGAAGCCACAGTCCCGGAATGCCGGTCTGGATGTTCGTCCTCGGGTTCTGATGGTTGAAGGTGTCGATGAGAAGTCTCTGCGGCCGGACACCTTCGCACGCAAGGTACGCATCGTAGGCCAACAGACTGTACTCCGCCGGGTGATTGAACCTGACCTCAAGCACGTCGATGCCGTGCGCCTCGGCGTAGGTGTTGACCGCGTCCGCGAACGGCTCCGGACAGCCCCATTCCGACTCCCTGCGCACGATGGTCCGCCCGTCGACGGCCCATCGCTCGAGATAGGCTTCTGGTTCGATGGCACCGAGCCCGCCGATCTGCAGGAAGATCCGCTCGTCGAGCGCGATCTGCGGCCAGGGATAGGCGCACTCGACGAGAACGAGGCTTCCGTCCGGGGCGAGCCGATCAGAGATGAAGGCACGGTAGCAAGCCGGCAGATCGTGAAGCTTGATCCGGACGAAATCCGCGACCTGCACGATGGAACGATCGTGGATCGGATCGTAATGGCAGACCACCTCGAAGCTCGAGGCGGCGTTGGCTGCGAGGATCCGCCTGGCCGTTTCCAGACTTGTTCGTCGATAGGCGTCGAGATCATCAGGACCGATCGTCTCGTGACGAAACGTCAGCCCGAACGATGTCGTCAAGAACGGGGCTCCCAGCAGCGCCGCGAGATGCGCGACGGCTCCGTTCGGCGATCCGATGACGATCGCGGGGAAGCGTGAGCCGTCATCGGGGTACTGGTCGATGCACCATTCGGCGAGCGCGTCCACGGAAACGTTCGCAGCACGATTCGCATCGTGCCCCAGGGACAGCCGCATGCCCCATTCGACGGCGGAGATCCGCGCCGTCTCAGGGAACAGGCTGATGAACCCGAGGAAGATCTCGCTTCCACGCGGATAGCACTCCAGGATGCTTCTTCCTGTCCCGCTCAGTGCCTCCGCGACCTCACGAACAACGCGGGTGCCGGAATCAAACGCCACGACGTCGACGCTGGAACTGGCGGCTCGGCCCGCAGGCGCCTGTGACACGCCAATGAGACAAACGAAAGCGAGACCCACGAGCGCCGTTTTCACGGAATGGCTTCTTCAACGTGGCTCTCGAGCAGCATCGCCAAACGCTGTGGGAAGTCCGTGTAGATGCCGTCGACCCCGGGCAAGTCGATGGCGTGCTCGAGTTGCTCCGTGGCGTTGTATGTCCAGACAATGATTTTGATTCCCTCTTTCTCCAGCTCGGCCAGCAATCCGTCTGTGAAGCCGATGACGCTGGGAAGGTAGACGTCGACGTCCAGCGCATGCAGGTACTCGAGTGGATCGAACGGCAGGAAGATGCTCAGTGCCCCGATGGGGATCGCGGGATTCAGTTCGCGCACTTCGCGCAAGAGGTCGTGATCGAAGGACGAGACGAGGACGAGGTTGACTGTGTTCGTCTCCTCGATGAGCGCCACGAGCCGCTCGACGACGGCGTGGCGCTCGCCGTCGTTCGGTGCCTTGATCTCGATGTCAATCAGCCAATCTTGTTCGGCAACGAAATCGAGCGCTTCACGCAGCGTGGGGACGGGTTCGCCTGCATACGATGCCAGGGCATCGTCGGCTACTTCTCCTTCCGCAATCCGACCGAAGGGATCTTCTTCCAGAAACCAGGAGCCGGCATCGAGCGTGCGGATCTCGTCGAGACGGAAGTCGGCCACACGCCACGGAGTTCCGGAAGGAAAGACCTCCTCTGCATCCGTCGTCCGCTCGAGCGTCTCATCGTGCATCAGAATCAGAACGCCGTCCCGCGTTGCTCGAACGTCAACGCCCCAGACGTCGGCTCCCAGGTCGAACGCCGCCCGGCCGGCGGCCATCGTATTCTGCGGGGCCACGGACGACGCTCCGGCGTGCGCAACGTTCAGGATGAGACGAGGTTGAGACGCGCCACGACAGAACACACAGAGAAGCGATTCATCACGCGCCAAGACTGGTTGGAACGTCGAGACGATCAGGGCGCACAGCAGAGACGATCGAACGAAGCCGCGTCCAATCGAAGCACCGGTCACGGCGTCATCTCCGCGAGTTTCTGTAGAAGCGCCTCGGCCTCCTTGAGCGCCTCCCGGTTCCAGAACGGCCAGTCGGTGATGGGCTCATCGAGCACGGCGGTCAGCTCAGACTCGATGAATGCAGCGTCACGAATCCCGTCGATCTTCCCGAAGAAGTTGTAGGTGAACCCCCAGTACTGGGCGTACACCACTCGATGGAGAAGATACGTCGGTGCGAGGGCGACGGCCCTCTCCAGATGTGCGATGCCGGCGTCTGTGTCGCCGCCCAGCGCCGCGGGCGTCACGACAAGCATCGCCCCGAGCGCATTGTGCGCGCTGGCGCCCCAATAGGCCTCGTCCACGGTCAAGCCTCGCTCGTACAACGTTCGCACGTTGCCGACCTGCGTGAGCCCCTCGCTCAGGTTCATCCCGCAGAGCCCGCCCCAGTTGTCCGCCGTCCATAACAGCGCGGCCGCGTCGGTCACGTGCGAAACGGCAACGTCAAAGCTGTTTCCTTCCTCTCGGGCGAAGTCCGCATTGAGCCGCATGCTCTCAAAGCCATACGTCTTCCCTCGCTCGAACAGGGTCGAATCATCCGGCGTGTCTCCCGGGGAGAACGTCGTCGCTTCGTAGCAGAGCTGAGCCAGTCGGTTGAGGATGAAGGCCCGAGACTGCGTCTCCAAAGGCTCGATCGTCGGCAGGATGACCTCGTACAGACCGATCGCCTCAACCATCCGTTCCTCGACGTAGCGTTCCGCGAAGGCGGACTCCGCTTGCTCCAACAGGTCGGCGAGGGAGGGTGCCTCCGAGGCTCGCGCGATCCACGGGCCGAAGAGAACGTTGGCCATCAGGGCCGCGGAGATGCATAGCCAAGCAACGATCTGCGATCGACGTGGGAGAACGAAAGACGCCATGTTTTCCACCTACCCGTTTTCGTCAAGAGCCGTGCGGCTCTCCGTGTTGCCCGATCATACCTGAACGCGACGAGGGAGCGGGACAGCGGTCTGGCAGGCCACGGCGCCGGAGCGCGGACTGCTACAGTTCCCGATCACTGCTCCAGCATCGGCGCAGCCGCGAAGAACCGAACGTAGCGACAGTTCCTGCACGCCATGGCGAAGAACCCTGCCTGCGACGGCTTGGCATTCTTGTTCTTCAAGTCCAGATCCAGGCCCACAATGATGCTGTCGTGGATCTCCCAGCCGGCGTGTACGCCGCAGGCAACGCAGTCGGATCTGACGTTGTGCTCCTCCAGCCACGTGGTGAGCGCTTTCCTCTGCTTCTTGCTGATGGACAATGGTTGCACCTCCCCTGGAGGCGAAGCGTAGTCGACATGGATCGAATGATCCAACGCGCTCTGTGCCTCGCCGCTGGATGCGCCGCAAGGACTCCTCCGTCAGACTGAGAAGCTAAGAAGCCGCGGCGAAGGCGGCGAGCGCGCATGGGTTCATCTGCGCGCTTCCAAACGGATACGAGACCGCGGCCGGCGAACTCGGGAACCGCCTCTCCGGCGGAGAGAAGCAGCGAATCTGCCTTGCGCGGGTGATTCTCAAGGACGCTCCGATTCAGCTCCTCGATGAGCCGACGGCATCGCTCGACACGCAATCGGAAGCGATGGTCCTCGAGGCACTCGATCGGCTGATGGTCGAAAGAACCACGGTCATCGTCTCCCACCGGCTCTCGTCGCTGAAGGGGGTCGACGAGATCCTCCTCGTCGACGGCGGCCGAATCAGCGCGCGTGGAACGCACGAGGATCTCCTCGCGCGGAACGAGCTGTATCGCCAGCTCGCTCAACGACAGGTGAACGGACTCGAAACGTCGCAGGCAACCGGAGGGGGCACATGATCGCTCGAATCGCACGCAGCAGGCTGGTGCGGGTCCTATCGCTGATGGAGCAGCGCTTCTGGCTGTACATCCTCGGAATCCGAGCAGTTGGTCCAGGACGCCCTCGGCGTCCTGATGCGAGGTCGGACGACGATCGCGGTCGCCCATCGCCTGTCGACGATCAAGCATGCCGATCGGATCCTCGTCCTCGAAAAGGGACACATCATCGAAGCCGGTGACCACGAAGAGCTTCTCGCCGCCGGCAATCTGTGCCGGCGACTCCACGAGCTGCAGTTCGCGATCTAGGCTTCGGCGGCCACGTCGCCGAGGTGACATCGCCTGGGCACGCGCGCTCTTTGCGGAGCAACATCTGCTTGCAGAAGCTCGGATTCCCTCGTAACCTTTCCCACGATTGAGGGTCCGCCAGTTTCGGCGGACGCGAGTTGGGCAGACCGCCGAGGTCTGCCCGTTTTGCTGATTCGACAAGCGGGAAGGAAGGGCGCGATGACGCATTACCGCCGACTAGCCGGAGCGAAATGCTACCTCTCTCCTCGATCGGACGCAGACGCAGAGCTGTTCAAGAAGTGGGACAACGACTTGGAAGTGATCCTGCCGGCGTCGATGAACGGGTACAACACCCCGACGACGCTCGCCTACGAGGATCCGGCGCGCGCCAAAGAGATGCTCAAGCACATGTTCGTGATCGTCGACTCGGAGACGGACCAACCGATCGGCTGGTGCAGCCTGTTCTTCCGCATACCCGAGAATCGCCACGCCATGCTTGCGATCATGATCGGTGAAAAGGACTACTGGGGGCGCGGGTGCGGACAGGAAGCCGTCACGCTCCTGCTCGACTACGAGTTCAACATCCTCAACATGAACAGCGTCGAACTCGGGGTCTACGCGTTCAACGAGCGCGCGCTCCGCTGCTACGAGAAGATCGGCTTCAAGCACATCGGTGTCCAGCGCGAATCGAGGATCGTCGGCGGCGAGAAGCACGACACCGTGCTGATGGACATGCTCGCCTCGGAGTTCGAAAGCCCCGTCGTCAAAGCATCGATTCATGGCTCGCAGGAGCGAACGAAGGCGTCTGGCCGGTAGGAGTGCCGGCGCACCAAAGACCCAAGGCGACATCGATCGGCTGTTGGCTCCCGGGGAGAAACTCGACCGAAGGTCGATCGGGGAGTAGGCTCCTGGGCATGAAGAGAGGGTCAAGACCTGCGAATGCTGTGATCCTGGCAGCCGTAGTCAGTCTTGCCATCCTGCCCCGCCTTCTTGTTCATGCAGAACCAACGGAGTCACTCCATCCTGCTGTCTCAGGTTCCGCGTACCAGGATGCTTCGGAGGTCCCATCCCCTATTGGGATCGCTGAGGAGGGGCCGGATCTCGCCGCCATCGTCGGCCGCATCGAGCCGATCTCGCGGGACACAAGAGTCCGCAGGAACATCGCCCATGCCACCTTCTGCCTTCCACAGAACGTCCTCGGGATTCTCTTCTACGGATTGCTCCAGCTCACGGGGAACGTTGTTTGCACGGCAGACATGAACGAGACAAAGGTCATCGTAACGTCAGCCCCTGCCGGGGTTTCGCTCGGGAAGTACATCTTCGTCCACAGGACGATGCAAACGGAGAACACAGTGAAGCACGAGTATGGCCACACAATGCAGGGTTACAGGCACGGCCCCTTCTATCTGCTGTTCGAGGGAGTGGCATCCTTTGTTCAGGTGACCATCTCGCTGTTCTCCCCCTCTTTCGCAGAGGGGTACTACGACCGGTGGCCTGAGAACGAGGCCAACGAACTGGGTGGGGTCAGATAGGCACTCAGTCTGATGTTGTCGAAGCGCCCTGCATGGCGTTGAGCAACAGGTCGGCGCGCCGCAAGCTCAGCGGAATGATCCCGACATGGCCTGCAATCACGAACGACTACGCACCACCTACGAAGTGCATCGTGTGGCCCAAGCTGAACTTGGCCGGCTGTTCGCCTGCTGGGAGGAGCTTGAACGCAGATGGCTAGGGGCGTGGTGCCCTTGGTTCGCCAGAATCTACTCATCGAGAACCGAGCAGCGGATTGACAGACTCCCAAGGAACACCAAGAATAAAGACCCGACCCCGAAGCTCTAGACGATCGTCGTGGTCCTTGAGCGGGAGGCCAGCTCTTGCTTACGCCGCAGACCCCTAAGAATCAAGATCTGACCTCAAGCATTCGGACTCCAAGCATTCGCTGATCGCCTTCTTCAGTGTTGTCACCGCAAGGTCGGCGCAGTGGACGTTCTCCTCAGGCAGGCCGCCGAGCGCCTCGAGTAGCTGTTCCGGCCTGAATTCGCTCGCTTGCCGAAGCGACATACCTCTCACCATCTTCGTGAGCATGCTGCCACAGGCCAGCGTCGGTCCGCACCCGTCGGTCATGAAGCTGGCGTGCTCAATCGTCTTACCATCAAGCAGCAGATAGATCTCCATGGTATCGCCGCACCAGCCGGTGTAGATCGCGTAGGCGTCTGGTGCGTCCAGCCGCTCCAGGTTGGCGGGATCGAAGAACTCACTCACTACCGTGTCGGAGAAGGTATCCCGGGTGTCCTCGTCGACTTTCTGCTCAAGCCACCGTACGAATCGGTCGAATTCGCTAGCCACCGTCCGTCGCCTCCTTGGAGCAGGGCACAAGCGGCGTGTCCATGCGGTGATTCTACACACAACGCACCCGAGGTGACCGAGTTAGGGCAGGGGTCAGGTCTTTCATTGCCACATCAGCAGAGCACGAGTCAGGGGGGAGGATCCAGCCACAGTCGCATCGCGGGCCCCAACTCCACATCCCTCATCCACCCTCGCCTTGAAGAGGGATGTTCTCCTAACTAAGCTTTCTTCCATGCGATCCGCTACCCTCAAGCAGCTTCACATCGCCACGGTCGCGATAACTCCGGATGTCGCTGCAGAGGTCAGTCGGCGGCGACTGGCGAGCGTCGTGGAACGGATCAAGCAAGAGCCACGTTTCGGGGTCGGGTCTTCACTTTTGGTGTTCCTTCCCGACATGGGATGCTAGTCCCTGGGATTTTGGGGTCATGGGATTCCGCGTCAGATCTTGATTTTTGGGATTCCTGCCCTCATAGAGAAGCTCGAGAGCAAATCATCGCGGCTCTGCGGAGAGGTCCCGGGCACCTCCGTTAAGGAACGCCCGCAGAGAACCCTGCTCGGCTCTTCAGGATCAGAAGCGGTAGGTCGCCCCGGCTTCGAGCACTTCGGTCTCAGCGTGCAGTTCCCTCGTCAGCCGACCGAGGGCGTGGTCGCAGGTGTCGTGCCCCGATAGAAGAACCCGCTGCGGCCCCGCCGCGTTGATCGTTTCGATGGTTCGATCCAAATCGGCGTCCGTCATCCGTCGCCACGGAGGCTTGCCGGTGCCCATCATCATCTGGAACTGGATGCCGGCGCGGTTGCCTCTCCCCGCGGTGAGCGGGAAGTGAAGGCCGCCCGCGATGGCGTAGATGGGCTCATCGGAGAGGCGCCCGACCATCTTCAGAATCACCTCAACGGTCGGATGGCCGCACCCGGTGATGACCACGAGTCCCTTGTCGTGGACACGAGCCAGCAGCGCCTGTTCCTCCGTATAGCCGAGCATGAACAGGCTTCGGGCCAGCGGGCCCGTCGAGGCGATGCCGGCCGCCAGCATCCGCGGGCCTTCGACCTGAACGGCCTCGAAGCCGCTTGCCTCACCCCGATCGGGAAGGTAGCAGGGCTTCGCGTGAGATGACATCAGCTCGCTGGGTACGGTGACCACGCGAGATCGCGCAGCGGGCATGCCTCCCATGTGATCGGAATGCAGATGAGAGATCGTGAGTGCGACCACTTGGTCCATGTGAAAACCAAGTTTCGCCGCGTTGTGCGAAAGCGTCGGGGTCACCGGGCCGAAGCCGATGTCGTATGCCATCGAACCCAGCTCACTCGTGAGCACGTAGGAAACTCCCGCGTCGCCGAGGAAACCAGGCTTCGCCTTCCACTCCACCAACACCGTTAGCTCCAGAGTGTCCAATCCCGGCATCTCCAACGGAACGGCATGAGCGATGCGGTCCCGATTCCGCTCGGCGGCACGGCTGCAGTTGATCTGGAACCAACGATTCCGAACGGCAAGCAGCGGGACGAGGATGGGGGAAGCGACAGCCAGAGCCGGCCACCATGCCGGGGACACACGCGATTTCATGGTCTTACCTCCACACCTTCGGCTTTCCTTGGCCGGCGATCGAATCGTCAGCGGTCCCTGTCTGTCGAGCAAACACACCGCACAGCGCTTGTAGCCGCCGCAGCAGCTCCGCTTGCTGTTCGGCACCTCACGCGGGACTTGCGCAAGCCTATCTCCGAGGCGGCACCCGGGCAACCCGGCGCTTTCGAATGCAACTGGGCCATGGAGTAGGGAGTTCGGGAACCACAAGCCGTGTCTCCGCGGGCGGGAGCGCCCGGAAACTGGTTCCGCGCAGCACTGACTTCCAGCCAAGCGCGGAGGATATACTCACTCTGGCGTTTCGGGGTCACGCGTTTCGGGGGCAGGTCTTTGTTTCTGGCGTTCTTGGCCACTGCTCCAGGCGGCAGTGGGGTCAAGTCCGGCATTGCGGCATCAGCAGGGCACGCGTCCAAGGCGAGGAACCACTCCACAGCCGCATCCTCAGGCTTTCTCAGATTCATGGGGTGGCGTAAGGGCGATCCACGCAGATCCATGCAACGTCGCAAGACCTAACTCCACGTCCTACGATGCGGGCACAACCTATGCTTGCCCTATTACCGGGCGAGATCGGACAATCGACGTCCATAGAGAACGCGTAATCGAGTTCGCATCGAGACTCCTTGCGATGACGCGATCCGCCTCGTACGGTGAAGGTGCGAGAGCAGCGATCCGCCGGGCATCTGCTTCGCTTGCTGTACGGACGGGCTGCGCCCGGTGACCTTCCGCATCGAGCCCCTGGACGGGTAAAAGCAAGGGGAAGCGATCGAGAGCACGCATCGTGCCCGAAGCGCCGGTTGCGATCGGGAGGCGCCCGCTACAACTCAGCAAGCGCGCCTTCGATCGCCTTCCGGATGCCGTCCTTCGGTGCCTCGTAGCCCCACCCGATCTCCTGACCGTTCACGTAGATGGCGCGCGGGATCCCGCAAGAGAGGAGAACGTCGTGATCCTCGCCGCAGAACTCGTTGAGGGTGACACGCTCGCCGAACTCAGCGCAGACCTCCCGAACGCGTGCGGCCTCGATGCCGCTTGTCTGGCAGAAGCCGTTCCAGAAGAGGTCGACGATGACCTCGCCTTCGACCGGATCGAACGTGTAGGCCGGCTTGAGAAACCGAGGGCGCGTGGCTTCCTCCGAGAACGGCTTCCAGAGAAGGACGTAGCGTCCGCGATGGTCGATCTCTTCGTAGCCGATGTGCTCGAAGAAGGCGACCGGGAGAAGCCACTCGGCGCCGGGGGGGTCGCGGAAGCCCGTGATGGTCGCACCCAAGAAGCCGGCATTCTGCGCAACTTCTTCGATCGACTCTATCAGGACGCGCCCGATACCCTTCTTCGCACCGCGTTCCATCCCGTAGAGACACGGGATCACCATCAAACCCTCGCCGATCGGACCCCACGAAGAGAGTTCGATCGGAACGCCGTAGGCGAAGCCGACGTGCTCACCACCGAGGAGAGCGGCCTTGACCACGCCCCCCTTCTCGACAAGGTCGCGCAAGAGCTTGGCACGCCGGCGTCCGCACGCGTCGATCTCCTCCGACTCACTGATGTGCGAGCAGGTCGACACGAAGTACTCGTCTTCGGGCAGCATGTCGCGAACGACGATCCTAGGCATGGCACCTCCACAAGCCCATCTTAGTCGGGAAGGCGAGATCGGGAAAGACGGGGATTGCTGGGCAGACTTGGCGGCCTACGAGTCGAGAACCTTCTTCATCGGCTGATACGGGAAGACGGTGCCATCGAAACAGGGACCACAGTAGACTCGTGTCGTGCGCTTGTACCCGAGGGATTGGTAGAACGGCACGGCGTAGAGCGACGATAGAAGCGTGATCGCTTCGGCCCCGGTTTTGCTGACTCTGCGCTCGAACGCGGTCATCAACTGACGGCCGATCCCGCAGCCGTGGCGCTTCTTGCTGACGAAAAGGCTGTGCAGTCGTGCCGGGCTTCCGCGCAGGACGCCGACGATCTCGTCAGCGTCGAGGGCGACAAGGACCCACGGGGCACGAATCACTTCGGCGATCTGTGATTGATGCGCTTTGCGATTCGAGTGCGCGTGCCGGAACGGTCCGAGAAGCTTCTCCTTCTCCTCCTCGGATGCGTAGGCGAGGTTGAACTCGCGAAACGTATCTGCGATCAGTCGGCCAACCTTGACGGCATCTGCCTCGCGATAGTTGCGAATCTTGACGCTCATGCTTCTTCTCCTGATTCGGGGTGAGGCGGATGGTCCGTCTCTGTCACGGAGAACGCAAGGACAGACCTGGAGTCGCACGATCGCGGCGCGATACACTGTCGTACCGAAGGAGGCGCCATGAACCCCGTCCTAGTCGAGGACCTACTGTCCTACCGGTTTCTCTCCGCCATCGAGATCGCGCCCAACGGCCGACACGCGGCGTTTACCGCCAAGCGCGCGAACGTCGAGGCAAACGAGTACTCCTCCGACATCCACGTCGTCGATCTTGCATCGCTCGCATCACGCTCGCTCACGACGAGCGGAAAGGACGGCGTTTTCGTCTGGGGACCGGATGGATCGGATCTGTACTTCGTGTCGAAGCGGGTCGAGATCGAGGACAAGTCGGTGCTCTTCCGGATCAGACTCGACGGCGGCGAAGCGGAGCAGCTCGCGACGCTGCCCCACAAGGTCGAGGCGCTGATCCGTTGCGACGGTAAGGCGCTGCTGTTCACGGCGCGCGTTCCACTCGACGAGCCGGCGCCGAAACCGGACGACGCCAAGGACTACGAGGTGCTCGAAGAGATCCCCTTCTGGATGAACGGCAAGGGATTCACGAACCGGCGCCGCGTTCACTTGTTCCGTTTCGATCTCGCAAGCGCGGAGGCGACGGATCTCTCCGAGCCGAACATCGAGGTGGAAGGCATCGACATCCGGGGCGATGCGGCCCTCATCATCGGCCGCCGGTTCGAAGGCGTGGCGCCGACGTTTGACGAGCTCTGGCAGATCGGCCTCTCGACAGGCGATCGCCGTCGGATCCCGATCGGAGACGTCCGCGTGGACGGTGTACGTTGGCTCGACGACGCCATGTGTGTCGTCGTTGCTTCGGACACAAGGGACTTCGGCCTCAACCAGAATCGCGAGGTCTTCACGGTCGACATCGAATCCGGAACGATGACCTCGCTCACACCCGGTTGGGACAAGTCCGTAGGCACGTCGATCGCCGCGGATTGCCGCCACGGCGCCGGACCTGTCCTACGCGTCGACGGAGATCGAATCTACGTCACCGTGACCGAGCGGACACACTCCGAGCTGGTCCGCCTTCGCGTTGGGGTAAACCCTGAGACCGCAGTCCTGTCTCCCGGATCGATCGATTCTTACGCCGTTTCCGGCGACGTGATCTTAACGATCGGGCTGCGGCCGCATGCGCTGCAGGAGCTGTATGCCTATCGCGACGGAGAAGAGAAGGCAGTGACATCGCTGAACGCGGAGAGCCTCAAGGCCCGAGACGTGTCGGCGCCGGAAGCGTTCTCCGTTTCTTCTGCGGATGGTACGGAGCTCGACGCGTGGGTGATTCGCCCGCCCGATTTCGATTCATCGTCGAGCTATCCCGCGGTCTTGACGATCCACGGGGGGCCACGGGCCGTCTACGGCGACATCTTCTTCCATCAGATGCAGGCGATGGCGGGCCGCGGCTACGTCATCCTGATCTCGAACCCGCACGGAGGGTCGGGGCGCGGGAACGCGTTCGCCGACATCCGCGGCAAGTACGGAACGGTCGACTTCGAGGACCTCATGACCGTGCTCGACGCGGCACTGGAGCGCTTCCCGTTCATCGATCGAGACCGACTCGGCGTGATGGGCGGCTCATACGGTGGGTTCATGACCAATTGGGCCATCGGTCACACCGATCGATTCAAGGCTGCCGTCTCTCAGCGCTCGATCGCCAACTGGATCCACAAGTTTTGTACGACCGACATCGGCTACTACTTCAACAAGGACCAGATGCAGGCCACGCCGTGGGAAGAGGGCGGAAGCGACAAGATGTGGTGGCACTCACCCCTGCGCTACGCGGACAAGGCGAAGACGCCGACGCTGTTCATCCACTCCGAGCAGGACTACCGTTGCTGGCTGCCGGAAGGGATTCAGATGTTCACTGCGCTCCGCTACCACGGGGTCGAAAGCCGGCTGGTCATGTTCCGCGAGGAGAACCACGAGCTGTCGCGAAGCGGGAAACTGAAGCATCGGATCCGGCGGCTCGAGGAGATCCTGACCTGGTTCGACAAACACCTGAAGGCGAAATCGAAGGGCTAGTATGCCTGGCACGCGCGGCGCTTCTGAGAGAGCCGTGGGTCGGAAGGAACGTGAAGCCAAGACCGTTCGGCTCATGATCCGCCTCTTCTGTCGGGGACATCATGGGAATTCGCCGCTCTGTGCGTCCTGCGAGGAGTTGTTGACGTACGCATCGCGGAAGGTCGAGGGCTGCCCTCACGGAGACGAGAAGCCAGCGTGCCGTCGGTGCACGATTCACTGCTACGATGTCGCACATCGGGAACGGATCCGCGAGGTCATGCGCTACGCCGGACCGCGGATGCTCTTGCGTCACCCGGTTCTCGCAATTCGGCACGCGCTTCGCTGATCGTCATCGCCGGTCGGTCAGACGGTTCCGGCACGAGAAGCCGGCCTGGCCGACCAGTCGTTTGCCCGGTACAGTCCCGGCATGAACGCGCGCGTACTGATCATCGGGGGGGCAATCGATGCGGAGCGGTACGGGCCCTTCGACCACTGGCGGCAGTTGCTCGGACCTGTGCCCTCAGACGCCGTGCATCTCCCTTCCGGAGAAGAGCCACCGGCACTCGACGCCTACTCACATCTCATCGTCACCGGGGCCGAGATCTCGATCGTGGATTGGCAGCCGTGGTACGTGGTGGAAGAGGCCGTGATCCGCGAAGCAATCGACCGAGGGATGGCAATTCTCGGCAGTTGCTTCGGTCATCAGATGCTCGTCCGGGCACTGTCAGGCGCTGAGTACGTTCGGCACGCGGAGGGCCCGGAGATCGGATGGTTCCCGATCGAGACAACCGCGGCGGACCCGATCATGGAGGGCTTCCCGAATCCCTGGCACGCCTTTCACCTGCACTACGACGAGGTTGTCTCACCGCCCGAGCCGTGGCGCGTGCTCGCAAGGAGCGAAACCTGTGCAACACAGGCGATTCGCTACGGCGACCGTCCCATCTGGGGATTCCAGTCCCACCCGGAGATCGATCCGGGCGAGGGCCGCAGGCTCCTTCGCACGATGACGCCGCAAGACCCGACTGGCGTGAAGGCGATGCGCATGGCCCTCACCCAGACACCGAGAGACGACGGACTCGCTCAGCGAATCGCCGACCGCTTCCTGGAAGCTCTGCCACCCGCTCACTGACGCGTCGGCTACAACGACATCGCTCCCAGCCGGGTCAGGATGGCCACGCCGGTACGGATCCCGGAGAAGAACCGCTCGACCTCCAGGTTCTCGTTCGGGGCGTGATTCGCCTCGTCGTGGTTCGCGTACGGAACGACGAACGATGGGATCCCCAGAATCCGCGTGAAGACGTAGTCGGGCAGCGTGCCGCCGAGGGCGGGAACCAAGAGCGGTTCCTGTCCTTGCGCATCGACGATCGCTTGACGGAGCGGCTCGGTGAACGGTGACTCGAGCGGCGTCTTCGAGGGTTCCATCCCGCCGAGCGGGACGAACTCGACGTCCGGCGCATGCTTCCGCACGTGCGCCTCGACCTTGGCGAAGATGTCGTCACGAGACTGGTCGTGCACGAGGCGGATGTCGCACTTGGCGATCGCCTCGCACGGCAGAACCGTCTTCGGCCCCTCGCCACCGTATCCGCCGTGAAGGCCGTTGATCGTCAGCGTCGGCCAGACGGAGAGCCGATCGGCGATGCTTCGATCGATGGGTGCATCGAGATCGCTGAGTCCCAGCTCCTGCTTGATCTTCTCGACATCGTAGCGCAGTGCGTCGAGCGCCTCGCGCTCCATCGGCGTCGGCGGGAGCACATCGTCGTAGAAGCCGTCGATCGTGATCTCGCCCTGCTCGTTCTTCATCGAGGCGAGCAAGTGCACAAGGCGCCAGAGCGGATTCGGCACGATCCCGCCGAAGTTCCCGGAGTGCACATCGCGACGTGCGCCCTTCGCTCGTAGCTCGAACACGGCAACGCCGCGAACGCCGAACATCACGCATGGACGTCCGCTCTCGTGCACCAAGCCGTCCGACGTGATCGCCAGGTCGGCCTTGAGCCGATCCTTGTGTTCGCGGATGAACTCGGCGATGTGCGGACTGCCGATCTCCTCTTCGCCTTCGAGAAGGACGATCACGTTGCACGGGAGTCGCCCGTGGCAGGCGAGGATCGACTCGATCGCGAGCAGGTTCGCGAAATGCTGTCCCTTGTTGTCGCCAATCCCGCGGGCGTAGATCCGCCCGTCACGGATCGTCGGCTCGAACGGAGGCGTGACCCAGGCCTCAAGCGGGTCCGGCGGCTGCACATCGTAGTGGCCGTACAGCAGGACGGTCGGCAGATCGGGGTTCTCCGTTCGCCGTCCCAGGACCATCGGCCAGCCGGCAGTCGGCAGGATCTCGCTTTCGAGGCCGATTCGCTTGAGAAGGTCGGAGAGAAACTCGGCCGTCTCGGCGATCCCGATTCCGCGCGCACTGATGCTCGGGCGCTTCACGTAGTCGAAGAGCCGATCGAGAAACGACTCCCGATTCCGATCGATGTGGTCGAAGACCTGGCTCAGATCGTCCATCGAGACCTCCTTGCGATGGTCCGGGCGATTATCGGAGAGCGAGCAGAGATGGGCAATCGGTAATGGACCGATGGCGAGGGAAGAAAGGGAGAGGCTGCTCCTGCGGTCGCCTTCGAGCAGAGAGTCTCGGACATGCCGAGGGCTCTCCAGGCTCTCCGTCCGGAGCCGAACGCACCGACGAGTGGCACGCTCGATGAGCGATCGACCCGCTTCCTGCAGGTTCTCTTCCAGGTCTGCGGCCCTCGATGTGTCTCAGGAATCGTCTCTTGCGAAGACCTGCCGGCCGATCTGCTCAATCAGCGCATCGTCGAAGACATAGGCAACGCTGGGATTCCCCAGGAACTTCGCCGCTTCCTGATAGGTCTGAAGAAACCGATACGGCCTGCTCACACACTCGGTAAGCGCTCGTTGACCGAGCTCCAGCTGGATCCGAAGCGCCATCTCATGTCCGACAGGATGATCCACGGTCGAGTGCAATACTGACGTCACGCTGTGGGTCGCGGGCTCCCCGACGACTTCTCCGTTGAAGATAGATCGCATCGCCTCTTCCAGTTCGGAGAGGTACTTCACGTGTCCTCCATCGTAGACGGAGAGCCATTCTTCGGTAAGCTCGCGCGCCGGCTCGCCGAAGAATCGAATCATCCCTTCCGCCTCGCGCCGCATGGCCTCATGGGCATCCAGCCCATCCCACACCAGCGTCATCGCGATCCCCTCACCCTCCAGCTGTGTCAGTGCCCACACAATCCCCCGATAGCTCTCGTCCGCGGAGTGGGGTTCGGCGGTGAGTGAGCCCCTCCACAGGTGGTGTAGCTCATGTGAGATGAGTTGCGTCAGGTTCTTCAGAGCGTCTTCGGGTCTCAGGATGAGCGACAGGGGGAGGTCGATGAGGAGTTCGTTCCCCGACTGCATGCCTTGTGCAAGACCAACGAGGAGGGTGACGCGGGCCTCTTGCGCGGTGCAGTCCTCGGGCAGGTACTTGCGCACCAGCCGGACGCTTGACGTCGGATCCCACTCTTGCTGCACCTCCTTGAGGAAGAGACGCAGTCTCGACCGGTTCATCCTGGCAAACTGAACGTCCTTCGCCATGAGACCTGAACGTGGATCCTCCAAGTCCAGCATCGAGTCCGGGCCATCTCGCGTTAAGGCTCGTGTGTAGATGTCCGCGACGACCTCCTTGTTGTAGGTGAGCGCGTCGATCATCTTCCGATAGACGGGCAACCGCAGCATTGCTTGGATGTCCGATTCCGCGATGGGGCCGCTCTCCACCAGAGATAGAAAGGCCTCCACTCCGGAAGGATCGACCGTGATCCTGGCAGCCGCCTCACCCTCGGCATGGGATCTCGATCTGGTGCCAGAGCCGTTCGGTGTCATGAATCAGACCACACTCCACGTGTCCTTGGCGACTCGCCCGCTCACGGGCTCATGAACCCGTCGAGGCTCACGAGCGCGATGTAGCCTCCCGAACTGGCGCAGGCGATCGAGCGACCGCACGGATGGAATGCGACGCTCGTAATGGGGTCCATGAATCGGACGATGCCGCTCACGAATGCACAGGGCTCGACACGAAGGAGGTTGATCGAGCCGTCCTCCAGGCCGACGACAATCCACTCACCGTGAGGGCCGAGCGCCAGATCTTCAACGGCGGTCGCGAAGCCCCACTCGCACCGCCCGCTGTTCGGCGTGTAGTCGCCCCACAAGACGACGCTGCCGTTCTGAGATCCGTAGACCGGTACCGCCGGATCCCCTTCGCGTACGGCCAGTGCGGCAACCGGTCCTCCGTGCGTCTCAAGGCCCTCGAGAGCTCGGGCGCTTGGGGGGTTCCACAACTGCAACAGGCCGTTGGACAAGCCTGTCCACAGCAGTGGAGTGCTTCCTGGCCGATAGGTCAGAGACTCGATTCCGCTGGTCGCGTAGAGCGTGGAGCTTGGTGCGGTTGATGTGGCCAGTCCCCGTTGAAGATCCCAGAGGAACACACTGCCGGTGTCGGCTCCAACAGCGAGTTGCCCACCATCCGGTGAGATCGCCAAGCCGGTTGCTGTTCCTCCGGGGATGATGAGGGTGGCGGCTGCGTCGAGCGTCGCCGCATCCCAGAACCGAATCGAGCCGTCCGTTGAGGCCGACACCAGATGCGATCCGTTGGGCGTGAAAGCCACGGCCGCCACGGCAGACCCGTGAGAAGGGGTCAGGAATGTGGGCTCTGGGCCTTCGGCGAACGGATCCCAGACGCTGAGCGAGCCGTCAGCGTGTCCTGCGACAAGCCGGCTTCCGTCTTGGGAGAATGCCAGCGCAGTACAGGCGGCAGTCTGTCCCCTCAACCTCCTTACGTACGGGTGCGTGGAGGGCGAAGTTGGCGGACACGGCGCGTTCTCCAGCTGTCCATCCGTTTCCGGGCTTCCTGCTTCGGCTTGGCCAAGCGCTGCCGGCACGAAGAGAAGGCCCAGCAGAGCCGCCACGGTGACGCACCTCCAGCGAGGCCTCCGCCATGGCGACACTGAAGACCGTCTCAAATGAGTCTTCATGACTCCCTTCTGAAGGATCGGATCGTCGCTCCCAGACGCTTTCCCACTCCATCGAGCGCTTGCACAAGCCCGCGCTACGGCTCACTAACAGGCGGCTCGGCGGTGGTGCCATACGGAATGGGATCCCCGCCTGGATCGCACCCGCATCCGCGGAAGTACGCCTTCACCCGGTCCCATTCGCGGTCTAGCCATGAATCGCCGACGGGAGTACACAGCAACCCGAAGATAGGGTCGCATAGCCACCACTGGCACCACTTCTCGTAGTGCCACAGCTGCAATTCCTCCAGCCCAAAGGGCCACGTAGTGCCACACTGGCTGACGGAGGAAACACAGTTGTACTCCACGTAGACGAGGTTCTTCATGATCACGCACTGCAACTGCGGCACATAGGGATCGCCGAGAGCTGCCAGCGACGTGAGAAGAAGCGCCGCAAGCGCGCCTGCAAGCGCTAGGTTGCGCCATCCGAGTAACGCGTTTCTCATTCTACACCTCCTTGTCGTGTATGTGCATACTATATACGATATGTCGTGTTTGTCAACCCCCCGCATTGCCTCACCAAAAAGGTACTCGAAATGGGATCGTTGCCTCAGCTAAGAAAGGTACTCGAAACAGGAGGTGAGGCTACGGTGACTCGTTCCTGAAACACGGGAGCGAGGAGACACGTATGGGCCTGACAATGAGAGAGAAACAAGCGGTGACCCGTCAACTGGCGGTTGAGTACAAGCGAGCCACGAAGAAGCAGAAGGGCGGAATCCTCGATACGTTGACCGAACTGTCTGGCTACAACCGCTCCTACGCTGCACGGGTACTTCGAGATCGAGCAAGATACGTGGTGGTGGGCCGAGGCGTCGTCAAAGGCGTCAAGGTGACGTTGGTCGAGGATGAGCGGACGAAACGAAGGAAGAAGAAACGGAAGCGGGAAAGGACCTACGGCCGGGACGTTCTTGTTGCGTTACAGAAAAGGGGTTCGAGGGTCAAGTCTTGCATTGCCACATTCCGAGGCTCCCGACTAGTATCGTGGACATGAAGAAGCCTGAACCAGATCGTCTTCGACGCGGGAAGGCGGTTCACGATGAGATCCAGAAAGAGTGGGCGGCCGAGGCGCAGGGCGAGGTCACTCGGGAGAAGCCGATCACGAAACCGAGTGGCGGATCCGGACGCATTGACATCCATGTCCAGGCCCACGAAGGACTCGCTGCCGTCGTCGAGATCAAGAACTTGGACTGTGCGATGCTCGCGGCGTTCGACGCCACGAACTGCTTCTGCTCCGGCCTGACCTCCAGGCGAATCGCCTCAATGAAGTTGCCTGCATCAATCTCTCGAATCGTAACCTGCATCCTCATCCTCCCATCGGCCTTGGTCTGCTTCGCAGTGCTCCGCGATTGCAGACGCAAGACCTCTCTCCCCGTGAGTGTGAGATCCGCGGCAATCCGTTCACTTCAGAGCTCTGTCCACATCCTCCAATGCTCGCTTCGCGAATCTCCCAATCCTCAGCGTTGGTTGTCCCCGGTTGGTTGGTGACGCAAGATTCGTAGTTCCAAACAGAGAAGGCGGTGAGACGAGGCATGTGCGCAGAAGCAGTGATTCGATTGGCCGGAGAGTCCGACGCTGCTGCCGTAACGTCACTTCTGGTAGAACTCGACTGCTCTGTCACCCAGGCAGATGTCGAAGCGCGGCTTCGTCGGTTGCTCGACTCCCCGTCGGACCGTGTGTTCCTCGCTGAGGTGGATGGAGCGGCCGTCGGGCTGCTGAGTCTGCACCTCGCGCCGCTTCTCCATCGTGACTCCTTCGCTCGGATCACGGCGTTCATCGTGACGGAGGCGCACCGCGGGAAGGGTCTCGGCAAGGCGCTGATCCAGGAGGCCGAAGCGTGGGCACTCGCTCAAGGATGCACCCAGATCGAACTGAACAGCGGAGACCATCACGCCTCGTCTCATGGGTTCTACACCCATCACGGCTACCGCCTCGATGACCGCCGCTTTGTGAGAGAGGATTTCGTCTAGGGACCGGTCAAGACTTCACCCGTAACGCAGGACGGTTCCGGAGATGTGCCCGCGCATCGCAAGGGCGAGGGGCCAAGGGCGAGGGGTCGGGTCTTTATTCATGGCGTTTGCTGTGCGCCATGAATGATGACCCCGGCTCAGACTACAGTGCCCGTCTCCTCCAGCCGCTTCTCCAGCTGAATCCAAACGGGCTCTCGAACGAAGCCCAGCTTGCGATAGACGGTCTGCATGGCGCCGTTCTCGATGCCGCTGCTTGTCTGCATTTGCGGATGTCCTTGGCGTCGAGCGACCTCAATGGCCTTGACGTAGGCCGCGGTCGCGATGCCCCTCTTGCGTTCCGGTCGGGCCACACCGGCGAGACCGGCGTACACCGGACGCCCCTCGGCCGCCGATCCGACCTCGCAGAATCCGACAATCCGGTCTCCTGACAACGCGACGGTCGATATCTCGAAGTCCAACTGCGAACCGTCGAGCACCCACTCCTGCCAATCGTCCCGCAAGATCTCGCTCTCTTCTTCCTTGGGAACGTCCTTCCAGGCATCGCAGTAGGCCACGTAGAGCGGCTCGGCGAATCCGCCATCGCGTTCCTGGTGCTCGGCGTACGAGAGGAACTCGATTCCCTCCCTCTCCAGGCGCTCCAGCAACGGCGCGAACGGCGCGGCATCGAACGGCTCGAGATCGAGGTGCGACGGCCCTTCCCGAAAGACGTCCTTGAACCCGAGACTCAGCGCGAACAGCAGACCGGCAGGAAGGTTCTCGTAGGCGTCAGCGCGGAGGACCTTCGGATCGTGCTGCGCCAACTCCTCAAACAGGCGAGCGTACAACGACGCACCGACCCCTTGCCTGCGGAACGACTCATCGACGACGACGTTGACCTGGAACCAGGTTCGGTGGCTCTCGCCCGTCCACTGCGCGTAGCCGGCGAATCCGATCATCTGGTCGTCCACGAACGCGGCCCATCGCCCTGCCGCGTACTTGGAATCTCGTTTCCGCTCAGCCTCGCGTACCTCCTCGAGGGTCCTCGTCCTTGTTGGGTAGACGAGGTTGTGGAGCGCGACGAATCGATCGTAGTCCTCCGGCGTCATGGGTCGAACCATCACGGCACAGTCAGCGTTCTCGGGCATGTTCCTCCGTCTTGTTCTCGGGAATGGGGGGAGCTCACATCATATCGAGCCGGCCCTGTATCTGCAGCAGATCACACGCTGGCGGGGTCGCGACGCCGGGATGTCGCACGGTCAGGCCGCGACGCAGGACAACGTTTCGTTCTGCATACCGGCCGATCAAGTCACCGACACCGTCCGAGCGCTGCACTGCGAGCTCGGGCTCGAGAACGTGCCTTGATGAGCGACTGATCGCGCTGAGCGACGAGATTCTCTACGTCTGGCCAGAGATAAAGTTTGTGTCCCTTGGACTCGCCGGGACAGCGAAAAGCTCTTTCAACTCGGGTATCGACTCACCATGATCGAGACGGTCGGCGATCACGCGGAGGGCCAAGGCCTCCACCTTGGATATGGCCTCCTCGCGGGTCTGCCCGTAGACCACTACTCCCGGCAGGTCTGGCACTTCAGCAATCCAGCGCCCGTCCTCTTCTCGATCGATCTCGATCTTCATCCTGTCGACCCCCACACGGTAATGTATCGGAATCGCCGCTCGATGAGCAAGGCCCTCTTCGTGTCCCTGCGGATTCGATGAGACAAACCTGGCCTCAGACTACGCCTTGAGGAGTCATGGTGCACGTCCCCTGAATTCGACACTGAGCCTTGCCCAACGGAGGAAACACTAAGAATGAAGACCCGCGTTCAAGGCTTCATAGACGCCGGACCCCTAAGAATCAAGATCTGACCCCAAAGCCTCCCAAAGGTTGGGAGCCCCAGGACTGTGCCTCCCCCTCCAGCTTTCCGCCTATCCGACCACGGAAGCTGCAACGAGAACCAGGGGGATCGATCCCATCGCCATCCTTTCTGCCCTATTCATAGACCACATGACCTCTCTTCACAGGTCCCGCTCTCGGATGCGCATGGACGCATTGCCCTAGCGCTCCTTCCAGACTTCCCAGAGGGCAGCCGTCTCGAGCGGCTTCACCTTGTTCTTGACCTCGACGATTCGCCCATCCTCATCGATAGCAGCATGAGACCGGATGATTCCATGAAACGCCTTCCCGTACATCAACTTCTTCCCCCACGCGCCGTAGGCTTCGGCTGCGCTGTGATCCGGATCGGACAGGAGAAGGAAGTCCAGCCCGTACTTCGCACGGAACCTCGCGAGCTTCTCCGTTGGGTCGGGAGAGATCCCAATCACCGTCACGCCGGCATCGCGAATCAGCGGCCCCAAATCCTGGATGGCGCAAGCCTGCTTCGTGCATCCAGGCGTGTCCGCCTTGGGATAGAAGTAGACGATCACCCGCTTGCCCCGGAAGTCGTCCAATCGCACCGTTTCACTCGTGTCCGACAGCAGCTCGAAATCGGGTGCGCGATCGCCGACCTGGATCATGTCAACCACCTCCGAACCAGTGTATCGAGTTCATTGCTTGAAGGTGCTGACGTTCCGCATGCGAGTCCGCCCTTTGTCCGGCCCATCTTATGCTGCCGGGAATAGCGAAGGCAAGGCTGATCTAGGCCGGGCTGGCGTCGAAGTGTCATCCATCACCACGCCACAGCCAGCAAACGCGTTCTTCATTCGGCGTTTGTCGGCGTCACTCATCACCATAGGAGCGATTCCGTAGTTCAGTAGATGGATACATGCGCCTCATGATGCGAGCACAACCCGACCTCTTGAAGAACGACCTGCGAGACCATATCGATCAGGCTACATCTGCTGTAGGGAACGATTCGCCCGAGCGGGCTGATGACTCGGGGATTCCGGGGACACAGTACTCAACTCGATGGCTTCGATCCACGCTTCTTGAGGCGAGGCAAGTGTCGCCGGACTCCTCAGCTTCGAGAGACACGGCCAGAGTTCCTGCGAATCGGGAAGGGTTCGGGTTCTTGCGGGCTGCGATGGGCGGGTTGGGGCGAGGTCGTCTCAGCGATTCAGGAATAGGGGCCTGACCCCGTGGCCTTCCGCGAGTTAAGTACTGTGTCCCCGGAACTCCCCGGAACTCCCCGGAACTCCGAATGACGAAATCCGCCCGCTGAGGAGATGGGTTTTGTGCCCCACGAACCCCCTCCTCCTACTTGGGAGCATCGCCTGTCTTCCTTCGGAAAGTATCCAGAAACTTCCGATCCGGGCGTATGCCGGACTCCTTCATACGGCTAGCCCACAGACGCGCCGTGTTTGCATCTGGGGATCGGCGCACAAGAGATGTGAATGTAACGATGTTTGGCCTAGCGCCAGACGTACTCATTCGTTCGAACCAGCTAGTTGCAGTGTGATAGTCAGGCGCACGGTGGATCAGGTTGCTGAATACCTTGACATCCGGCTTTATGCCACTGCCAACCATCTGGTCAAACCAGTACACTGCGCTCTCGTAGTCAGGCGCTCGCTTGACAAGAACACTCCAGGCCTTCAGGTCTGGCTCAATGTGTCGAGAGAGCATTTGCCTGAACCAACCCTCAGCAGTTGGATAGTCCGGTGCTCCGTTGATCAGCGTGGTATAGGTCGTAACGTTAGGTTCCACATCAGCTTCGAGCATTTGCTTGAACCAACCCTCCGCGGTTGGATAGTCTGGTGCTCTGTTGATCACCGTGGTATAGGTCGTAACGTCAGGTTCCACACCAGCTTCGAGCATCTGCTTGAACCAACCCTCAGCAGTTGGATAGTCCGGTGCTCCGTTGATCAGCGTGGTATAGGTCGTAACGTTAGGTTCCACATCAGCTTCGAGCATTTGCTTGGAGGGAAATGGGGCCAGGTCTTTATTTTTGGTGTTTGTGGAGGTGTTCGGCGTGACCCTGACGACTCGGCATGACGAGGCGCTACCGAGGCGTGGTCTCTGTCCCCGATCTCCTGGATCCTCAGGAGTACCGGCGTACGTGCTAGTCCCTTTGCGGGCGGTACGCGTCGAGAATGCTCGCATCGGCATAGACTGGCAGGCCCATGCTATTCGCTCGCAAGCTGGAAGCTGTCAGCCAGCGTAGACGCTGTACTCCTACCGAGCACAAGAAAAGGAGGACCGCCGGCCATGACGAGCACGTACACAGGGAAGTACACGAAGACCGAAAGTGGCTACATGGGGCAGCTCGTCGAGTGGCCCGAAGTGGTCACCGAGGGAGCCACGATCGAGGAATGTCGTGAACTCCTGAGGGATGCGTTGCGGGAGATGGTCGCGGCGTATCGACAGGAAGGCAGGGAAGTTCCCTTGGGCGGAGCCCTCCTCGAGCAGGTCGCAGTAGAGACGTAGCATGAGTGTTTCTCGGCGAGAACTCGCGGCTTTGAGATCAGATCTCTTCTCCTGAAAGCGTCTTCCGACCAGCAGCCTATGTCTTGCCGCAGCTTGGAGTGGGAAGCTCTCTTGACTTCCGTACGTTTTCGCGTACGCTAGGGGCATCTCACGGGAGGTTCCTCATGCCCTCAATCAAGGCGACGGACGCGCGGGCCAAGCTCTACCGATTGCTTGATGAGGTCGCGGAGTCGCACGAGCCGGTTGTGATTACCGGGAAGCGATCCAACGCAGTGCTCGTCTCAGAGGACGACTGGCGCTCGATTCAGGAGACGCTCCACCTGTTGTGCGTCCCCGGAATGCGCGAATCGATCCAAGAGGGGATGAAGACCCCGGTCGACGCGTGCTCCGACCGACTCGACTGGTGAGCTGGAAGATCGTCTTCACCAAGCAGGCGCAGAAGGACGCCCGGAAGCTTGCCGCCGCGGGCCTGAAACCCAAGGCAGAGGAGTTGCTCGCGATCCTCCGTGAAGACCCGTGGCGATCGCCGCCTCCCGTCGAGAAGCTGCTCGGCGATCTTGCCGGAGCCTGCTCGCGGCGGATCAACATCCAGCACCGCCTCGTCTATCAGGTCTTCGAGAAGGAGCGAATCGTCAAGGTCATCCGGATGTGGACGCACCACGAATGACCCATCGGTCAGACCAGCCTCATGCCGTTCGCGCCGTCGAACGACGCAAGATGATCCACACGATGGTGTGAGCCGCTCTCGGAAGCTCGAGCTGCTACGGCACGAAACAGGTGTCGCCCGTACACTCAAGACCGGTGCTTCCCGAGACAAACGGCAGTAGGGACTGGTTTCCGAACACGTAGGTGGCAATCAACTGGTAGCTGGCCTCGGCGCCTATGGCGGATGGAAGGTATGAGCCGGTCAACGTGAGGCCTGCCTGCGGCAGGCTGAGGGAGAGGCTCACCGCGGCGAGGGCATCGAGTGCCCCGGCGAACTCCACGGTGTTGGTCACGTCGACAATTCCCGCGTCGACCGTGGAGATCACACGCAAGCCGGACACGCTTGGGAGACCGTTCCCGGATCCGATCTGCGCGTCGAATCCGATGGTGGACGACAGCAGCACGTCGCCAAGCGGGAGGACTGCGGTGATGTACGGCGAGAGCGTGAGACCATTGCCGTCGAAGCTCCATTGCGGACCATCGGTGACGGTCGCCGTTACAGTGACGCCGCCGAGCAGGCTCGGAGAGCCCGAATAGAGAAGCCACGCGGGCGGCGCTGCCCGTCCTACGAACGAGATGACGTTCTGTCGAAGCGCCAACTCGCGACTGAGCCTCGCACTGACGGACAACCAGTCGAGAGAGAGCGTGACGGCTCCTCCGGCGGTCGCCCCTAGATCTAGGTACGGCAGGTACGGCAACTCCAGCCACGCTGCCAAGGCGAAGTCGCACAGGCCGGCGGCGGCCTCGATCTTCGCGTTCGCCGTCGTCAGTGGGAACCCGGTCGCACCGCCGGTCATTCGAAGCCCAAAGCAGTCACCAAGATCGCCGGACTCATCGGCCCAGAGCAACGCCGATGCCGCGACCAACAACAGGATCATGACGGCCGCGATGCGGCGCAATCCCTGAGAGGTCCTCATCGTCTCACCTTCCACTGACGTTCCCGGAGTGCCGTCAACGGTACGCGCTCGAATGCGGCCCGACAAGCCCATCGGTCACACCGTCTCAGACTCTGCTGCCAGGTTCGGGCCCTTGCGTCGGAGGGCTGTCACCTCTCGCCATCGCCGCTCGGAGATCTGCGACGAAGCGCTCCACGTCCGACGGTCCCGTCTCGCTTTCGCATCGGCGGACAACGGCGCTGCCGACGATGACACCGTCTGCGAGTTGCGCCACAGCGGCCGCCTGCTCAGGCTTCGAGATACCGAAACCGACAGCGATCGGCTTGTCGGTGACACCCCGCACGCGGCTCACAAAGTCCGCCAGGTCGGTGGGCAGGCTGTCCCGCGCTCCCGTCGTCCCGGTCACCGAAACGACATAGACGTAGCCGCGAGATCGCTGACAGATCAGGCGCATCCGCTCTGGGGGCGTGTTCGGCGCGAGGAGGTAGACCAGCGCCAGCCCCTCTTGCCGGCAGAGTTCCTCGATGGCGCCGCCCTCCTCGGGTGGAAGATCGGGAACGATCAATCCGTCGACCCCGGCCCCTCGGCACGCTTGGCAGAACGCGGCCTCGCCGAACGCGAGGATCGGGTTCAGATACCCCATGAACAGAAACGGGACCTCGGGACGCTGTGTCCGCAGTCGAGCGGCGAGTTCGAGGCACACTCGGACTGTCGTCCCTTGGGCGAGGGCTCCCTGCGTTGCACCCTGAATCACACGACCATCGGCGAGAGGATCGGAGAATGGGACGCCCAGTTCGAGGATATCGGCTCCTCCGGCGATCGCCGCGTCCGCCAGGGCGAGGGAGCGCTCCGGCGTCGGGTAGCCCAACGTCACGTACGGGATGAGAACGGCGCGGTCCGCCGATCGCGCGACACGGAAGACATCGTCGATCCATCGGACCCCGTGACGCTCGCTCATGTGCGCTCCCTGTTGATGCTCGTGACGGTTCCGAGATCTTTGTCGCCTCGGCCGGACAGGTTGACGATCAAGATCTTGTCACGCGCCATGCCGGCCGCCCGTCTCACGCCTTCGGCGATGGCGTGGGCGCTTTCGAGTGCGGGGATGATCCCCTCGCATCGCGAGAGCAGGGCGAACGCGTCGAGGGCCTCCGCGTCGGTGGCGGAGGTGTACTTAACCCGCCCGAGATCGCGAAGCTGGCTGTGTTCCGGTCCGACCGCCGGGTAATCGAGGCCGGCCGAAACCGAGTGCGTCGGGAGGACCTGTCCGTCCTCGTCTTGGAGCAGGTAGGTCCGCGTCCCGTGGAGAACGCCGACTCGTCCTCGAAGTGGATCCGCGAAGCGTGCCGCGTGCTGATCGGTCGTCGTTCCACACCCGCCGGCTTCCACGCCGATCATTTCGACAGGATCTTCGAGAAACGGATGGAAGAGGCCGATCGCGTTCGAGCCCCCGCCGACGCAGGCGACCAGCACATCAGGCAGGCGACCCGCCTGCTCGAGGATCTGCGCCCGCGCTTCACGCCCGATGATCGTCTGGAAGTCTCGGACCATTCGCGGATACGGGTGCGGCCCTAGCGCCGATCCCAAGAGGTAGTACGTCGTGTCGACGTTGGTGACCCAATCGCGAATCGCTTCGTTGATCGCATCCTTGAGCGTTCGGCTTCCGGCGTCGACGCCCCTGACCTCGGCGCCGAGCAGACGCATCCGGTCAACGTTCGGCGCTTGGCGAGCCATGTCTTCGGTCCCCATGTAGACCACGCACTCGAGGCCGAGCAGGGCCGCCGCCGCCGCGGTCGCGACACCGTGTTGGCCGGCGCCGGTCTCGGCGACGACTCGACGTTTGCCCATTCGACGTGCAAGGAGCGCCTGTCCGAGCGTGTTGTTGATCTTGTGCGCTCCGGTGTGTGCCAGATCCTCCCGCTTGAGATAGATCCTCGCGCCCCCGGCATGCTCGGTCAGGTTCGCGGCAAGGGTGAGCGGCGTCGGGCGTCCGACGTAATCGCGCAGGAGACGATCCAGTTCCTCGTGAAAGCCGGGATCTGCCTGCGTCTCTCGGTACACCCGATCGAGTTCGTCGAGCGCCGGGACCAGCACCTCGGGAACGAATCGGCCTCCATAAACGCCGAAGTACCCTCTCGAATCGGGCATGGAAGGTGTCCCTGAAGGCTTGCCGGTGGATTCCTTGATCATGTTGACCCTTTCTCGTTCAGCGCGTGCCTGGCGGCGGCGATGAATGCGCGCATCTTCTCGACGTCCTTTCTTCCCGGGGCGCTCTCCACGCCGCTCGATACATCGACGCCCCATGGGTGGATTGCCTCCACGGCCGAGGCCACGTTCTCCGGCGTCAGTCCGCCGGCGAGGAGGATGCGGTGCTGTGTCGCGGCATCCAACGCGATGGACCAATCGAACGCCTGTCCGGTTCCACCATGCCGATCGGGGGCGTAGGTGTCGAGGAGAAACGCACTCGGCGAATAGTCATCGAGCTTCGCGAGATCGTTCCGTGCCGCGACGCGGAATGCCTTGATCACGAACAGCCCGGCACGGACGAGCTGTTCGACGGCCTCGGGGGGCTCGTCTCCGTGAAGCTGCACGCCGTCGAGCTTGGCCGTGTCGACGATTCGTCGGACTCGCTCGAGCGGCGCATCGACGAAGACGCCGACCCACTTTGCCGACGGCGCCCGCTGCTTGGTTTCGTGAATGAGTGACGACGCTTCAGCCGGCCTCATCGCTCGTGGACTCGGGGCGTGGAAGATGATGCCCAGGAAGTCGGCGCCGGCCTCCGCGGCGACGAGCGCGTCGTCGACTCGAGTCAGTCCGCAGATCTTGATCGGACTCACGACAGGCCCCCGGCGACGAGCTCGCGAACCTTTGCCCCGATGTCGGGCGCCTGCACCAGGGCACCGCCGACAAGGACCGCATCGGCTCCCATCTCACCGACGCGTGCGACGTCCGCGGCCGAGCCGATCCCGCTCTCCGCGACAGCGACCACCGAAGCGGGAAGGCGAGCCCGCAGCCGGCCGAAGATCGCGAGGTCGACGCTGAAGTCGGACAGGTTGCGGCTGTTGATGCCCACGACAGTCGGGTTCAGGCTCAGAGCTCGCTCGATGTCAGCCTCATCGTGCACCTCGACGAGCGCCGTCATCTTCCACCGCGACACGTCAGCGTACAGCGCGCTCAGCTCGTCGTCCGCCAGGATGCGAACGATGAGCAGGACCGCGTCGGCGCCAGCGGCCCGTGCCTCGATGACCTGATACGAATCGAGGATGAAGTCCTTCCGAAGAATCGGGACGCTTCTTCCTACACTTGCGACAGCCTGTTTGGCCGTCGCAAGATCCGCGAGGCTTCCGCTGAAGAACCGTTCGTCGGTCAGCACCGAGATCGCGGACGCGCCGTTCTCAACGTAGGTCTCCGCTACGATCTCGGCCTGAAGATTCGGTGCGAACGATCCTTTCGATGGAGACGCGCGCTTGATCTCGGCGATCAGCGCGACAGCTTCCGTCCTCAGCGCTCCCGCGAAGTCGATCGGCGTCGGCTGCGATTCTGCGCGCTCCGTCAGCTCGCCGATCGGCACGGTCCTCTTTCGATCGGCGATCTCTCCGCGTTTGTGAGAGACGATCTCGTCAAGAATCATGACTCGCTCCCAGGCGTTGGGTTATCGCGATGAGTCCATCGAGACGACCGCGCGCCGCGCCCGAATCGACGCTCTCCGCCGCCACGGCGATTCCTCCGGGGATGTCGGAGGCGCGACCGGCGGCGACGAGAACGCACGCTGCGTTGAGGAGAACGACGTCTCGCATCGGCCCTTGCAGGCCGTCGAGGAGATCGATGAGGATGCGGGCGTTTTCCTCGGCGGTTCCGCCTTGAAGGTCCGAGAGAGATGCGGGCGAGAAGCCGAGCGATTCAGGATCGAGCGCGAACGACTCGATTCGTCCGTCCGCAAGTCGTGCGACGTGGTTTTCCCCGAGCGTGGAGAACTCGTCCATACCCCCGCCGCCGTGGACGACAAACGCGGAGCGGCAGCCGAGCGATCGGAGAACCTGCGCCAGCGGCTCGGTCAGGGCTCGATCGTACACGCCGAGAAGCTGGATCTGGGCGCTTGCCGGATTCGTCAACGGCCCGAGTACGTTGAAGACCGTCCGGATTCCCATCTCTCGCCGAGGCCCGATCGCGTGCTTCATTGCCGGATGGAGCCTGGGAGCGTAGAGGAAGCCAATCCCGACTTCGTCGATGCACCGGCCGACGTCCTCGGGAGACAGATCGAGATCGACGCCGAGTTCCTCGAGGACGTCCGCGCTTCCGCATCGGCTGGAGACGGAGCGATTCCCGTGTTTGGCAACCGCCAGCCCTGCGCCGGCCGCGACGAACGAGACCGTCGTCGAGATGTTGAAGGTTCCACGGGCGTCACCGCCCGTCCCGCAGACGTCGACCAGCGTCGAGGCTTCCGTCGGCACCCGAATCGCCTTCTCTCGCATGGCGCGCGCGAACCCGGTGATCTCCTCCACCGTCTCTCCCTTGCGACGAAGCGCAACAAGGAGGCCCGCGATCTGTGCGTCGGTGGCGTTGCCCGTCATGATGGAGTCCATCACGACTTCGGCTTCGGCCTCCGTCAGGCTCTCTCCATCCATCACGCGAGCGAGGGCCTCTCGAATCGTCATGCCGCGACCCGCTCGGTGGGTCGGCCGACACGCAGGAAGCTCTCCAGCAGCCGCTTGCCGTGGGGCGTGAGGATCGACTCCGGATGGAACTGAACGCCGTACAGCGGATGCTCCTTGTGCTGAATCGCCATGATCTCTCCTTCGGCGGTGAAGGCCGTCACGTCGAACCCGTCCGGAACGGGCTCCTTGACGATCAGGGAGTGGTAGCGCGTGGCGGTGAACGGACTCGGGAAGTTGGCGAAGATTCCTTGACCCGTGTGATGGATTGCCGAAGTCTTGCCGTGCATCAGCCGCGGAGCCCGATCGATCGTTCCGCCAAAAACGTGAGCGATCGCTTGGTGACCGAGACAGACGCCAAGGATCGGGAGACGCTGGTGGAGCTCCTCGACAATTCGAAGGCAGACGCCGCTTCCCTCGGGACGACCCGGCCCTGGCGAGAGAACGATCGCGTCGGGTTCCAGATCCTGGACCTCGGCCACCGTGACCGCATCGTTTCGGAACACGCGCAGATCGGCACCCAACTCGCCGAAGTACTGCACCAAGTTGTACGTGAAAGAGTCGTAGTTATCGATCACGACGATCATCGTTGTCCCCCTTGCGCCGAAGAGGCTCCGGCTGCTTCGGCTCGCCGCACCGCTTCGGCCAGAGCCTTCGCCTTGCTGAGCGTCTCCTCGTGCTCGCGGGCCGGATCCGAGTCGGCCACGATCCCTGCCCCGGCCTGGACATGAATCGCACCCCCGTGCATCACGAGGGTGCGGATCGTGATACACGTGTCCATCGCACCCGAGTAAGCGAAGTACCCGACGGCTCCCGCGTACGGACCTCGCCGCTCCTTCTCGAGTTCGGCGATGATCTCCATCGCTCGGACCTTCGGAGCTCCGGAGACCGTCCCCGCGGGGAAGGTGGCACGCAGCAGGTCGAACGCGTTCATGCCGGGACCGAGCTCGCCCTGAACGCTGGAGACGATGTGCATCACGTGCGAGTACTGCTCGATGGTCATCAGCTCGGGTGTCTCCACGGTTCCGTACCGACACACCCTGCCCAGGTCGTTGCGTCCGAGGTCGACGAGCATGACGTGCTCGGCCCGCTCCTTGGGATCGGCCAGAAGCTCCTCGGCCAGTGCTTGATCTTCCGCCCGATCGACGCCGCGACGCCTCGTCCCTGCGATCGGCCGTACCTCCGCCCTGCGTCCCTGCAAGCGGACCATCGTTTCGGGTGAAGAACCGATGATCCGAATCCCTCCGGGAAGGTCGAGGTAGAACATGTACGGGGACGGATTCAGCATCCGCAGTGCGCGGTAGACGGCAAACGGATCGACGTTCGTCATTCGTGATAGGCGCTGCGAGATCACGCCCTGGAAGATGTCCCCCGCGGCGATGTACTCCTTCGTCCGGCGGACCGCGTCTTCGAAGCTGGGGCGATCGACGTTGGAGACCCAGCCGTTTCCCATTTCGGCGGTCTGCTCGAGCGACGGCGGTTTCACCGCGGGCAGGGGACGCTCCATCGCCGCCGCAATGTTAGCGATCTTGCCGATCGCCCGCTGGTATGCCGCATCCACGCCGTCTTCGACGTGAGCATTGACGACCACAAGCAGCTGACGCTTCACGTGATCGAAGATCGCGAGCGTGTCCGACAGCAGGAAGACGGCGTCCGGCAGTCCGAGGCCAGGGTCCTCAGGGAGAGGGGCCCGTTCGAAGAATCGGACGGCGTCGTAGCTGAGATAGCCGACCAGCCCGCCGTAGAACTCGGGGAGATCCGGGTTCGCTACGGGCTTGTACCTGCCGAGGATCGATTCCATCGCCGCCAACGGATCGCCATCCGGCGGGCTGATGTCCGTGACGGCCCCGTTCTCTCGCAGCTCGACGCGGCCATTCTCCGCGGTCAACACGGCGATCGGGTCGATCCCGAGGAACGAGTACCTGCCGACCTGTTCGCCTCGCTCGACGCTCTCGAGAAGGAACGAGGATCCGTCTCCTCGAAGCTTGAGATAGACAGAAGCGGGGGTTTCGAGGTCGGCAGGAATCTCCATCCAGATCGGAATCAGATTCCCCTGTTCGGCCAGCGTGCGAGCCTCTTCCAGCGTGGGACGAATCATCTTCTGTCTCCTTTGGGATTGAGTCGGCGGTCCACGATCACAAGGACCTCCCCACCGCTTCGGCGACCGGGCGAATCTTCTCCATCAAGGTACGGAATCGTTCCGGCCGCAAGGATTGCGCTCCGTCCGACAGGGCCGTCTCGGGAGAGGTGTGGACCTCCACCAGGAGCCCGTCGGCGCCGGCCGCGATCGCCCCGAGAGAAACCGGCTCCACAAGGTCCCACCGGCCGGTTCCGTGGCTGGGATCTACGACCACCGGGAGGTGGCTGAGCCTCTTGATCAGGGGCACGGCGTTGATGTCGACCGTGTTTCGAGTGTAGGTTTCGAAGGTTCGGATTCCGCGCTCGCAGAGAATCACGCGCCCGTTCCCTTGAGACAGGATGTACTCGGCCGCCATCAGCAGCTCTTCCACGGTCGACATCATTCCACGCTTGAGCAGGACCGGCTGCTGTACCTTCCCTACAGCCTGTAAAAGGGCGTAGTTCTGCATGTTGCGTGCGCCGACCTGCAGGATGTCCACGAAGGAAACGACCACGGGGACGAGTTCCGGTTCCGTCACCTCCGACACGACGAGGAGCCCGGTCTCGCGCCGGACCTGATCGAGAATCCGCAGACCTTCTTTCCCAAGGCCCTGGAAGCTGTACGGGGAGGTGCGCGGTTTGAATGCGCCTCCGCGGAGTACGGTCGCTCCTGCATCGCGAACGGCCTCCGCCACGGCGCGCAGCTGATCGAGGCTCTCGACCGCGCACGGACCGGCCATCATCACAAGGCGTTCTCCTCCGATCGTTACGTCACCAACGGAGACTCGGGTGTCTTGGGGATGGAAGTCCCGGCTCGCCCGCTTGAATGGGGCGAGGGTCGCCAACGTGCGGACAACGCCCTCCATCCCCTCGATCTGCGCTTGATCGAACGGGCGCACGTTGCCGATGGCGCCGATGACCGTCTGATCTTCGTCACGAGAGATCTGCGCCTGACATCCCACTTGCTCCAGGAACGCCGTTACGTGCGCAACCTGAGCAACCGTCGCCTGGCGGTCCATGACGATCATCATCTGGCGTCATCCTCCAGATGGACCGATCTCGTGGATGCCGGACTGTGGGCTCGCACGCCTCTCATCGATGGCCTCGGCACGCTCTTCGGCCGCCCGATTCCCATCACTGTCCTCGACCCCTCCTCGTTGAAGTCCTACTTGTCCAACCGTCAAGCCTGCAGCACAGAAAAAGAGAAGACCGCAGGACGTGCCTGCGGTCGTCGAGCCGGTTCACTGTGCGCCCAGTCAGTCCCTAGCTGCGCGCGGCAGAACCGGCATCACGCCACCACCAAAGGAGACCGGAAAACGCACTTCTGGAAGCAGAGTGAGCGTCTTCTCGTCTGCGTGGCATGATGGCCCATCATAGGAAGGCTCCCTTCCGGAGTCAAGAGGGACCGCGAGTATCGCCGTTCTGAGCGGTGTTTCGCGAGAGCGGGATTCCGCGGGGGGGGGGTCTTGACATCGCACAAGGACGAACCTATGATGCGAGCACTATGGTCAGGGTGAAGGACTGCACCGAACAGTTGTGCCCGTCCGAACCCCGTCGCGTTTTCTTTTGGTATTACTTTGGAACCGGCCTTTCTGCCTCGGCGTAGCTGACAGCGAACCGTAGCGGGAGGGTCCGGAGCGGACTGCAGGCAATGCCTGCGGTCTTTTTGTTTTGGGGTTCGGGCCGATCGGCGGTCCGAAACGGACGAGAGGACGGCGAGGATGGGTTGCTACGGAATCCGAGGAGCGACGAGCGTTCCGAGAAACGGCGAAGAGGAGATCCTTCAGGCTACGCGCACGTTGCTGAAGAAGATGATCGACGACAACGGAATCGCAGTGGAGAGGATCGTCAGCGTGATCTTCACCGTCACGCAAGATCTCAACGCGGTCTACCCCGCGCGTGCCGCCCGGAACCTTGGATGGCACGAGACGCCGCTTCTCTGTGCGCAGGACATCGATGTGCCAGGGAGCCTGTCGCGATGCATTCGCGTGCTGTTGCACGTAGACGTTGACCGAAAGCCGGACCGAATCCGACACGTGTACCTCGGCGAGGCGCAGTCCCTACGCCCGGATTGGGCAGAGGAGGCGGTGGAATGACGCGAGTCGCATTTCAGGGGATCGCCGGAGCCTACTCCGAGCAAGCGATTCGGGAGTACTTCGGACCAGACGCGGAAGCCGTGGCATGTGAAACCCTCGAAGATGTGTTCCAAGCGGTGGAGTCGGGGCAGACAGACAAAGGAATGCTCCCCGTCGAGAACTCGGTCGCCGGATCGGTCAATCAATCGTACGAACTGCTCATGGAGCATGATCTGCGCATCTTCTCCGAGGTGATCCTGCGTGTGAGGCACATGCTGCTCGCACAGCCTGGAGCTTCTTTGGCTTCGATCGGTGTCGTCCGCTCCCATCCTCAAGCCTTGACGCAGTGTCAACGCTACCTGGCGCGACACGGCCTCAAGCCCCAGGCCACAGCCGACACCGCGGGCGCGGCGAGCGAATTGGCATCTCACCCCGAGGCCGGTGTCGCGGTCATCGCAGGCGAAATGGCGGCGGAGTTCACGGGACTCGAAGTCATCGACCGCCACATCGAAGACTCCACGGCCAACTACACGCGCTTCTTCGTCCTTTCGCAGGAGGATGCGCCTCGTGCTCAACGGAACAAGACCTCGCTCGTCTTTACGACGCCGCACCGGCCGGGCGCCCTCTACGAGTGCTTGGGGGAGTTTGCGTCTCGACGCGTCAGTCTGAGCAAAATCGAGTCCCGTCCCCGTGCCAACCGTCCGTGGCAGTACATCTTCTATCTCGACTTCGAGGGCCACTGCCGCGACCCCGAATGCGAGGCGGCGATGATGGGGCTCCTGCGACGTTCGTCGTTCGTGAAGATGCTCGGATCGTATCCTTCGGCAACCACCCCGATCCCCGAAGGACGAGAGCCCGAGACGACTGCAGACGATCGGGGGGAAGACGAATGATCGTCATCATGAAGACGGACGCCACGCCCTCGCAGTTGACGAACGTCGTAGCCCTCATCGAGCAGATGGGAGGCCAAGCGCATCTGTCCCGCGGAGAAGAACGAACGTTGATCGGGATCATCGGGAATGGGCGGCCTTTCGACCCTGATCGGATTGAGCAGATGGACGGCGTGGAGAAGACGATGCCGGTCCTCCGCCCGTTCAAACGGGCAAGCCGCGAATTCCACCCGCAGGACACGCTGGTTACGGTTGGGGACGTCGTCGTCGGAGGTTCGCAGATCACGCTCATCGCGGGTCCGTGTGCGGTCGAGAGCCGTGATCAGTTGATCGAGATCGCCTCGGCCGTCAAGGAACGCGGCGCCCAAATGCTGCGCGGCGGCGCGTTCAAACCGCGAACCTCTCCGTACAGCTTTCAGGGGCTGGGAGAAGAGGGCCTACGCATTCTCGCCGAGGCGCGGGACGTGACCGGCCTGCCGATCGTCACCGAGGTGATCCAGCCCGAACTGGTTCCTCTGGTGACCAGCTACGCCGATGTGGTCCAAATCGGGGCGCGCAACATGCAGAACTTTGCCCTGCTCCATGCCGTCGGACAAGCTCAGTGTCCGGTGCTCCTGAAGCGTGGGATGATGTCGACCGTGGAGGAGCTGTTGATGGCGGCGGAGTACATCCTCTCGCACGGCAACACGCGTGTGATCTTGTGCGAGCGAGGGATCCGCACGTTTGAGACGTACACTCGGAACACGCTCGACATCAGTGCCGTTCCGCTCCTGAAACAACTCACCCATCTGCCTGTGATCGTCGATCCGAGCCACGGGACAGGGAAGTGGGAGTTGGTGGCGCCGGTCTCCCGCGCCGCGGTCGCGGCTGGCGCCGATGGCCTGATCGTGGAGGTGCACACGCATCCCGACCAAGCCCTTTCCGATGGGAGTCAGTCCCTGAAACCAGAGACGTTCGCCGACCTTGTCGCATCGTTGCGCAAGGTAGCCGTCGCGGTCGGGAGGACGGCGTGAAGGAGCTGGAGGCGTGTCACGTCGTGGTCGCCGGGCTCGGATTGATGGGATCTTCCCTGGCCGCGGCCCTCGGCGGTCACTGCCGCACGGTCTCCGGCCTGGCCAGGCGTGCGGAGAGCATTGAACAGGCGGTGAAAAGGGGGTTCATCAATCAAGGGACGCTCGACCCGAAGGAGATCCTGCCCAAGGCGGACATCGTGGTTCTCGCCACGCCGGTCCGGACGATCCTCCGTCAGATTGACGAGTACGGTCCTTTGCTGGCGGACGGATCCCTGCTGATCGACCTCGGCAGCACGAAGCGAGAGGTTCTGGAGGCGATGGATCGTCTCCCGAAGGGCGTTCAGCCGCTCGGAGGACATCCGATGTGTGGGAAGGAACGTTCCGGACTTGCGGCGGCGGATCCGGAGCTATACGTTGGATGCTCATTCGTCGTCTCTCCGCTCGAACGGACCTCGCCAGCCGCACTCGATCTCGGTCGAGCATTGGTCAAGGCGATCGGTGGCAGACCGATCGTCCTCGACGCAGCTCGCCAGGATCATCTCGCTGCCACGTTGAGCCATCTCCCCTACCTGTTGGCTTGCTCGCTCGTGCAAACCGCGGATTCCGTCACGTCTTCAGATCCGGCGGCGTGGGAGATCGTCGCGGGCGGATACCGGGACACGAGTCGAGTCGCGGGAAGCGACGTCACGATGATGCTGGACATCCTCTCCACGAATCGCCGCGAAGTACTCGATTCGGCTGCGGTCTTCCGTGATAAGCTTGACCATCTAGTCGAGCTCATCGCGGAAGGGGACGATGAGGCCCTTGCTGCCGTCCTCGCCTCCAGCAGGGCGGAGAGATGGAGGATGTTCCCGTGAACACCGTCGTACGCCCGACGCGGTCTCCGCTGCGCGGCTCGCTGCGGGTCCCGGGAGACAAGTCGATCTCCCACCGGGCTCTGCTTCTCGCCTCCCTCGCGGATGGGGAAAGTCGAATCGACGGGCTCCTCCACTCCGGCGACTGCGTGGCGACCCGCGACTGCATGCGTGCCCTCGGCGTCGAGATCGAGGATGAGCCGGATGCTTCGGTTACGGTCGGGGGGGTCGGACTGCGCGGTCTAGAGCCTGCCACGGGCGCGATTGACTGCGTTCGCTCCGGGACGACCCTGCGCCTACTGGCCGGGATCCTGTGCGGCCAGAGCTTCTCCAGCGTGCTCACCGGGGACCCTCAACTCCTCCGGCGTCCGATGCGACGGATCGTCGAGCCGCTACGGGCGATGGGCGCCGACATCGCGGACGAGGATGGGCACGCCCCCTTGCAGATCGAAGGGCGGGTGCTTCGTGGCGTGACCCACGAACTAACGGTCGCCAGCGCGCAAGTGAAGAGCGCTCTCCTGCTCGCCGGGCTGTTCGCTGACGGCGCGACCACAATCCGTCAACCAGGCCCTGCCCGTGATCATACCGAGCGTATGCTGGCCGCGATGGGGGTCGATGTGCACGTGGACGACCTTGCAGTGACCCTTCATCCGCCGGAGAGCCTGTCCCCGGTCTCCTTGCGCGTGCCGGGCGACATCTCGTCGGCGGCGTTTCCGCTCGTCGCGGCGCTTCTGATTCCCGGCTCGGAGATCACCCTGCGGTGCGTCGGCCTGAACCCCACGAGGACCGGCGTGCTCGACGTCCTGGAGCAGATGGGGGCGCGGATTGAGATTGCGGCGCGGCGGGTTGAGAGCGGCGAGCCGGTTGGCGATCTCACGATTCGCAGTTCCGAACTCGTGGGCGCCACGATCGGCGGAAGCACCGTGGTGCGGATGATCGACGAGTTTCCTGTCCTCGCCGTCGCCGCCGCCCTCGCTCGGGGAACGACGCTCGTGAGAGACGCTCAAGAGCTCCGCGTCAAGGAGACCGACCGAATCGGCACGATCGTCTCCGAGCTGCGCGCCCTCGGCGCAGAGATCGAGGAGACGGAGGACGGATTCGTCGTGCAGGGGCCGACGCCGCTCCGAGGAGCGGTCGTCGACAGTCATCGCGACCATCGGCTGGCAATGGCCCTCACCGTCGCCGGGCTGGTGGCGCAGAACGAAGTTACCGTGCGTCAGGCGGAGTACGCAGCGGACTCGTATCCAGGATTTTCCGAACAGCTAAGGATGTTGGGGGCCAGCCATGATTGACGGATCGACGCACATGGTGGGCCTGATCGGTTGGCCCGTCGAGCACAGCCTGTCGCCGGCGATGCAAAACGCAGCGTTCGATGCTCTCGGCCTGAACTGGAAATACGTTCCGCTCCCCGTCGTGCCGGGTACGGAAAGCGCGAGCCTGCGAGGTCTGGTCAGTCTCGGGTTCGCAGGAGCCAATGTGACCGTCCCCCACAAGACGACGCTGATGGCTGGTCTGGACTCTGTAACGCCGGACGCGCAGGCGATCGGAGCCGTGAACACGATCGTCGTTCGGCGACCCGGCGAAGAGAGCGCTTCCGTCCACGGGCACAACACCGATCACAGCGGGTTCGTCGACTCACTCCATGCGGCCGGGTTTGAGGTTGCAGGAGCGCGAGCGGCCGTCGTCGGTACCGGTGGCGCGGCCCGAGCCGTCGTCTTCGGGCTGTTGACTGCCGGCGCCGCGGACGTTGTCGTGCTGGGCCGGAACGTGGAGCGGGCCGAACGCCTCGCGGGCGATCTGGGTCGTTCGGCCGCCGGGCGCCTGCGCGCGCAGCCCCTCGCGGTTGATGCTCTCATCGAATCCGCACGGGCCGCATCGCTTCTCGTCAACGCGACGCCGGTGGGGATGTGGCCCCAGGAGGAAGCTTCCATTTGGCCGGAGGAGGTTCGACTTCCATCCGACCTGGTCGTGTACGACCTCGTCTATGTCCCTCGTGAGACGCGTCTTCTTCGGCAGGCAAGTGGAGCCGGCGCGACCGCCCTCGGCGGTCTCGAACTGCTGATTGAGCAAGGGGCTCGCGCGTTTACACTGTGGACCGAGAAGGAGGCGCCAAAGGAGATCATGCGGCGGGCGTGCGAACAGGCAATGGAGAGGAGATTCGGATGAGGTTCCTGACAGGAGGGGAATCTCACGGGCCGTGCCTGACGACGGTCGTCGAAGGGTTGCCCGCCGGTCTGGAGATCGACGTCCGGGCGATCGATGACGAACTCGCGAGACGTCAGTCAGGACACGGTCGTGGGGAGCGGATGAAGATCGAGCGCGATCGAGCGGAGGTCCTCGGCGGCATCCTCGACGGCCGCACCATCGGGGCTCCCGTCGTCCTACGGATCGCGAATCGGGACTGGGAGAACTGGCGCAAGCGGTGGGAGTCCGGAGCGCTTCCGCCGGTCACCGTCCCCCGCCCCGGACACGCCGACTGGGCCGGGATGCAGAAGTACGGACTCGCTGATGCTCGGCCGATTCTCGAGCGGGCCAGCGCCCGAGAGACCGCCGCCCGTGTGGCGGTCGGTGCGCTGGCGAAGCTCCTGCTGCGTGAGTTCGGCATCTCCGTGGGGAGCGCAGTCTGCAGCATCGGACGAGTCGAAGCGACGATCCCCGAAGGTCCGTGGGACGCGATCTGGGGTCGCGCCGAGGAGAGTTCGGTCCGATGTGCAGACGAGGCCGCCAGTGCTCGCATGATCGAAGCGATCGACTCGACACGGGCGGCCGGCGAGTCGCTGGGCGGCGTTTTCTACATCGCCGCGACTGGAGTCCCCGCCGGCCTCGGCTCCCACGTTCACTGGGACCGAAGGCTCGACGGACAGATGGCCGGCGCCGTGATGTCGATCCCGGCGGTCAAAGGGGTCGAGATCGGCTCGGGCTTTGGCCATGCCGCGAGAACGGGGACCCAGGCTCACGATTCGCTGACGACGGACGAGAAGGGAAACGTGGTCCGCGCCACGAATCGCGCCGGGGGCATCGAGGGAGGGATGAGCAACGGAGAGACGATCGTCCTCCGCGCCGCGATGAAACCGATCCCGACAACCGTCACGCCGCAGGAATCGATCGACGTTGCGACGCTCGCGCCGGCCGATACGGAGTATCAGAGATCGGACGTCTGCGCGGTCCCCGCGGCCGCCGTTGTCGGCGAAGCGATGGTAGCGTGGATTCTGGCCGCCTCGCTTCGAGAGAAACTGGGAGGAGACAGCCTCGAGGAAATGAAGGCCCACGACGGCGCTTGGGGGAGCGATGGATAGCCGCCCCAACCTGTCCGTCACAGGATTCATGGGCGTCGGCAAGTCGAGTGTCGGTGCGGCGGTGGCCGACCGACTTGGGCATCCGTTTGTCGACATGGATGCAGAGATCGAGTCGCGCGCCGGCAAGTCGATCGCCGACATCTTCGCGCAGGACGGGGAGGGTGCGTTCCGTGACCTCGAGGCGGCGATCTGTTTCGAGGTCTCGAGCCGGGGCGGGCTGGTGGTTGCGACAGGCGGGGGAACGCTCGTCGATCCCGAGAATCGCCACAGGATGCTGCAAAGCGGGACGGTCGTCTGCCTGACGTGTGAACCCGAAGCGCTTGCGTGCCGTCTGGACGGAACGGAAGATCGCCCACTTCTCGCGTCCGCGAAGGACCCGCGGACCACGATCATGGAGTTGCTGGAAAGCCGCAGGGAGGCGTACGCAGACCTCCCGTGGCACGTCGATACAACGAGTCGCTCGATCGCGGACGTCGTGGAGGACGTCGTCCGCCTGGCGTCCGTGAGAACCTTGTCGGTCCGCCACGGCGACGGGACCTACCCGATCCAGATCGGCCCAGGTCTCCTGGCCCACCTCGGTGACGGCGTCCGCGCCGCCGGTCTGGCGGCCAGATCCAGGATTGTCATCGTCTCCAATCCCATCGTCGATTCTCTCTACGGAGCGGCCGTGGCGGCGGCGATCAGGGATGCCGGATACGAGATCGGGTCGTGCATCATCCCAGACGGCGAGCGATTCAAGACGCTCGAGACCGTGCGCGACATCTACGGTAGCCTGCTGCAACAGGGACTCGATCGGGGAGACGCGTTGATAGGCCTTGGGGGCGGCGTCACGGGGGACATCGCCGGATTCGCTGCGGCGACGTTCCTGCGAGGCATTCGCTTCATCCAGGTTCCGACTACGCTCTTATCGATGGTCGACGCGAGCGTCGGTGGGAAGACCGGCGTGAACCTTCCCGACGGGAAGAACCTGGTCGGAGCGTTCAAGCGGCCCGATCTCGTCCTGATCGATCCTCACGTGCTGGGAACGCTTCCGGACGAGGAGCTCCGGTCCGGCGTAGCGGAAGTGATCAAGCACGGAGTCCTCGGCGATCCGACCCTGTTCGCGGAGTTCGAAGAGAGGCCCCTGAATCGGGCGTCTTGGGGGACGGATGCGGCCGTGGATCGGATCGTGCGCGCATTGGGTGTGAAGATAGCCGTTGTCGAGCAGGATCCGCTTGAAACCGGCCGCCGGGCGGTCCTGAACCTGGGCCACACGGTCGGGCACGCGTTGGAGACACTCAGCGGATACGCGCTACGGCACGGAGAGGCGGTTTCGATCGGGCTCGTCGCCGCCGCGCGGCTGGGGCACAAACTAGGCTTAGCGACACCGTCACTCGCTGAGACGATCGAGCGGATCCTGCGCCGGAACGGCCTTCCGACGGTCTGTCCGGCACACAGGGTCGAGGAGATCGAGGCTGCGATGGGGTGCGACAAGAAGCGTACGGCCGGCGCGCTTCGATGGGTCCTCCCGCGAGCGGTCGGGGATGTCACCGTGACGGACAAGGTTCCCTCCGAACTCGTCCGTGAAGTACTGGGCGAAATGGGGGCAAGGAGGAGATGATGTCGCAGTCGAAAGGCAAGACACGCGTACGCATCCTCGTCGTGCATGGGCCGAATCTCAACCTTCTCGGGACGCGCGAGCCGGACGTCTACGGCCCTACGACACTGTCGGAGATCGACGAGGCGCTCCGCAGAGCGGCCGCGGAGAGAGACGTCGAGATTCGGACGACCCAGTCGAATCATGAGGGCGAGCTGATCGACGCGATTCACGACGCGGCGAGCTGGGCCGACGGGATCGTGATCAACCCCGCAGCGTACACCCACACGAGCGTCGCCCTCAGGGACGCGATCGTGGCCGTCGGGCTGCCGGCGGTCGAGGTCCATCTATCCAACGTTCACGCCCGAGAGGACTTCCGGCGACGCTCGTTGATCGCGCCGGTCTGTCTGGGTCAGATCGGGGGATTCGGTCCGCGCAGCTACCTTCTGGGGTTGACGTCTATCGTCGACCACGTCCGCGGCATGCAGCCATCGTCCGAGGGCGCGTAGCGTGAAGCCCTCGGGACGATTGCAGGACGTGCCGCCGTATCCGTTCGTCCGCTGGAACGCAGCCTGTCAGCGTGCAGCGGATGAAGGGATCGATGTGATCCGTTTGGACATGGGAAACCCCGACCTTCCACCGCCTGACGCCGTGACCGACGCGCTCTGCACCTCGGCACGGAGCGCCGATCATCACGGGTATCCCGGATTTCGCGGCACGCCGCGATTGCGTGAGGCGATTGCGACGTTCTATGCACGCCGATTCGGCGTCACGCTCGATCCGGAGACGCAGATCGTTCCCCTACTGGGCTCGAAGGAAGGGATCGTCAACCTGTCTCTCGCCTGTCTCGATCCGGGAGACGTGGTCCTTGTGCCGGATCCGGGGTATGCCCCGTACGCCCGAGGGGCCTTGCTCGCGGGCGGGAACCCCGCTTTCTTCCCGCTCGTCGAGGAGCGGGCGTTCGTACCGAACCTCCAATCCCTTCCGATGGAGACCGTGCGCCGAGCCGTCATGCTCTGGCTCAACTACCCCAACAACCCGACCGGAGCCACGGCGGATCTCACATTCCTTGCCGAGGCCGTCGAGTTCGCCAGAACGAACGACCTTCTCCTTTGCCACGACGCTCCGTACGCCGACGTGACGTTCGATGGGTACGTCGCCCCCAGTGTTCTCCAGGTTCCCGGCGCGGCCGACATCGCGGTCGAGTTCAACTCGGTGTCGAAAACGTTCAACATGGCCGGATGGCGGGTCGGGATGGCCGTCGGTCAGCCCGATGCCCTTGCGCTGCTCGCCCAGATCAAGTCGAACGTGGATTCCGGCGTCTTCCTCCCAATCCAAGATGCCGCGGTCCGAGCGCTGAGCGTCGATTCCGACTGGATCGCCGCGCGCAACGAGGTCTATCGTCAGCGTCTGGCGATGCTCGTCGAAGCGCTGAACGCCGCCGGGCTCGATGCTTCCCTCCCGCGTGCCACGCTCTACCTCTGGGTTCGCCTGCCACCGGGTGTGGATTCCGAGGCCTTGGCGTTGCACTTGCTTGAGGCCACGGGCATCTCCGTCTCACCGGGCACGTTCTTCGGGTCGGCGGGCAGAGGCTTTCTTCGCGTCTCGGCGACGGCGTCGACCGACCGGATCGTTGAAGCTTCGCAACGCCTTCGTCGGCTTCCGAGCGACTGGATGGACAACGTGTCCTAGCATCGGCGGAGTCGATCTGCTCATCAGAGCGGGCTTCGCTCTTCGTCATGCTATCTTGCGATCCTCCACGGCTGTCCCGAGCTTGAACGTGGATGGGGTTTCCTGGGCCGACAGGCAGTCCCGAGACCGGGGTGCGCATCGCCGACTCCGATTCCGCCGGCGACGCCGAGGCGCCTGCTACAATGCTGGGGATAGCGTGCATCCTCTCGATGGGGTGACGCAGGCGAGGGCCGATTGTGCGGCAGGAGAGAACCGAGAGAGGCATCCTTGAGGCCGTGGGGCTGTCCGTAAGCTTCCCATCGAAGCCGGGACGGACGGAGGTCCTCTCCGACGTCTCGTTCGCGATGGAGCGCGGGACGTGGACGACGTGCCTCGGACCTTCCGGGTGCGGGAAGACCACACTGCTACGCGTTCTCGTCGGACTGATCGAGCTCGATCGAGGACGAATCACGGTCGGTGACTCGGTCGAGCCGCGCGCAAACGCGATGGCCTATCTTCCCCAACAGGACACGCTTCTTCCGTGGCGGAGTGCCTTACACAACGCGGTGCTCTCCTCGGAGATCGCACGGCACCCGCGCGCTGAATCCCTCTCCGAAGCGCGAAGTCTGTTCGCCCGGTTCGGCCTTTCGGAGGCCGAACGCCTATACCCAAACCAGCTGTCCGGCGGGATGCGTCAGCGCGTGGCTGTCATCCGAACCTACCTGGCGCACCGCGACATCCTCCTCCTCGACGAACCGCTCGGTGCTCTCGATACGCTCACCCGCACCACGCTCCAGGGTTGGCTTCTCGATGTGTGGCGAGAGCTCGGCAAGACGGTCCTGTTGGTGACGCACGACGTGGAAGAGGCGCTTCTTCTCTCCGACCGCGTTCTCGTCTTCTCGCCGCGCCCGGCGCTCGTTCGCGCGCGAATCGAGCCAACTCTTGCGCGCCCGAGGTCGAGAACCGCTCCCGATTTCGTCACACAGAAGGAGACGCTCCTCGAGCTTCTCACCGGGGAGGGAATATGAACGAGCGCGTGAAGCGGACTGTGGCCCCGATCCTGCTTCTGGTCACCCTGTTCGCGATCTGGGAACTCGGAGCCAGGGTCGCACATGTGCCTGGGTACATCCTGCCGCCCCCGAGCCGAATCGTCGCGACCTTCGTCCTTCGCTTCGGTCTGCTGTGGTTTCACAGTGTCACCACGTTTGCCGAGATCGTGTTCGGCCTGCTCCTCGGGAGCGCCGCCGGGTTCTTGCTGGCGGCGGCCGTCGTCTACGTCCCCGTGCTCGAGTGGGCGTTTCATCCGCTGATCATCGCCTCTCAGATGGTGCCCGTGTTCGCCATCGCGCCGCTCCTGATCGTCTGGCTGGGATATGGGCTCTGGCCGAAGGTCGTCGTGGCGGCGCTCATCGGCTTCTTCCCAATCGTGATCAACGGCGTCGACGGCCTGCGCTCGGCGAACCGAGAAACGATTGACTTGTTCCGCTCACTGGGCGCGTCACGCTGGCAGGTGTTCGTCAAACTTCGTCTGCCGGGGAGCCTGCCGGCCCTCTTCAGCGGGTGGAAGATCGCCGCAACGCTCTCCGTCGTCGGCGCCACGATCGGGGAGTGGATCGGCGCCTCGCGCGGACTCGGCTTCCTGATGCTCCAGTCGAACGCGCTGTTGCGCGTCGATGTGGTCTTCGCGGCGATTCTCGCCCTCACCCTCGTCGGCTTGCTCCTGTTCGGGATCGTCCGGATAATCGAGCGTTGGGCGCTTCGCTGGCGGCGCCGAGTCGCCGGGTAGTCACTAGCCAGGACGAGGGGGCACATTGCGCAGAGGACTGATCGCGGCCGTGCTCATCGGGGTCTTCCTCGCGTTCCTGTTGATCGGCATTCTGCACACCCCAGAGGAAGCGAGAGCGCTCCGCATCAGCCTTGACTTCTTCCCGAATCCGAATCACGTCCCGCTGTACGTGGCCATCGAGGATGGGCTGTTCCGAAATCGTGGCGTGGACGTGGAGATCATCGTACCGGCGAACCCGAGCGATCCCGTGAAACTCGCCGCCGCACGGGCGATCGACGTCGCGTTGACGCCCCAGATCAACTACCTGATTGCGCGGTCGGAAGGCCTTCCGCTGGTGTCGATCGGCGCGCTGATCAACCGGAATCTCGGCGGCCTTCTCGCTGTACTCAACACCGGAATCGCTGCCGCAGAGGACCTTCGCGGTCGTCGGATCGGGTACTCGCTCGCTCCGCTCGAGCCGATCCTGTGGGAGACGATGCTTCGCTGCGTCGGGATTTCTATTGACGAGGTCGAGCTGGTCAACGTCGGATACGCGACGATCCCGTCGCTCCTGGCGGGGTCGATCGACGCCGTCGGCGCGTTCCGGAACTTCGAACCGATCCAGATCGAATTGCAGGGAGCGGAGCCGATCTTCTTCCCGCAGGAGGAGTATTGCATCCCCGCGACCTATGACATCATCTTAGTGGCGCACCCGAGTGTGATCGAGAAACGCGAGAGCGACCTGCGCGCGCTGCTTGATGCGCTTTCCGAGGCGGTTGCGTATACGCGGGGCAATCCCGCAACGGCGTTCTCCAGATTCTCGGCCGCAAACCCGGACCTGGACGACGAGCTGAATCGCCGCTCGTTCGACGCGACCCTTCCGTTGTACGCTGCGGGGGCGCGGCACGATGATCCGGAGATCTGGCGTGCGATGCAGGCGTACCTTTTCGAGAACGGATTGATCGCGACCGAGTTTCCACTCGATGCGCTGTACACGACGGCACTCCTGCCCGAAGACTGAGAGGGGGCGAAGCGATGGACGGGAAAGCGCGGCAGCTCGAGGTGATCACCGGATGCATGTTCTCCGGGAAGACCGAAGAGCTGATCCGAAGGCTGGAACGAGTGAGAATCGCGCGGGGAAAGCTCCTCCTCTTCAAGCCCACGATCGATGATCGCTACAGCACGAACTCGGTGATGACCCACTACGGGCGAGCGTTCGATGCGCATCTCCTCGAGCCGGGCCGCGAGACCCTGGAGACCCTGATCGCCTCGGTCGGCGCCGAGGCGCTCGATCTGGCCTCAGTCATCGCATTCGATGAGGGGAACTTCTTCTCCGACAAGCTGCCAAGCTTGTGCCAAGTGCTCGTGGGATCGGGGAAACGCGTGATCGTGGCCGGTCTCGACCTCACGTTCGCCGAGGAGCCGTTCGGGCCGATGCCGCGACTGATGGCCCTCGCCGACCGCGTCGACAAGCTTCAAGCCGTATGCGTGAAATGCGGAGGCATGGCCACTCGGTCCCAGCGCCTCGTCGATGGGCAGCCGGCGCCGACCGACGGTCCCGTCATTCAGATCGGGGGAGCCGAAACGTACGAGGCGCGTTGCCGAAGCTGCTACCAGGCTCAACGCGAATCTCCGCTAGTCTGACTCACGCAAGGACGCCAACAAAGCAAGACCGCACCACGAAGCACCCAACTACGAACTACGCATAGTAGGTCTCGCCGTCTTCGCAGATGGTGATCCCGCTGATCGGGTCTGGCGTTCCACTCATGTGCGTTGCCAGCACGAGGGCCCCGCGGTCGCGGAGGTCAGCCGTCAGGTGGACGACCTCGTTGATATCGAGGTGCCCAGGGTCTTCCGAGGGTTTCGGATGGGTCAACTCAATGATGGCGACATCGGCGTCGTCGAGTAGGCGACTGACCTGATCGCATTCGCCCGTGTCGCCGGTGTATGCGACCGTCCTCCCCTTGTACGCGAAGCGATACCCGAACGCGTCGAGTCCGAAGTGTTCCACAGGCACGGCCGTGAAGCTCAGATCGCCTGCGCAGTACTCACCTTCGTTGTGGATCTCCACAAACCGCAGGGGAACTCTTGGACGGAAGTCCTTCGCTCGCATCTCCGGCCACGCGAGCTCGCACATCTGCTCCGTCCTGTCCTCCAGGCCCGTGGGGCCGACGATGAAGAGCGGCTCCGATCGCTCGTAGCGCACGCAGTACTCGAGGAGGAGGAACGGAAGTCCGAAGTTGTGGTCGGCGTGGTGATGGCTGATGAAGATCACGTCGATCGCCTTGGGATCGACGCCCAAACGGTGCATCTGAGGAATCGCCGTTGGAGGAAGATCGAGGAGGAATCTCCCATCGATCAACAGGGAATTCCATTGCCGGCCATCGGTCAGGGCAGCCCCTGACCCAAGACAGAGGATGGGGATCCGGTCTCTCAAGGCGTCAGTCGCAGGGCGTGTGCGCCTCGTCGGTCGCGCGGAGCCGCCGTGCGAGTTCCTCGAGCATGCTCAAAGCGATCTCGGCGTGAGAGGAGATGATGCTGCGCATCGCCCACTGGGACACGACGATGCACGTTGTGTCCGTCAAGGCAACGACGTCGGCCGTTCGCGGCGCTCCGTCGATGACTGCGAGTTCGCCGAAGAAGTCTCCGGGGCCGAATTTCGCGAGCTTCTCACCGCCGGCGATCACCTCGGCCTGGCCCGCGAGGATCAGGTAGAATCCCGCTCCCGTCTCTCCCCTCTCGACGAGCTTGTCGCCCGCCTGGACGGCCTTCTCGATCGAAGCCTTGAGCATCGTTTTCAGGCTCGACTCGCTCGTCTTGGCGAAAATGGGTGTCTTCTTCAGGAGAGGGATGATCTTCTTCTGGTCCATGTGCGCTCCTCCTCGTTCTGTCTGGGAGCGCAAGTGCGCTCCTTCGTCCGGCCCCAACCCGGGTTCGATTCGGTCGGAAGTGAGTGCTCCCTTATCCGGCCCAACCCGGGTTCGCGTCCGGCCCCAGGCCGGATTCGATAGTATAATACGGCGATTCCCCTTTCCAGTCAGGAGGCCGATTCTCGTGTCATGGAGCCGAACGCTGAAGATCCGCCAAGTCCTGCGCGCGCAGATCGACGCGGGTGAGACGATCGCGCTTCTGTTCAGCGATCTGCGTGGGTTCTCCGCGTTCACGGCCAGCCAAGGAGATCAGGCGGCCTTCCGCCTTTCGCAGCTCCACGAGGGAATCCTCCGCGCGCGGATCGACGAATACGGGATCGTCGTGAAGTCCCTCGGCGACGGTATCATGGCCGCCTTCGAGCGGCCGATCGACGCCATTCAGGCCGCCGTCGGCATTCAGCGAGCGGTCCGAGAGCGGAATCGCGCGGCGTCCGAGGAGCCGATCGACGTGGGCGTCGGCATCTCCAGCGGAACGCCGGTAATGACCGACATCGACTTCATTGGCCACTCCGTCAACGTCGCCCAGCGCCTGTCCGCCCTGGCAAAGGGCGGACAGATCCTTGTGGCGGAGGAGATCTGTGAGGCGACTACGCTTCCCCCCGAGCTGCGGTTCACGCCGCTCGGCTCGAGGAGCATCCGGGGCGTCGGATTGGAGCGAATCGCCGAGGTTACGTGGCTGCGAGAGGTTGCACGCGTCTCGGACGCGAGGGATCGGCTGACGCTGATTCTCACGGAGGGAGCGTCGGTGATAGTCGAATTCGCGAAGGATCCGAAGAAGGAGGTCCGGGAGGCGCTGGAGACGCTTCGTGCTGCCAGGTCCGATGAGGATGGCGTATTATCGGCGCTGTTGCAGCGAGCCATGAGTCGGCTCCTTGGGCGCCTGCTGCGAAAATCGGTCGAGGCGTCCGAATTGGCCCGTGAGTTGAAGCTCGATCGGATCAAGTGGGGCTTCCGACGTGGGCGGTTGGTGATCCAGACTCCGGGCGGACGCATTGCGCTTTCGGGCACACGGCGGAGCGAGGCGGAGCGATTCGTCCAAGAGATGGAGAGGCTGAGAGCAAATGGCCAAGATTGAGTCAGGAACGAAGAATCCAACATCTCGGTAAGCTTCACGCCGTAGTTCATTGGCGCCGTTGAATAACGCACCGAATTATCCTAGAATGTCGGACAGACAAGAGGTAGGGGGCATCAAGCATGGGTAAGCGGGAAGTTCTCGAAAGCACTCTCAAGCACATCAAGAAGACCTACGGCGACGGAGCGATCATGTGGCTCGGCGACGGGGCGCAGGTTCTCCAAGTGGAGTCGGTCTCGACCGGGTCGCTCGCTCTCGACATCGCGCTCGGCGTCGGAGGCGTGCCGCGGGGTCGGATCATCGAAATCTTCGGCTCGGAGTCGAGCGGAAAGACGACCGTGGCGCTTCACATGATTGCCGAAGTGCAGAGGCGCGGCGGCACAGCCGCCTTCATCGACGCGGAGCACGCGGTCGACCCAACGTACACTCGCGCGCTCGGCGTGGATCTCGATCATCTTCTCCTGTCGCAGCCGAACTCGGGAGAGCAGGCGCTGGAGATCACCGAGCAGCTGACTCGGAGCGGCGCCGTCGACATCATCGTCATCGACTCCGTCGCCGCCCTGGTGCCGACAGCCGAGATCGAGGGACAGATGGGTGACTCCCAGGTCGGGCTGCAAGCCCGTCTCATGAGTCAGGCGATGCGGAAGCTGTCCGGCGCGATCTCGCAGTCAAACACAATGGTCGTGTTCACGAACCAGCTCCGATCGACGATCAGCGGGGCGCGTTACGGCGCGACGACGACGACGAGCGGAGGATGGGCACTCAAGTTCTACGCGTCGATCCGGCTGCAGCTGTGGAACTCGGGCAGGATCGAAGATGGAGCCGAACGGGTCGGTACGCACGTCAACGTGCGCGTCGTCAAGAACAAGGTCGCCCCGCCGTTCAAGGAGGCGACGTTCGACGTCATCTACGGCCGCGGGATCGTCCGTGAGCGCGATTTGGTCAACACCGGAGCGGCGCTGGACATCGTCTCGCGAAGCGGCGCGTGGTATTCCTTCGGAGACGAGCGCCTGGGACAGGGAATCGGCAACAGCGCGCTGGCGCTCGAGGAGGATCCGGCGCTCGCTGCGAAGCTCGAGGCGGAGATCCGCGCCAAGGCCGGCCTTCCGCTCGCGGTCGCTTCGTCGGAGGACGCGCTCAAGGAGGACGCGCCCAAGGAGGACGCGCCCAAGGAGGACGCGCCCAAGAAGGATGCGCCCAAGAAGGAACCCTCCAAGGAGGCCGACGACGAGTGATTCCTGGACGTACCTCGTCCGACTTCTGAAGGTTCGCCCTAGGAGCGAGCACGAGGCGCGCAGTCGCCTCGAGGGACGCGGCTACGCCAAGGGAGAGATCGAACAGGCGGTGGCGGTGGCGAAGGATGCAGGAATGATCGACGACAGCGCCTTCGCGCGCCTGTGGGTCGGTGATCGCGTGCAGTATCATCCGCTCTCTCGCCGCGCGGTGGCCCGAGAACTCCACGAGAAGGGCGTCCCGAAATCGATCGCCGAAGCTGCACTTGCCGAGCACTACCCTGAGCCGATGGAGAGGGATCTGATCTGGCGCTTGGCGCGGGAGCGCTACGAGCGGCTGAGCGGGGTCGACCCGGTGAAGCGGGAACGTCGGACGGTCGGCTTTCTTACCCGTCGCGGATTCTCGCTTGGCCTTGCATGCGGCGTCGTCCGCCAGCTGGCGAAGGGAGAGACGGATGCGTGACCAACGCGTCGGACTCGGCATCGACTTCCACCGATTCGGCCTCGATCGTCCGCTCGTCCTGGGTGGCGTCAGCGTGCCACATGACCGGGGCCTTCTCGGTCATTCCGATGCCGACGTCCTGACCCACGCCATTTGCGACGCCCTCCTCGGAGCGGCCGGCCTCGGCGACATCGGAACACACTTCCCGGATACCGACGAAACCTATCGCGGGATCTCGAGCCTTCGGCTGCTGTGCGACGTCGCGAGGAAGATCGAAGCCGCCGGCTTCCGTTCGGTGAACATCGACGCAACGGTCATCGCCGAGCGTCCGAAGCTGACGCCTCACTTCGCGGAGATGCGCGATCGCCTGTCGGAAGTGCTCGGGATCGACCGTGAGCTCGTCGGCCTCAAGGCGACGACAAGCGAAGGGATGGGGGCGCTCGGCAGGGAAGAGGGAATCGGCGCAATCGCCGTCTGTCTCATCGGAAGAGCGCTAGCAGATCCTTGTATGTAATCAGGACCATCACGGCGATCAAGACGAGGAAGCCGATGGTGTGGATGAGGCCCTCGCGCTCGACCGGGATCGGCCGACCCCGAATCCGTTCGTAGAGCGCGAACGCGACGCGGCTTCCGTCGAGGCCGGGGAACGGAATCAGATTCAGCAGGCCGAAGTTCAGGCTGAGGAACGCCAGGAGCTGGAAGAAGACGGCGGGGCCGAGGCGGAATCCCTCGCCGAGCGTGCGCGCCACGCCGACCGGCCCCTGAAGGGCGTCGCCCGCCGCGACGCGCCCGCTGACGATCCCGCCGACCACGTCACCCATCATTACGACATACTCCGCGAACTGCCCCGAGCCGAGGGCGACGCCTGCAGCGAATCCGGTGTGGCGATAGGCAACGCCAAGATCGGCGAACGGCAGGGTCTGGAGAAGCTCCTGCGCGAACGCGGGTGCATCAACGATCGAGACGTCGAGCAGTTCGCCACCTCGGCGCACGGACAGAGAGGCCGAGCCGGTTTGGGACTCAAGCTCGACCACCAGTGCGACGGCAGTCGTCGTCTCCTTTCCATCGACGGCCGTCAGGAGATCGCCGTTTCTGAGGCCGAGGCCTGCGAGGGACGAATCAGGATCGAGGGCGACAAGTTCGTTGGTGAACGTGATCCCCTGGAAGTACGCACCGACGACGTAGCGAGCCTCCTCTTCGACGTAATCCGGTCGGAGGGGAATCGTCTCCCTCGTGCCCTCGCGGCGGATGTCGATGGCCAGTTCCTCTCCCCGCGAGTGCTGAATCGCATCGATGATCTGATCCACAATGTAAATGTCGCGCCCATCGATCGCCAGAACCCTGTCGCCGGGTACGAGGACGCTGGCGGCTGGAGCGTCCGGGATGACGCCCGCGACCTGAAGGATCGGGAAGTTGTAGGACCAGATCACGGCGATCGTCACGACGAGAGCGAGCAATAGGTTCACGGTCGGGCCGGCGAGGCTGATGACGGCACGTACAAGGGGCGGCCTCCGATAGAGAAGGCGATCGGCGGGAATCTCGTTGCCGTCCTCGCGTCGATCCTCCCCTGCCATCCGGACGTAGCCGCCGAAGGGGATCGCGCGGAGCGAATAGCGCGTCTCTTTGCCCTTCACCGTCGCCAGGCGCGGGCCGAAACCGATGGCATATTCGATGACGTATACGCCAAACGCCTTGGCCGCAACGAAATGCCCGGCCTCATGAAACCCAATCAACAGAAGAATCGACCCGGCGAAGATGAGAAACGTGGTCATGAGACGCGCTCCATCCGCATGATGAGTAGACGTCTCGTCGCCTCGGCGAGACGGATCTCGTTCGACAGCCTCACGCCGACGACCCAAAGGATCTTCTCACGGTCACAGAGGAGTGGAACGTTGTCTCGCGTGAAGAACGGGACGCGCTCGTTGATCAAGAAGTCCTTCAACTTGATCGGTCGGTCCATGCCCAGCGGGGTGAAGCGATCGCCGACGCGGCGACTGCGGACATGCAAGGGGAATGCGATCCGATCGGCGTCGGCGGCCTCGATGGCAGGGTCGGAACACGCGATGCCGCCGTCGCTCGATCCGTGGTCAACGAGTTTCAGATCGAGGGCGAACCCGCGCTCGGCGAACGTCGTGCACCCGATCTCGACCGCCGCCTCCCACGCCGTGGATGCCGGGAACGGGGAGGCTGAGAGGCTGACGGCGGTGCGATCGACCCGCACGTGCACACGGGGCAGATCGACGTCTCCGTGCCCGTCTCGCCCGAGGAGATCAAGGACGGCGCGGGCGTGGCACCGTTCGATTCCGTCAAGATCTCCACGAACGCGGCGAAAGCCGTCGCGAAGAACGAGACATTGGACTTCCAGCGGCAGCTCGGCGAACTCTGGACGGCGAAAGCGAACTTCCCCAGGTTCTTCGAACAGCGCCACGTCTTCCCAGAGAGCTGACACGAGGAACGCTTCGGCTCTCTGGGCCTCAGCAGCGAGATCCCCGGCTCGACAGATCGCCTCTACGGCACGCGCATTGACCTGCTCCAGCTCGGGCAAGACGCGGTGGCGGATGCGATTGCGCGCGAAGGCGAGATCCTCGTTGGTGGCATCCTCCCTCCAGACAAGGTTGTTGTCCTGCGCATAGGCTCGCACGTCGTCCCGCGTCACGGCAATCAGCGGCCGGACGATCCGCTCGTTGATCGGGTCGATCCCGGCCAAGCCGGCGGAACCCGTGCCGCGCGTCAGATTGAACAGGATCGTCTCCGCCCGGTCGTTCGCCGTGTGTCCGAGCGCGATCCGCGTTGCGGCGACGGCGTCGGCGGCCTCCGCGAGGAAGCGACGCCTCACTTCGCGGGCGGCCCCCTCCGACCCTCGGCTGCGATGGACGTCGAGTTCGGCGGCGTCGATTCGTTCGGTCAAGATCTCGAGTCCGGCCTCTTGCGCGAGCGACGCCACGAATCGCGCGTCGTCGTCTGACGTGTCCCCGCGCCATCCGTGATTGAGATGCGCGATCACCAGCGACAGGCGGAGATCGTCCGACAGCAGTCGCAAAACGTGAAGCAAGACGATCGAATCGATCCCCCCGGAGACGGCGACGAGAACGCGGTCGTCCGGATCGAGCATCTCGTGCGTCCGAAGGGTCTCCTTCACGGCTTTCAAGAGCATGAAGCGATTGTGTGGTTCCTCTCGGAGGAAATCAACGATTGGCGACATCCGCCAGGTCGAGTACTCTGGTGCGTCATGAAGATGGGACTCGTGATCCTCCTCGCGCTCTCGTGGTCTGTCTGCGGATCTGCGGCGCCTCACGTCGCGTTCCGGGATCTGCCGGAGGCGATCTTGGGCGGCGACGCCGGGAGAACCTCGCTCGCGTGCGAGCTGTCGCTGCAGGGGTGGCGGGGATCGATCACGAGGAGCCTGTCACCGCGGATCGACGTGTCGGCCTCGACGAGCCCCCGGAACCTGTTCGATCTCGAAGCGCGCGTGCTCGTGGTGAAGAACCTCCTTCCGTTGAACGTCGTCGTCGCCCTGAGTTCGCAACGTCTCTCGTTAATCTCCACGCTCTTTCTCGGGCCCGTGCACGTGAACTACGGGCGAACGTGGGGAGACGAAACCGTTCGTTGGGGCTACCTGCAACACGCGTTCCATCAGACGATGTCACTCGTGCTGGGGCTGGAGCAGCGAAACGACACCCTCGGTGCGATCCTCGGTCTCCGGATTCACCCCGGGCGGACGCGCCTGTGGGGCGCGTCGCTCCTGGTGACGCCAGGCGGAGCCCGGCTCACGGTCGGAGGGACCCTGTGACCCGCGCCGCGCGCCTCGGGTTGATCGTCCTCGCAGGGATCGCGCTCGCTGCGGGCGGCGTCAGCGGGCTCGCGCGGCCGCTGGAGATCCTCTACACGAACGATCTGCATCTGCGGTTCGCGCGCCTCGACTCCATTCGCAGGATGATCGAACACGAGCGCGCCAGCGGTGAGCCGATCCTTCTCGTCGACGGCGGAGACGCTTGGCAGGACTTCCGCACGCCCTTGGCCGCGGTCTGGGGCGCCGACGAGATGGTGCAGTGGATGAACGACGTCGGGTACGATGCGATGGCCATCGGAAACCATGAGCTCTACTGGGGATCGGACCGACTCGCCGAGCTTGCCGAGCGTGCGTCGTTCTCGATTCTCTGTGCCAACCTGGAGGCGCCCCCCGGCTTCGCGCCCCCCTTCGTCTCGTCGGTCGTTCGCTCGGTCGACGGCATCAGGATCTTCCTCGTCGGTGTGGTCACCGCCTATCACATTCCCTATCCAGATTTCCCTTGGCTGCGCTACATCGCGCCAGCGAGGGCAATCCAGGCGGAGATCGCGGCAATCGCCGAGCCGATCGACCTCATCGTCGTCGTCGGTCACATTCCTGTTGCGCAGGCGGTCGGGATCGTTCGCGAGGTCCCGTCGATCGACGTCTTCGTCACAGGCCACTCACACGAGGAGACGCACGAGCCCGTGCGCGTCGGGAAGAGCCTCGTCGTGCAGTCCGGGAGGTTCGGCGAACGGCTGGGTCGCTTGGTCATTGACATCGACGAAGCGACGGGAGAGCTGAACCTCGTCTCCAACGATCTCCTGAAGACAGAGAACGCCCCGACCGCTTCCGGCCGGGGCGTTCTTCAGTTCATGACCGTTGTGACGGCGCTCGCTCTGACGATTCTTCTCGTTCTGCTTTAGCCTACGCCGGATTGACCCCTAGAAGCTGTACGAGGCCGCGATCCCGTTCTCCACGAAACCGATCGAGAAGCCGGTGTCCTTTGCCACGTTGTAGGCATCGAAACCGCTGAACAGCGCCCACCCGAGGTGAAGCGCCGGGATCGCATAGAAGCCGACGAACGGGACGATCAACCCGAGGTAGTATCCGGCGGCAATGATGGCGACATCCACGCCGAAGTGAATGATCGCCTTGTCCACTTCATCGTTCAGCAGCTGCCCGAGCCCCGGGAGGACGAACGAAGCGAGTCCCGGGATCCAAGCATCGTTGTCCTGCGCCATCGCTCCGAGAGCGACGAACAACAGACTGAGAGCCACGACAACCACCACCACTGCCTTCCTCATCTTCTCCTCCTTAGCGAACTTGATTCCCCTCAGAGAACGATCTGCAGTCCGACGGAATACCAGATGGTTCCGAGGATGTCGATCGAGGCTCCGAGATCGATGTAAATCGCCCTGCCCAAGCGGAGCATGACGCCTCCGCCGACGTCGGGGATCACGAGGGCGTTCGTGCCAACGTGCAGATACGGGAGGAGGAAGGGCGTTACCTCTTTGCTCACGGCCTCCGTCAGCTCCTCGAGATCGAGAGACGGATCCTCCGTGGCAAGTTCTAGAGCCGCTTCCTCGACGCGCTTCACGGATGGTCCGAAGTAGCTTCTCCAGACCGGTCCCAGGAAGAGGAAATCGAACCCGAGCGTCCAGCGGGGGATGCCCAGTCCGCTCTTGGATGTGAATCCAAGCTGCAATCCGGTGTCGAGTCCGACGGTGACCCCGGCTCTCGCGGACTCGTGGATGCCTACAACCTCAGCGACGAGGCTGTCGACGTTGCGAGCCGCGGGCGCAGGGGTCGCGGCGGTCGGGGCCGGCGCGACCGGAGCTGCAGACTGGACCGGCGGCGGTGCAGCGGCAGCATCGAACCGGATCTCGACGATGCTCGACAGCTTAACCGACTGCACGTCCCCACTTGCTGTTCTGAGACCGATCACCTCCGGCACACCACCGAGTGCGCCAATGAGGATGTTCCCGTCGAACGTCTCGACCGTGAGATCGGCGCCCTCCTCATCGGGGAAACGGATCGATTTCAGATTCGTCCGTTGCACGGTGAACACATCGCCCGTTGCTGAGGTCACGCTGAGGACCGCTGGGATTCCGAACTCGATCGTTCCCTGAAGGACTGACCCGCCCGACGTAATGACAGTCTCTGCGCTCACAGCAAGTGATCCGCAGGCGAGGAGACCCACCAGCCCAGCGATTGCACCCCACCGATATCTCTTCATCCTCCGCTCCTTTCGTTCAGCTACTCGCTCAGTCGTTCCAGCACTTCGTCGTCGACATCGAAATTCGCGAAGACCTCCTGTACGTCCTCGTTCTCGTCGAGGGCCTCGATCAACCTCAGGACCTTTCCCGCCGAATTTTCCTCCACGTGAACTGTGGACTTGGGCAGCATCGTCACTTCGGCTCGAATCGGGTCGAGGCCGCGCTCTCGGACCGCACTTCCGAGCTTCGGTAGATCGGTCGGCTCGCACGTGATCTCGATCGTCTCCCCCTGGTCGTCAAGATCGACGGCGCCGGCGTCGATCAGTGACATCAGCAGGTCGTCGCGATCGATGTCGTCAGGAAGGTCTTCGAGGACGACGACACCCCGCCGCTCGAACTGCCAGGCTACGCTGCCTGCGGCGGCCATGCTTCCGCCGTGCTTGCTGAAGATGTGGCGAACGCCCGCCGAGGCACGGTTTCGGTTATCCGTGACCACGCGGACCAGAACGGCGACACCGTCGGTCGCGTACCCCTCGTAGGTCCCCTCTTCGTACGATACGCCCTCGAGTTCCCCCGTGGCGCG